>Ga0193753_10000758_pt1 | contig 30131 bp, 26 predicted proteins | sample H1c2metaG_FD_144925 | JGI IMG/M metagenome (GOLD analysis project Ga0193753, IMG submission 144925) | Soil microbial communities from a riparian zone of the East river system, Colorado, United States - H1c2 | ecosystem: Environmental > Terrestrial > Soil > Riparian zone | place: USA: East...
CATAGAAGAGTTGGCTCGTCAGCTTGATATTTTAACGACTTCGAATTCCATTTCTCCTGCCGGTGTTAGAATGTGCGCTACTTCACCGATCTTCTTTCCTAATAATCCCTTGCCGATCGGTGACATGGTCGATATCTTTCCGGCTTTCAGGTCGGCCTCTTCTTCAGACACCAGCGTGTAGGTTACGGAGGCATTATTCTTTTTGTTTTTGATCGTGACCTTTGATAAGATCGATACCTTCGATGTGTCAATGTTATTTTCATCGAGCAACCTGGCGCTGGAAACCAGGTCTTCAAGTTGAGCTATCTTTGCTTCAAGGTGTCCCTGCGCATCTTTCGCGGCATCGTACTCAGCATTTTCACTCAGGTCACCTTTGTCACGCGCTTCCGCTATCTGATAAGCAATACTTGCACGTCCCTTCGATTTAAGATGGGTCAATTCATTCTTTAACTTCTCCAGCCCTTCCTTCGTGTAATATGAAATCTTCTTGCTCATGACTTACAATAATTTCCAGGTGAATGGTCTCCACTGACTACCTCATTCCACAGTGGACAAAAAGAAAACAACGGCCTCATGTTTGAGACCGTTGCCGATAGACAAAGGTAATACATTATTATTTTAATGCAAAAATCAAGTTCCTACGAGGGCGGGGAGATTTGTCTTGATTTGCTCCAGGATCTCGTCGTCGAACTTGGCCAGGTACAGTGTTTTTACCTTTGAAAGTTGCTCGACGGTTAGCCCCTTCGCACCGCGCAGGTCGGCCTTGTAGAGGCTGGCGTTTTCAAAATCAGCACCCATCAAATAGCAATTCTGAAGGTTAGCCTCCATGAGGAACGCGTTGTTGAATGTTGCCTTAATCAAAAAGGCATTCTCAAAATTCGCCTTGATGAGAAATGCATCTTTAAAGTTTGCACCGCTCGCATACGCACCCTTCAGATTCGCCTGATTGAGGTTTGAATTTTCAAAATTGGTTTGATTCAGTCGGGCATTCTCTAATATGGCTTCAATCAAAGAAGATTGAGAGATGTTTGCGGAGTTAACATTCGATCCAGCCAGGTTCGCGTAGTTGAGATTGGTCCGGGGTAAGTGACAATTAACAAGGTTTACTTCGTGGATCTTGTGCCGGTTTAATCGCTTGATGTTACCCACAGTCCGGAATGCCGCTTCTTCTGATTCCCACAGCCGGAAGTCGTCGATCTCGTCCTTATAGGTTCTAATCCGCCTCCTGATTTCTCCATTGTGATTTAGCCAAAAAAGGAGGATACCCATCACGGCAATATCAAAGATCATTCCATGGGCCTCGGCAAGAATCTGGGGGATGAAAGTGTCGAACTCGTTCAGATAATAGTACGAACTGAGTCCGATCACAACGGCGGAAACCACGATTAGAACAAGGGTAGCAGTCAGGAGCGGCTTTTCAATGATGGCATTGAAAACCTCATTCACTTTCTTGATACGCTGCTGGAAATAGCTCATAGGTTCGTCAAAAGTGACTTGTTGGATGTCACACCAACGGAAGCGATTTGATTTTGAGTACCAAAGCTACATTTATTTTTACGTGAGATTCAAACGTCCAACCTGCAATATGAGGGGTGAATATTACATCAGACCTTTTGCGCAACCGATTGAACGCTTGCTCCTGAACTGGGGTCAGGGTTCCCAGTTTTTCGTTCTCCAACACGTCCAGAACGGCGCCCCGCACAGTTCCAAGCTCCATGGCTTCGGCCAAGTCTGTAAGAGAGACAATCTCACCACGCGCAGTATTGATAAGAATAATGGGTTTTTTAAATCTTTTCCAATAATCCTTATTTACCATACTCCTCGTCTCATCGGTTAGTGGCACGTGGAGACTAACAATGTCGGCTTCGGCATTGATCGTTTCCATAGAAACTTCTCCACATTGGGCCGTGCCGAAACCTTTTTTGTATTTATCATACACCAATACCTTACATCCAAAGCCCGAGAGTCTTTGAGCAAACGCCTGACCCATGTTCCCGTATCCGATGACGCCAACCGTCTTGCCCATCACCTCCTCACCCCTGTTCGCTTCCCTGTCCCAAACCATATCCTTAACCTCTTTGTCGGCCTTTGGTATTTTGCGCATCAGCGCCAGTAGCGTGCCGATCGTATATTCTCCAACAGCATCGCGATTGCCTTCGGATGCGTGCAACACGTGTATGCCTTTGTAGGCGAGGTAGGGCAAATCAAGAATATCCAATCCGGCTCCTGCCCTTCCTACGAATTTTATTGTTGGTGAAGGGCCGAGCAAATCCCGGTCTATAATTGTCTTGCTCCGTACAATCAGACCCGCATAACCGGAGAGAATTTCTTTTAATTTCTCACGGGATATGTTGGGCCGATAGTCTGCCTCCCAACCGATGTCAGTTAACATCGGGAAAAGACTTTCATGCATCGGGTCGATCACCAGGCACCTTCGGGTATTCATCAAAGCATTAAATGAACTGTAATAAAGTAAACAGTAAGTCCCAGCAGGTCATTCGTTGTGGTTATAAATGGTCCGGCGGCCAACGCAGGGTTGAAACCAAAACGATTTAGAATAAGAGGCGTGATAGTTCCTATAAAAGAAGCGAATACGATAACGCTGAAGAGCGCGAGCGAAACGATCAAAGACAATTTATACTCACCAAAGAGAAGTACATTGGCGCCGAAGACCAATACGGAAAGAAAAAGTCCGTTGAGCAATGCCACAAAGAACACTTTAATTAATCGCTTCCACAGACCTTCGTCAACAAAATCAGGGTTGGCAAGGCTTTGGACCACCAATGACGAAGACTGTATTCCAACGTTACCTCCAGTAGCCTGAATAAGGGGTGTAAAAAATGCTATCGCAGTGACGCGCGCCAACTCTGCCTCGAACAGTCCCATGAATTTTGCATTCATCAACCCACCCACTATACCAATTAGCAACCATGGCAAACGTGCGCGGGTGTTACGCCAGACACTATCATCCTCTACGATGTCTTCACTGATACCAGCCATGATCTGCCGTTCCTCTTCTGCCTGCTCTGTTATTACGTCAACGATATCATCGATGGTTATGCGACCCACAAGCTGGCCCTGAACGTTGACTACGGGGATTGATTCCAGGTCATACTTTTTCATGATCTCCGCGACTTCGCTATCTGGCAGATATGTTTCAACGGAAACCCCACCCTTCTCGGTAATATCCAAGACGATGGTCTTTGCATCAGAGACAATCAGGTCTTGGAGCGCGACGCGGCCAAGCAGGATGTCATTCTCATCCACAACATACACCGCATAAAAACGATTTACATTCTCTGCTTGTTTCCTGATCTCCTCGACGCACTCTACCACCGTCCAATTGTATCGCGCCTTGATAAGTTCCTTGGCCATTAGACCGCCGGCCACGTTCTCCTCATAGCGCAAGAGCTCCGTAACCTGGATCTTCAATTCGGCTTCCAACCCAGAGAGTACCTGTTCCCGTTCTTTGATTGGCAACTCATTCAGGATATCGGCGGTATCATCTGAAGGAAGCTGATTAAGTAAGACAATGATCTCGGCTGGCGCATACACCTTCAGGAATTTCTTCCTCGTCTCGGAATCCAGATCGCTGACGATCTGCGCCTGAGTATCAATGGATAGAAGATCCATGACATATTTGGATTCCTCAGAGTTGAATTCGTATAGTAGGCGGGTGATGTCCGCAGGTTTAACATCCTCCAGGGTCTTTTGAACAAATTCCTGATCGCGCTCATCCAGCGCGACCTGAAACCGGTCGCGAAATTCTTTTGTCAGCTCAAATTCAACCAGCGGCTCCTCCACGACTATTCTCTATTAACTGCGTGAGATTAACAAATGCTTCAACGGACAATTGCTCTGCCCTTTTATCCATAATTTCAAGTGACGAAATTTCGGCTGGCAAATTTAGATTTTTTAACGCGTTGCGCAAGGTCTTCCGTCTTGTATTGAACGCTTGCTTGACGACCTGAACAAACAATGTTTCATCGCAGGCCAGCCGAATGGTGTTGTTACGTTCGAGCCGTATCACTGCGGACATAACGCGCGGTGGCGGAGTAAATACTCCCGGTGGAACTTTGAATAATAACTTGATTGTATAATATGCCTGCAATAAAACACTGAGAATCCCATACACCTTCGATCCCGGTGGCGATGCAATCCGTTCTGCAACCTCTTTCTGAAGCATGCATACAACCTGATCCACTTTGTTCCGATGATCGAGAACACTGAAGAATATCTGCGATGAAATGTTATAGGGGAAGTTACCTATGATGGAGAAATTGGATGGGAAGATGTTCTCAACGTCAGCGTCAAGAAAGTCTCCTTCAATGATGGATGATCTTAATGCCGGAAAATGAGCGCGGAGATACGCTATCGAATCGCGATCTATCTCAATCACTTTGAGATTTGTATCATGTTGCTTCAACAAATAAGTCGTTAATACCCCCATACCAGGGCCTATCTCAAGGACTGAATTCGCTTCAGTCTTTGGAACAAGCGCACTGACAATCCGTTGTGCGATCTGCTGATCGTGGAGAAAATGTTGTCCTAATGACTTCTTGGGTCTTACTTTATACATGCCTTATTCGCATACATCCGCGACAATCTACAAGGAACAAATAGATATTTTCACTAAATCGCTTAGATATTGAACCTGATCCATGACGCAGATACATAAACCGCGGATCGGTATAACACTGGGAGACGTTAATGGCATCGGCCCCGAAGTTGTACTGAAAGCATTGTCCGATAGCCGGCTTCTCAGCATAATTACCCCCGTTGTTTACGGCTCGGCCAAAGTGATTTCTTTCTATAAGAAGCTTGTCGGTATAGACGAGCTGAACTACACCCAGGTACGGAATAAAGGACAATTGGTATTAAAGAGTATCAATGTCATTAATTGCTGGGAGGATCACCTCGAGATCCTTCCAGGCAAGCCATCGGCACAAGCGGGCAAGGCTTCAATGGTCGCGCTGAAGATGGCCTGTGATGATCTTAAAGAAGGTATCATCGACGCATTGGTCACCGGACCTATCGATAAACACTCAATTCATAGTGATGAGTTTCCCTTCAAGGGCCACACCGAATATCTGACACAATTCTTCGGCGTAACGGATAGCCTGATGTTCATGGTGAGTGACACGCTACGAATCGGTTTGGTTACAGAACACCTGGCAATAAAAGATGTAGCCAACGCGATTACCAAAGAACGCATTGAATCAAAGTTGAAGATCATGGAACAGTCGCTGCGCAAGGATTTCAACATCAGCAAACCGCGCATTGCCCTACTTGGTCTCAATCCACACGCCGGTGACAACGGGCTGATCGGGTTGGAGGACGAACAGATTATCAAACCAATCGTGGCCGACCAGCGTAACAAGGGCAAGCTTATCTACGGTCCATTTCCAGCAGACGGATTTTTTGCTACGGGGACATACAGTAAGTATGATGGTATCCTTGCCATGTACCACGACCAGGGACTGATCCCCTTCAAAACCATAGCCTTCGAAGAGGGTATCAATTTCACCGCAGGGCTACCCTATGTGCGCACGTCGCCGGATCATGGCACTGCCTATGCGATTGCTGGCAAGAACCAGGCAAGCGAGAGTTCCCTTCGGGTCGCGGTTTACCGCGCCGCAGACATTTTCAGGAGCCGAAACGAACCTTCTGCAGAAAAATAAGTCAAATGAGGGCGTTCTCTACCAAAAGGGGCGTAATTGCGAAGGCCTTTATTATTTATATTTGAGTTCAAGGAATCTGAAATGGATATCGTTACCAAGAAGCAGCTTAATATACTGATTCAGCTAGCAGAAGCAGATAAGCACTTCGCCAAGATCGAACGCGAGATGATTTTTAAGATCGCGAAGGAAAGAAAATTCCCAGAAGAGGAGGTCAATGAGCTTATCCGCAACCCTCAGCCTATCGACTCACTGGGAGCATTGTCGCTCGATCAAAAATTCGAATACCTGATGTCGAGCATTGAGCTGGTTTTTGCCGATCAGAACATCTTCGAAAGCGAAGTTATCTTTTGTAAAAATATCGCTATCAAGCTGGGCTTCAAAAAGGGGATTATTGACTATTTTATTGAGAATTACGGTCATAAATCGTCTCAGGAGCTCCGGGAAGCGGCCTTGTCTGAGTATATCTGATAGTTCAAAACCCCTCTATTCTCCCCATTTTTTCCACTTTTTTTACTTTTCTGATTAATTATCCTAAATTTGCCGACTAATTTTTAACGCCCGCTGGGTTTGAGGTTGGTGGCTTATCGCATCAATATTGTTGGCCTGAGTAACAAGGAACACCATTTTCATTACGAATTTGGCGACGAGTTCTTCAGGGAGTATGGAAGCGACCTGGTTTCGGAGGGAAATTTCCAGGTAGATGTCGTACTTGACAAGCGCGAAACGTTTCTGGAGGCGGAAATCAAGATCCACGGAGCAGCAAAACTGATTTGTGACCGCAGCCTTGAACCTTTCGATTTCCCTGTTAACGTCACCAGAAAGGTGGTTTTCAAGTATGGCGACCGCGATGAGGAGATCACTGACGAAATTGTGATCATTAACCGCGACACGGCGTGGCTTGAGCTGGGACAGTATATTTACGAGTTCATCGCGCTGGCGATACCGTTGAAAAAGCTTCATCCGAAGTTTAAGGATGAGCCTGATGAGGATGATAACATGCCAGGTCGGATAGTTTATTCTTCCGGCACGGTAGATGGTAATGACGATAATGACAATGATGACACCGATCCACGGTGGAATATTTTGAAAAAGTTAAAATAAACAGTTCTAGATATGCCAAATCCCAAACGGAAAACCTCGAAAACGCGAAGAGATAAAAGAAGAACCCATTATAAGGCGACTGCAAAGCAACTTGCTGTGTGCCCCACCACTGGCGAACATCACCTGCCGCACCGCGCCTTCTGGCTCGAAGGCAAATTATACTATAATGGTAAGGTTGTGATGGAAAAAGAGGTTCTGGCCTGATATAACGAATGAGGCCAGCCTGTCCTGAAAACATTCAAAACATTTTGGCTTCCGTCAAAGACCGGGCCGTTTGGATGACCAGTCAAGACAGCGTACTTTCTATTCGTGACAGGCTAGCTTGTTTAATAACCACCAACCTTGCGGTATGGGTGGGTAATTCGCAATAGATATTGCATAAGTGTGCTCGGTGTTTGCCGGGCATTTTGTTTTTATAGATGTATCGGCAGCAATGGAAGCGGCCGTAAATAACATTCAGATCGCTATGACCAAGATCAAGGCTGCAATAACCGGGGTTGGAGGATACGTTCCAGACTACATCCTAACGAATAAGGAACTCGAAACCATGGTGGACACATCGGACGAATGGATAACGAGCCGCACAGGGATCAAGGAGAGACGGATTCTGAAGGGTGAAGACAAAGGGGTGTCGGTTATGGGAATTGCCGCTGTGAACGAATTGATCGCCAAGACCAAGATCGACCCCAAGGACATTGACGTGCTGATCTTTGCAACGGTTACGGCTGATATGACCTTTCCGGCCACGGCCAACATCGTCGCCACCTCCGTTGGTGCTGTTAATGCCTTTAGTTTTGATATCAGTGCAGCCTGCTCCGGATTTTTATTTGCGCTTTCAACTGGCGCGAGCTTTATACAATCAGGAATGTACAAAAAGGTGGTCGTCGTTGGCGGTGATAAAATGTCGGCGATCATGGACTATACAGACCGCACAACTTGCATCATCTTCGGCGATGGCGCGGGATGCGTCCTCCTGGAACCAACTACAGAAGACGTTGGCGTCATGGATGCCATTTTAAAAAGTGACGGCAACGGCGAGAGCTACCTTCATATGAAGGCTGGAGGAAGCCGTAAACCGGCAACACATGAAACAATTGATTCACGTCAGCACTACGTTTACCAGGAAGGCTCAGCCGTGTTCAAATTTGCCGTGACGAATATGGCCGAAGTATCAGGACAGATCGCTGAGCGCAACAACCTGAATGCCGATAATATTTCCTGGTTAGTTCCCCATCAGGCCAACAAGCGCATCATTGACGCGACGGCAAGCCGAGTTGGCATTACAGAAGACAAGGTAATGATGAACATCGAACGGTATGGAAATACAACCGCCGGAACAATACCCCTATTGTTGTGGGATTATGAGAAAAAACTAAAAAAGGGTGACAACCTGCTCCTTGCCGCTTTTGGCGGTGGCTTTACATGGGGTGCAGTGTATGTCAAATGGGCCTACAACAGCTAAGCCTCACCAATCGCTGAGCGCAGCATTGTCTTGCAATTATTCATTTCATTTGTAACTTAAAGTTTGATTTTTTATGGCGACCGTTTCGGATTTGAGCAAAGGTAACTTCATACGATACAATGGCGAAGTGATGCAGATTGAAGAGCTGCAACATAGAACACCTGGAAACCTTCGCGCATTCTACCAAATCAAGATGCGCAATGTGCGCAATGGTAAAATCGCCGAGAACCGCTTCAGGCCAGGCGACGAAGTGCAGATCCTTCGCGTAGAAACAAAAGAATATCAGTACCTGTATGCGGATGGCGACAGCCTCGTCTGCATGGATAACGTAACCTTTGATCAGGTATACATTGATAAAAAATTGTTGGGCAACTCCGTGAATTTCATCAAAGAAGGTGTTACGCTGCTCATCGCCTTTGAGGATGGCGAGAGCGCCATCACAGCCGAACCACCTAACCATGTCGTGATGGAGGTTCAGTACACCGAGCCCGGTATGCAGGGCGATACAGCTACACGCACACTCAAACCGGCTACATTGGAAAATGGCGCAGAAATCCGTGTGCCGCTCTTTGTCAACACTGGCGACAAGATCAAAATCCAGGCAACGACGGGAGAATATATCGAACGCGTTAAAGAATAATCGAGTCTATGAGCAAGACCAAAGGAACAAAAAAAGAAACCGTTTCTTCACGTGTGAAATTGGACACGGAAGTACCTAATCACACCGCAATGAAAACATCAGAAATTAGAGACCTCATTGATTTCATAGCCAAATCAGGATTGAATGAAGTTAACATTGAAACCAAAGAGCTTAAGCTCAGCATCAAGCGCGAGCCGGATCAAAAGGTTTTCAAGTCCAGTCCAATGGTAACGCAGGCAGCCCTGCCAATGACGACTCAAACATCCAGCGCGACGTCACTGGGGGCAACGCGAACTGAACCAGCAGCCGCGCCCGCAACAAAGACCGTTGAAATAAAATCCCCTATGATCGGTACGTTCTATCGTTCTGGCAATCCCGACACGCCACCGATGGTTTCTGTTGGAGATAAGATCACGAAGGGTCAGCCCGTATGCATAATCGAAGCCATGAAATTGTTCAATGAAATTGAATCGGAAGTTTCGGGTACGATCGTAAAGGTTATGGTTGAAAATTCTTCACCTGTTGAGTATGACCAGGTGTTGTTTGTCGTCGAACCGGATTAATACGGACTTGCAACCGCGGATCTATCGCCATCTGTTTCATTTAAACTGACATCTGTGTTTAAGAAAATCTTAATAGCCAATCGCGGCGAAATTGCCCTGAGAGTAATTCGCACTTGCCGCGAGATGGGTATCAAAACTGTCGCTGTTTACTCTACTGCCGATCGTGAGAGTCTCCACGTGAGATTTGCAGATGAAGCAGTTTGTATCGGCGACGCGCCGAGTAAGGACTCATACCTCAACATCCCCAGGATCATCTCTGCTGCAGAGATCACTAACGCGGACGCAATTCATCCAGGCTACGGGTTTCTGTCTGAAAGAGCTGAATTCTCTGCTATATGCCACGAGTACGGCATCAAATTTATCGGACCAACGCCGGCGATGATCGAGGCAATGGGCGATAAGTCGACTGCAAAAGATACGATGAAGAAAGCCGGCGTGCCAACCATACCAGGATCTGATGGCCTTTTGGATTCTATCGAACAGGGAATATTGCTCGCCAAGGATATTGGATACCCCGTGATCGTGAAAGCTACTGCTGGTGGCGGCGGAAAAGGAATGCGCATCATTAACCAGGAGTCCGAATTCAAGAAGGCGTGGGATGACGCTAAGCGCGAAGCTGGTGCCTCGTTCGGTAATGACGGACTATATCTCGAAAAATTTGTCGAGGAGCCAAGGCACATTGAGATCCAGATCATGGGCGATCAATACGGAAAGGTTTGTCACTTGTCTGAAAGGGATTGCTCCATTCAAAGAAGACATCAAAAGCTGGTTGAAGAAACACCTTCTCCCGTCGTTAATCAGGATCTGAGGGAAAGAATGGGTGAAGCCGCGATCAAGGGGGCCAAAGCCATCAACTACGAGGGTGCTGGTACGATTGAATTTCTCCTCGATAAACACGGCAAGTTCTACTTCATGGAGATGAACACGCGCATCCAGGTAGAGCACCCCATTACGGAGGAGGTTACGGACTACGATCTTATCAAGGAACAGATCAAAGTAGCGGCTGGTGTCCCCATATCGGGGACGAATTATTTTCCTAAGATGTTCGCCATGGAATGCCGGATAAACGCCGAAGATCCTGCGAACGGATTCAGACCGTCTCCTGGCAAGATCACCAACGTTCACATGCCCGGCGGCCATGGTGTGAGAATTGACAGCCACGTGTACGCCGGTTATACAATTCCGCCGAACTACGATTCGATGATCGCCAAGCTCATCACTACAGGCCAGTCAAGAGAAGAGGTAATTACGCGCATGAAGCGCTCGTTGCAGGAATTTGTGATCGAGGGTGTCAAGACAACGATACCATTTCACATTAGTCTGATGGACAATGCTATTTTCCGGTCAGGAAAGTTTACAACTAAGTTCCTGGAAACCTCATTCGATTTTGACGAACTGTCGAAGTAGGCTCATTCGCGCTACCATTCATATAAACTATTGCCACGAGGATACCTTTCAAGGTATCCTTTTCTATTTCTTTAGCTATTTTGAAACCACATAACTCATAGGCTAAACTTAGTAACATTTTGAAACGACGAGAATTTGTTCAACTGGCTGGGTTGGGGGTAGGATCTTTGCTATTACCCATACCCATGCACGGGTATCCGGTTCCTGCTGAGGCCTTGTGGGAAGTTCCCCTGGATGCGGCAGCAAAAAAACAACTTGCCGATGTTGCGCTTAATACGGTTAAGTCGATGGGCGCCACCTACGCCGATATCCGTATCGGCCGATACCTGAATCAGTTTATCACCACGCGTGAGGCGAAGGTCCAGAACATTGTGAGCTCAGAGTCTTATGGTGTTGGTATTCGCGTCATCGTTCAGGGAACGTGGGGATTTGCAGCTACTAATACGGTAACGCCAGACGGAATTAAAAAGGCTTCAGAGCAAGCGGTCGCGATCGCCAAAGCCAATTCAAAATTTCAGAAAGAGCCGGTTCAACTTGCTCCCGCCAAAGGATACGGTGAGGTCTCCTGGAAGACACCGATAAAAAAGAACGCTTTTGAAATTGGCGTAGCCGAAAAAACGGATCTACTGCTGAGAAGCAATGCCGCCGCAATGGAAAATGGCGCGAGCTTTGCCAGTTCGAACCTGTTTCAGGTGAACGAGCAAAAATACTTTGCCTCAATGGAAGGTTCTTACATTGATCAGGACATTCATCGCATCTGGCCGACATTTACCATTACCACCATCGACAAGGCTGCCGGCGTTTTCAAGACGCGACAAGCCTTGAGCGCGCCAATGGGTATGGGGTATGAATACATGATTCCCAAGAAAGAGGATAAGCTACAAGGTCCGGCAGGCATAGTATTTTACAGGAACAGCTACGACATGGTGGAAGACGCCACGCTGGCTGCCAAGCAGGCCAGGGAGATGCTCAGCGCAAAATCGGTTGAACCCGGAAAGTATGACCTGGTGCTTGAGCCCAATCACCTTGGCTTAACGATACACGAATCAGTAGGTCATCCGTTGGAGCTTGATCGTGTGCTAGGATACGAGGCCAATTATGCAGGAACGAGCTTCGCCACACTCGACAAGTGGAAGACAGGTAAATTCAATTATGGCAGCAAACTGGTGAACATCTTTGCCGATAAACTTCAGGCCGGCTCCCTGGGTGCTGTGGGCTATGACGATGAAGGAATCCAGTGCAGGCGATGGGATCTGATCAAGGATGGTGTGTTGGTCAACTATCAGGCTACACGCGACCAGGTGCACATTTTGGATCAGCACGAATCACACGGATGTTGTTACGCTCAAAGCTGGAGCGACGTGCAATTCCAAAGAATGCCGAACGTATCGCTCGCGCCAGGCAAAGAGCCATACAATACCGATCAGATGATAAAGGACGTCGAGAAAGGGATTTTCATCGCTGGCCGGGGCTCCTATTCCATTGACCAGCAGCGATACAATTTTCAGTTCGGAGGTACGGTGTTTTACGAGATCAAAGATGGAGCTATTACCGGAATGCTGAACGATGTTGCGTACCAATCCAATACACAGGAGTTCTGGAACAGCTGCGCGAAAATATGCGATGAGCGGGACTACAGACTTTTTGGATCTTTTTTTGACGGAAAAGGTCAGCCCTCACAGGTCAGCGCTGTGTCGCACGGGAGTTCAACAACCCGTTTCAACGGTATCAATGTTATTAATACCGGCCGGACAATCTAACCAGTACCATACATGAAAAGAAGAAACTTTATGCAGATGGCTGGCCTCGGAGCGACTGCCATGATGTTGCCGTTCCCGTCACTGGCCACGATCGTTTCACCAGAAGCGTTGCTCGCGCCTGGCCTAGACGTTGCTCAAAAGAAAGCACTGGCGGATATTGGCCTCAATGCGGCAAAATCGAGCGGCGCGACATATGCGGACGTACGGATCGGCAGATATCTCAATCAGTTCGTCGTTACGCGTGAAAACAAAGTGCAAAATGTCAGGAACACCGAATCATATGGCGTCGGCGTCCGCGTGATCTCCAATGGTACGTGGGGATTTGCATCTACCAACGACGTCACACCCGATGGCATCAAGAAAGCCGCCGAAAGGGCGGTGCTAATCGCAAAGGCCAACTCAAAATTTCAGAAAGAGCCAGTTAAGCTGGCGCCCACGCAGTCTTACGGCGAAGTTTCCTGGAAAACACCAATCAGGAAAAACGGCTTTGAAGTGCCTATCAAGGAGAAAGTAGAGCTGCTGCTTAACGCCAATGCAAAAGCCATGGAAAAGGGCGCTAGTTTCATCAACAGCATTATCTTCCTCGTCAATGAACAAAAGTATTTTGCTTCTACCGAAGGTTCCTACATTGATCAGGACATACACAGGACGTGGCCGAATTTTACCGTCACATTGATTGATAAGCAGTCGGGCCAGTTTAAAAATCGCGCGGCATTTAGCGCCCCCGTTGGTATGGGCTATGAATACCTTGACGGCAAACCCGAAGACAAGATCAAGGGACCGGGAGGAACAATACTCTATAAAAACTCCTATGACATTGTAGAAGACGCCATCATGGGCGCTGAGGAGGCAAAACAAATGATCGCTTCAAAATCCGTTGAACCCGGGAAATATGATCTGGTACTCGAACCCTCTCACCTGTGGCTAACCATCCACGAGTCTGTGGGCCATCCTACCGAACTTGACCGTGTGTTGGGCTACGAGGCAAATTACGCTGGAACGAGTTTCGCCACGCTGGATAAGCTGCAATCAAAAACCTTCCAATACGGGAGCAAGGTCGTGAACTTTGTTGCTGACAAGCTTCAGGCTGGTTCGCTCGGCGCAGTGGGTTATGACGATGAAGGGGTGAAATGCAAGCAATGGGACCTGGTGAAAGACGGCATTCTCGTAAACTATCAAGGTATCCGTGACCAGGTTCACATCGTAGGGCAGAATGAATCGCACGGCTGCTGCTATTCGCAGAGTTGGCGAGACGTACAATTCCAACGCATGCCTAATGTTTCGTTGGCAGCTGGTAAAGCCCAACTCACCCCAGATCAAATGATCAGCAATGTTGAAAAAGGCATATACATAGTCAAGGACGGATCATTCTCTATCGATCAGCAACGCTATAATTTTCAATTCGGCGGTGTACTCTTCTTCGAGATCAAGAACGGCAAAATTGCCGGTATGCTGAAGGATGTAGCGTACCAATCAAACACGCAGGAATTCTGGAACTCTTGTGTTCAGATATGCGACGACCGTGATTACAGACTGAATGGAGCCTTCAACGATGGAAAGGGCCAGCCTCCACAGGCAAACGCGGTCTCGCACGGTTCAGCGACCTCACGCTTTAATGGCGTGAATGTCATCAACACCGGAAGAACACTGTAGCCACACTGGTGGTAACAAGGACTTTAATATTGCACACTTAACTTTAACAGAATTTATTATGGCTATATTTTCATCAGAGGAATCCAAAAAGATACTGCAGAAAGTATTGGGCTACTCCAAGGCGGATGATTGTGAAGTTAACCTCAACGGAACTAACGGTGGCAATATACGCTACGCGCGTAACAGTGTTTCCACGGCCGGAGAGAACAGCGATGTAACGCTCGTTGTGCAGTCCAATTTTGGAAAAAAGTCAGGCGTGGCCACGATCAATGAATTTGACGATGCTTCTCTCGAGAAGGCCGTGCGCAGGGCTGAAGAGCTAGCACAGCTTGCACCGGAAAATCCTGAGTTCGTTGGGCCTCTGCCGCAACAAACGTATGGTGAATCAAAAACTTACATTGATGCCACTGCGAAGATCACACCCGACTACAGGGCTCAGGCGGCTGCGGACAGCATAAATCCAGCAATAGCGAAAGACGTTACAGCGGCAGGATACCTGGAGGATTTTAACAGTTTCGCAGCCATGATGAATACCAAAGGACTGTATGCATATAATCAGTCCACCGGCGTAGACTTTACCGTCACCATGCGTTCGAGCGACGGCACCGGCTCGGGATGGGTGACCCGTAATTTCAACGATGTTAAAAAATTAAGCACGGCTGAAGCATCCGCAATTGCCATCGATAAGGCGCTACAGTCACGGAATGCGAAAGCAATAGAGCCGGGCAAATACACCGTCATTCTAGAACCTGCGGCGTCAGCCGAGCTGATCAGAAATATGCTTTTTGCTATGAACGCCAGGACCGCCGACGAAGGGCGAAGTTTCATGTCGAAAAAAGGAGGCGGTACAAAGCTCGGCGAAAAGATCATGGATGAACGTGTAACGCTGTATACAGATCCAAACGATATCGAGGTCCCAGCGGCACCATGGACAGGCGATGGCCAGGCCAGGAAAAAAATGGACATCATAAAAAATGGTACAGTTGCCAACCTTTTTTATGATCGATATTGGGCATCGCAGAAAAACGTAGCGCCAGTTCCTTTTCCCGGTAATGCCATCATGCAGGGGGGCGACGTTTCCCAGGAAGACCTCATTAAGGACACGAAGAAGGGAATTCTTGTTACAAGATTTTGGTATATCCGCGCCGTCGATCCCCAAACCCAACTATACACTGGGCTCACAAGGGACGCTACCTTCTATATCGAGAATGGTAAGATCAAGCATCCCATAAAAAATTTCAGATTCAATGAAAGCCCAGTAATTATGCTCAACAACCTGGAAACTCTCGGAAAGCAAACCAGGGTCGACGTTTCTGGCGGGGGCGGAGCCGGTGGTGGCACCAGCTTCCTGCTTCCGGTCATGAGGATCCGTGATTTCACCTTTACCAGCCTTTCTGACGCTGTCTGAGAATGAAAGCAATGCTGGCAGCCGTTGTCTGAAGCGGTGTTGTCCCATCCCATCTTTGAAAATGAATGACCTGCGGCGATCTGCGGCGGTGATCGTTCGGTGAAATTCCATCAACAATTTATCGACCCTTTTCGGGGGATTTTCATAGTTGCAAAACTTTTAGATATTGCTACCAATTAACCTTTCAATCAAACGCGAACTCATTAACCCCAAATACTTTGAAAAGACGTGATTTTATGTATCTCGCCGGCATGGGCTCAACGGCCGCCATGCTCGTAGGCATCCCCGGCATGGGTCATGCCATTGCTCCTGAAAGAGCGCTGGAAACTGTAGATGTGGCGCTGAAGAAGCAGCTCGCTGATGTCGCCCTCAATGCTGCACGTTCGCAAGGCGCAACGTATACGGATGTACGGATTGGCCGGTACCTCAACCAGTTTGTAGTTACACGGGAGGACAAGGTTCAAAACATTGTCAATACCGAATCCTACGGTTTAGGGGTCAGGGTAATTGCTAATGGCGGTTGGGGATTTGCAGCAACCGACAAGATGCAAAAAGATGATATTGCCAAGGCCGCGGCATTGGCCGTCTCAATAGCAAAGGAAAATTCCAGGCTTCTCACGGAGCGGGTTCAGTTGGCTCCTCAAAAGGGATATGGAGAAGTGAGTTGGAAGGCGCCAATCGAAAAAAATGCTTTCGAAGTGCCCATCAAGGAAAAAGTTGATCTCCTTCTCGGCGTCAATGACGCGGCGCTCAAAGGCGGGGCCAACTATATTAATTCCTTTCTGTTCATGGTGAACGAGCAGAAGTATTTCGCATCGTCAGATGGTTCCTACATCGATCAGGACATTCACAGAATCTGGCCGACTTTTTTTATTACCAAGATTGATGCGGCAACAGGAAAATTCGAAACACGTAATGCTTTAAGTGCGCCAATGGGAATGGGGTATGAATATCTCAACCCGAGGCCGCAGGACAAGATCAAAGGGATAACGACGCTTTATAAAGGCCGTTATGATATGCTTGAAGATGCCAAGGATGCCGCCAGGCAGGCAACGGAAAAGATCACCGCCAAATCTGTTGAGCCCGGAAAATATGACCTGATCCTGGATCCCTCCCATCTTTGGCTGACCATCCACGAATCAACGGGCCATCCCACTGAGTTGGACCGGGTTCTCGGCTATGAAGCGAACTTTGCAGGAACCAGCTTCCTCACACTCGATAAATGGCAATCCAAGAAATTCAATTACGGTAGTAAGCTTGTCAACATTATGGCGGACAAGACGCAGGTTGGTTCGCTGGGTGCCGTAGGCTATGACGATGAAGGAGTTCAATGCGGAAAATGGGATGTAATAAAGGATGGTATCCTTGTTAACTATCAGGCTATACGCGATCAGGCCCACATCGTTAATTTAAATGCTTCGCAGGGTTGCTGCTATGCAGATAACTGGAGCAGCGTCCAATTCCAGCGCATGGCAAATATTTCATTGCAGCCAGGAAAAGAAAAGAAAAGCATCGACGACATGATCAAGGGCGTCAAAAAAGGTATATACATCATCGGCGACGGATCATTTTCCATTGATCAGCAACGCTATAACTTTCAGTTCGGCGGACAACTTTTTTACGAGATCAAGGATGGAAAAATTGTGGGCATGCTGAAAGATGTCGCTTACCAGTCAAACACGCAGGAGTTCTGGAATTCGTGCGTGGAGATCGCAGATGAAAGCGACTACAGGTTGGGTGGATCTTTCTTCGATGGTAAAGGTCAGCCTCCTCAAAGCAGCGCAGTGTCTCACGGTTCTGCCACCACACGCTTCAATGGAGTAAACGTAATTAACACCGCCAGAAAAATCGGATAACGCCATGCCTATACTAACAAAAGATGAATCCAACGCGTTGCTTAAAAAAGTACTGAGCTACTCTAAAGCTGACGAATGTGAAGTAAACTTGAACGGCACGGATAGCAGCAACGTCCGTTACGCCAGGAACGCCGTGTCAACCAGCGGCAGCATAAGCCAGACAAGCCTGGTCGTCTCGTCCGCCTTTGGCAAAAAGGTCGGCGTAGCCACCATCAATGAATTCGACGACGCGTCGCTTCAAAAGGTGGTGTTAAGGGCCGAGGAGCTTGCCCGCCTTGCACCTGAAAATCCTGAGTTTGTTTCCTTCCTTGGACCGCAAACTTACGGGCCTTCAGCGACTTTTGTCGACGCAACGGCAAAAGCAACGCCTGCGATACGCGCTGATCTGGTGGGTCAAAGCCTGGCCACAGCGAAGGCCAGCAAGATGGTCGCAGCAGGATACTTCGAAGACATCACAGGATTTGCCGCCATGATGAATACCAAGGGCCTGTTCGCCTACAATACCTCAACAAATGTCAATTTTTCAATCACAGCGCGTACTGAAGATGAAAAAGGCTCAGGCTATGCCACGCGAGGATACAACGACATCACAAAACTCGACACCAAGAAAGCAACGCAGATAGCTTGCGATAAAGGACTGAGATCCGCCACAGCAAAGGCTATTGAACCCGGAAAGTATACGGTGATTCTTGAACCGGCGGCAGCGGCAGTCCTGCTGGAAAATATTTTTTTTGGTCTCGATGCCCGCCAGGCCGATGAGGGAAGAAGTTTCCTCAGCCAGCCAGGCGGCAAAACAAGGATGGGTGAAAAGCTCGTAGATGAACGGGTCAATATTTACTCAGATCCCCAAAATCCAGATTTGCCAACCAGTCCCTGGACGGGTGATGGAAGGGCACAGGAAAAGGTAAGCTGGATCGAAAAAGGTGTCGTTAAGAACCTGACCTTTTCACGCTATTGGGCAGAGAAAAAAGGTGTTAAGGCAATTCCCGGTCCGGATGGTGTGATCATGGATGGCGGGACGAAATCGATAGAAGAATTGATCAAGGGAACAAAGAAAGGCATCCTGGTTACGCGCCTTTGGTACATTCGTCCTGTAGACCCACAAACCCTGTTGCTGACCGGTCTTACCCGCGATGGAACATTTTATATTGAAAATGGTGAGATCAAGTTCCCTGTTAAGAATTTCAGGTTCAATGAAAGTCCGGTGATCATGCTGAACAACCTGGAAGAACTCGGTAAGGTGGAAAGAACGGTAAGCGTTGAATCAAACACCAACTATCTCATTCCTCCAATGAAGATACGCGACTTCACCTTCAGCAGTCTTTCCGATGCAGTTTAATAAGTTGAGCGACGCTAGAAGATCCCTGACTAAATGTTGGGGATTTTTTTTTATGAGACCGAAATGCCCATCGCCTCCGCTAATATAAATTCAGCCAACTTACTACGCCGGAAAAATTAAATTGCACGTTACTTCGATGCGCGAAAACAACAAATTTTTCTTTACTCGCCTGCAATATGAATCCGGTGACTGGGACGTTGACCAGCGCATGCCCGCAAACCTGCTGAACTCACTTATTGAATATACCACGCTGCCGGTCGACACGCAGGAAAGTATACTGCCCCTGAACAGTCCAGACATCTTTAGAAGTCCGTTTTGCTATTTGAGTGGCCATAAACTGGTAGAGTTCACCGCTCAGGAACGTGAAAATTTCGAACGCTATGTGCGAAACGGAGGCTTTGTCTTTGTCGACGATTGTAACCACGATATCGATGGCTTGTTCTCCAAATCATTTGAAGCACAGATGGAACGCATCTTTGGCGCTACAGCGTTAAAGAAGATACCCAACACTCATCCGTTGTATACGATGTTTTTCAAGTTCGACGGCCCTCCTACCACGTCTCAGGAATTGAATGGATGGGGCGATGACATTGTGCACGATTACTTGAAAGCGATTGAGATCAACGGACGGATCAGTGTACTGTTCAGCAACAAGGATTACGGATGTGAATGGGATTATGATTTCCGTAACAAACGATTTTATAAAATTGACAACACGCGCTTTAGTGTGAACATTGTGATGTACGCGCTGATGCGTTGACGCAACCGGGTTGAGATACCGCTAACATACGAATCATGACACAGGATCTGGAGAAAACCGCAAAGGCCGTTCAGGAAATTATAAAAAGCCTGACAGCACTGAAGCTTGAAATAAAAAAAGTGATCGTGGGTCAGGATGAAACCATCGACCAGCTGCTGATAACATTCCTGGCAGGTGGTCATGCACTCCTCGAAGGCGTGCCGGGTCTAGCGAAGACCCTGATGATCCGGACCCTTTCGGATGCCATAGACCTGAAGTTCCGCAGGATCCAGTTTACTCCGGATCTTATGCCTTCAGATATCATTGGCACAGAGATCCTTGAAGAAGATCACGCAACGGGAAAGAGATTTTTCAAATTCAACAAGGGTCCTGTCTTCTCCAACATCATACTTGCTGACGAGATCAACAGAACTTCCCCTAAAACCCAGGCTGCACTGCTCGAAGCGATGCAGGAGTTCGAAGTCACCTACGCGGGTACAACGTACCCCCTGGAGAAACCATTTTTCATTTTAGCCACTCAAAACCCTATCGAGCAAGCGGGCACCTTTCCCTTACCCGAAGCCCAACTTGACCGATTCTTACTGTATATCCGCATTCAATATCCCACAGCCGAAGAAGAACGTTCCATTTTGCAGAACACGACAGGAAAGGTTAGCCATTCCATCAATAAGGTTATCGAAGGAAAAGACATACTGCGCGCCCAGCAATTCGTTCGGGAAGTCCACATCAATGCTGATCTCATTGACATGGTAAGTCGCATCGTGCGGGCAACACGCCCTGGTACGCGCGAAGCGGATTACGTCAACGACTGGGTGAGGTGGGGCGCAGGACCACGCGCCGGACAGGCTATGATACTGACGGCGAAAGCCAGGGCATTGCTTCGTGGAAATTTCTCCGTTCTGTTGGAAGACATTTACGCTGTCGCTTACCCCGTGCTCAGACACCGGATACTGATGAATTTCAAGGCTGAAGCCGAAGGTGTAACGCCAGACCAGGTGACCGCAAAATTGATCGAAACAATTACGCCAGCGAAAGGCAAGCACATCTAGGTGAAAACGGAACTAAAAGACCTGCTAAGACCTGAAATCCTTCACACCGTGGATGGACTTGAACTCGTGGCGCGAATCGTCGTGGAAGGTTTTATGAGCGGTAGCAACCAGAGCCAGACCATTGGCTCAGGGCAGGAATTCAGTCAGTATCGCAGCTACGAGCCCGGCGATGACCTTAGACAGCTTGATTGGAAAATGTACGCGAGATCAGAACGCTTTTATATCAAACAGGCAGAGATCGAAACGAACATCACAGTAAAGTTCATCATCGACGCAAGCGAGTCGATGTCGTACGGTGAGAAAAGCCTCACCAAATTGGATTATGCTAAAGTAATGACGGCGGCGCTGGCATACCTGGCAAGAAAGCAAAGTGACACTTTTGGGCTATACGCCGTTAACGACACTGCCCTGCGCGTCGTACATCCGCGCTTTGAACAGCAACACTACATGCGGTTTCTGTACGAACTTGTTTCGCTCAATGCTGAAGGTTCATGGAGCAAGAGTGCCAGTCTTGAAACGCTCTTTGACAGGCACGGGAAAGAAATGATTATCTTCTTCTCCGACTTGTATGACGAAAAGAACGATCTCTTTGAATTCATCTCCAGTTTGAAAACCACCCGCAATGAGGTTATCGTTTTTCATTTGATGGGTAACGAAGAAATGACACTTGGCTTCAATGGTTCGTTCACGTTTGAAGATATGGAGTCCGGTGCGCACCTCAAGGCTGATACGGCTTTGCAACAAGCGCCCTATGTGGAACGGGTTCAAAAATGGATACAACGTTCGAGGCTCTGGATGCTGGAAAAGCAAATTAGTTACCACCTGGTGATGTTGAATGATTCTTTTGAAAAAGTGCTCCGCGATTTCCTCAAGGTCCGCAAATCGATAGCGCGCTGATGTCGTTCCTAAATCCGATATGGTTATGGGGTCTAACAGCATTGACTATTCCTATAGCCATTCACATGCTCAGCCGGAAGGAAAGCAAGGTCATACGATTGGGGAGTCTTAGGCACCTGGAGGAAGCAACGACCCAACAAACCTTGAATCTCAGGTTGAATGAATGGATGCTGCTCGCATTACGGTCTACGATAATCATTCTGCTGGTGCTGCTGGTGAGCGGATTAAGAATATCGTTCTCCTCATCTGGTCCCATAAAATGGCTGCTGATTGAGCGTGGGATTGAGAATGATCAACAATTTAAATCACTAATTGATAGCCTGAAGGAAAAAGGATTTTCAATGAGGCGATTCGCAAAATCTTTTCCCACGCTTGAAAACAGTCGGGCCGATAGCGTTACCGACTATTGGAAATTGATCGCGGAACTCCAAAGCATCAAGGTTGACGAAGCAATTGTATTGTCATGGAACAAATTGGATGGCTTTCATGGGAAACGCATCGCCAAGCCCGACAACATTCGGTGGATAGCAAAATCACCTGAGCCATCTGTTTCTGTCTTCCGCAAAGTGAAGCTCTCCGATGACTCCGTCATAGTAAGGAACATGCACACCGGTGAAAGTGAAACTTCATTTGAAAATGGTGTTGTAGCTTCAACTGAAGCCGACGCTGTCAAAACCAGCCTTCGGGACACCATAACAATTACTGTTGTTTGGGACACAAAATATAAGAATGACAACAACATAGTCGCTGCAGCGCTGCAGGCAGTAGCAACCAATCCGTGGTTCACCATAATTCAAAAGTCGGTGCCTGTGAACCAGGTATCAACAATAGACGACTCCGATTGGATCGTATGGCTTGCAGACGAGCCGAAACCAGCAGGTATTGCTTCCAATGTTATGACCATGAATGAAAACGACAATGACAACGGTGATTTATTCACGCGCGATGTCAATTGTTCCCCTGGTAATAGCTGCTGGATCATCGCGAAAAGACTTCGCCTTGAAACCGCATTGAATTCACAGCTAACCGTTGCGCTGTATTCTATCCTGACAAACGACCAGCATCGCCAAGTCAAGGCAGAACTTGCTGCTATAGACAAACGTGCGCAGCCTGAAATGATGAACTGGTCATCGGAACAACCTGTTCTCAGTACGACAACGGACATGCTGAATCCGGCAGACGCAATGATTTGTTCCTTGCTGGCGATTTTACTGGTGTGTGAGCGCCTGGTGGCTTTCAAACGCAATCAATGAGTGCTGGCCCACGATATTATCTCCAAAGCACATTGCGAAAGTATAAGCTGATCAGGCTTTCTGAAACAGCTTTTGTATCTATTGGGATGGGGTTAATTATTTTTACCACGCTTAGCCTGTCCGCGATACCCAACAAAATCTGTGCGATCGTCGCTTTCACCACGTCGATCGTCTTCGTTGCTATCAGGTCCTTCCAGCTGCATGTCTTTCAAATTACGCTGGATGACATCGTTGGATACATCAACCAACAATACCCGCAATTACAGCAAGGCGGGGACCTTCTCCTTCGCGATGATGATGACCTTACCTCTCTCCAGCAGCTTCAGAAGTTGAGAAGTGCCGAACAATTTGAAAATATATATCCCACACTAAGGCTGCCTAACAAATTCAAGTCAACGGTAATTTTCCTTACCATAAGTCTTGCAGCGTGCATTTCCCTGCTTTACTTTTTCAGTTCGCAAGCAAGCGACCAAGCGTTGTCTTCAGGTAGGGAACCTGAAAAATCAATGCAACGAACTAAACTCCCGGCAAGTATCTCATCCGTTGAAGTTACAATCTTGCCACCCGCTTATACCGGATTGATTCAAAGGAAGCAGACTGGTTTCGCACTAAACGTTCCACAAGGAAGCGACGTGACTTGGAAATTGAAATTTAACCAAAGTATAAGCACGGCAAAGCTGATATTGTATGGACACGACACACTTGCCATGGCGGAGACCCCCAATGGATTTACCTGCCAACGTAAGCTCGCTGCGACAGCCTTCTACCAGGTTTCATGGCGAGGTGAAGACGCGCAAACAAAGTATTCCGATTATTACGAGATCGAGGTCATCCAGGATCAACCCCCGGTGATCAAGGTCATCGATCTCGATCAGTTCATTGAATTATCCACGGACGACAAAACGAAGATCGAATTGAAATCGACATTGACGGACGATTATTCATTAAAAGATGCCTACGTCATAGCGACCGTCAGCAAAGGAAGCGGCGAGGCTGTGAAATTCCGGGAAGAGAAATTAATGTTTGATGCGCCCCGCAGTATAACGGGTAAGGCTACATCTGCCAGCTTACAAATCGACGTACGCAAGCTTGGAATGGACCCAGGCGACGAACTTTACTTCTATGTTGAAGCACTTGACACGAAAGTGCCTGAGCCCAACAAGAGTCGCACGGAAACTTTTTTTATTTCCATAAAAGACACCGCGCAGGTTATGACCTCAGTAGACCCTGGTTTGAGTGTTGATCTGATGCCTGAATACTTCAGAAGCCAGCGTCAGATCATCATCGATACCGAAAAGCTACTGAAAGAGAAGAATCGGATCAGCAAGGAAACTTTCAATTCCAAAAGCAACGAATTGGGATACGATCAAAAGATACTGCGCCTGCGATACGGAGAATTTTTGGGAGAGGAATTCGAGACATCAATTGGTCCGGGCGCTCACACGATGCCTGACAATGACGACCAAGAAGAAGACATCACAAAACAATTCGGCCACCAGCACGATACGGAGAAAGAACATGAATCAGCTGTAGAAACGGAAGCTCACAAACCTGGTGCCGTAACGAAAGATGCGGAAGACCCAGCCAAGGCCTACATGCACTCGCACGATAGTGATGACGAAGAAACTTTTTTCACGCAGTCGATCCGTTCAAAGCTGAAGGCTGCGGTTACCATCATGTGGGATGCCGAGCTGTACCTGCGATTGTATGAACCGGCGAAGTCGTTGCCCTTCCAATACAAGGCACTCAAATTGTTGAAAGAGATCAGCCAGGATTCAAGGGTTTACGTTCACCGCACAGGTTTTGATCCTCCACCGCTGAAAGAGGAAAAGAGGCTAAGCGGTGACCTGTCGGAGCTGGCAAATTCGACGACCACCAATGTATCAATCAATCAGGACAGCTTTGTGAACATACGCAAAGCCCTCGCGTACATTGATGGGCATGCAATGACTGCGGGAGTGAAGATCAGCCCTGAAATCAGCACAATCCTTGTGGCGGCCGGAAATGAACTGTCACGTGAGGCATTGGCACAACCCGGGCGCTATCTAAAAAGCCTGTCATTGTTGAAGTCACTGGCCGGTAACGAACTTGATGACGCTGCCAGATCCACAGCGATACAAACCATTCGCGCCACTTTCTACAGCGTCCTGCCACGGGAGCCTTACAATCCACGGACTGCCAAGCGATCAACGCAGCATCCGCTGCAGGAGCAATTCTTAAGAAATCTTCAGGACCTCTCAAGGGAACAGCGGAAATGATAATGAATCCGACCTTGCCGCTCCCGTTATTGCTCCTTGCAACGCTCGCGCTGACTGCAACTTTTCTCTGGCTGGAGTGGAGGCGTCGAGCCAAATTTCCCGCACTGAGAATCACGTCTGTGTTCATCATGATGAGTGCACTTCTTGGGATTTGTATTCAACCGGGCTATTACACAACAGCGTTGAGCAAGACGCTACTGCTCACGAAGGGATACAGGCGTTCAGTCGTTGATAGTCTTATCAAATCAGATCCATCACTTACGCTGCGGCACGTTGAAGGCGTTCAGCCACATAAGAATTCGAAAGTATGGAACTTCAATGCCGCACCAGGGGACCAGAATCCAATGCCGGGGGTTATAGCAGGCGAAGGTTTTCCCACATACGCCATCGAACAGTTGACTGATCATTACGATTACTATCCTGCCGAACCCGTTGCCGGAGTGATGTCGGTCTCTTTGCCTCGCACGATGCATAAGAATGTTAGGTATACGATCAGTGGGAGTTACTTCAATATCAAAGGACAAAAGCTTCATCTCCAAAGTCCAGCCGGGAAGGAAGACTCCATTTCGCTGACACCCGGGAAGCAACCGTTTCAACTTTCATTTACACCGCGCGTAACCGGTAAAGTACTGTTTAAACTGACCACTTCAGATAGCACGGGCGAATCAACTTCAGAGATCCTTCCGTTGGACATTGAAGAGCATGAGCCATTGAACATTTTGATTGTGGCAGGATACCCCACCTTTGAGATCCAATACCTTAAGAGTTTTCTTCAGGAAAGAAATCATCGCCTTTCGATCCGCTACCAAATCTCGAAGCAACTGTACCGCTATGAATACCTGAACGTGCGTTTTTCACGTATTGATCGTCTTACGAAGTCAAAACTCGACCAGTTTGATCTTCTCGTGACCGACAGCGAAAGCCTTTCAAAGCTCCCTGTTTCAGAAAGGGCTGCTGTCACCGGTGCCGTAAGTGAAGGACTAGGATTACTAACGTTGATGACGACGTCACCCGTCAAACATATTCAATCGGATTTTTACCCTCTTCCGTTGCGCAAAGTATTAAAGGACACAACGGAGGTGAGGGTTGGCCATGCGAATTATAGATTTCCTGTAGCGCAATTCCGGTTTATACCAGATGCATCGTTGGAACCTACGTTGGTAAATGAAACTGGGGTTCTCGCTGGTTATACCTATTCCAATCGGGGAAAGATCGCATTCCAACTCTTGCAGGAAACGTATAGGCTAATGTTATCAGGCGATTCCATTGGCTACGGCTTGGTATGGTCTCCATTACTGGAGCGTACCGCACGACAAAAGACCCAATCATCGTCGGTCAGCTTATCCAGGAGTTTTCCTCTTTTCGTCGATGAGCCTTTCGAAGTTGATGTTGTCTCCAGCGGTAAGGCAACCGATCTGGTCACCGATGAAATAGAGGTTCCCCTGGCTGAAGATCCAATGCTGGACGACCTTTGGACCACAACGGTGTGGGCAGGCAAAACCGGATGGCATACGTTATCGACCACTGAAGGCGATTCCCTTTCTTACTACGTTTTCACGTCCCAGGAGTGGAGTGCATTGAAGTCAAATAAACAGGTTGAAGATAATCTGCTTTACAGCAGAAGCACAGCCGGCGATCAGCGAATAGCAAACACGCGACTGGAAGCATTTTCTCCGCTATGGTTTTATGTAGCGTTCATCCTGTCGGCGGGATTTCTTTGGTTAGCCCCTAAGCTTTAGGTGTGGACGATTCAATGGCTACCTCCAGCGCAGCGTACCAGGCTTCTCCGTACTTTCTAATGAGCGGGTCTTTTAAGAATTTATACACAGGTACCTGAAGATGTTTTCCCAAAGCGCACGCAGGGGTACAGATATGCCACTTGTGATAGTTCACCGCTTCAAAGTTTTTCTTTTGCGTGATGCGAATCGGATACAAATGACATGAAATGGGCTTCTTCCACCCGATCTTACCATCGTTGTAAGCCTGTTCGATACCGCACTTCAGGATTCCCTTCTTATCATAGATCGCATAAACACACTCGCGGCCTCCAATGACTGGCGTACAAAGATCACCCTCATCATCAACCGTGTGCGTTCCCTGCTTCTCAATCTCTTCAATCCCCCGCGGGCTTAGATATTCCTTAATTTTAGGGTAGATATCATCCAGTATGGCAAGCTCCTCCTCCAGCAGTGGCGCTCCGAAATCTCCTTCAACGCAACAGGCCCCCTTGCACTTGTCAAGGTTACAAACAAACTCCTTATCACGGATATCGTCAGATACCAATACGTCTCCCACTTTGATCATGACACAAAAGTAATTGAAATAGACGAGACCGGCTGGATCAAAATAACTCGTATTGAAAATGCTCCGATACGTCAATATTACGCTGAATGGCCTGCGTAGAGAATTCTCTGGAGAAAAAACCGATGCAATACGATGGTAATTCCATGAGTTTTGACTGCAGTCTGTGGCTGGACACTGCAGTGTTCAAGCCCATCACCAGCATACTATTTTGATAAAGCCTGATAAGTTTTCGATAGAAATGAAGATTGCTGTCAATGCTGGATAACTGTTCGAAAGAACTTTCGCCGACAAATCTCTTCAGCGTTTCGCGTTGCTCCTTCACATAATACCTTGCGTTCATCCGTTCATTCAGCAGAAAAGTGAAGGGGATCAACAACGTATAATTGCTGGCAGATAGCTTGTGCATCAGTGATATTGGCACTTCCATCGAAAATGGATCGACAATACAAATGACCGCAACATGATGGCCTGCTTTGGACTTGGGTACGTGACTCGTTATTTCTTCTATCGACAGTGTTTGTGCGGTATGAAGAACAACGACATCGTTGTGAGGGAAAAAACGCTTTATTCTGGTATCCAGTGCAAGGGCCTGTTCGGCATCCTTTTCGCACAATATCCATTTGCGGAAGGGCAGTGATGATGACATGGCTGCCAGGCAAGATCCTGCAAACACCTGCTTTTGATGTCCCATGGAATAAAGTCCGCTACCGCTAAAAAGGTCTATGAAAATAATCGAGTCTGCTTTTGGTGAAGCGTTCATGATGAAGGCCTGCAAGTAGCTCTGTATGAGTTGAACCTTTACTTTAAACCAAGGTTCTGCCGCAGTAATGCTTAGTCCATCGTCTGTAAAATTTGGAACTGAACCGGGCAATTTTGAGTTCAAAAAGTTATAAGTTTAACGTTTTACAATTCCAAAAGTAGGTTGTGTTCAGCAGTGGTCAAGGATTTTTATCTTAAAAGAAGAAATAAAAAAATTTCGTTGGCAAGGATTGAAAAAAAATGGTGTTGTTAACTTGTGCCCAATTATGACGGATTACTTAGAGAGCTTGAATGAGCCCCAATATGAAGGGGTAGTGAACACGGAGGGACCATGCATGCTCATCGCGGGAGCGGGATCGGGTAAAACGCGCGTCCTCACCTATCGGATTGCCCAGCTCATCAACAAGGGCGTCGATGCTTTCAACATCATGGCGCTGACATTCACCAACAAGGCAGCACGTGAAATGCGTGACAGGATCGAAAAGGTTGTCGGCAATGATGCCCGCAACCTGTGGATGGGAACATTTCACTCTGTTTTTGCGCGGATTCTTAGGGCTGAGGCGCATCATCTCGGCTATACAAACAATTTCACCATCTACGACACTGACGATTCGAAGTCACTCATTCGCAACATTGTGAAAGAAATGGGCCTTGATGACTCCGTTTACAAGGCAAGCACTGTATTCAACCGCATATCGGCGGCAAAGAACAGTTTAATAGGATGGGAGGATTATCTGAACAACGCAGAGTTAATGGGCGACGATGCTGCGAACCTGCGTCCAGAGATTGGCAAGATATTCCGTGCGTACGCCATGCGATGCTTTAAAGCCGGCGCGATGGATTTCGATGACCTTCTCTTCAATACCGACAAACTTTTCAAGGAACACCTCGAAGTACTGAATAAATATCAGCATCGCATTCAGTATGTACTCGTCGACGAGTTTCAGGATACCAATCTTTGCCAGTATTTCATCATTCGCAAATTGGCGGCGGTGCGACAAAATATTTGTGTAGTCGGTGATGATGCACAAAGCATTTATGCCTTCCGCGGAGCGGACATTACCAACATCCTGAATTTTGAGCGCGACTATCCCGATTTGAAGGTCTACAAGCTTGAACAGAATTACCGGTCAACAAAAAATATTGTAAGCGTAGCCAACGGTGTGATAAAAAAGAACCGGGCACAAATTCCAAAGAACGTATGGACCGAAAATGAAGAAGGTGGATTGATCGAGTTGATCAAAGCTGTTTCTGATAATGAAGAGGGAAAACTGGTCGCCTCCTCTATTTTCCACGAAAAGATGCAGCATCAGCTCAAGTTCAGTGATTTCGCAATATTGTATCGGACCAACAGTCAGTCGCGGGCAATTGAAGAAGCGCTGCGGCGAATGAACATCAAGTACAAAGTGATAGGTGGTCTGTCGTTTTATCAACGCAAGGAAATTAAAGATCTGCTGGCCTACATGCGCTTTACTATTAATCAGCAGGACGAGGCGTCATTCAGGCGCATCATCAACCTGCCGAAGCGGGGTATTGGTGACTCAACCGTAGACAAGATCATTGTTGCGGCAAATGATCATGCCATTTCGATATGGGAAGTATTGCAACACGCTCACTCTTTCATCGGGGGACGGGCCGCAAGTCCTATAGAGGATTTTGTTGCCATGATCAAAAGGTTTTCCATCGAAATTGATCGCAAGGATGCCTACGACGCCGCTTTTGAAATTGCTAAGGGATCTGGATTGCTTCGCGAATTATATGAAGACAAGACCATTGAAGGGTTGAGCCGTTACGAAAACGTGCAGGAACTGTTGAATGCCATCAAGGAATTCGTCGATGATCCGGAACGGCAGGAAAAAGGACTTGGGTCGTTCCTGCAGGAAGTGTCGCTGGTTACCGGACAAGACGAGGACAAAGACAAAGATCCTGATAAAGTAACCTTAATGACCATACATATGGCAAAGGGACTGGAGTTCAGGAA
>Ga0193753_10000759_pt1 | contig 30123 bp, 20 predicted proteins | sample H1c2metaG_FD_144925 | JGI IMG/M metagenome (GOLD analysis project Ga0193753, IMG submission 144925) | Soil microbial communities from a riparian zone of the East river system, Colorado, United States - H1c2 | ecosystem: Environmental > Terrestrial > Soil > Riparian zone | place: USA: East...
GCGATGCTCGAGTGGTCTTGGGTTTGGAGCTTCGACGGCTCGCCCAACCTCGCCCGATTTCGCTTGAAATCAATCGCTTGAGACTTTGGTCCCAGGCGAAAGGGCGCGCAGTATATGCAGCGACCTATGGCGCCGCAAGCCCAGTTGAGATGCCTTTCGGGGACGCCCGGGCCGGAATCCGCCTTCTTCTTGAAAATCATCGAGTTGGACTTATTCGGCCGGAACCGGGCCCGCCGGGCACGGTCTATCCGCGGGCGACACCTCTATATAAGAGCGAAACACGCCCCCGGGGAGCCCTCGAATGACCTGCAAGAGACTGATCGCCGCTGCGGCCGTGTCCCTATGGGTTGCCGCTTGCGGCGGCGGTGGCGAGGACCGGGCAGGTCCGGCTTCGCTGCCCGTCCCCACTGCGCCTGCCCCTGGAACTGTCGGCGACGGCCGGCTGCCGCAACTACTCGAATGGGCGCGGGCTTCCCAGGATGCGCCGGCACTCGCCGTGGTCGTCGTGCGCCGGGGCCAGATTGCCGAGATGGCCGCCATCGGTCGCAGGTCCACTGACAACAGCATCCAGGTGACGACGGCCGATCGCTGGCAGATCGGCTCGATGACGAAGGCAATGACGGCGACGCTGGCCGCGGTGCTGGTCGAAGATGGCCTGATCAGCTGGGACACCACTCCGGTGGACGTCTGGCCGGAACTCGCATCCAGCATCCATTCCGGGTTTCGCAACGCGACGCTGCGGCAGTTCCTGTCGCACAGCTCGGGCATGATGCGGGACGACGAGTACGGCCCGGCCGAGGATTCCGCGGCCGGCACGTTGATGCAGAAACGCCGCGCGTGGTCCGAACATCTGCTGACGCGCGCACCCGAATTCATGCCGGGCACCCTCAACTACTCCAATGTCGGCTACATGGTCGCCGGAGCCATGCTCGAGACCCGCGCCGCCATTCCGTATGAGACCGCCCTAACCACTCGCGTGTTCGCGCCGCTCGGCATGACGCATAGCGGGTTCGGTGCGCCCGGCACACCAGGCGCGCTCGATGAGCCACTCGGCCACTGGAGCCGTTCCTCGGGTTTCGAGCCCGTTGCGCCGGGTAGCGTCGATGCGGACATTCCGGGCAGCGTGGGACCCGCCGGCAAGGTCCACACCACGCTCGAGGACTATGCGCGATTCATGCAGGCGCACATCGCGGGCGCCCGCGGCGTTTCCGGCTTGCTGCAAGCCGAATCCTTTAAGATCCTGCAGCGTGCCGTGATCGACAACTACGCGCTCGGCTGGAACACGCAAACCTTTCCGACACTGGGCGCGGCCGGCGTATCCCATGGCGGCACCACCGGACGCTGGTTCTCTCTTGTATGGCTGGCTCCCACGCTCGATGAAGGGCTCATGGTCGCCACCAATGGCGGCGGTGAGCGTGGCGCGGCGGTGGTGCAGGCCATCGAAGCGCTCATGGCCCAGCGCATCGCGGCGTCGCCCTAGCTAATTCTCGAACCGGTAGCTGAGCTTGACCAACAGCTGTTCGTCATCGCGCAGCTGGAAACTGTCGCGCAACAGGCCCCTTGCGCCCTCGTCGGTCGGTTCCTGGTCGAATCCCCCGCGGCCGTACACCACGTAGAGATAGGACAGCGGCGCGAGTTCGTATCGATAGCGGATCTGGAAGCCGAGATTGCGCACGTCGATGTCGTCGACCGGATCGTTGCTGGCCACGGCGCGGCCGCCGGGATCGACGCGGTAGGCCTGCTGCAAACGCCCCTTGAGCCCGATGGCCTGGAGCTTCACGCGCAGTTCCTGCTTGCTGCCGATGGTCCAGTTGAGCCCCGCGTCGAAGTGCAGCTCGGTTTCATCGAAGCTGCCGATGAGATTGTCGCTCTGCCAGACCAGCCAGTCCGGATTCCAGTCGCCAAACAGGCCGACGTAAACACTGAACGCATCGCTGACAAAGTAGGTAGGCTCGATGTTCAGCGTGTAGCCCACCTTGCTGTTGCCGGCGAGGCCGCCGCTGTACGCGTTGAACTCCACTTCATAACCCCAGTTGCCCTTGCGCGGACGCTGGTAGTCGAAGTAACTGCGGAAGTTGGACGGCAGCCAGAGCACGCCGTTGCCGCGCGTGCTCAGGTCATCGAACCCGGCGCTGTTGATGTTGACCTCGCCGTACTCGTAGCTGCCATCGCGCAGCCGGCTTTCGCGGCTCACGCGAAACTGGTGGTTCAGCAGCTGACCATGATCGTTGTAGTCGGTGCTGACGCGCCAGCGCCAGTCCTTCGAAGAGTAGCGCGAATTCTCCGGCATGTCGGTGAAGCGGCGATTCACCTGCCACTGTAGATAGTTCGTGCTGTTGCGCGAGAGATAGCCGGCATCGTTGATCTGCAGGTCGTTGCCGAAATGCATTGCGATCCACTGCTGGCGCCAGCCGTGGTCCATCTCGTAGTTCGCCCAGACCGTCGCGCCCGAGTCGCTCGTACCGATCCCCTCCTGCTCGATGTCACTGCCGAACACGCGCGTGCGAACGTTCCAGCGCGCGGTGGGACGCCAGTTGTGATCGACGCCGAACACGGTGGCCTCGCGATCCAGGTAAGGGCGATCGACGTGCGTCGCCATGAGCCCGAGGTTCTGCTTTTCGAAATCCCGCACCACGCGCAGCGCGCTGAAGGTGCGGCCGGCCGACTCTGCCTCGTCGGCGCCAAACACGCCGTACTTGGTCGCGCCGATGCTGCCATTGAGCTTGAGCGCGGCGGTGATGTCGCCCGATCCCTCACCATCGTCGGCCGGGCCACCGACCCGGCGCGTGTACAGCAACTGGCTGAAATCAGACGGCGTCGTGTACTCGAAGATGCCCTGGTTCTCGGTGAAGAACGGACGCTTGTCGCTCACGAAGGTTTCGGTGGCGCTGAAGTTGACCACCAGGTCATCGCTCTCCACCTGGCCGAAGTCGGGGTTCACGGTGGCCGTGAGTTGCATCTGGCCGTTCGGCTTCCACAGCACGTCGACGCCGGCGTCACCGTCGCTGCTTCCACCGATGTTGTCGTACAGCCCGGAAACGTAGGGTGTCACCGCGAACAGCGCCTGGCTGTGGCTGGCCAGTTCGATGGCTGCGAAATCGGACAGGAAGCGCGACCGCTCCAGGCTCGCCTGCGGCCACGCCACGCGCTCGCCCGTCGAGCCGATAATGCGGTCGAGGTAGATCTTCATCGTGCGTTTGTCGCCGTTGGCGTCACGCATCGGCGCGATGTACCAGGGAATCAGCACCTCGACCGTCCAGCCTGAATCGTCCACGCCAACCGCGTGTTTCCAGTTGCCGTCCCAGTCCTTGTTGAACTGCAGTTCGTCGGTCAACACGCCGTCGTAAACGTCGTCGGTGGAGCTCACGCGGAAGTTGTAGCCGGTCCGGCTGTCGCCATCGAAATCGACGATGACGTTGACGCGATCGACCTGCTCTTCGAAATCCCGTTGAACACGCTGCTGGGTACGCGGCACCGAGGCGGGCTGCGTGTTCCGGAACGCCACGGCCAGCCCTTCGGGCGTCGACAGGATCCACGCTTCGGTCGCATGCGACGGAGGATCGCCCGTGAGCGGCTGGGTCTTCCGGAAGTCGGTGATGTGCTGGGCGCCCTCCCATTCCGCACCATCGATCTGCCCGTCGATATTCACGGCGGCCACGCCCCAAGACAGGATCGCGGCCGGGAGTCGGGTCCCCGATTTTCGGTTCATTGCTTCGTAGACGCGGCCGACCCCGGAAAGGTTTATCTCAGCAGCAGGATCACCACGATGCCAGCCAGGATCAGCGATACGCCCCGCCAGAACGCCACGGGGTTGCGCTCGAGCAGCGGCGCACGTTTGCGGTTGAGGTAATCCTCGGTCGGGTGGCGCAGGTCGTGAACGAATTCCGACAGCTCGGCGTAACGCCGGTTCGGGTCCGGATGCGTGGCCTTGCGCAGAACTTCGTCCAGCCACGCCGGGATCTCGCGCTCGTCGTCGAGCACCGAGCGGTATTTCAACCGGCGCTGCGCGGCGCGTGTGCGTGACTTCGGAACTTCCGCTCCGAACGGCAGCTGCCCCGACAACATCTGGTAGGCGATGACCGCCAGCGAAAACAGGTCCGAGCGTGCGGTGCCGCTTTCGCCCAGGAAGTATTCCGGCGCGGTGTACTGCAGCGTGCCCAGCATCTCGTCGCGCTCGATCGGTGAGTCGATCTCGGAGATTCCCGCGACACGCGTCGAACCGAAGTCGATGAGCTTCACCGTGCCGGTGGCGTCGATCATCACGTTCTGCGGCCGGACGTCCTGGTGCAGCATCTCCAGGCGGTGGAATGCCAGGAGACCGTTGGCGATCTGCTCGACGATTCCGCGTACGGTCGCAACCGGCGACTTCGGGTGATCGATGAGCCATTGATGCAGGGTCTGGCCATCGATGAACTCGGTCACCGTGTATAGATAGTTGCGCTTGTAACCCCTTGCCGCCGCCTTGACCACGTGCGCATTGCTGATGCGCTGCGCCACCCAGTCTTCCATGAGGAATCGATCGAGGTGCGCGACATCGGCGCGCATTTCGGTGGCCAGCGTCTTGAGCACCACGGGCGCGGCGGTTTCAACGTGCGTCGCCAGGTAGACGTGGCTGCGGCTGCTCGAATGCAGCTCGCGCACGATGGTGAAGCCGTCGAACGCCATGCGCGGCACGAGCTCGGGCGGAAACGGGAGCTCGGTGAGTTGCCGATGGACTTCCTTGGCGCTCTGCTCGGGCAGGCCGTCGATGCGCACGAGGAGAATCGTGAGATTGTCCGGGCTGCCGCGCTCGAACGCTTCGTTCGCGATCAGCCGCGCCGCGCTGTCCAGCTCGGCGCCATGATCGTTGACCGCGTTGATCATGAAGCGCGCGCTCGTGAATTCGTGCACGCCGTCGGTGGCGAACACGAACACGTCGCCCTGCTCGAGCCGCAGCGCCTGGTAGTCGATGTCGAGGTGCGAGTGAATGCCGAGCGCTGCGCTGAGGTAACTCTGCTCGCTGGACACCCAGACGCGGTGATCGTTGGTCAGCTGCTCGAGCACTCCTTCGCGCAGCCGGTAGATGCGGGCATCGCCGGCGTGGAACAGGTGCGCGGTGGTGGACTTGAGCACGAGTGCGCTCAACGTGCAGACGTAGCCGCGGTCCTTTTCATATCGATAGGGGCTCTGCTGGGTCTGCGCAAACAGCCAGGAGTTCACGGCCATCAGCACGGCTTGCGCGGACTTCTTCACCGACCACGCGGGCGAGGTGCAGTAATAGTCCTCGAGGAACACGCGCACCGCCGACTGGCTGGCGACCTGGCTGACATTGCTGCTGCTGATGCCATCGGCGAGCGCGATGGCGATGCCTTTTTCCGAAAGCTGCGGCTCGCCCGGAATGCAGGCGCCGTGGAAATCCTGGTTGGATTCCTTGCGGCCCTTGTCGGAATACTGGCCTAACGAGATTTTTAGCGGGCCGGGCATGAATTGCGCCGCAGTGTATAGCGAACCCCGGGCCGCGCGAGGCCCGGGGTTCCGTTTTCAAGCCGGCTTCAGGCGGCGAGCTTCAGATTGCGCTTCGGCGCCGTTCGCACATGCGTCGAATACAGCGTGAGGCCCGTGAACGTCAGGCCGCCGACGATGTTGCCGACGAGCGTGGGGATTTCGTTCCAGATGAAGTAGTCAGCCCAGTTGAAATGGGCGCCCATGAGGATGCCCGAGGGGAACAGGAACATGTTCACCACCGAGTGTTCGAACGTCATGCCGAAGAACACCATGATGGGCATCCACATCGCCATGATCTTGCCGGGAACCGAGGTGGAGATCATGGCGCCCACGACGCCCGTGGACACCATCCAGTTGCACAACACACCGCGGATGAACAGCGTGAGCATGCCGGCCGCGCCATGCTCCTTGTAACCGATCGTGCGTGATTCACCGATGTGCGCGATGGCCTGCCCGACGGCGTTCGGTTCCTGCGAAAAGGCGAAGGTGTAGGTGATGGACATGAGCACGGCGACGGTGAAAGCGCCCGCGAAGTTGCCGCAGAACACCAGGCCCCAGTTGCGGAACACCCCGCTCAGCGTCACGCCCGGCCGCTTGTCGAACCACGCGAGCGGCGACAGCACGAATACACCGGTGACCAGGTCGAAGCCCAGCAGGTAGAGCATGCAGAAGCCGACCGGGAACAGGATCGCGCCGATGATCGGATAGCCGGTCTGCTGGCTCACCATCACCGCGAAGGCGGCCGCCAGGCAGAGGATCGCTCCCGCCATGTATGCGCGGATCAACGTGTCGCGCGTCGACATGAAAATCTTCGATTCGCCTGCGTCCACCATCTTGGTGACGAACTCCGCGGGTGCTAAATAGGACATCTGACTTCTCCTCCCTCTTTTTGATGGCGCCGGTTACCAGACGAATTCGATCTGCGCCCACAGCTTGCTCGTGGTGCGCGCCGACGCCAGCTCGCCCTGCTGGTAGTCGGCGTACTTGAGCAGCAGGTTGAAACGCTTGTGCTTGGCGGCGATGGACGCATCCCATTCGCTGCCGTAGTCGGCCGAGACGGCCTCCGCGTCGTAGTCGTGATAACTCACGATGAACGCCAGCGTATCGAGCGCGCCCACACCCTTGAGGTTGACGCTGCCGGTGCCGTAGAGATCTTCGATGCCACCGGCTGGCGTCGTCAGGAACTTGTCGGCCCAGCCCTGGAATTTGTGCAGCGACGACAGCGGCGTGGTGAAGCCCTTGCCGGCAGCGCCAGGCAGGCCATTGCCCTCCATGATCTCCGTGCCGACTCCGAGCCCGAACTGGCGAAACGTCGCGGTGAACTCGACGAACTCGTACGCCAGGTCGAAATCGAGCGGGTTGTCGCCGTAGTCGGTCTGCGTGGCATAGGACGCGGCATAGGCAAGCTTGACCTTGCCCACGGGCTTCTCGCCCGCGAATCGCAATCCATAGGTCGACGTGGAGTCGCGCAGCGGGTTGATGCCCGCCGGAATGTTGGTGATCGGGTCGAAGTCGAGTAGATAGCCAAAGGCGCTGAGCTTGCCGACCTTGGTCTGGTAGCCGGCATTCAGCAGGATCCCGTCGCCCTTGTAGACGCCTTGCGGCGAATCCGGGCCATTGACGCGATTGACGCGGTCCAGATACGTGGCGTCGAGCGTAAGGTTCGTGACGCTGCGATTCACCATGCGGAATGCATCGAATGTCTGCTCGTTCTGTCGCCACCCCGAATTGCCGATGAAACGCTGATCGTCGAGCAGGATGCGTTGACGGCCGAGCGTCAGCGTGGTGCCCGGCAGGCTCGTGTTGGTGAACTGAAAGCGATTGATCTCGTAGGCTTCGTCGTCGGCCACGACCGGATAGGCGACCATCGTCGCGACCGCCGGATCCGGGCGGTAGTCGTCCTCCAGCGGTAACACCGCATCGCCCTCCACGAGCAATGAAGTGTTCCATGCCTTGCCGGTCTCGAATCCGAGCCTGAGCCGCAGCGTGAGGGCATTCGCGTCCTCGGCGAGAGGATCCTGGTCGACGTCCTCCATGCGCAGGCGCGTATCGATGATGGGCTTGATTTCCCCCAGGGCCCCCTTGAGCGGATCGAGGCCATCGGCATGTGCCGCGCCGGTGGCCAGAACGCATGCAAGGGCTGCCAAGGCAGCGCGTGTCGAAATCGTCATCGGAGACTCCCCGTACCTTGAGATATTGAGCTTGTTGTTAGGCAGCACGGTTTCCCGCGCCGTGCTCGTACTCTTCCAGAAAGCTCAATAGCTCTTCTCTATAGGCGTAGTAGCGCGGATGCTCGAGCAGCATCTTGCGAGTGCGCGGACGCGGCAGATCGACCTGCATGACCTTGCCGATGCGGGCGCGCGGCCCGTTGGTCATCATGATCACGCGGTCGGCCACGAGGATGGCCTCGTCCACGTCATGGGTGACGCAGATCGCCGTGATCCTGGTGCGCTTGAGGATGTCCATGAGGACTTCCTGCAAGTCCCAACGGGTCAACGCATCGAGCATGCCGAAAGGCTCATCGAGCAGCAGCAGCTTGGGTGACAGCGCAAAGGCGCGGGCGAGACCCACGCGCTGGCGCATGCCGTTCGACATATCGCGCGAAAGCTTGTCGAGCGAGTCCGCGAGCCCGACACGCGTGAGGTAGTAATCGACGATGTCGGAGCGTTCCGCGTTGCTGGCGTGTGGATAGACACGGTCGACGCCCAGCGCCACGTTCTGCCTGGCGCTGAGCCACGACAGCAGGTTCGGCGCCTGGAACACCACGCCGCGATCGGGGCCGGCGCTCGTCACTTCGCGACCATCGAGCGTGATGCCGCCGTCGGAGACATCGGTGAGACCGGCGCACATCGACAGCGCGGTGGATTTGCCGCAGCCGGAATGGCCGATCAGCGAAACGCATTCACCACGCTTGATGTCGAGCTGAAAACCCTCGACCACCGTGAGCGGGCCCTTGGGTGTCGGGTACACCTTGTGCACGTTGTAGAACTCGACGTACTTGTCGGGGTTCGACAGCGGCTTCGGCTTGTTGGCCGCGCGCACGGCCTTCGGCAGGAAATCCGCCGATGTGATGGGCACCACGTCGGGAAGTTTGACCGCGCCTTCTGCCGGCACCGGCTTGTCCGCTTCCACGTCGAGCAGGTATTGCGTGATGGCCGCGCGGAGCTGGCGGTACTGCGCATCGTGGTTCACGGCCTTGCGATCGCGAGGCCGCGGCAGGTTCACGCGGAACTCCGGACCCAGCGTGGCACGCGGCCCCGGGTTGAGCGGAATGATGCGGTCGGCCAGCAACAATGCTTCGTCCACATCGTTGGTCACGAGCACCACGGTTTTCTTTTCCAGGCGCCAGATGGCTTCGATTTCGTCCTGCAGTTTCGCGCGCGTCAGCGCGTCCAGCGCCGACAGCGGTTCATCGAGCAGCAGGAATTCGGGGTTCATGGCGAGCGCGCGCGCCACGGCCACGCGCTGACGCATGCCACCCGAGAGTTCCGCGGGGCGCCGGTCGGTGGCATGGCCCAGGCCCACCATGCGCACGTATTTTTCGGTGCGCGCGCGGCGCTGCGCCTTGCTCTCCTTCGCAAACACCGCATCGACCGCCAGCGCCACGTTTTCCAACACCGTGAGCCACGGCATCAGCGAGTAGCTTTGAAACACCAGGCCGCGATCCGGGCCCGCCGCGCCTGCAGGTTTGCCACGAAGGCGCACCTCACCCGTGTCCGGTTGTATGAGGCCCGCAAGAATCGACATGAGCGTGGTCTTGCCCGAACCGGAGAAGCCGATCAGCGCGACGAACTCGCCCTCTTCGATGGAAAGGTTGATGTTCGACAGCACATCCGTGCCGCCGTAACTCTTCGAGACGTTGCGCAACTCGAGGTGCGACATCAGCGCGTCGGCCCGTACGTGAATGCGTTCTGCAGCGCCAGCATCACGCGGTCCAGCAGGAACCCGATGATGCCGATGGTGAACACCGCCACCATGATCCGGCTCAGCGACTCGGAGCTGCCGTTCTGGAATTCATCCCAGACGAATTTTCCGAGACCGGGGTTCTGCGCCAGCATTTCCGCGGCGATCAGCACCATCCAGCCCACCCCGAGCGACAGGCGCATGCCGGTGAAGATGTAAGGCAGCGCCGAAGGCAGCACGAGTTTCGTGAGTTGGGTGGTCCGGCTGAGGCGTAGAACGCGCGCCACGTTGAGCAGGTCGCGGTCGATCGAGCCGACACCCACGGCTGTGTTGATGACGGTCGGCCACAGTGAGCACAACGTGACGGTGACCGCGGAGTTGATGAACGACTTGTCGAACATCGGATCCGCCGTCACGTACACCGCGCTCACGATCATGGTGACGATGGGCAGCCAGGCGAGTGGCGAGACGGGCTTGAACAACTGGATCAGCGGATTGAACATCGCGTTGAATGTCTTGCTGGCGCCGCACAGGATGCCGATGGGCACCGCGAGCAACGTGGCCAGCAGGAAACCCGCGAACACGGTCTTGAGGCTCGTGAAGATCTGGTCGATGTAGGTGGGCTTGCCCGTGTACTTGCGGATGGTCATATCCGCGGCGGGGTCCTCCGCCAGTTTCCCGGCGTTGCGCTTTTCCTGGCGCTCGTAGAACGCCACGGCCTTTTCACGCTGCACGAGGTGGTCGGCCCACAAAGCCTTGGTCTGTTCCCACACCGCGGCGGGACCGGGAATCGTGCCGAGACTGGTTTGAATTCCCTGCGACACCTGGCTCCACACCAGCAGGAACGCGGCGATGGCGAGCACCGGCGCGCCGAGATCCAGCCAGAGCTGGCGCATGTGCGCGCGCGGATCTTCGCCGCGTGTGATCGCGACGATGGGTTTGAGAAATCCCAGGCCGACGAATGAGAGCGCTCGGATGGTTGCGTCGATGGCGGAATTCACGCGCGGAAAGCGCGGCCCGGATGCGGCGGGAGCGGAGGCAGGCCTGGACGGCGGTTGCGGCGCCGCCTCAATGGAGGCTGGCAGCTCCACCGTCTTCACACTACTTGCCGACGACATTACCACTCTCGATCTTCTGCTGGCCCTTGAGCCCTAGCGCGAGCTTCTCGATGTAGGCGTTCGGCTTGCGGCCGTCATATTCGACGCCGTCGATGAATTCCTTCGTGGGCGCGCGAAAGCCGTCGCTCGTGAAATCGAAGTCAGCCGCATTGGCTTTCTTCTCGGCCACCAGCTCTTTCGCAGCCTCCACGAATACTTCCGGCCGGTAGACCTTCTTCGCGGTTTCGAGGTACCACGCATCCGGCTTGCCGTCGGGAATCTGGCCCCAGCGGCGCATCTGCGTGAGGTACCAGATGGCGTCCGAGTAGAACGGGTAGTTAGCGTGGTACTTGAAGAAGACGTTGAAGTCCGGCAGCGCGCGCCTGTCGCCGCGGCCGTATTCGAAAGTGCCCGTCATGCTGTTGGCGATGACGCGGTAGTCGGCGCCCACATATTCCGGACGCGAGAGGATCTGCGCCGCTTCCTTGCGGTTGGCGCCGTTCTTGTCGTCGAGCCAGATCGCGGCGCGCGTCAGCGCCTTGATCAACGCGATATGCGTGCGAGGATTCTTGTCGGCGAACGCCTTGGTGACGCCGAACACCTTCTCCGGATTGTTCTTCCAGATTTCGTAGTCGGTGATGACCGGAACGCCCACGCCCTTGAAGATCGCCTGCTGGTTCCAGGGCTCACCGACGGAGTATCCATTGATGGTGCCGGCCTCGAGCGTTGCCGGCATCTGCGGCGGCGGAGTGACCGAGATCAGGATGTCAGCGCGTGTCTGCCCGGTGACATCCGACGGCGAATAGAAACCGGGACTGATGCCGCCGGCCGCGAGCCAGTAGCGCAGCTCGTAGTTGTGCGTGGACACCGGGAAAACCATGGCCATCTTGAACGACTTGCCCGACGCCTTGAATTTCTCCAGCGCGGGCTTGAGCGCGGTGGCGGGAATCGGATGTTTGGGAAGGCCCTTCTCGTCGGTAGCGAGGCCGGATTTCATCAGCGCCCAAACCTCGTTGGACACCGTGATGGCGTTTCCGTTGAGATCCATGCTGAAGCCGGTCACCACATCGGCCTTGGTGCCAATGCCCACCGAAGCGCCGAGAGGCTGTCCCGCCAGCATGTGCGCGCCATCGAGCTCACCGGTGATCACGCGATCGAGTACGACCTTCCAGTTCGCTTGCGGCTCGAGCGTGACGTACAGGCCTTCGTCTTCGAAGTAGCCCTTCTCATACGCGATGGCGAGCGGCGCCATGTCGGTGAGCTTGATGAACCCCAGCTTGAGCTGTTCCTTCTCGGGACCTTTGCCTGCAGCGGTTGCGTTCGTGGCGAGACACAGACTGGCGACCACGGTCGCGATGAGCCCACTGAGCACTGGATTGGTCACTACTAACTTCCTCTCCCACGCGCGGATGACTCCCGCGGTTTGAGGTAAAGCAATCCGCATGCCAGCGTTTTTTTTGGAGGTTTTTTCGCAGCCGTGGCCCTGCTTTCAGCCTCCTGCACCGAAACGCGGCGGAGGGGTGCACCGGCTTGCGCAAACCGGTGCAGAAAAACCCTAGGCGTTCGGGCCGTCACGCCCGCGAGCGAGGTGATATTGTCCAACCCCGATGATCGACTGGAATCTGCAGGGCAAGACAATTGCCGTACCCGAGATGCGCGAGCTGGAAGTCTTCAGCGCATTGCTCGAACGAAGAGGCGCGAAGGTCCTTCGCTGCCCGCTGGTCACCATCTACGATTCCCCGCACAGCGCCCAGGTGCTCGCGTTCGCCGTGAAGCTCGCCGAGGGCGGCTTCGACGATTTCGTGCTGATCACGGGTGAAGGCCTCACGCGCATCGTGAGCTGCATCGACAAGTACGAGCCCGCTTTGCGGCCGCGATTCGCCGAAGGTCTCGGCAAGCTGCGCACGATTACGCGCGGACCCAAACCGGCTCGCGCGCTGCGCGTGTTCGGTCTCAAGCCCGGCATCGAAGCCACCGAACCGACCACGGACGGAGTGATCCGCTCGCTGTCCGCGCACGAGCTCGAAGGCCGGCGCATGGCCGTTCAGTTGTACGGCAACGATCCCAACCTCACGCTCATGCGTTTCCTGCGGGATCGGAAAGCCGTCGTCACCACCGTGGCGCCCTACGTCTATGGCAACGCCGCCGACGATGCCACCGTGCATGCACTGCTCGAGAAGATGGCCGCGGGCGACGTGGATGCCATCGCGTTCACCAGCAAACTGCAGATCGAGCGTCTGGTGACGCAGCACCCCGCCCCGCTCGTGCGGCGCGCGCTGTCCCGTACCAAGATCGCGGCCGTCGGCCCCATCGTCGCCGAGGCCATCCGCAACGCCGGCTTCGAAGTGGCCTCCAGCCCCGAGCACTCCTGGTTCATGAAGCCACTCGTCGTCGCCCTCAGCGAGCAGCTAGGCGCCAAGAAAGACAAGGACCTCTCAGGATTGGCCTGATGGGGTCAGGCACCGTTTCCTAGGAAATGGTGCCAGGCACCGATTTCTAGGAAACGGTGCCTGACCCCTTTTATCTTGAGATTCGCACCGCCGCGCCGCCCGATGGCGCCAGCTTGAGTTCCATCACATCCGACGCACTCACCTCTTGTGTGCTTTCGATGAGCGCCGTCGGCGTCGCACCGTCTTCCCACACCTTCGCCTTGAACTTGCCCTCGCCAAGGAATTTGAGCGGCACGCTGATCCCGTGCGCCTTCTCATTGCCCATGGCGCCGATGTACCAGTCGCGGCCCTTGCGGCGCGCGACCACCACGTAGTCGTCGATGTCCCCCGCGAGGAATCGCGTCTCGTCCCAAGTCGTGGGCACCATCTTCACGAAGTCGAACCCGGCCGCGTTCACATACACATCCGGGCTGTCGGCCACCATCTGGAACGGGCTCTCGTACACCACGAACATCCCCAGCCCATGCCCGCGCGTGGTCTGCACCTGCGGCGGCGAGTTCACCACTTCAAACGTCGCCGGCGTCTTGTTGCGGAACCCGCCCGGCGTGTAGTCCAGCGGCCCTAACAACATGCGCGTATACGCCAGGCTCACGTTGTGCGTGGCGGTCACGCGCCGGCTCCACTTGTTGTACTCCGCACCCATGATGCCTTCCTGGGTGAGGTAGTTCGGATACGTGCGGTTCAAACCCGCGGGCGGATACGCACCATGCATGTCGACGAGCAGCTTGTGCCCGGCGGCCTTGGCCATGAGCTTGTGGAAGTAGTCGACCATCTGCTGGTCGTTGCGGTCCATGAAATCCACCTTGATGCCCGCGATGCCCCACTTCTCGTACTGCGCGAGAGCGGCATCCATCTGGCGGTCGAGCAGCGACCACTGCACCCACAGCCACAGCTTCACGTTCCTCTTGCCCGCATAGGCCACGAGCGCCGGCATGTCGATTTCGGGCTTGGCCTGCGTGACATCCGCGTTGTCGGGCGCACGACCTCCCGTGCCCGAGTTCAGGCACCAGCCCTCGTCGATCATCATGTACTCGAAGCCCGAGCTCGACGCGAAGTCGACGTACTTCTTGATGGTCGGCATGTCCGTACCGCCCTTGTCGGGCGGCGGTAGATAGGGACCCGACCACCAGTCCCACGCGGTCTTGCCCGGCTTGATCCACGAAGTGTCGAATGACGGATCCGGATTCAGGTTGCCGATGAGATTGGACTCGATGAGATTGCCGAGCTCATCGCCCAGCATGACCACGCGCCACGGCGAGCCCGCGCCGTCCGCGCCGATGGTGGCTCGCGCGATCAGCGAGCGGTCATCGAGCCGGCGCGACACGCGCGCCTGCACGCCGGGTTTGCCGCTGCCGAGCCCGCTCAGGTACAGGCCGCCATAGTCGCGCAAGTCCGCCTCACCAATGGCAAAGGCGTTCTTCGCCGTGCGGCACACGAGCGGCAGATCGTAGTTGTTGTGCTCGCGGATGCGGCTCGCCTGGATCGCATCGAACTCGCCTTCATGGCTGGAATCGACGCGGCCGATGTTGAGCCCGGTGCAGTCGTAGTCGGCGCCGAACGTGAACTCCGTGTCTTCGGACTTCACGCTGAGTGTCGCCAGACCCGCATCCGACGGTACGACATAGCGAAACGCCACGCCGTCGTCGTACGCACGGAACACCCATTTCATCGCGCGCAGGGCGCGAGAGCGCGGCATGACATCGAGCGTGACCTCATTGAAACGGTCACGCGATTCGGCTGCCTTGGTTGCGACCAGCTTCCGCACCTGGTCCACGCTGCGCGGCCACACCTGGCGCACGTCGACGCTCGACACATCGCCTTCGGCGAGGCGCACACGCAGCGCCGACGCCGCGAACACGGGCTCGCCGTTGCGCTCGATGGAATACAGGAGCTGCCCGCCCGCATCCTGCGCAATGCGCACGGAAATACGGGTATCGGGAGACCGCACGGTGACCGGGAGCTGCTGGGAGAATGCGGGCGCGATGACCGACGCGGCGAACGCCGCGGCCAGGAAAATCTTCTTCATGGAGCTCTCTCGATCCAATCGACGAACACTTGCGGCCAATGCGACACCGGGCCCTTGAGCGTGGCGCGCATACCGAAGCCATGCGGCACGCCGTCATACAGGTGCAGCTCGGCGGGCACCTTTGCCGCTCGCAGCGCGAGATAGATGTTGGTGATGCCGGCAACGACCTCCGGCCGGTCATCACTGCCACACAGCAGCCACATGGGCGGAGTGTTCGCATCGATCTTGAGATCGGCCCACGTACCCGGATAGACCAGCGCCGCGAAATCCAGCTTCGATGTCAGCCGATCGATGGGATCTTTCGCGGCTGCGTCGCCGCTATCCGCGCGCGTGGACGCGAGCGCCACGAGCTGCCCGCCCGCGGAAAAGCCCATGGCGCCGACCTTGCGCGTGTCGGCCGACCATTCCGCACGCGAGCGCACGGTGCGGATCGCGCGCTTGAGATCGTTCAGCGCGTCGCCGTCGATGGTGTAGGTAGACTTCTCTGCCCGCGCCAGGCGGTACTCCAGCACGAACGCGGCGATGCCGTGCTCGTTGAGGAAGCGCGCCTCGTTGTGGCCTTCGTGATCCGTCCACAATTCCCGATGACCGCCGCCCGGCACGACGATGACGGATACGCCCGTGTGCCTGGTTGGTAGATAGACGGTGAGCGAGGGCCGATGCACGTTGGAGACCACGTGGTCCCCTTCACCCTTGATGGTCACGGTTTCCTCGCCGCCATTGGCCATGGCGCCTGGTGCACCGTCCGGCCACAGGAACAGCTTCTGCGGTGGCGCGGCGGTGGCAGCCGCGCTGAGGACGAGCGTCGCTATGAAGGCTTTGATTCTCACGATTTCCCCCCGGAATGTGGCCGCCGCGAACAGTACCAGATGGCGGCGAGGGAGGAAGGGTCAGGCGGATTTCTTCGAAACCCCGCCGATGATCGCCTGGATCTCCGGGATGCACGAACCGCAGTTGGTGCCGCACTTGAGGCGCTTGCCGATTTCCGCGGGCGTGGCCGCGGCGCCGAGCTCGCGCGCGCAGGCGGCAATGGGGTTGGCGCCCACGCCGAAGCACGAGCACACCAGCGCGCCCTGGTCCATGCCCTCGAGCTCGCGGCCCGCCATGAGGCTGGCGCGCGCCGGCGCATCACATCGCGCCATCGTGAACATGCGCGCGAGCCAGGCGCGCTCCGGCAGCGCCGGCAGGCGGTCGAAGTAGATGCAACCCTCGAGCCGGTCGCCTTTGAACCATGCCGCGCGGTACACGCGCTTTGCCGGATCGCGATACTCGATCCAGTCGACCTCGGCGAGCGCATCCCCGGCCGGCGCGCCCAGAAGCCTTCGCGCCTCCACGGACCAGTCACGCGAATGATTGCCGGCGAGCTCGTAGCGCACGAACTTGTCGCCCTGCACCTTCGTCCACCACTGCGTTGCCGGTGGCGGCAGCGGGCTGCGCGTGAGCATCACCGCATACCACGAGGCCGCGAAGTGCTCGATGGACACTGGCGTGTGCTTGAACTCGGGTTCGCCCGAGATCGGATCGACCACTGGATTGGTGAGTGCGCCCACGCGCGCGTCGGAGGCGAAGGCGCGGTTCCAGTGGATAGGCGAGAACACCATGCCGGAAGGGATGTCCGCACCCGTGCGCACGCGGACCACCATCGAGCCCCACTTCGAACGAAGCGTCGCCAGTTCGCCGGCGCGTATCTTGAAACGCAGCGCATCGACGGTATTGATTTCGGCGTAAGGCTCCGCCACATGCGCGGACAGCCGCGCCGACTTCCCGGTGCGCGTCATGGTGTGCCAGTGATCGCGCACGCGCCCGGTGTTGAACACCAGCGGGAATTCCCGCGTGGGAGCGTTCTCGGGCAGGCGCGGCGTGAGCGGCAGGAACCGCGCCTTGCCGTCGGGATGCAGGAACTTCCCATCCGCGAACAGGGGGCCCTTCGCCGACTCGCGCGCCTCGGCCATGGGCCAGGCGGCCGGCTGCCAGTTCTTGTATTCAGTGGCCGTGATGTTGGCCCACGCGCCGAGATTCAGCATGCGCCGGCCGTCGTTGTGATGCGCCGTGAGCTGCGCATGCTCGCGGAAGATTTCGTGCGGCGAGATGAAATTGAAACCGTCGAAGCCCATGGCGCGCGCCACGTCGCAGATGATGCGCCAGTCCGGGCGAGCCTCGCCCGGCGGCGGTAGAAAGGCGCGCTGGCGCGAGATGGTGCGATCCGAATTGGTCACCGTGCCGTCTTTCTCACCCCAGGCCAGCGCGGGCAACAGCACGTGCGCCAGCGCAGCGGTGTCGGTGTTGCCCATGACGTCGGACACCACCACGAACTCGCAGTTGCGCAGCGCCTCCTTGACCTTGTCGGCGTCCGGCAGACTGACTACCGGGTTGGTGGCCATGATCCACACAGCCTTGATCTTCCCTTCGTGAATGCGATCGAACATCTCGACTGCTTTCGGACCTTGTCTGGTGGCGATGGCCGGGCTGTGCCAGAAACTCTTCACCGCCATGCGTCCCGGCTCGTCATGCAGGTCGACGTGCGCGGCCAGCGTGTTGACGAAGCCGCCCACTTCACGCCCGCCCATGGCATTCGGCTGCCCGGTCACGGAGAACGGCCCCGTGCCGGGCTTGCCGATGCGTCCCGTGGCGAGATGGCAATTGATGATGGCGTTGACCTTGTCGGTGCCCGACGAGCTCTGGTTCACACCTTGCGAGAACGCGGTGATCGTCGCCGGCGTTCGCGCAAACAACTCGTAGAAGCCGCGCAGCTCGGCGGGCGCAAGGCCACAGGCCTTGGCCGTGGCGTCGAGATCGCCACCGCCGGCACGCGCCGCCTGCAGTGCCTCGTCCCAGCCCACCGTGTGGGCATCGGTGAACGCGCTGTCGACATGACCGTGCTCGGCCAGCCACACTAACAACCCATTGAACAGGTGCACGTCGGTACCGGCCGCGAGTGGCAGATGCATATCCGCAATCTGCGTCGTGGCGGTGCGGCGCGGATCGAGCGCGACTATCTTCACGCCTAGCCGCTTCTCGCGCGCCGCCAGCATGCGCTGCAGGATGACGGGGTGGCACCAGGCCGTGTTCGACCCGACCAGCACGATGAGATCGGCCTGGTCGAGATCGTCATAACTCACGGGCACCACGTCTTCGCCGAACGCGCGCTTGTGTCCGGCCACGGCCGAGGCCATGCAGAGCCGCGAGTTGGTGTCGATGTTGGCGCTGCCCACATAGCCCTTCATGAGCTTGTTGGCGACGTAATAGTCTTCGGTCAGCAGCTGGCCCGACACGTAGAACGCCACGGATTCGGGCCCATGCTTGCGGATGCAGTCGCGGAACGCGTCGGCGACGGTCGCAACCGCGGCGTCCCAGGTTGTCCGCTCGCCGCGCACTTGCGGATATAACAGGCGATCCTCGAGCCCGACCGTCTCGCCAAGCGCGGACCCTTTGACGCAGAGCTTGCCGCTATTGGCCGGATGCGCCGGATCGCCGCGCACACTGACCGCTCCGCCCCTGGCCGCGGTGGCCACCACGCCGCAGCCCACGCCGCAGTAAGGACAGGTAGTTCGAGTGGGGACCCCGGCCGTCACAATCAGGGGCGCTAGGCGGCAGCCGGCGAATCGAACAGCAGCTGATCCCGTATCGCGCCGATGTCGGTCTGGTCGGCGATCAGGTCGCGCAGGCGCGAGGCCTCGCGCACGTCACCGAACAACACGGCGCCGCAGACCTTGTTTCCTTCGAGAACCACGCGCTTGTAAATACCGCGGCGCTTGTCCGAGAGCACCAGCGACTCGCGATTCGGCTGCTCCGAGAAATCGCCCGCGGAGAAGACTTCGATGCCCGACACCTTGAGCTGCGTGGAGTTGATGGCGCCGGAAAAGCGCGACACGCCAATTTCGGCGATGTGCTGCGCGCAGATGCGCGCCTGTTCCCACAACGGCGCCACCAGGCCGAAGGTCTGGAGGCGGTGCTGCACGCACTCGCCGACGGCGTAGATCGCCGGGTCATATGTCTGCAGCGTGTCGTCGACGAGGATCCCGCGATCACACTTGAGGTATGCCTTTTTCGCGAGGTCGATATTCGGCCGCACGCCAACGGCCATGACCACCAGGTCCGCCGCCACTTCTTCGCCGTTGTCGAACTTCACGCCCTTGACCCATTCGCCGCCGATGATGGCTTCGGTCCTGGCGCTCATGCGGAACTCGATGCCACGCTTTTCCAGCGCCGCCTTGAGCAACGCACCCGCGGACGCGTCGAGCTGGCGTTCCATGAGCGTGTCGAGCAGATGCACGACGGTGACATGCATGCCGCGAAACGCGAGGCCATGCGCCGCTTCCAGGCCTAACAAGCCGCCGCCGATGACCACCGCGCGCCGGCCGGCGCCCGAACGCTCCAGCATCCGGTTCACGTCGTCGAGATCGCGGAACGTCACCACGCCCGGCAGGTCCTTGCCCGGCAGCGGCAGCACGATCGGATCGGAGCCGGTGGCGATCAGCAGGCGGTCGTAAGGAGCTTCCATTCCATTCTTCGACTTGACCACGCGTCGCTTGCGGTCGATGTGCACGATGGGATCGCCCGAGTGCAGCGTGATGCCGCGGCGCGTATACCAGTTCGGCCGGTGCAGCATGATGTCGTCGGCCTGCTGCTCGCCCGACAGCACCGGCGAGAGCAGGATGCGGTTGTAGTTGCCGCGCGGTTCGGCGCCGAACACCGTGATGGAGAAGCGATCGGCGATGCCGAGCTTGAGCAATTCCTCGACGGTGCGCATGCCGGCCATGCCGTTGCCCGCCACCACCAGGCGCGTGCGCTTCAGCCTGTCTGGCGCTTCGACGAACACGCGACCGTCAGTGACTCGCGCGGTATACGCGGCCAGGTTGAACGTGGGATCTTCCATGCAGCGCCCGCTGGTGAGCGCGTAGTGATTCTTGTAGATAGGCGAAGCGACCACGCGCTCGCCTTGCAGGTTGCCGGTGAGGCCGCGCGACAGCACATTGGCACGGCTTGCCGGGTCGAAGTTGTCCAGCGCGTAGACGCGCCCGTGGACCTGGAACAGCGCTATCTGCCGCCCGCCGATGAGCGCGGCCACGCCGGTGCCTTCGATGAGATCCTCGAGCGCGCACACCTCATGCCAGCTGGCATTGCTCATGCGGCCACCCCTTCGCCGGCCTTGGCGAGAGTCTCCGCAATTGCGCGCTCCTCGGCGCGTTCCCCGGCGCTGGCCGGACGGATCTGGCCCCGCTCCTCGACGAACACCACGTTGCGATCGTTCTCGTCCGAGTTCACGAAGGTGCGGAAGCGCTTGAGCGTGGCCGGATCTTCGATGGCCACTTTCCACTCGCAGGCGTAGTTGCCGATGACGCGCGCCATGTCGGCCTCGAGCTCGGCGCCGATGCCGAGGGAATCCTCACACACCACCTTGCGTACGTAGTCGATACCGCCCTCGAGGTTCTCGAGCCACGTCGAGGTGCGCTGGAGCCGGTCTCCCGTGCGGATGTAGAACATCAGGTAGCGATCGATGTACTGGATGAGCGTCGGTGTATCGAGGTCGCGCGCCAGCAGATCGCCGTGGCGCGGTTTCATGCCGCCGTTGCCGGAAACATAGAGGTTCCAGCCGCCCTCGACGGCGATGATGCCCACGTCCTTGCTCTGTGCCTCGGCGCACTCACGCGTGCAGCCGGACACGGCGAACTTGATCTTGTGAGGCGCGCGCAGGCCCTTGTAGCGATTCTCGAGATCGATCGCGAGACCCACGCTGTCCTGCACGCCGTAGCGGCACCAGGTGGAACCCACGCAGCTCTTCACCGTGCGCAACGCCTTGCCGTAGGCATGGCCGGATTCCATGCCGGCATCGATGAGCTCTTTCCAGATCAACGGAAGCTGATGCACCTGCGCGCCGAACAGGTCGATGCGCTGTCCGCCGGTGATCTTGGTGTACAGGCCGAACTTCTTCGCCACCTGGCCAATGACGATGAGTTTTTCGGGCGTGATCTCGCCGCCCGGCACGCGCGGCACGACGGAATAGGTGCCGTCCTTCTGCATGTTGGCCAGGAAATAGTCGTTGGTGTCCTGCAGCGCCGCGTGGCGCTTCTTGAGCACGAATTCGTTCCAGCACGACGCCATGATGGACGCCACCGCCGGTTTGCAGATGTCGCAGCCGAGTCCGCGCCCGTGGCGCGCGAGCAGGTCCTCGAAAGTCTTGAGCTCGCCGATGCGCACCAGGTGAAACAGCTGCTGGCGCGTGTACGGGAAGTGCTCGCACATCGAGGTGTTGACGTTGACGCCGCGTTTCTTCAATTCCGCGTTGAGGATCTGCGTGACGAGTGGCGTGCAGCCGCCGCAGGTCGTGCCCGCCTTGGTCTTGGTCTTGAGCGCGCCGACCGTGGTGCATCCCGCCTCGATGGCCGAGCAGATGCCGCCTTTCGACACATTGTTGCAGGAGCAGACCTGAGCTGTTGCCGGCAGCGCAGCGAGCGCGTTGGTCGGGGGTGCACCCGCACCAGCCGCGGCTGCCGGAAACAACAGGGTTTCGGGGTTTTCAGGCAGCGCCATCGCATTGGCCACTGTCTGGTGCCACATCGAGTAGTCAGACGTGTCGCCGACCAGCACCGCGCCGATGAGCTTCTTGCCCTCGGCATCCACCACCAGTTTCTTGTAGACCTCTTTGCGCTGATCGAAGAAGGAGTACACGCGCGCGCCAGGCGTGGCCGCGTGCGCATCGCCGATGGATCCCACTTCGACGCCTAACAGCTTGAGCTTGGTGCTCATGTCGGCGCCCGCGAAGGCTTCGCCTTCGCCGCCGAGGATGCACGTGGCCGCGATGCGCGCCATCTGGTAACCCGGCGCCACGAGGCCGAACACGCGGCCCTCGTACGCGGCGCACTCGCCGATGGCGTAGATGGATTCATCCGACGTGCGGCAGTCGCCCTTGATCGAGATACCACCGCGCGGCGCTACGTCCAGGCCGCAGGCGCGCGCGAGTTCGTCGCGCGGGCGAATACCGGCGGAGATGACCACCACATCGGTTTCGAGCGAACCACCGTCGGCAAAGTGCATGCGATGACGCGCACTCTCGCCGTCGTCGATGCGCGTGGTGTTCTTGCCCGTGTGCACGGCAACGCCCAACGCCTCGATGCGCGAGCGCAGCAGTCCACCGCCCCCTTCGTCCACCTGCACGGCCATGAGTCGCGGAGCAAACTCGACCACGTTCGTGGCGAGGCCCAGATCCTTGAGCGCCTTCGCGGCTTCCAGCCCCAGCAGCCCGCCGCCGATCACCACGCCGCGCGTGGCGTTCTTGCCGGCTTCAGCGATGGCCTCGAGATCCTCGATGGTTCGATAGACGAAAACACCGGGACGTTCGCGCCCGGGAATGGGAGGCACGAACGGGCTCGAACCGGTGGCGAGGACAAGCAGGTCGTATTCGTACTCGGCGCCGCTGCGCGTCGTGACGCGCTTGCTGGCGCGATCGATGGCCGCGACCGGATCGCCGGAATACAGCTCGATGCCGTTCTTGTCGAAAAATTCGCGTGTGGTGAGCGTGAGATCTTCGACGCTCGATCCGGAGAAGAATTTGGATAGATTGACGCGGTCGTAGGCGAGCCGCGGTTCTTCCGCGAGCATGGTGATCGCGAAGTCGCTCTGCCCGTCCTGGGTCAGCGTTTCGAGGAACCGCTGGCCGACCATGCCGTGCCCGACCACGACAATTCGCTTTGACATTGCTAACCATCCCTCGTCCGTAGTGAGAGTGAGTAAGCAACGTCTGTGCCACGCGGCGAAAATGGCGATGTTGATCAGCCGGGGCCCTGATTTCGTGTCCTTGCTTCAGGTCGGTGCAAGGGGTGCCGGCAAGCGCTTCAGCCGGGAGCAGCCAGCGCGCTACTGCTTCGGGTGCGGTTCGACAAACTCGAGACCTTTGAAGCGCAGTGACAGCGTCTTCTTGATCTCATCGCGCAGCTTTTCGGCCCTGCGCTTTTCGCCGTCGCCAAACTTTCCGGGGTCGATGTTTATGCCGACTCCGATTTCGTTGGCGGCCAGTAAGGTGTACGTGAGGAAAACGCCCCTGCCCTCAAAGGCGCCTTCCCAGTGCGGAGGATTCGGATCACGCGGCTTGAGGGCAGGGGCCTTCGCGACTTGCCTGATCGCGTCGACGATCTGATCCCGCGGCATCGGCGCCGAAGCTTCGACGGCGCGAATACTGAAGTCCTTGCTGTATCGCGGATGGGGCGTCGCCGTGCATCCGAACAATGTGATGGCGAGAACGGGTGGCAATACCCAACGACGCAGTGATCTCGTGAAGATCGCAAGCGTGCGAGTGCGCTCAAACTTACAGAGGCAGGGCATAGAACCTCGTGCCAGGAAGATAGGCGTCACCATAGGCCGGAATTTCGACGAAACCCAGCGAGCGATACACTGCCTGCGCGGCGGCCATCGTCGCAAGAGTGTCCAGGCGCAGTTCCTTGTATCCGTGTTGACGCGCGGAGTCGATGGCCGCTTCGACGAGGCGCTTGCCGATCCCCATCCCGCGCACGGCGGAACGCACGTATAGCCGCTTCATTTCGAGCGTGGCCGGACCCAGTGCCCGCAGCGCAACACATCCCACAGCCTCACCATTCACGCTGGCAATCAGCAGATCGCCCGGCGGCGCGTATTTTCCGGGCAGGCCTTCAAGCTCGGCGCTGAAGCCCTGGTACTCGAGGTCAATGCCGATGGATGCCGCGTACTCGATGAAGAGCCCTTTCACCAGGGCCATGTCGGATTCCAGCTTCGCCTGCGTGATGCTCACTGGCGGCATTCAACTGACCTCTCAGAAATCGACTTTTCCAAACCGCGCGATCCCCTGGTTCTGTCCGGGCGGATCGAGCACCGATTCATCGAGCGGCAGCGGCTCGCCCAGCCACACGGCAAGCGTGGTGTGATCGGCGAGATCGTCGTCGGTCAGCGGGTGGATCAGTGCCCGCAGGCCCGTCTCCGTGAGAATCCGGGTGATGTCCGGCACCGCGGAGGCGAGAAACTGGATTTCGAACTGCGGCATCGGATGCGGACCGACGCCGGTTTCATACATTCGTCCGACCAGCACCAGGTTTGGCAAGGTGCCACTCACGAGCATGTCGCTGAGCTCCTGGTGCAGCCGCCGCGCAGTTTCCCAGGTGTTTTCGTCGTAATACACATGGGCGTGCCAGGGATCCGTCGGGTTGGACACTTTATGACTCACGCTGGCGGCCCTGAAGTGGGTTGAACGGTGGCGCGATCACTTTGCCGTCCGCTGGACCTTCCAGTCGTACAGCGCCGCGAGTCCTTCCACCACATGTGGCATGCCATTGCTATTCCATCTCGGGTTGGCGGGGTCCGCCAAGGTCTTGCACATGGCCACTACGTCCTCGGGAGACCCGGCCGAACGCATCGGCTCCAGGACTATCTTCCTGACCTGGCCGCGCACGGCCTGGACAGCGTCGACGTTCTCGCGCGGCGGAAAAGCGAGCGGCACAACCTCGGCAACACGCTCATCCACTTCCTGGATGAGAGCGGCGTTCTTCTCGAGCCAGGTCTTCAAGGCTTTCGCACGAGCTTCGGCACCGTCGGGATCCAGGCTTCGACAAACCTCTTCCACGGCCTCGGGCCCGAGTCTCCAGGCGAGTACGGATCCAAGTTCACGGCCGACCACCACTTTGTCAGTGTCGCCGGCGCGCGAAAGCGCGGAGACCAGCAAACAGCCGGTGACAATTGTGGTCGCTAGATTGCGCATGGCGTCGCCCGCTCCTCTGTGAACCACCGGAAAATATCACGGTACGCCGCCGGCGAAGTCTCAACCCGGCAGCTTTCGTTCCCGCAGGGCCCACGCATCGGCGAGGCGCCGCGCGGAGACCGTGAATCGCGTGCCGAGCTGCTGTGCGAACAACGACACGCGGAACTCTTCGAACATCCAGCGGAAGTCGTCCTCACCGGGCGGGATCAGGCCGCGCTCAGCCTTGACGCGCTCACGGTACCGGGCTTCCAAAGGGGCAATCCCGGCCGCGAGCTGCGCGTCGCGTCCAGGGTCGCGGGGGAGCTTCTCCAGCCGCTGTTCGATTGCCTGCAGGTAACGCGAGAGCTCCCGCAGTCGCTCGGCGGGCGTAGTTAGCAGGAACCCGGCGGGCACCAGCCAGGCGAGCTGCGCACGGATGTCGGCGGCCGCGGACGCCGCGGCTTTCGGCAGCGCCGACTGGATTCGCCCCAGGCGCTCCAGCGCAATTTGCACATGGCGTGAGATCTCCTGCGCCGGCAGCCCGAAGCCGCCGCGCTTCGCGGCAATGCGCGCATCGAAGTCGGCGCTGGTGCGCAGCGGCTCCTCGCCTTCGAGAAACACGGTCATCACGATGCGGTCGAGCAGGTCCTCGCGCAGGTCGCGTCCGGCGACGAGACCCGGGTTGAGCTGCGGATGTGGGCCAAGCGACCGGTAGACGATCTCGCCCTGCACATTGACGGGAAGGTCGCGTCGATACGATTTGAAGTCGCGCGCCATCACGAGCCGGATGAGACGCGAACAGCCGCGTTCGTGGCTGATGCGCGCCTCGGCCGGCGTGGCGAACACGCGCAGGCCCACGCTGTCGCCCTCGTCGACCAGCGCCGGGTAACCGACTTGCGCACGTGCGGCCTGGGCCACGTCCTGCCGCGCGGGCAAGTCGCCGAACACCCAGGTCTTCGCGCCCGTCGTGAGTTGCGACTGCTTTGCGTAGTGCTGCTGTGATGCGCCGGCATGTTTGCCACGCAAGGTTGCGAGGCTGCGCGATCGCGCGATGACCTTGTCCGCGTCGTCGAGCAACACGAAGTTCATGCGCAAGTGCGGTGGCAGCAGGTCTTCCCGGAACGCATCGCGCGGCACGGGCACCCCTCCGGTGCGCAACAGCGCATCGGCGAGCTGCGCGTACAGCGAGCCAGCGCCACGCTCGAGCAATGGCAACACGCGCGCGACCGCCTCGGGCACCGGCACGAAGTGCACGCGCAGGTTCTTGGGCAGCGAACGGACCAACGCCTCTATCTTCTCGTCGAGCAGGCCCGGGACCAACCATTCAAAGGCCTCTTCCGGCAGCTGGTTCAGCACGTGCAGCGGGATGAGCGCCGAAACGCCGTCGTCCTCGTGGCCAGGCTCGAAGCGATAGCGCAGCTGGATCACCAGCGGCCCCGCGGAAAGATGATCCGGGAATTGCTCCGCATCGAGCTCGGCTTCGCCGGGCGCGATGTCCTGTTCCGTGAGCCACAGGATCTTTGGATTCTTTGCTTCGGCGTCGCGGCGCCAGCGCTCGAAGGCCGCGCCGGTCGAAATGCCTTCGGGAACCCGCGCGTCGAAGAACGCATACAACTGCGTCTCGTCGCCCAGCAGATCGACACGGCGCCCCTTCTGCTGCAGGTACTCGGTGTCCTTCAGCAGCTTGAGGTTGTGCGCCAGGAATGGCGCACGCGAGTCGTACTCCATGTGGACCATCGCGTGCTTGATGAACAGCTCGCGCGCGCCTTTCGGATCGATGTTCTCGAAAGGCACGCTGCGACCCGAGGAGAGCACAAGGCCGAACAGCGTCACGCGTTCGTAGACCGCGGCACGCGACGCGCGACGTTCCCAGTGCGGCTCGTAGTGGTGCCGCTTGACCAGGTGTGCGCCGGCCTGCTCGATCCAGGCGGGCTCGACGCGCGCGACGTTGCGCGCGTAGACCTTGGTCGTCTCCACCTGTTCGGCGCTGACGATCCACGCGGGCTTCGCCTTGAACTGGCCGGAGCCAGGATGAATGAAGATCTTGGTGCCGTTGGCGCCGAGGTATTCGGCCTGCTCGCGCCGGTTCGCCACCTGCGACAAGAGGCCCGCGAGCAACGCGCGGTGGATAGACGCGTATTGCCCAGGCTGCGCGTTGACCTTCAGCGCGAGCTCGCCCTTCACCACTTCCATCACCTGGCCGTGCACGTCGTGCCATTCGGTGAGCCGAAGATAGGACAGGAAGTTCTCCTTGCACCAGCCGCGCAGGCGCGCGCGTGAGAGCTGCGCGCGCTGCTTCTCGTATTCTCGCCACAGCTTCAGCAGCGACAGGAAATCCGACTGTTCATCGCGTAGCGGCGCGTGCTTCTGGTCGGCCTGCGTCTGTTTGTCGGCCGGCCGGTCGCGCGGATCGGGCACCGACAAAGCGGCCGCAATGATGGCCACTTCCTCGAGGCAATGTTCCTCGGCGCCTGCGAGCAGGATGCGGCCCAGGCGTGGGTCCAGCGGTAGTTTGGCGAGCCGCCGGCCGGTGTCGGTGAGGTGGCCCTCTTCGGACAATGCGCCCAGCTCGCGCAGCGTGCGCTGGCCGTCGCGCACGAGGCGGCCGTCGGGCGGCTCGACGAACGGGAAGGCTTCGATGTCGCCGAGCTTCAGCGCGTGCATCTGCAGGATGACCGCGGCGAGGTTCGTGCGCTGGATCTCCGGTTCCGTGAACGCGGGCCGCGCGAGGAAGTCCTCTTCTGAATACAGGCGGATCGCAACGCCGGGCCCGACGCGGCCGCAACGGCCGGAACGCTGGCTCGCCGACGCCTGCGAGATCTTCTCGATGGGCAATCGCTGCAAGCGCGTGCGGTGGCTGTAGCGGCTGATGCGCGCGACGCCCGTGTCGATTACCGCGCGGATGCCGGGAACGGTCAGAGAGGTTTCGGCCACGTTCGTGGCCAGCACGACGCGGCGGCGGCCCGAGGGCTTGAAGACGCGTTGCTGTTCGTCCGTCGACAGCCGCGAGTACAGCGGCAGCACCTCACAACCTTGCGGATGATGCTTGCGCAGCGATTCGGCGGTCTCGCGAATTTCGCGCTCGCCGCTCAGGAATACCAGGATGTCGCCGGCCTGTTCGCGCCACAGCTCATCGACGGCGTGGAGAATCGCGTCCTGTTCGCCCGACGCCGTTTCGTCATCTTCTTCATCCAGCTGAACGGGCCGGTAGCGAACCTCGACCGGATAGCTGCGCCCGGACACATTGATGATGGGCGCATCGCCGAAATGCTTCGCGAATCGCTCCGGATCGATGGTCGCCGAGGTAATGACCAGTTTGAGATCTGGCCGTTTCGGCAACAGGTACTTCAGATACCCCAGCAGGAAGTCGATGTTCAGCGAGCGTTCGTGCGCCTCGTCGATGATGATCGTGTCGTAGGCGTCGAGGAATCGGTCTCCCTGCGTCTCGGCGAGCAGGATGCCGTCGGTCATCAGCTTGATCAGCCCCTCGGGGCGGCTGTGATCCTGGAAACGCAGCTTGTAGCCCACGAGCTGACCGAGCGGCGTCTTGAGTTCTTCGGCGATGCGTGAGGCGACCGCGCGCGCGGCGATGCGCCGCGGCTGCGTGTGGCCGATGATGCCCGCGACACCACGCCCGGCCTCGAGGCAGATCTTCGGCAGCTGCGTGGTCTTGCCCGAGCCCGTTTCGCCGCAGAGGATGACGACCGGGTTCTTCTCGATCGCGCGGCGGATCTCGTCGCGGTTCGCCGAAATGGGCAACTCTTCCGGATAGGAGATGGCAGGAATGCTCGCGGCGCGCGCGGCACGAGCCGCGGTCGATGCGGCTATCTTCTGCGCGAGTGCTGCCTCGGCGGCCGCGACGTCGTTGCCGCGAAGGCGCAGGCCATGCACGCGATCGCGCTCGCGCCGCAAGCGATGCTGGTCGCGGCGCAGGCAGGTATCGATGGACAGGTCGGGGACGGGATTCGGCGGGTTCATGGGCTCGGGCCGGGCCCGGGCGTAAGAAGTTGGGCCGGAAGCTTATCGGGGCTTTTCGCTGGCTGCGAGTTTCCGCAATACCTGGCTCAAGGCCTCACTCGGCGCATACGGCGGCTTGCGTGAGATGTCGCCGCCCGTGTCCCAGAGCACGGGAACCATCTTGCGGGAAAGCGCGGCTTCCGCCACCGCCGACATCCAGCGCACGCGTGAGGCCGTTTCCTTCTTGTCGGTGACGCCGAATTCACCGATGAACGCCGGCAAATCGTTGTGCTTGCAGAATTCCTGCATCGCGTCGAACAAACGATTGAGCTCGGCGACATCGCCCGTGCTTCCCCACGTCAGCGCCATCTTCCCCCAGCTTTCATCCTGGGTCATGCCGGCGAACTGCCACGGCGTGTAGTAGTGCACGGAAATCAGCAGACGATGCGGCACGGCGTCTTTCGGTAATACGTAGTCGCTGCTGGCGGTCTTGGTGATGTCGGTCGCGTAGCCGGTGACGATGAGCAGACGCGTCGCGTTGTTGCCGCCCGTCTTGCGCACCGTGTCGATGAAGAGCTGATTCACATGAGTCAGCGTGGCGTACGCCTTAGTTCTTGAACCCGCGCCTTCGAAGTTAGTTTCCTCGTTCAACGCCTCGAAGATCAGGCGTTCGTTCCGGTCCGCAAAGTACTTCGCGATCTGCGTCCAGTAGGAGACATATTTGGCTTCCGCGTCCGCGCTGAAGGTGGCGAACGTCTTAGGAAATTTCTCCTTCGCGCTCGAATCGATCCAGCCGCCATCCCAGTGGATGTTCACGACGCAGAACATGCCTGAGGCCGTGATCCAGTCGACCACCTCGGCCACGCGCGCGAGTTTGTCGTCGGGAATGCGGCCATCGCGCGCATAGGTGTCCCACGCCACCGGCACGCGAACCGTCTTGAACCCGAGCCTGGCCAAGCTCTCGACGTACTCCTTCGTGATGCGCGGATTGCCCCAGCCAGTTTCCCAGGTGGTGGTGTTCTCGAGCGTGTTGCCGATGTTGACGCCGGTGCCCATGAGCTTCGCGGCCGACCACGCGTCGAGATTCTCTGCACGCGCTGCGGGCGCGAGCAGGTTCACCAGCAAGGCGGCAACCAGGCTCAAGCATCGTTTGTTCATGCGTGGACAAACGATGCTTGCGCTAAAAGAATCTGCCCAGAAACGCGGCTGCCGCTGCCGAAAGGCCGACGATCTTGTTCGTGCCCTGGCGGTAGAACTTGAAGTTGAGCTCGGTCTCGGGCCGCCCGTCCTTCCAGTTCGAGAACGGCTTGACCTCGCTGCGCCCGAGACGCTTCTTCGCAAGTGCGCTGCGCTTGACGGTGATGCTTACGCGCGGCGTTTGTCGTCCGATTCCAGGCTTTAGTGGCGTCGCCCTGGCCGTCGTGACTACACCTCGCGCAATGATGCCCGGGCCGCCTTCGTTCTCGCTCGCGAAGATGAAGAGGACGTCGCCCTAGGCAATGCGCC
>Ga0193753_10000760_pt1 | contig 30123 bp, 29 predicted proteins | sample H1c2metaG_FD_144925 | JGI IMG/M metagenome (GOLD analysis project Ga0193753, IMG submission 144925) | Soil microbial communities from a riparian zone of the East river system, Colorado, United States - H1c2 | ecosystem: Environmental > Terrestrial > Soil > Riparian zone | place: USA: East...
CAGGCTTGAGCCCGAGCACCGAGAAGTAGTTTCCCGAAACCAAATTGCCTGCGACGACCGCGCCGTCTCCGCCCGCCGCGATCGAGAAGGTGATTTTGCCCCACGCTGCGAGACCACTCATCGTCCGCGTGCCGTCGCGCAGATACTCGTAGAGACCGGACGACGCGGACATCTCCGTGCGACCACCGGCTTGCGTGAGCTCGAGGCCGACGAGTCGCGATCCGTCGGCGGTTCCCGGGAGCGGCGCGAGCACGATCGCGTTCATCGCGCTGAAGATGGTCGTCACCGCTCCACTACCGATCGAGATGGCCAGCACCGCGACGATCGTGAAGACAGGACTCTTGCGCAACATACGAACGGCGAAGCGCAAATCGTTTTTCGAGTTCTGGAACATGTCGGGTTTCCTCGGCGGCCCAGAAGAGTCGCTGGACGCTTGCAATTGTTGGCGCGCGGCGCGGCGGGCGTCGTGATGTTCGAGGACCGCGGCGCGCACGAGAGCGCGTGCCGTGCGGAGCCACAGTCGCGCGACGCCGAACGATCCTGCTCGCGTCCTCGCCGCGTTGAGCTGGTCGTTGAAGACGTCGCGCATCTCGTCGCCGAACCGTGCGCGAAAGTCGCGCGGAAACAGCGCGATGAATCGAGCGAACGCCCGCTCGGATATTCGGGATCGTCGTTGCACGGCCGTCACGTCGCGACGCCGCGAGTGAGCGCGCGAACGGCCGGCGAATTGACGAGCGCGCGCAGTCGCTGCAACTCGGCCGCCAGCACCCGTTGACCGAGTGCGGTGATTTTATAGTAGCGACGTCGTTCATTCTCCAAGTCGCGCGCCGGCCGGTGCCCCGCGTCAATCACGAGCTCGTCGTCGGCCAGCCGCTTGATGACGCGGTAGAGATTGCCGGGATCGAGCTCGATCAAACCCTCCGTGCGCGCGGCAATTTCCTGCACGAGACCATAGCCATGACGCTCCTCCTCCGCGAGAGCGAGCAGGAGCTGAACGTCAACCGGCTTGAGCGGGAGAAAGCTGCGTGGGTCGCGGGGCATTGGACCGATGGGTGGTATAGTTGAAGTAACCATACGCAGACACCCAGGCTGGGTTTCAAATGCGTGGCCGGGAACTCAAAACCCTAATCGCGCGCAGATTCGCAAAACGTCCCTCGGGTCTCGAGACTCGACCTGCGAGCAACTCCATTGCTGGGCGCAGCACCACGAATCAGAGCAACCCCGCTTCGCGCGCCAGATCAGCCAGCGCCCCGCGTGAATCGACGCCGACCTTCGCGAAAATATTCGACAGGTGCGTACTCGCCGTTCGCGCCGAGATCCCAAGCGCCGCGCCAATCTCCTTGTTCGACCGTCGCGCCGCGACGAGCCGCACAATTTCGAGCTCGCGACCCGTCAGCCCTGCGACACCTTGCGTCGTCGCACGCGTCGGCGGGCGCGCGCCCAACTCTCGCAACTGCTCACGCGTGCCATCCAACTCCCGCTCGGCGCCGAGGTGCGCAAAGACTTCGTGCGCGCGACGCAATTCACGCATTGCGCCGTCGCGATCGCCGGTCTCCGCGAGCGCGCGCGCAAGCTGGCGTCGAACGCGCGCCGCATCGGGCACGAAAGGAATCGCTTCGAGCGCCTCGGCCGCGCCGCGCAGCAATGCCACCGCGCGCTCCTTGTCGCCATTGAGCATTTCGACCAACGCGTCGCAGGCATCTGCCCACGCGAGTCCCAGCAGTTGCCCTAACGCCGCGGACTCGCGACGCATGCGTTCCGCGATCGACCGCGCGCGCGAGAGATCGCTCGCCCATAACGACGCCTCGGCGATCACCGGCATCAACCGATGAATCGCCCACACCACGTGTCCCGAGCGATCCGCGATCTTGAGCCCATGTTCACCGACACGAATCGCGTCGGCGTAATGTCCCATGCTCAAGTGATACGCCGCGCGACCAATGTGCGCCGGCACGACGGAAAACACATCGCGCACCGAACCGCTGCCGTCGCCACCGACCGCGAGCTCCCACGCTTCGTCGACGCATGCCTTGCCGCGCGTCACGTCACCGCGACCGAGATACAACAGGCCAAGCCACACGAGGACGCGGGGCAGCAACGTGCGCTGGCCCAATGAACGCGCCACATCGATCGTGCGTTCGGCCAACGCGACGGCGTGATCCCAATCGCCAATGCCGGCCGCATACTCGATTTCGATCTCCGAGGTCCAGACGCGAAACAGTGGCGACCGCAACTCGTCGGCGATTCGATTCGCCTCGGCGAGATGACGACGGATTTCATCCACCTGACCCGTGAGGCCGCCAAGCATCGCGAGCGCCCAGTGCGCCGACCACGCAACGCTGCGCTGCCCCGACGACTCGGCGAGATGAATCGCTTGACGTCCGTGCGCGCGCGCCTTTGCCGCTGGACCGCGCCACAGATACAGCAATACAAGTGCGCGATGCACGCGCGCGAGGAGACCTTCGTCCGCGAGCTCGGTGGCGATCGCGAGCGCCGCTTCGATCTCCGTGCCCGATTCTGCGGTTCGTCCAATCGCCTGGAGACAGCTCGCCTTCGCAATGAGAACGCGCGCCTCGAGCGTCCGATCGCCGGCGACACGCGCGGCCTCGATCGCCGCGTCGTAGTGAGCCAGCGCTTCCTCGAACGCGCCGCTCCAATAGCGCGCGAGTCCAATGCTCCGCTCGATCGACGCCACGCGCGCGATGTCATTGCCGTTCCGCGCCGCGTCGAGCGCGCGTTGCCAGAGTGCCAGCGCGCCGGGGTAGTCGCCGAGCCGCTGTCGCACACGCGCGAGATCGCTCTCGAGCTCGTGTGTCGGTTCGGCATCATCGTGTTCAGCGATCGCCAGCGCGGCGGCGAGATAGTCGGCGGCCTCGCGGTTCGCGTACTTCGCCGACGCCTCGCGCCCGGCGGTTCGCAGATACTGCACTGCCTTGGACGCGAGCCGCCGCGGATCACCGCGCGAATAGTGGAACGCGAGCTCTCCGGCGTGGGCCATTGCCTGCGGCTCATACAACTGCTCGAGCGCCTCGGCGATTCCACCATGAAGCGCACGCGTTCGCGCGAGACCAAGCTCCGAGTACAGGGTCTCCTGGAGCAACGGATGAGAGAAGTCATACACGATGTCGGCCGCCTCTTCGCGCTCGGTGAGCACGTCCGCGCCTCGGAGCTCATCGATCGCGCTGACCAACGCATCGTGCTCCAGACCGCTCACCGCCGACAATTCGTCGTGCGTGGCCCGCGTTCCGATTACCGCGGCGACGTCGGCCAGACGCCGCGCTTCCGTCGACAACTCGGCGAGACGCGCCAATACCGCGTCGCGAATTGTCGCCGGCACTCGCAGTTCTTCAACATCCCAACCGCTCCATGCACCGCCTGACTCGCGCAACTGCCCGCCTTCCACGAGCGCCTTGATCGACTCGTCGATGAAGAACGGATTGCCGCCGGTCCAGTGCTGTAGCCGAGTGGCAAAGCCGGAGGTTCGCGCCGGTTCCGCCGCGAACATGCGCTCCAGCAGATCGGCGACAGCGTCAACAGGCAACGGCTCGAGGCGAAGACGTTGAGTGTTCCCTAAACTGCGCAGCGACTGCTCGGTCGCGCGGAGCGCCGCGTTGGCGCGGTGATCCGGGTCGTTGTGCGTTCCAATCAACAGAATCCGATCGCCGCCGATTTGACGCGCCGCGAAATGCAGCATCTCGAGCGACGCGCTATCGGCCCATTGCAAATTCTCCAACACAACGAGGAGCGGATGCTTCGCGGCGAAGCGCGACAGGAACTGCGAAAAATTCCACAACAACCGCGCCTTGAGCTCCGCGGGGTCGCCGCGCGCTTGCGACGCCGCGCGCTTGTCGGCATCGAGCGCGGGAAAGAGCTGCATCAATTCCGGTGTACCGCCGCGCGTCAACAACGTGAGCACCGACGGCTCGACCGCGCGTAATACCGGAAGCAATGCGTCGGAGAACACGGCATATGGAACGCCGGTCTCTACGGGATAGGCGCGTCCGACGGCGACGGTGAATCCGCGCTCCGACGCCAGTTCCGCGACGGCGGAGACGAGATGCGTCTTGCCGATTCCGCTTTCCCCAACAACGAGCAGTGTGCGTCCGCGCGCCGCGTCCGCATCAGCCAAGGCTGCCGTTAACGTCGCAAGCTCAGCGTCGCGCCCGACGACGATCGGGCCCGTTGACGACGGAAGTGTCTTTGCGGCTGGGCGCCGAATCAGCTTGCGGCTTGCTCCGGAACGCCGCCGAACCGCCGATCGCGCATTTCGAATTCACTCAATGCGCCGAGGAATTCCTTTTCGCTGAACTCCGGCCACATCGAGCGCGTGAAGTAGAACTCGGCGTACGCGCACTCCCAGAGCAGGAAGTCGCTGAGCCGTTGCTCGCCGCCGCTCCGAATGAGGAGATCGACGTCAGGAATCGGAAACGGATCGTGGTTCGCTTGGGCGAGGAGACGCGCAAAGCGCTCGCGATTCACCGGCTCCGTGCCGGCCAACGACGCCGCTTGGACGATGGACTCGCGCGCCGAATAATCGATGGCGACGCGGAGATGCAGGTTGCGACCGTGCGCGGTGATCGCTTCAGCCTCTTGAATCGTGAGCACGAGCGACGCGGGCAACCGATCGCGCCGGCCGACAATCGTGAGGCGCACACCATTCTCCACGCATCGCTTCGACTCGATGAGGAGCGAGCGACGGAGCAGGCGCATGAGCGCACCGACTTCGGGAGTGGGACGACTCCAGTTGTCCGCCGAGAACGCGTACAACGTGAGAGTGCCAACGTTCGAACGGGTTGCGGCTTCGACGATCTTCCGCGCCGTCCGCACGCCGGATCGGTGGCCGGCCGTGCGCGGGAGTCCGCGCGCCGAGGCCCACCGGCCGTTGCCATCCATGATGATCCCGACGTGGATTCCCTTGACGGGCGACGGGGCCGTGATTGCTCGCTTCATGTCTAGAGGACGATTGAGTGCCGCGGACGTTAACGCTCGCGCGTCGCCCGGATGAGCGCTTCCATGTGATCGAGATATCGTTCGAGTGCTCGCCGGCCCAAGGCGGTGATCGCATACTCGGTCCTGGGCACGCGTCCCTCGAACGACTTGGTACATGCAACGAAATTCGCTTCCTCGAGTTTCCGCGCGTGGACGCTAAGATTGCCATCGGTGGTCTGCATCAACTTCTTGAGGTCGTTGAAGCTCAGCGACTCATTGACCGCGAGCGCGCTGAGAATGCCGAGCCTCAGACGCTCGTGGATCAGACGATCGAGTGCGAGCGGACCCTCCACGGGCGCGCGACCGCGAACCGAGCCGAGCGGTGCGGGTTGCTCCTTTTCCTGCCGGTCCGACCGGCGACCACGTTGCGGTTTAGCCACCGTGCCTCCACGCGATCCACATCCCGAACAGAATGTGGAGGCCGCCGAAGCCAATGATGGTGAACGCCGTTGCCCACGACGGTGGCGCAACAAGCGTCGCGGCGCCCACGACCATGAACAGCGCTCCCATCACGGGTACGCTGCGGACAGAATACGTTCCCGCGCTGACGACAGCAGCGCCGTACAGCAGCATCCACACGCCCGGGAGGAAGTCGTACAGGCCGTGATTCACCAGCACAGCGGTAAATACGACGCCGACGATGATAGGCGGCGAGAAACTCAGTACAAGCTTTCTCAATGGGCCCGAGAGCAGCGGCATGTGCGCCACGTGCGCCTTGAGCGTCATTGACGCCACCGAGATTCCGGCGGCAATCCCCGCCTCGGCAAGCCAAGTGGCGACCCAGGCCCACGGTAGCGTCTGTCGGGACGCGATGAGCGCGGCACCGATGGCTGTGATGCCGATCACTATCTGACCAAAACCAGAGATGGCGGTAAACGTCGCGGCCCGCTCCATCATTCCACGAATGAAGCGTAGATTATCCATCGCCCGGGCCTGCATTTCGGGCGGGTCGGACTTGCGCGGGCGGAGCGGCAGCACGGGAGGCATGGGCGGAAGTGTAACGCCGGCTCCCAATTCTAGCAAGTACTTTATGTCACAAAGCGGTCAGCGCCCCGTCACTCCGTATTTCGACAACACCGCCTTCACCTTGTCGAGCGGGATCGCCTCGATCGTATGGCCGCTGCCCGTGGTCGTCGTCGCCATGAACAGCGAGTTGTAGATCGCTTCTTCCGTGGCCTCGACCGCGCCCTGGAACAACCCGGACATCGGTTCGTTGGCCAGCTCTTCGGTCGTTAGCCGAGTGGCGTTCATCGGACGGCGAACTTTGTCGCTCGTCGAGAAGGCAAGAACGTAATCGCCCGATCCATTGGACGCCGACGATCCCGTGCGGCTCAATCCCATGATCGCGCGCGCCGCGAGACGCTGGAGATTGCGATCCGACAACGGCGCGTCCGTCGCGATCACCATCACGCACGATCCGTCGCCGCGCTCGCCGGGCGATTCTGCCTCGCGCTTGAATGCGTACTGCCCAAGCTCCTTCCCCACCGGCGCGCCGAGTACCTGAAAGATCCCGCCGAAGTTGGTCTGTACCAGGACGCCGATCGTCCATCCGCCCAACGACGCCGGCAATTTCCGCGACGATGTGCCAATGCCTCCCTTCCACCCGAACGCCACCGTTCCCGTCCCGGCGCCCACGCTCCCTTCGGCGACGGGTCCGCTCGACGCCGACGTCAACGCCGCGCGAACGTGCTCCGGCGTAATCGGCCGGGTCCGAATCGCGTTTAGAGTTCCGTCATTCGTCTCAGCCACCACCGGATTGATCGACCGCACATTCGCCATGCCGGGCTGCTCGAGCATCCAGCCCACCATCGCGTCGGCGGCCTTCCACACGCACAGCGTGCAGGTCAACAGAATTGGCGTTTCGAGCTCGCCGAGCTCTTTGAGTTGCGTCGCGCCCGTGATCTTGCCGAAGCCGTTGCCGACGTGCAGCGCCGCGGGCACACGTTCGGCGAAGATATTTCCCGCGTGCGGCAGGATCGCCGTGACGCCGGTACGTACTGAATCGCCCAGCGTCACCGTCGTCTGACCCACACGCACCCCCGCAACGTCCGTGATCGCGTTAAGTGGACCAGGCGTGAACACGCCGGGTTTGACACCAAGGTCGCGAGCCCGCGCGCGTTGCGCGGCGGCGGACGTTGCGTCAACGACTGTCATGGCGCACAGCGTAATGCACAGAGAGAGACGGCGATACATTTGGAGTCCGAGTCGAGTGACGGGATGACCGTAACGCTTCAACGCCCCAACGGGCAACTGGTGAATGGTCGCAAATGGCTGCAGTGAATGATTGAAATCGTGATCGGTGACATCACCAACCTTGCGGTGGATGCGGTTGTAAATGCGGCAAACGGCGCGCTTCGCGGTGGAGGCGGAGTGGACGGAGCCATCCATCAAGCGGCGGGTCCGCAGCTGCTCACCGAGCTGAAGTTGTTTCCTGGGTGCGCAACCGGCGACGCCGTGATCACACGCGGCTACCGGCTCCCCGCCAAGTACATCATCCACGCGGTGGGCCCGGTGTGGCACGGCGGCGTGAACTACGAAGCGTCGCTGCTCGCCAAGACATACGAAAGCGCCTTCGCGCGCGCCAAGGAAGCGGGAGACATCAAGACCATCGCCTTCCCTGCCATCTCCACGGGCGTCTACCATTTCCCCAAGGCGGAAGCAGCCATGATTGCCGTTCGATCCATGGTCGGCCACGAGCGCGAATACAAGCGGATCGTGGCGTGCGCTTACGACGACGTCGCGGCAGCGTTCTACAAGGACGCCCTGGGCACAATGCGGATGAGAAAGCTGTAGTATCTTCCCATCGTGCCCCTCCTACCCGTCTACGGCCACACCGCCCTGCGCGAGCGGATCCGCGACGCCGTCGCGCGGAAAACGCTTCCGGCGAGTCTCCTGTTGGATGGACCGAGGGGCGTCGGCAAGCAGCAGGTTGCCCTGTGGCTCGGACGAATGTTGTTGTGCGAAAAACGCGAGACCGAACAGGCACCCTGCGGCAAATGCAAAGCCTGCCGAATGGCGCTCGAGCTCCATCACCCGGACCTGCACTGGTTCTTTCCACGCGAGCGTCTCAAGGGTTCCGACCCGGACGTCGACGACATCCGTGGAGACATGGGCGAGGGTATTGCCGAACGTCTGGCGAGCGGTGGCCTCTATGAGCCGCCTGGAGGCGACGAAGGCATCTTCGTCGCGACCATCCGCGCCGTCGTGCAGACGGCCTCAATGGCGCCGGCCATGGGCAGCCACAAGGTGTTCGTGATCGGGGACGCCGAGCGAATGGTGGCCCAGGAAGGCAACGAGTACGCGGCGAACGCCTTCCTCAAACTGCTCGAAGAGCCCGCGGCCAACACCACGATCATCTTGACGTCGAGCGAGTCCGGCGCGCTGACGCCAACCATCCGCTCGCGCGTCGTCTCGCTTCGCGTTCCGCGAATTTCCGACGACGACGTCCGCGCCTTCCTCGCCGATCCGACCGTCGCAAATAACCTCGACCTCGGCGACGCCGGTACGACCGCCGAGATCGTCAAGCTCGCCGGTGGGGCGCCCGGCCGCCTGATCGGGCGCGAGGCCTGGCAAGTGGCGCTCAAGCAAGCACGCCGCATTCTCGACGCGGCCGCGTCGCCGGATCGCGGAACGCGCATGCGGGTGGCGCTCGGACAGGGCGCGTCTGGAGCGCGGGGGAAATTCAGCGATACGCTCGAGGCGCTCACCGTGCTTCTGCACGAGCGGTCGCGAGTCGGGAGTGTCGCCGGGAATGTGGAAACGGCGGGCGGGGCGGCGCAGGCGATCGAAGCCGTGGAACGGGCGAAAGAGCTCGCCAGTGGGAACGTCAATCCGCAGCTTGTGACGGCGGGGCTACTACAAAAGCTCGCTCCGCTGGTGCGCTGACCGGGTGAAATCTTGGGAACTGCGAACAACTGGGCTCGTAGCCTTCAGTGCTTTCAGGGCAGAGTCTGACTGGCTGGAGGGCCCTCACGTTCAGTAACGGTTTTGACCTGCGAGTTTTCCAGTTGGAGTTTTCTGTAACAGTCAGTTTCGGGACTGACTCTTCTGGACTGATTCCCCTCTTCTGACTGACTCGTACAGAAGCTGACAGCCTCCAGTTCTTCCAGGGTTGGATCTGACTGGCTGGAAACCATTACCGTTCAGTCACGGTTTTGACCGATGAGTTTCCAGTTGGAGTCTTCGGTAACAGTCAGTTTTCTGGACCGGCTGTTACAGAAAACTCCAACTGGAAAACTCGGAGTTCAAAACCGTTACTGGAGGACATGAGCCTGCCACGAGCTCGCGAGTCCGCCCTGAACGAACTCACGACTCGGTTCGAAACCCATCACTCGCAACTCCCAGCTCGATGCCCCCAACTCCTGACTCAAAACTCAGTCACGTCTCCACGACGGGCGAGGCGAGGATGGTCGACGTCTCGGCCAAGCCGGAGACTCACCGACTCGCCCGAGCGACCGGCTCGATTCGTATGTCCCCGGCAACCCTCACCGCGATCGTGAATGCCGAGTTGAAAAAGGGGGACGTCCTTGGTGTCGCGCGAGTGGCCGGCGTGATGGCCGCCAAGCGTACCTCCGACCTCATTCCTCTCTGTCATCCTCTGGCGCTAACCGACGTGCAAATCGACCTCACCCCTGACGACTCGCTCCCCGGCGTTCGCGCGACGGCAACAGTGAGGACCACGGGGCGAACCGGAGTGGAGATGGAGGCGTTGATGGCGGTGTCCGTCGCGCTGCTTACGATCTACGACATGGCAAAGGCGATGGACCGGGCGATGGTGATCTCCGATATATCGTTGGCCGAAAAGTCGGGTGGAGTGAGCGGCGACTATTCAAGTCTTGTTGGCACATGATCTGCGCTTTATCCTGAGTCCGCTAGCACGACGTCGTGCCTTGGGTAAACCGTTGCCAATGAGAGAGTTATGCGGAACCTGCATGGTACGTATGTCCACCGGGGGGATGCGCTGCGACGGATGCGGCGCATCAGACAGGCGCTCGCAGCGTCCGTGTCGATTGCCGTAACGGTCATCGTCCTCGCAACCCGCAAAACCGCCCCGGCAAATGCCGAGACTGTGGTCGCTCGGAGCAACTCGTCGTTCTTCTCGATGAGCGGCTCCAAAAAGCTCCGCCAGGAGCTCGAGTCGACAAAGGGCGAGCTCACACTCATTCGGGCGCAGTTCGAGCGCGCCGACAAGATCATTCAATATTCGACGAAGTACGGGATCACCGCGGGCCTCGCGGGCGACGTGATGGACGCGTCACTTCGTGAAGGAATCGACCCTGAGCTCGCGTTTCGTCTGGTTCGATTGGAGAGCGAATTCAATCCGCACGCCGTCAGCAAGGTTGGCGCGGTCGGCCTGACCCAGTTGATGCCGAGTACGGCGACGATGATCGAAAAGGGGTTGACTCGCGAGAACCTGTTCGTCGCGCGGACCAACCTGCGGGTCGGGTTCCGGTACCTTCGGTCCCTGCTCGATCAATACAAGGGCAACGTGCGACTGGCGCTGCTGGCCTACAACCGGGGCGAAGATGCGGTGTGGCGCGACGTGCGCGCCGGCGTGAACCCCGGGAACGGCTACGACCAGTTCGTGATGAAGGACTACAAGGGCAAAGGCCTGATGCAATAGCAGCGGCATCGGACCGCCACGACTACAGGGCACGCGGACAGAAACGAATCGAACGGACACCGGCGGATTCCGTCTGGTGTCCGTTTCGTTTTTTAGGTCAGTCCCGGGGAGAGTCTGTCACGTCGCCGTGCAGCACACAGCCGTCGGCTGAGCCGCAACCAGCTATTCGCCTTGTAGTTCTTAGTTCGCGGCGTTCAAAGGCCGTTCTTAGTTCGCGCCCTTTCGACTGACGCGCTTTGCCGCGGCGGTCTTCTTCCCGCCAATGGCGAGCGACTGCCCAGGAAAAATCAGCGCCCGACGCAGCCCGTTCGCCCGCATCAATGCGCTGGTCGTCGTGTGGTACTTCTTCGCGAGCCCGCTCAGCGTTTCGCCCGACTTCACGACGTGCATCGTCGACGAGCGCGAGCTGGAGTAGCGCTCGATCGACGGATCCGGAACGTGCGTCGCGGCGGCCGCGATCGCCTCGGTCGGAACGAGCACCATCGTCCCCGCCGACAAATTTCCGCTCTTCAGGGTTTTGACCTTCGGATTGAACGCCGACAACTGCCGAGCGTTCAACCCGGCTCGGCGCGCGATCGACGCGAAGTTCTCACCTTTCTTCGACGCGACGGTCTTGAGTCCCACCCGTTCGCTGCTCGGAAGCGCGGCGTATGCCAGGGCAAAACTGTCCGCGGTGCCCACCGGAACTCGGACGAAAAACGAGTCCTTGGGAGGCGTGATTCCGCGCAGAATGTGCGGATTCAGCTCCTGCATTTTGGCGACGTCAGCCCCGGCGGCATGCGCGATCGCCGCCAAGGGCGACGACGCTCCGACTCGCACCGAGTCGTACACGAAGGCCGGTTGCGGCGAGAGCCTCATTCCGTAGCGCTCCGGTTCTTTGGCGATCAGCGCGGCGGCGATGAGCTGCGGGACATACTCGCGCGTCTCGTTCCGCAGGTAGTTCTTGTCGGCGAGAGCGAAGAACAGATCGTCGCCGGTCGTGCCTTCGAGATCGTCGGCGTATCGCGTGAGTCCGCGAGCGATTCGGCCGGGTCCTCCGTTGTATGCCGCCGCGGCGAGGTACAGCGACCCAAATTGCTCGTTCAGTCCCTTGATGAACCTGACCGCGGCGCCCGTCGACTTGATCGGATCCCGGCGTTCATCCACCCACCAGTCGACACGCAATCCCATGTCGCGCGCGGTGGACGTCATGAACTGCCACATGCCGACCGCCGCCGCGCGCGAGTACGCGTTCTGATCAAAGCCGCTCTCGATCAACGCGAGATAGTACATGTCTTCCGGCAGGCCGCCCTCCCGCAGCTTCGTTCGGATCATGGGCTCGAAGCGGCTTCCCCGCTCGAGCCAACTCACGACGCGCTCTTTGGCCGGACCGGTGAACAGATGCACGTAGTGTTCGACGCGGTCGGTCGACTCATACGAGTGGACGTCGATGTCCCACGACGGCGCGGTCGCCGCGGAGTCATCGGCCTTCGATTTTGCCGCGGGGGCGGGGAGAGCGCCGAAGGCCTCGACGGCCGCCCGGTTCACGTCATTTGCTGAGACGCTGATCCCACTCGCCGAATCGCGCTTTGGGTCGCCGGTCGTCGTTGCCACTGAGCCATTGCTCGCGGTGGCGATTGGCGTCGTCTGTCGCGTTGGCGCGGAGCTTATCGGAATGGACGCGTCGGGAGTGGGAACGGCGCCCGGCATCTGATGGCCCGCGCATGCTGCCGCGAAAAGGACGATCGCGATCGTCGGCCCTGTGTGCTTCATGACCACGGTTCCCCTCTCCTGCTACCTGTCCGGATGCGACGATCGGCGATTGGCGTCTCGTCATCCAGAGCCGAGGGGTGACGGAACATCTGGGTGACGACTCAGCGTCTCGCTATGTAATTCCCGAGGACTCGGTTCGTGGCGTGAAGCACCGCCATGGCCGCGCCACGACGCGTGTCGTTGTCGGCGAGAAAACAACCGACGAGCCGCGTGTGCATCGCACCCTCGCGCACGCCGACCGATACAATCAGCAGGTTGGAGTCGAACGCGCGAACATGCTTTACGCCGAGCATTTCGAAATGCATGGCGCCTTGCGTGAAGTCCTCCAGCGACCGGAGCGCCGCCTCAGCGGCCACGCGAAAATCGCCCAGCGGACTGGATTGCCCAAATGCCCGCCCCACGTGGGGGACGCCGTCCCATTCGAGCGTGACTTCCGCTGAGCATTGGCCCGACGGACTTCTCGTGAACCCGAAGCCCGCGAACTTCAGACGCTCGCGACGGTTACTCAGCGAGACGAGCCCGAGATCGTCGTCGGCCGGCAATTCTTCCGGGATCGGGTGGGACATGGGAACGCCTCTACACTGGGCCTGGACCAGGGGCAGCCTCGCACCACTGGTTACGAATTAACTATGATGAGCGCATAAGTGAAGTGCTTGTAACGTGGATCACCGGAACTCATATTCGCGCAATGCCGGTTTTTCTGACCCAAATCGTCCTCGCGTTCACCCTCGCCGCTCGTCCTCAGGCAGCAGCTGCCTCGCACGCTGAACCGTTGGACTCTCTGAGGTCTAGGATCGACCGGAGAGTGGCAGGAGTAAAGGGGGCGATCGTGGGCGTCGCCTTTCGCGATCTCAATACCGGCGATTCCTTGTACCTGAATGCCGACGACTCGTTCCATGCTGCCAGCACCATGAAGGTGCCGGTCATGATCGAGCTCTTTCGCCGATTCGACGCCGGTTCGCTGCGCCGAGATCAAGGCGTTCCGCTGGCCAATCAGTTCAAATCGATCGTCGACGGATCGCCGTACTCGCTCAATGCCGGCGACGATTCCGATAGTCTGGCCTACACGATGGTCGGCACACGCGTGACCGTTCGCGAGTTGATCGATCGCATGATCACGCGGTCGAGCAACCTCGCAACCAACGCGCTCATCGAGCTGGCCGGCGCCGACAAGGCGAACGCCACGGCCCACACGTTGGGCGCTCGCAACATCCAAGTACTGCGGGGCGTCGAAGACTCGAAGGCATTTCAGAAAGGACTCAACAACACGACGACTGCCCGCGATCTTGCCGTGCTGCTCGAGGCCATTGAAACCGGACGGGCCGCGAGCCGGGCGAGCTGCGACGAGATGCGCGACGTTCTGCTCCATCAGGAATTCAACGCCGAGATTCCCGCGGGATTGCCGCCGGGGATGAAGGTCGCGCACAAGACCGGCTGGATCACCGGCGTGTTGCACGACGCCGCTGTCGTCTATCCACCGGGGCGCAAGCCGTACGTGCTCGTGGTGCTCACTCGCGCGATCCCAGACGAGAAGGTCGCGCGCGAGCTGATCGTCGACATCTCGCGGCTGGTCTATCAACAGGTCGTTCCAATGGCCAAGACAAGCGGATCGACACACCAATGATCGTCGCAACAGGGTTTGACCACGCAGGCTTTCCGCTCAAATCAGCGGTGCTCGACGCCATTCGCGCCGCCGGCCATGACGCGCTCGACGTCGGAGCGTTCGTGCTCGACCTCGACGATGACTATCCCGACTTCGCCACGAAGGTGGCCCGCGCAGTGCTCGACGGACACGCCGAGCGCGGCGTGCTCGTGTGTGGCAGTGGCGTCGGCGCTTCAATCGCCGCGAGCAAGTACAACGGCATTCGCTCTGCGCTGTGCCACGACACGTTCTCAGCACGCCAGGGCGTCGAGGACGACTCGATGAACGTGCTCACACTCGGCGCACGGGTGATTGGACCATCGCTCGCCATGGAGCTCGTCGGCGCGTTTCTCCGAGCCGAATTCTCCGGTGCGGAGCGGCACCGCCGGCGTCTGGAAAAAATCAATCGAATCGAATCTGCATCCTAATGTCTGACACGACTCCAATTTCGCTGCACGCCGATCTTCGCAGCCTCGCGAGCCGGGGCCTTGCTGATACACTCGGCATCGAGCTCGTCGAGCTGACGGCGTCTCGCGTCATCGCCACGATGCCGGTGGACCAACGTACGCGACAGCCATTTGGAATTTTGCACGGCGGCGCGTCGGTGGCGCTCGCGGAAACCGTCGCGTCGCTCGGAGCCACGGCGAACATCGATCGCGAGGGGTTCGTCGCGGTCGGGCTCGAGATCAACGCAAATCATTTGCGGGCGAAGTCGAGCGGCGTCGTGACGGCGACCGCGACCCCGATTCACATTGGGCGAACGACGCAGGTGTGGGACATCAGGATCGTCGACGAATCCGACCGGCTGGTGTGCACGTCGCGGTGCACTCTCGCGGTGCGCCCGAAAAAGTAGACGCCACGTGCAGTCGGCCGGCTCGTCTAGTTCTTGAGCCAGATCAACGTGACGCATCCAATGGAAGCGGCACCCGCCCCGAACGCCAATCCGCCGTCCGCGGTGTGCGCGACATCCGATGGAAGATCGCCGGTGTGATACGTCTCGATCCCCGCCACATCGAACGAATTGAATAGCGCGTCAATGCCTTCCTTGCGGAATTTCCCGCCGCGCCGCGGAATCGAGACCCTCACACCATCCACGTACAGGTTCGACTCGCAGATCGCTCGGCCAAAGAATCGGGCGTCTGAAAGCAGGGTGGCATTTTTCAGTTTTTCGCCGGTGATGAATGCGGAACTGGGTGCGCCGCCCGTCTCGCGCCGCTCGTAGAATCCGTTCTTCAATAGCTGTTTGACCGTGTCCGTCGGAGCGAGGCGAACCGCTCGATTCCCGACCGTAATGATCGGCGCGAGCGCGAATCCGCTTTTGAGCATCAAGACGGTAACGGGAACGGTGTCCGTCAAACCGGTGCTGACCGTCTGCGTGATGGGTTGATAGCCGACTTTCTTGCTGCCGACCAACGTGCCGGACGTGTCGCGCAGAATGAGCGCGACGGTTCCGGTTTTTGTGGTGCGCGAGACGATTCCGGTTGCGGCATCGGAAACGTCGGCGCCCTCGAGCGGATCGCCAGTGTCGGCGTCGAACACTCCGAGCACTCGCAAATGAATGTGGGGCGTCGAATCGGACTTGGCGGCGGGCGCGGACGCCGGACTTGAACCCGTCTGTGCCGACGCGCCTCGAGTATCCAGAGCAAGTGAAGCGAGCGCGACGAACGTCAGGCGACACCAGACTCCAGCCAATTCACGTCGCGGGCATGCAATCCGTGTGAGTTTCATGCGCTCATGGGTCGACTGTTGGCGTTCGTCGCGGAGCGGTTCAGTCCGCACGCAATTTAGTATGCAATCCACCGTTCCGTCCGTCAATCGACTCGACAGACCGTCGGCGCCTAACTATCCTGGACAACGACTGACGCTTTACCCTGCCGCTCCAGCGCCGCTGCTCGGGGATGCGCCGATCGCTCCTTTGCAAAGGGACATCTCATGCTCCGCCGCGCGTCGATCTTGTTTTGCTTCGTCGCCCTGACGGCCGCCGCGCCGTTGCCGAATCATGCGCCGCCCTCCGTAACGAAGAAGACGGTCGCGATCCTGTACTTCGACAACTACACCGGGAAATCGGATTACGATCCCCTCGGCAAGGGTATCGCGTCGATGATGATCAGCGATCTGTCGACGGTCCAGGAGATCCAGCTGCTCGAGCGCGAACGCATGCAGGATCTCGTGAAGGAGATCGATGCGCAGCATACGAAGTACTTCGACTCGACGACGGCCGTGAAGGTGGGGAAAATGGTGGGCGCCGAGTACATCGTCGTCGGGGCATTTGCGGCGCTGGAGCCGAGCATGCGAATCGACACGCGAGTGGTGCGGGTGCAAACGGGCGAGATCGTGAAAACGGCGCAGGTGACGGGCGATCAGAACAAGTTCTTTGATCTCGAGCAGAAGCTCGCCGACCGACTGATCGACGGACTGGGCATCGCGCTCTCACCCGAGGAGCACGAGCGCCTCGCTGCGCAGGAACGTGCGAACCGAGTCGACCAACTGTCCACGATGGCCGGGTTCTCCAACGCGCTCGCGTTGTACGATCGCGGCGACTACACCGGCGCGGCACAAAAGATGGCGCCCGTCGTGCAGGCGGCGCCGAATTCTATGTTCATCCGTGTGGCGTTCAACGAGATGAAGAACCGCGCTGCGACGTCGGCCGCCGACAAGGCGAAGGACAAAGTCAAAGCGGGCATCGGCGGATTGATCAAGCGGCCGCCGGGGCGATAGCGTTCTCGGCGCACGCGCGTGGCCCTGGGAAAACTCTCAATACGTGAACTGAAGCCCCGTGGTCAACAGGCCATCAAACTTCTTGAAATGCTCCGTCTGCGGGGTCGCGCCAACTTGGGGCAGCAGCGGCGGCGCGTTGTTGAAGTTGATCAGGTAGCTCACCTTGATGCCGATTCGTGACGACAGCGGCGCCACGAGCGATGACTTGGCCGTCAGCAGCCATGCCTCTGTCGTCGTAAAGTTCGGCGTGTAGGCCCCGGTCTGTTCGAAATACGACGTCTTCGAGAACAGATGACGGTACGTGCCGTCGACGTTGCCCACGAAGTCGCCCTTGGTCGTGGAGTCTCCGACGTACGTCCGTTGCAAGGCGCCCACGCCGCCGGACAGCTTGAGAATATCCGTCGGCTCGTTCAAGACATCGAAGGAGAGACCAACGCCTTCTTGTAGCTCGCTCTTGATGCCGGACGGTGTGTTGCGCAACGCGCCCACTTGCGCGTAGAAATTCGTCGCCTTGGTGATGTCGACATCCGCGCGCAAACCAGCCTGATACAACTCGGCGTTCATCACGCCGTTCGCCGTGCCCCGGAGCACCGATCCGGTGTGCGACAATTTCCAATGCGTGAAGGCGTAGCTGTACTTCTCGCCAAGCGAGATCGTTGTGACCTGTTGGTTACCCTGGCTTGCGGCGAGCGAGAAGTCCGCGACGAATTCGTAAGGTGGCTTGGGAGACGCGGGCGGCGTTTGCGCGACGACCGCGGGAGCGAACATGGACGTCACGACGGTGGCCAACAAGAGAGAGCGGTTCACGAGTTGATTGGTGAAAATGGTGGACACGCCGGAAATATCTTTCCACCTATACGGGAATCACCCGTCGGCCGTTTAATAAAGCCGCGTCCGCTGTTTTTCGACGCTTTCCCGGCACGCAACGTCCGGTTGAGCCGGACCCGGGCGTTTAACAATTGCCGACCATCGCGCGAACCACTCCCGCACACCGACCACTACAGAACTCACACGCGTGTTGATTCCCTTTCTCCTCGGGCTACCCTCCTTGCACCTGCCGACAGCACTGTCTTCAACGTCTACAACCATGATCGCCCCGCCGGAAAAATGATCGTGTGGCAAACGCGTGACTCGGCCCGCGTTCGATACATGTACACGGATCGCAATCGCGGTTCGCGCTCCGAAACGCGATACCACATGGCCGGCGGTCTCCCCGTGGGCATCGAGTACCGAACGGTATTGGCCGACGGGACCGCGAGCGAACCCACGTCGAGGGTCGAACTGTTCGGCGACTCCGTCCGCACATGGTCGCCCTCCAAGACCACGACGACCAAGGCCGAACCCGGCGTCGACTACACCGTGTCGTTTGCGAGGGAGTTAACACCCTTCGACGAGCTTCGCATCGTGAAACGCCTCCTCCGCGAGCCCAATCGCACCATCAAGATCCCCGGCGATTCGACGCTGAGCCTCTCGGTCGTCCGCGACATGACCGTTCCTACGGCCCATGGCGACGAGCGTGTGCGACTCGTGGCCATCTCCATCAACAAAGACTATGCGCCCGACTTCGTCTGGCTAGACAGCCGTGGTGAGCTGTTCGCCACGTCAGTGGGTTGGTTCATCACGGTGAAACCCGGCGCCGAGCGGGCGTTGCCGGTGCTGCGCAAGGTCGAGGCTCAACTTCGCGACGCCGCGGCCCAGTCGCTCAATAAGCGTTTGCTCAAGCCGACCGCCGGTGTGCTCGCGATCAAGAACGGGAGTCTTTTCGACAGCGATCGCGGTGTCATGCGGCCAAACACGACGGTCCTCGTTCGCCACGACCGCATCATCGCCGTCGGTCCCGCCGACTCGGTCGCGATTCCGGCCGGCGCCACCGTGATCGACGCCACCGGCAAAACGATCATGCCCGGCATGTGGGACATGCATGGCCATCTGCAGGCGTCGAGTCAGTCGTCGAGCAGTCCGATGCAGCTCTCGTTCGGCGTCACGACCGTGCGCGACCTCGGCTCCGACGTCGACCTTGCCGTGGCGAATCGCGATCACGCCGACGCCGGCACGATCCCAGGCCCGCGCGAAATTCTCTCCGGCTTCATCGACGGACCGGGCGCGTGGGCCGGGCCCACAGGCGACATCGTTCGCACTGAGGCCGAGGCGCGCGCGCTCGTCGCCCGTTTCGACTCACTCGGCTACAAGCAGATCAAGCTGTACAACCTCGTGCAGCAGGACCTCGTTCCCACGTTCGCGGCCGAGGCGCACAAACGCGGCATGCGGTTGAGCGGCCACATTCCGCGTGGATTGAGCGTTCGCTCGGCGATCGAGCTTGGGTTCGACGAAGTGAACCACGCTGCCTTCTTGTTCTCCACGTTCTATCCAGATTCGCTCTACACACCAAAGATGCGGGCGTACTCGCTCGTCGCCACGACCGTCGCGCCGAACGTCGACGTCGACGGCCAGGCGATGACGGACATGATCGCCGATCTCGTACGGCATCACACGGTGATCGACGGCACGTGGGCCATCTGGGTAGTCGGGTCGAACAACGGCATTGCGCAATCTGTCGGCGCCGGCACGTCAGCCGACGCGGCCAAGAGCGACGCCAATTATATGCACTTGCTCAAGCGTCTGTACGACGCCGGCGTCACGCTCGTGCCCGGCACGGACGACTGGGGTAGCATGACGTTCGATTCAGAGCTCGAGCTCTATGAGAAAGTTGGCATTCCCACCCCCGTGGTCCTACAAATCGCCACAATCGTCCCGGCCCGCGTCATGAAAGACGACCGCGACTACGGGAGCATTGCCGTCGGCAAAGTCGCCGACCTCTTCATCGTCAACGGAAGTCCGGCCGAGCATGTGAAGGATGTTCGGAACGTCGAGCAGGTGGTGCGCGCCGGACGCCTGTACGACGCCAACGATCTTCGCGATGCGACCGGGCTTGCAAAGCCGAAACCGTAGACGGTGCAGGATCGGGGCGACTGGTCGCGGTGTGCGCGATTTGCGGCCGCGCGGCCGCTCTCGGTCGATCTCTCCGTTTCTACTAATACGATCGTTACCGCCGTGACCGGCAACTGATTCGTGCGGTTGGGCACCACAGACCTCAACGACACTCATCAATAATGCCCAATCGCACGTCCCACATCCGCCGGCTGGCCGGGCTCGCGCTCATCGCGACCGCGGGAGTCGCGCAGGCGTGCGGCTCCGCCACCACGGACGCCGGTGGCTCGCAGCCCGACGCGTCATTCACGCTGACGCGCGGCGCCACCACGCTGTCGCTCCCGCCCGCGGGAACACTCAGCACCTTCATCAAAGCGACGCGCACCACCGGGTTCACGGGCGCCATCACCTACCAAGTCACAGGCGCACCGACCGGACTCACGGTCACGCTCGCGAATACGACGGTGGCCGACAGTTCCACGCTCACCGTCAGCGCGGCGGGCACCCTTGCACCCGCGAACTATCCGGTCTCCATCGACGCAACCGCACCTGGTGCGATCGCACAGCACGCGGAGCTCACCGTCACGGTGACGCCGCCGGGGAACGGCGGCCCGGCGATCAAGCTGCTCGCGACAGGAGTTCACACCTGCGCTCTCGCGGCAACGGGCGCGGCATATTGTTGGGGCCTCGACGTCGACGGACAACTCGGGAACGATGAGACCTCGCAGATCAACCCGCGACCGGTCAGAGTCGCCGGCGTTCTCACGTTCCAGAGTCTCGCCGTTTCCAAAGTCGACGCGGTGAGTTGCGGGCTCACCACCGACGGCGCCGCCTACTGCTGGGGGCGGAACGTCGACGGCCAACTCGGCGACGGCACCACCACCCGCCGACTGTCACCGACGCGCGTCGCGGGTGGTTTGACATTCAAGACTCTCGCGGTCGGCTACGAACATTCGTGCGGTCTCACGACGAACGGCGTCGCCTACTGCTGGGGCGAATCGACCGGCGGCGCGTTCGGCGACGGAACCTCCGGCGTGCATGTCGCGCCATCGGTCGCCGCGCCGGGAATGACGTTCGACAGCATCGTCGCGGGCGGCGACTACACGTGCGCGCTCACCGCCGCCGGCGCCGGGTACTGTTGGGGCCGAGGTCAAAGCGGTCAGCTCGGCAACGGACTCACGGCGAGCAGCACGACTCCGGTCGCGGTGTCCGGTGGTTTGACCTTCCGCAGTCTTACCGCTGGCGGCATGACCGTGTGCGGTTTGACCGCCGCCGGGAAAGCGTATTGTTGGGGACACGACTTCTACGGTTCGATCGGCGACGGAAGTAGTGGGACAACCGACGGAGTCACCCGGCGCGTCGTCCCCACCGCCGTCGCCGGCGGACTGACGTTCAAGAGTCTCTCGGCGGGCTATCTCACGACGTGCGGCGTCACCGATGCTGGCGCGGGATATTGTTGGGGCTACAACTTCGGTGCGGTCGGCGACGGCGGCGGGAGCGATCATCGCGCGGTTCCGACTGCCGTGTCTGGTGGGCTGGTGTTTCAAAGCATATCGAGCGGTACTGCGCTGAGTTGCGGGGTCACCGTCGGCAATGTTGCCTACTGTTGGGGCGACAACGCGAACGGCGCGCTCGGCGACGGAACCACCGTCGCGCGCGGCACGGCGATGCCCGTCGGCTGGCAGTAGGGTACTGTGCCCGCCTCGCATCATGCCAAAAATGGCAACACAGCCTTTGCGGTCGACAAAACAGTCACGTTGTCGATCAACGGGTCTACTCAGCCCGTCCGCATGTGCGCGGCGCGCGCCGGCCTCCCTCCTCTGCTGGTCGTGCAAGCGGGGCCCGGGTTTCCGTTGCTGCATGAAGTAAAAAAATTTCAGCGGCAGTTGCGGCTGGAGAACGACTTTCTCGTGTGCTATTGGGATCAACGCGGCTGCGGTCCCGCGTCCAAGCTCGATGCGAACAGCGTCTCGATGCAGCAACAGGTCGACGACCTGCGCGCCGTTTTGGCGTGGATCCACGCTGAAACGCGCCAACAAGTGATCGTGTTCGGCATCTCGGTGGGCGCGACGTTTGTTCTGCAGGCCGTGCAGCATGAGACGGACAAGACAAAGGCGGTGGTCGCGATATCCGCCGACTCGAATACCGCTCGCAGCGACGCGTCCGTCCACGCGTTTCTCCGCGAGCAGGTCACGCGCGCAAACGATCGGCGACTGAGTTCAAAATTCGCGAAACTTGCAACGCCACCCTACACAGGGTCCGCCGAGTTCCAGCAGCGCGCCAGCATCTTGGCCGACTTGGGTGGCATCGAGCGCGGAAAGAAATTCAGCTCAGTGCTTAGAGAAACGCTCTTTGGCATGCTCGGTACGTATGGCGTCGTCGGAACGGCGAAAGCCGTAGGAAACATGAACGCGATCCAAAACGCGCTGCTGCCGCAAATGGTATCGCTCGACTTGTTCGCTGATCCGCCGCGCTTGGCGGTTCCGGTTCACTACGTATTTGGTGAGCAGGACCCGTTGGTCCCGGCGGAACTTGCCAAGCAATTGCCGGCGGCGATCGCTGCGCCGGCGTGCACGGTGACGCTCGTGCCCAACGCGGCGCACATGGTGCACTTCGATCAGCCGGCAGTCGTGCGCTCTGTCGTTATGAACGCCCGCAGTTAGTCTAGCGCGTGATCTTGTGCAGGCGCGTGCGGAACGTGCCCATCGTCACGTCGAGTTGCCTATCCGACGTCAGTGAGCCGCTGAGCGACGTTGACGGATCGCCGACCGCCGAGAGCGTGAAGCTTTGACCGGTGACGGTGCCGTGCGTGGCGAATTGGCGTCCGGACAATGAAACGTCGGCGGTGAGATCGGCCGCGCTCTGCGTGACGTCGAGTACGATGCCTGGAAGCCCGTCCGAGATTTGCGTCCAGTGTCCGCTGAGATCAGCGGCGGGAGCCGGCGACGACGAATCGGGCGAACACGCGACCAGCGCGACCAGTGCGACCACGGCAAAGGCTGCGCGATGACGATGCATGACGCAGGTGACAGCCGACGAGGGACAGCGCCGAATCATGCTCAACTCGGTGAGCACGAATCAATCCAGTTGAGACGAATCGAATCACCGATGAGCCGGTAGCCTCGCGACAAACAGTCATTCCCGACAACTCGAGTCCGGTGCGGCGACACCAACCCACCCATCGGTTCAATTCGTTTCATTGGCTTGGTTCGTGTCCAAGAAGTTGCGGCTAATGTAGACGCCGTCGCCGACCACGACAAGCAAATCGCCCGTCGGGCAGTGGTAAACTTTCCTGGCGAATCAGGCCTTGCGTGAGTTGGAATTTTCTTTCGGTTCAGTCCGCCGCTTTCCAGAAATCAATTGAATCGTGGCGGGCGAGCGCACCTCGCTGCTCCGCCGGCAACGACTACGTCATGCCACGTATGGCGACCTGGGACAACTCGATCAGATTGAACTGATGGGCTTACGCAATGATTCAGCCGTGAGACGCCGCATTCGGATCGTCGGCACGGGCGTCGCAATGCCGTCCAACGCCGTCACGAGCACCGAATTGGATGTCCGACTGGGACTCGCCGACGGCACTGTCGAACGCAAGACCGGCGTGTCGCGGCGGTACGTCGAAAGCCGGCGCAACGCCGCGGAACTGGGCGCCGAAGCAGCCCGATGCGCTCTCGATGCGGCGGGCCTCGGTCTCGATGACATTGATTGCGTCGTCGCCGCCAGCGGCACGCCCGACCAGCCGCTGCCTTACAACGCGGCGTTGATTCACGAAGCGCTGGGATTCCGCAGTCGTGGCACGCCCGCGTTCGACGTGAACGCCAGTTGTTTGAGTTTCCTCATGGCGTTGGACACGACATCATATCTCATCGACGCGCGACGCTACCGCCGGATCCTGATCGTGTCGTCCGACATTGGGTCGCCCGGCCTCGACTGGAGTCATCTCGAGGCGAGCGGCATCTTCGGCGACGGCGCCGCGGCCGCGATCGTCGAGCATGCGGAACACTCCAACTCGGGGATTCTCGCGAGCTCGTTCGCCACGTTCAGCGAGGGCGCCCACTTCTGCGAAATCAAGGGCGGCGGCTCTCGATATCCGGCGAGCGGCGGCGAGGGCTTCCCCGCCCTCGCGCAATTTCGCATGAACGGCAAAGCGGTGTTCCGGCTCGTCAGCCAACATCTTCCGGCGTTCGTCGAACGTCTCGTGCATGACGCCGGCGTCTGCGTCGCCGACATCCCGGTCGTCGTCCCACATCAAGCGAGCGATCACGGGCTCGACTACGTTCGCCGAGCGCTCGACCTGCGCGACGATCAGTTGGTCGACATCTTCGCCACGCACGGCAATCAGATTGGCGCATCGATGCCGTCGGCGTTGCATGCAGCAATCGCGAGCGGACAGCTCCGCCGCGGCGACACAACCTTGCTACTCGGCAGCAGCGCCGGTGTGAGCCTCGGCGGCATGGTGCTGTGCTACTGACGCCGACGCGCGTGACGTTGCATTGGCTGCGCGTTGGCCACTGCCGTCATCCGGAATGGGTCACGCTGCGCGGTGGACGATGGGGCGCGATACAATTTCCCGCACTCTGCGCACTCATCATCCATCCGTCGCTCGGCCCTGTGTTGTACGACACCGGTTATTCGGATCACTTCGACGACGAGACACGGTCGTTTCCGAACAAGCTGTATCGCTGGCTAACGCCCGTGCAGCTTCCGGCGGAAGAGCGGCTCAGCGTGCAGTTGGCGCGTCGCGGAGTGCGCATGGACGACATTGAGCGTGTGCTCATTTCTCATTTGCACGCGGATCACGTGGCGGGGCTTCGCGATCTACCGCGTGCGCGCTTCACCGCCCTGAACGACGACGTCACAACCAACATCGGCCGCACGGGACTCAGCGCTGTGCGTCGCGCTTTCCTGCCCGGCCTGCTGCCGACCGATTTCCTCGCGCGCCTGGATCTCGCGGACGAGTGCCCCGTCGTCGACCTCGGGCCGCAGTGGGCGCCGTTCGATCGCGGCTACGATCTCCTCGGCGACCAGAGTGTGATCGGCATTCGGCTGCCCGGACACAGCGCCGCTCAGCTGGGCCTCGTGTTGTGGGACCAGACCGGACGACCAGTGTTGCTCGCCGCCGACGCATGCTGGTCGACGCGCGCGTGGCACGACAACCGAATGCCGTCGCCCGTCGCGCGACTCATGCTGCACGATTGGGCACGCTATCGCGAGACGCTCTCGGGTCTTCACACGCTGGGAACACGCTCGCCGGATCTTCGCATTCTGCCATCACACTGCTCGGCTGCATGGACGGCGTTCCAGGCGACGGGCGATGCGTGATCTCAGTCGAATCGCCGGAACCTTTGCGCGCGCTCGGTGGGGCTATCGCTTCGACGATCGCACCGCGCTGCTCGCGTGGCAACGGCGCCAGATCGATTCGTTTCTTCGCGCGCATCTTCCGAACGCGGCGTTCTATCGCGGCTATCGAGGTGCGGTGCTCAGCGATCTTCCCATCGTCGACAAGACGACCGTGCTCGGAGACTTCGCGGCGTTCAACGTCCGCGGCATCACGCTCGATCGCGCACTCAGCGTCGCGCTCGCGGCGGAACGCAGCCGTGATTTTCGTCCAACGATCGACGGTGTAACGGTCGGCATGTCGAGCGGCACGTCGGGAACGCGCGGAGTGTTTGTCGTGAGCCCGGCTGAACGCGCGCAGTGGGTAGGTCTGACACTCGCCCGCGTGTTGAACGGTGCGTCGCTCCGCCGCCTCTTGAACCCGACGGCGTTGCCGCTCCGCGTGGCATTCTTCCTTCGCGCCAACAGCAATCTCTACGAGACCCTCGCGAGCCGCCGTCTGCGTTTTGCGTTCCACGACTTGGTCGAGCCGATGGACGCGCACATCCGTCGGCTCGACGAGCAATCGCCCGACATCTTGGTCGCGCCACCGACCGTCCTGCGCCAACTCGCCGAAGCGGTGCTCAATGGAGAGCTCTCGATTGGGCCGAGTCAGGTGGTGTCGGTCGCGGAGGTGCTCGAGCCGGACGATCGTGTGGTGATCCAGAGCGCGTTCAACGCGCCCGTGCAAGAGATCTATCAAGCGACAGAAGGCTTCCTCGGCGCCAGTTGCAGCGCGGGGCGTGTGCATTTGAATGAAGAGTTCGTTCACATCGAGCCGGAGTGGCTCGACGCCGAACGCCGCCGCTTCCGCCCGCTGGTTACCGACTTCTCGCGAACGACACAGTTGATCGTCCGCTATCGACTCGATGACATTCTGCTCGAGGCTGGGGAGCCGTGTCCGTGCGGACGCGTGACGCGAAGCCTCGAAGCCATCGAGGGGCGAGCGGACGACGTGTTGTGGCGGCCATCGACGGCGAGCGGCGTTGATGTGCCGGTCTTTCCGGACGTCATTCGTCGGTCGATGGCGCTCGCGGCGTCGCTGGTGCGTGATTATCGCATCGAGCAGCACGGCGACGCGTGGCACATCCGCCTCGACGTCGCCGCGACGAACGGTGACGATCCGTCGCTGATAGTGCGACGCGAGTTAGAAGATCTTTTCCGACGACTCGCGATCCAGCCACCGTCGCTGGTGTTCGAGCCGTGGCGCACGTCGTTGCTGCTCGACAAGCGCCGTCGGATTCGGTGCGTCGAACGGAGAGCGCCGGCCGCGGCCTTGGTATGAACATTCTCATAACAGGCGCGTCGGGGTTCGTGGGCGGGCGCTTCATGTTGCGTTTCGCCGACCGAGGCGACCTCGCGATCCACGGCGTCGGGCGTCGTTCACTCAACGTCCCCAACTACACGCGGATCGATCTGGGTGAGCCGTTCGATCTCACCGTCTCCCCCGACGTCGTCATTCATGCGGCAGCGCGTGCCACGCCGTGGGGCCGGGCGACAGACTATCAGCGCGACAACGTGGAGGCGACGCGAAACGTTATCGACTTCTGCGTGCGCCGCGGACTGCCGCGCCTCGTCTACGTATCGTCGAGCTCCGTCTTGTACCAACGCGGCCACCAATTCAATCTCACCGAGGACTCGCCGATGGGTCCTCGCTTCATGAACGACTACGCCGCGACGAAATTCGCAGCCGAACAACTGGTTCGCGCGTATCCCGGACCATGGGTGATCGTTCGCCCGCGCGCTGTCTTTGGTCCCGGGGACACCGTGCTGTTCCCGCGCATCCTGGCCGCCGCACGCGCCGGCAAACTACCGCTCTTCACGAGCGCGGGCCCGCCGGCCGTCGGCGATCTGATTTACATCGACACGCTCGTTGACTACTTGCTTGCCGTCGCGACACGATCGGACGTGAGGGGGTGCTACAACCTCACGAACAACCGGCCGGTCGTCATTCAAGATCTGTTGCTCGATTTGTTCGCGCGGCTTGGCCTCCCCGCACCAACGCGACGCGTATCGGTGCGCACCGCGATGGCCGCGGCCGCGATCGCTGAGACTTGGTACCGGCTCTTGCGACTGAACGGCGAGCCGCCGATCACGCGATTCGGGGTCGGCGTGTTCGCGTGGTCAAAGACCTTCGACGTTTCACGCGCCTTGGCCGATCTCGGACCGCCCTCTGTCTCACTCGATCAAGGCGTCGACGCATTCGTCGCGTGGCAACTTGAGCAACCCCAGTAACCCCATGATTGCACTCGCCATCGGAGCCGCATACGTCGCCTTGCTCGTCGCGAAGACTGCGCTCGCGTTTCGCGCTGCCCGGCGTGGACCGCAGCCGCGCCCGGAGGCGGAATGGGATTTTTCCGGCGTCGTCATCGCACAACCGATTCTCTCCGGCGACCCGCGACTCGCCGACGTGCTCGAGACGAACGTTGGCACGCTCCCATCGGCGCATTTCATCTGGCTCATCGACTCCGACGATCCCGTGGCGAATACGGTCTGCCGAGCAATCGCCGCGCGGCATCCAGAAGTGCGTATCGAGATACTCGTCGCGCCGCCTCCGCCCGACGCGTGCAATCCGAAGCTCTTCAAGTTGGAGATGGCACGCTCGCTCGTCGGTGATCGCACGCTGCTGGTGCTCGACGACGATACTTGTATGCCGGCAGCGAGCCTCTCGGCACTGCTCGCCGGACTGGAAGACCACGACATCGCCACGGGACTTCCCGGCTATCTCGACGACGACCACTGGCCGTCGCAGCTGCTTGCGCAGTTCGTCAATAACAACGCGGCGCTCACGTATCTGCCGCTCCTCAACTTTTGGCCGCCGCCGACCATCAACGGTATGGCATACGTCATTCGCGGCGCCACACTCGACCGACTCGGCGGCTTCGCACCGCTCACCGGCTACCTGACCGATGATCTCGCCGTCGCGCAGTTGGTGTTGTCGAGCGGGGGAAGTATAGCGCAGACGGCATGGCCGCAGTGGGTGCAGACGACGGTGCCCAATAGCCGACAGTACGTGCGCCAGATGCATCGCTGGTTCGTATTCGCGCGGCTGCTGCTGCGCACCCAGCCGCGACACATGCAGCTCGTGATCGCGTTGTTGTACGCACTGCCGGGGCTATTGCTTTGGGGCCTCGTCGTCACTGTGTTGCTGGCACCGTCGCCGCTTGCGTTGACGTCGCTCGCATTCGTTGTCGCGGCGCGCGCGCTGGCACTGATCGCACTGCAACGCCGAGTGTACGGACGCGCGCTCCACCGACCGTTGCTTTCTCTTGTCAGTGAGCTGTGCCAACCGCTGCATCTCGTTCATGCGTCGCTCGTCCAGACCATCGTGTGGCGGACGCGGCGCTACAATGTCCGCAACGATCACTCGTTTCGCTCGCTGGCGTGAGCGCTTCGCTGCAGGTGGCCTTCATCACGGGGCAGAGTGATCCGTCGAGCTGCGCGTTGAGTCCCGCGCAGGAGCGGTTTCTCGCTGGTTTGCCCGTGCCGGCCGACGCGAAGGTGCGTTGCAACTTTCCCTATGCGCCGTCGTCTCAACCGCATCGCGCGATCTCACTGCCGGTGGCAAGCTGGAACAACGCGCGCCAGTATTGGGCATCACGGTATTTAGCGTTTGCTCAACGACATCGCGCGTCGGTCCTGCGAATGCTTACACAGGCTGATCGCACAGTGTTGCTCGCCGGCAGTTGCGGACTAGAGCTTCTGGCAAACCTGCGCCTGCCCGAGCTCGTGCTAAGTCGCCTGCACGTCTTCGCGTACGGAGCCGTGGCTCGTCGGCGACCGCAGGTCGACATCGTCGCCGTCCACGGCCGCCGCGACTGGATCGCGCGACCATGGCGCAAGCACGACGACCTCTTTGTCGACTGCCATCACATGAACTACTTGGCGTCGCCCGAAGTGCTGGCGCGCTGCACCGACTTCATCGCACGCGTGAACGCTCGCGCATGAGTGCCGCATGATACGGCGGCGCATCGATCTCATCGCGCCACCGATGAGCGGACATCTCCATCCAATCCTCGGCATCGGACGCCGCTTGGCTCGGGACTACGACGTCCGCATCTTGAGCACGTCCGCCGCGCAGGCGGAGATCGCCATCGCCGGCCTCGCCGGCCACTCGTTGCTCGCCGGCGCGGACGAGGTGATATCGGCGATCGTCAATCCGCCCTACGGTGTGAGGAGCAATCCCTGGCGCCTGCACGCACAGTTCAGCGCGAATCTTGGATTGGCCGAGCAACTGAAGGACGAGCTGATCACGACATGGCGAGAGTCGCCGCCGGATCTCGTCATCGCGGACTTCACGATCATTGTCGCGGGCCGCGCTGCGGACGACTGCGGCATTCCTTGGTGGACGGCGACGCCTTCGTCGGTCGCGATCGAAACGCCCGACGGGCCGCCGGCGTATCTCGGCGGCTGGCGTCCAATGCCTGGCGCGTTCGCCCACGTGCGGGACGCCGCCGGCCGTGTGATCGTGCGCACTTTCAAGCGCGGCATCCACCTGCTCTACCACGACCGGCTGACGCGACTCGGCTTCCCCTCGGTCTATCGTGCGGATGGGACGGAGGCGATCTATTCGCCCCAATGCGTGCTGGCGTTAGGGATCGCGGAATTAGAGTTTCCTCGTTCGTATCCGCCCGCGGTGGAATTTGTCGGACCGGTGCTCTACTCGCCGCCCGGCGACGCGCCCGACCCCGTGTTCGTCGACGGACGGCAACACGTGCTGGTCACGCTCGGCACGCACTCGAAATGGCGCCGCGACGCGGTCATCGGTGCAGTTCATGACGCCGCTCGCCAACTCCCGTCGCTCGAGTTTCGCATCAGCGACGGCGATCGCACGAGCACGCGACACGAATCAACGGCGAACGTCCACCGGATCGGCTTCGTCTCGTACACACGGCATCTCTCGCGCTACGCGCTGGTCGTGCATCATGCCGGCTCTGGAGTCATGGCGCACACGCTCGCGGCGGGCATTCCGGCGATCGCGATGCCGGTCGATTTCGACCAGTTCGACTATGCGGCTCGCCTCGAGGTGGCGGGCGCCGGAGTTCGCCTCAAACGGCTCCGAGATCTCCCGCGCCTCGTCGCTCGTGTCATGGGC
>Ga0193753_10000761_pt1 | contig 30102 bp, 27 predicted proteins | sample H1c2metaG_FD_144925 | JGI IMG/M metagenome (GOLD analysis project Ga0193753, IMG submission 144925) | Soil microbial communities from a riparian zone of the East river system, Colorado, United States - H1c2 | ecosystem: Environmental > Terrestrial > Soil > Riparian zone | place: USA: East...
CGACCACGGTCAACATCCGGTTCGATGATGTCGCAGCGGATGTTGACCGTGGTCGACTCGAAGAACGGGTCGATGACCGCGGTTGTCGGATCGAGCGCCAGGATCATGTCCGACTCGTTGATGCCCTTCCAACCCGCAATGGACGAGCCGTCGAACATCTTGCCGTCACGAAACAGATCTTCGTCGACGAGGTTCGCGGGGATCGTTACGTGTTGTTCTTTGCCGCGCGTGTCGGTGAAGCGGAGATCGGCGTATTTGACCTCCTTGTCCTTGATCAGCTTGATTACATCTGCGGGTTTCATTTTTAGAGATCCTCTGCCTCTGGGAAGGGGTTTAAGCCTCGGTCTCAATGCATTCGCTGTGCCAGTCATTGATTCGTTTTTAATCAATGAGTTAGGTGCATTTCGAGCGGGGCGTTGCACGTATTTGGTGCGTGCGGCCGCGAGTTTGCGCGTTTTTGGCTCGGAAATGTGCCCAAGGTTTGGCCCTCGCACTCGCATGAGGCGATAAATTGTTCTTATATGGATGTTTGACGTGTATAGTCCATATATGAACTTACGGAGCTTCTCATGACTCTTCATGTCGCCAGCATCGTGCGAGACGCCAAGTCCGCCAGGTCCGATATCTCCGCGCTGGGCGGTGCGGGCCTTCGGGCTTTCATGAACATCGCCGAAGCGTGGGGCCTCACGGTCGCCGATCAGCTCAAGTTGTTAGGCATCGCTTCGCGCTCCACCTTTTTCAAGTGGCGGCGCGAACGCAATCCCCGCCTGCCGCGCGATACGCTCGAGCGCCTGTCCTATCTGCTGGGCATCTACAAGTCGCTGCAGATCCTGCTGCCCGACCCGGAAGCCGCCGACCAGTGGGTTCGCAAGCCCAATGCCGCGCCCACCTTCGGTGGCCGATCGGCCCTCGAGCGCATGTTGTCCGGTCAGGTTGCCGACCTTTACGTCGTGCGGCAATACCTCGACTCCGAGCGCGGCTGACAATCCACGGAGCCAGGGATGGTGGAAGTCATTTACACCGCGCGCGCGGTGAGGTTCTCGCCGTGTCATCGCATCGTCGCGAGCCGGCTGCCCACGATACATCTGTTCGAACGCGTCGCGGACACGTTGTACGAGCTCGAATCCCTTACCAATCCGCGCATCCGCAACCAGATCGGCGAATTGAGCCTGGTGCCCGTGGCTGACCGCGTAAGCGGGCCGAACGCATCCATTGTCATGGCGCCGTTCACGCACCTTTCGCCACCCGGGACCCGCTTCACCGATGGGCACTACGGCGCCTACTACGCCGCGGAATCGGTCGACACCGCGATCGCGGAAACCCGCTTTCACCGCGAGAATTTCCTGCGCGCCACCAGCCAGCCCGCCATCGAACTCGAGATGCGCTGTTACGTCGCCGACGTTGCCTGCGACCTGCACGACCTGCGCGCGCGACGAATGGAGATGCCGGAAATCTACGACCCGTCGAGTTACGCCGCTTCGCAGAAGCTAGGGCGTGAGCTGCACGATGCGGGTTCGAACGGAATCGCTTTCGACAGCGTGCGACGCACGGGTGGCGAGTGCGTGGCGATATTCCGGCCGCGCCTGGTGCAGAACGTGCGCCAGAGCGTGCACCTGCGGTACGCGTGGGATGGCAACGCGATCTCCGAGGTCTACGAGATCCGGGTGGTCAGCCTGTAACGCTCAGGTTCGTTGAACCAGAGTCGCTGAATTTGCAGTAGTTTTCGGGGGTCCCCCGCTATACTGCGCGCCGGCCAAAACGCGCACCCGAACAATGCCTTCGACACTCGCCGACATGCCGCTGGGCACCGCCCCGCGCACATTTCAAGACCTGATCTTCGCGCTGCAGAAATACTGGGCGGAGCAGGGCTGTGTAATCCTGCAGCCGTACGACATGGAAATGGGCGCGGGCACTTTTCACACGGCGACATTCCTGAGGTCCATCGGGCCCGAGCCCTGGTCGGCGGCGTACGTGCAGCCTTCGCGGCGCCCGACGGACGGGCGCTACGGCGATAACCCGTTTCGTCTGCAGCACTATTACCAGTTCCAGGTGGTCATCAAGCCATCGCCGCTGCCCATCCTCGATCTGTATCTCGGGTCCCTGCGTTCGCTCGGTTTCGATACGCGCGTGCACGACATCCGCTTCGTCGAGGACAACTGGGAGTCGCCCACGCTCGGCGCGTGGGGGCTGGGTTGGGAGGTGTGGCTGAACGGCATGGAAGTCACGCAGTTCACCTACTTCCAGCAGGTAGGCGGTCTCGACTGCAAGCCCGTCACTGGCGAAATCACCTACGGACTCGAGCGCCTCGCCATGTACCTCCAGGGCGTGGAGAGCATTTTCGACATTGTCTGGACCGATGGCCCGCTGGGCCGCGTCACGTACCGCGACGTGTTCCATCAGAACGAAGTGGAACAGTCGGCCTACAACTTCGAGCACGCAGACACGGCGGTGTTGCTGCGTGCTCGAAGTTGTAGGCCGACGGCCTGCGGCAAGTTGCTGGAAGCCAAGCTCGCGTTGCCGGCGTACGAGCAGGTAATGAAGGCATCGCACACGTTCAACCTGCTCGATGCGCGCAAGGCGATTTCCGTGACCGAACGCCAGCGCTACATCCTGCGCGTGCGCACGCTGGCGCGCGCGGTGGCGCAGGCTTACTACGACAGCCGTGAAGCGCTCGGCTTCCCGATGCTGGGCGCCGCCGCGGGTGGAGCGTCGTCATGAGCGATACTTCACGCGATTTCCTGGTCGAGTTGGGCACCGAAGAGCTGCCGCCACTGGCGCTGCCGGAACTCGAACGCGCCTTTGCCGCCGGCATTCGTGCCGGCCTCGCCGAAGCCGCCTTGCCGCATGGCGAGCTGCGTTCGTTTGCGACGCCGCGCCGGCTCGCCGTGTGGGTTCGCGATCTCGTCGTCATGCAGCCCGCGCAGGCCATCAAGCTCAAGGGCCCGCCGGTGAGCGCCGCCTTCGACAAGGACGGCAACCCCACCGCGGCCGCGACCAAGTTCGCCGAGAAGTGCGGCACGAACGTCGCCGCACTCACGCGCGTCACCGAGGGCAAGGGCGAATTCCTGTATTTCGCCGGCTCGAAGCCGGGGCTCGCATCCGCCGGGCTGCTGCCGGGCATCGTGCAGAAGTCGCTCGACGCGTTGCCCATTCCGAAGCGCATGCGCTGGGGCTCATCGAGTGCGGAATTCGTGCGCCCGGTGCATTGGCTGGTGATGTTGTTCGGCGCGGATGTGATTCCGGCGCGCATTCTCGACACCGATGCCGGCCGCACGACGCGCGGGCATCGATTCATGGCGCCGCAGGAGTTCGCGCTCGCGAGCCCCGCCGACTATGAAACCGTGCTGCGCGAAAACGGCAAGGTGATCCCGGACTTCGGCGAACGCCGCGCGCGCATCGGCAGCCAGGTTGTCGCAGTCGCCGGGTCGCTGTCGGGCGAAGCCTTGCTGAGCGATTCACTGCTCGATGAAGTCACCGCGCTCGTCGAGTGGCCCAGTGCCATCGCCGGGTCGTTCGAAGCGCGGTTCCTCGAACTGCCGCGCGAAGTGCTGATCTCCACGTTGCAGCAGCACCAGCGATACTTTCCCGTGCAGGGCGCCGACGCCAAACTACTGCCGCACTTCATCACCGTGGCCAACATCGAGAGCCGTGAGCCCGCCAAGGTGCGGGCCGGCAACGAACGCGTGGTGCGGCCGCGGTTGTCCGACGCCGCGTTCTTCTGGAGCCAGGATCGCAAGCAGCCCCTCGCGGCGCGTCTTCCGGGTCTGGACGCGGTCACCTTCCAGGCCAAGCTCGGATCCATCGGCGACAAGGTCCGCCGCGTGCAGACACTGGCGGGCGAGATTGCATTGCTCATCGACGTCGATCGCGCCAAAGCCGAACGCGCGGCCAGCCTCGCCAAGTGCGACCTGCTGTCCTCCATGGTGGGCGAGTTCCCGGAACTGCAGGGAGTCATGGGGCGCTACTACGCCGCGGCCGATGGCGAGCCCACGGATGTCGCCCAGGCGATCGACGAGCACTATCTACCGCGCGGCGCCGGTGGCGCCCTGCCGGGCACGGGTGCCGGTGTTGCCGTGGCGCTGGCCGACAAGCTGGACACGCTGGCCGGCATCTTCGCCATTGGCCAGAAGCCCAGCGGCACCAAGGATCCCTTTGGCCTGCGGCGCGCGGCCATCGGCGCCTTGAGAATCCTGGTCGAAAAGCGCATCGATTTCGATCTCCGTGCGCTCGTCACGCGCGCCAGCGCATTGCAGCCCGTGCAGAACGCCACCGCGGCGGGCGAAGTGTGGGATTACATGGTCGATCGCCTGCGCACGTATTTTCTCGACAGCGGAAGCGCTGGCGGAGTCGCCGGCGTGACCACTGAAATGTTCGACGCCGTACGCGCGAGCTCGCCGGTCTCGCCGCTCGATTTCGGCGCGAGGCTCGCGGCGTTGGCGAAGTTCCTCGGGATCCCGGAGGCAGCGAGTCTCACTGCGGCCAACAAGCGCATCGCGAACATCCTCAAGAAGGCCGAGCTCGGAGCGTCCGGCACGGTCGACGTCACCGCGCTGCTCGAGCCGGCCGAGAAGACGTTGCACGAAGCGCTTGCCGGTATCGTGCCGGAAGTCGAGCGCGCACTCTCGAAGCGGGATTACAGCGCGGCGCTCGCGCGTCTTGCGACACTGCGTCCCGCGGTCGACGGATTCTTCGACGGCGTGATGGTCAACGCCGAAGATCCAGCATTGCGGCGCAATCGGCTGGCGTTGCTCGCGCAGGTGCGCCACCAGTTCACGCGCATCGCCGATCTGTCCTGCCTGCCGGGCTGATTCGCCGGGTCTCGCCATCATGCAGATGTTCGGGTCGCTTCTCTTCAACGCCTTCCTGTACTTGTGGATGCTGGTGTTCGCGTTCACGTACTGCGTCGTATGTCCGTTTCTCTCGTTCCGCGGCCGCTTCTGGATGGCGGGCGTCATGACCCACGTGGTGTTCTTCGCGGCGCGCGTCTTGTGCGGCATCCGCTATTCCGTCGAAGGCCGCGAGAACCTGCCGGAAGGCAATCACGTGATCCTCATGAAGCACTCTTCGACGTGGGAAACCTTCGGGATCATGATCCTGTTCCCGCCGCTCGTATGGGTCATGAAGCGCGAGATCCTGTTCATTCCTTTCGTCGGCTGGGGATGCATGCTGGCGAGTTGCATCGCCATCGATCGCAAGGCCGGTGCATCGGCGGTCAACCAGGTACTGCTGCAAGGCAAGGACCGCATGGCTCGCGGCGCGTGGATCCTGGTGTTTCCCGAAGGCACGCGCATGGCGGCGGGCGAAACGCGCCGTTACGGTTCGAGCGGCACTTTGTTAGCCGCGCAGGAGCATCGCAAGATCGTTCCGGTGGCCCACAATGCCGGCTACTTCTGGCCGCGTCGTGGTGTGCTCAAGAAACGCGGGACGGTCCGCGTGATCATCGGTCCGCCGATCGACCCGGTGGGGCGCGACGTGCGCGAAGTAAACGAAGAAGCGCAGGCGTGGATCGAGAGCCACGTCATCCCGCCAGAGGGCGCCGGTTCAGGCTGAACCCCGCGCCCGCTCAACCAGCAGCGTGCGGGCAATCGTAAAAATGGGGCCGGGTGTCAGCCCGGCCCCTTGATCTCGACGGCGAGGCGGCAGGCCTTGGATGCAGCCGAGATCGTGGAAACTCTGTAGTTAGACGCGTGAACCGGCCATGCGGGTGTAACGAACTTCGGGGGAGGCATCGCCATCAACGATTGTTGCACGCGCACATCCATGAGCCGAGCATAACAATCGGGACGAAAAAGGGCACCGATTGTGGGACGGCGACCGCCTCGCCGATGGATCTGTCGCAGAAAGGCAAACGGTTGCCGTGGCGGCCCCGGACGAGGAATATGCCGACCATGCGAAATAAATGCGCTGCCCGCCGGGTCCTTCTACCCGGTTGATTACACAATTCCAAAGACAACAATTCCGGAGGAATCACATGAATCTGAAGACCCTCGCCATTGCTTCAGCCGTCGGCACCCTGCTGACGCTCGGCAGCGCCACCGTATCCGCCGATGAGACCCCCAAGGAAAAGTGCCTGGGTGTCGCCGAGGCTGGCAAGAACGACTGCGCCACCAAGGCCCATTCCTGCGCCGGCCAAGCCAAGGCGGACAAGGGCGCCGACGAGTGGAAGTACGTGCCGAAAGGCGAATGCGAGAAGATGGGCGGCAAGGTCGTTGAAAAGAAGGCGATGTAACGACGCATGCCGCGCCTCGAGCCACGAGGTGACCTGAGGCCGATTCCGGCATGCGCCGGAATCGGCTTTCGGGCCGTACATCAGCAGGCGCTCGCGGCCGAGCGTCCGGCGATCGGCTGGATAGAAGCGCACACCGAAAACTATTTCCACGATGGCGGTCCGGCCGCGCGTGGGCTCGAGCGCGTACGCGCTAACTACCCGCTCAGCCTGCATGGCGTCGGGCTGGGCCTGGGATCCGCCGAGGGTGTCGACCGCGGTCATCTGGCGAAAGTGAAGCGTGCCATCGTGCGTTTCGAACCCGCGCTGGTGTCGGAACATGCCTGCTGGGGGCACGCGGGTGGCGAGGTTTTCAACGGACTGCTGCCGCTGCCCTATACCGATGAAGCCGTGGAGCTGCTGGCTCGACAAGTGGGGGAAGCCCAGGATTTCCTCGGTATCCGGTTGCTCATCGAAAACGTCTCGGCGTATGTGACCTTCGAGCATTCGCATCTGCAGGAATGGGAATTTCTCGCTGCGGTTGCCGGGATCTCGGGATGCGGACTGCTGCTCGACGTCAACAACGTGTACGTGAGCTCGCAGAATCTCGGGCTCGATGCGCTGGCATTCATCGACGGACTTCCACCGGACCGTGTCGGCGAAATCCATGTCGCCGGGCACGCGCGCAACGGTTCGGTGCTCATCGACGATCACGGATCCCAGGTAAGCGAGGCGGTCTGGCAACTGTATCGGCACGCCGTGAGCAGATTCGGCGCGTTGCCCACGCTCATCGAATGGGACACCAACATTCCGGCGCTCGGGACCCTGGTCGCCGAAAGCCGGCGCGCAGATCTGATCCTCGGGGAGGTTCGTGGCCTCGCTGCGTGAAATGCAGGGCGCATTCGCCGCGGCGCTGCGCGACCCTTCTGCCGTATGCGCGGTGATGCCGGCGGACAACCTCTCCATCTACCGCAACAACACGGCGATTACCTTCCGTTCGTCGCTCGAGGGCACCTTCCCGGTGGTGCGCCGTCGCGTCGGCGACGATTATTTCCGTCAGTTGGGCGCGCAGTACCGCGCGAGATTTCCTTCCCGCAGTGGTGACCTCCACTGGATCGGCCGCGACTTCCCCGCGTTCCTGCTCGAGCATCTCCACGGCACCGAATACGTGTGGCTCGCCGACCTGGCTCGCCTCGAATGGGCACGAGAGCAGGCTTCGATTGCCCGGATCGAACCCGCGGTAGCCACCGACGTGCTCGGCCGCTTTGCTCCGGCCCAGCTCGAGCGCTTGGTCTTCACGCTGCAACCCTCGTTGTCGCTGGTCGCGTCTGACTTCCCAGTCTTCACAGTGTGGGCTGGCAATCAGGCCGAGAATGCACCGCCGGTGAATCAATCTCTGCCGGGAGAGTGCGGTATGGTCCGCGCGCGCATCGATGCGCTTGAAGTGCGATCCCTTGAACCTCGGCTCTTCTCTTATCTATCGGCGCTTTCGGCCGGCGCTCCCCTGGTCGATGCCATTGGCACGGCCGGCCTCGATCAAGCCGGTCTCGTGAACGCACTCGGGTTTGTTTTCACCGAGGGCCTGGTCTGCTCGGTGCAAGAAACGGGAACTTGAGATCCGAGTGCTGACCGTCGTCGTGGGCGACACCATCGTCGACACCGCTGGTCCGGCCGAGAACGAGCAACGATCGGAACACATCCACCGCGTCGTAGTTGGGCGTGCGCCCACCGCAATCACGTTTGGCCACTCGCCTTTGATGCAACTCCGCGGAGAGATATTGCTGGCAAGCGTGCGCATCGGTATTCACCCAGAGACGATCATCTGCGAGTAGCAGGGCGAGTTTGGCGTAGCGGCCAGCTTTGGGCGCGTTCAGATCAGCGAGCCATTGGTTTCCGCAGTGCCCGTCGAATCCATCGTAGATGGCCAGCGAGGCGCCGACTTCCGGTGCGAACGCCAACCAATCAGCCGGGCCGGCTTGGTTGTATTGCGACTTGCGCGTGTCGGCGGCCGCCTCGGTGTCGAACAGACCAATCAGCGCGTTGCCAGTCAACGCACGGCCCATCCGGTCAATGGGCACACCATCGTCGAGATGGTGCTTGTGTCCTGGCGTGACACCGCGAACGATCGTGGTCGCCCAGACTCCGAGCAAAGGACCGCCGGCATTCAGCACATCGAGATCCACCTCGATGACCAACGCCGCGGTGGACCAGCCAGCCAGCAGGTTGCTTCCGGCTTGGCCGTCGGTGTGGCGCCATTCGTCGAGAATTTTCGCGCGGGTGCGCGCATCGAAGTGCGGACAGCCGGCCGCATCCTTCGGCGCACCCTCCACCATCGCCGCACCCGCCACGTTCAGTGCGGCTCGTGTTCCCCGTACGTTGTTGAAGAAGGGATCATCCCGAAGGCCTGCGAACACGCGGAAACGATGACGCTCGCCATCGAGACCTGATTCCGCGCTGGCGTCGCCCCGTGCACGATCGATGTCACCGAGGCGACAGTCGGGTGCGAAGGCCGAATTGAACTCGCAACTGATCTTCGTGGTGGTGGCCGTGTTTCCCAACGACTTGCCGCTGTCGACGTGGAACTCATAGCGAACATGATCGGAGAACTTGCCGCCGACGATGGTCATCACGAGGTTGAGCCTCTTCCCATCGCCCGAGGCCCAGGCGTAGATGTCGCCAATGTCGCTGGCCGGATCGGCAATCACGGCCGCTGTGTCGAGGTGATCGGAGGCGTTGGCGAATGCGCAGACACCGGCAAGGGCACCTGCTACGAGAAATCGGCCGGGGTTTGCGAGCGAGCGCGTGAACATGTTGTTTCCAGAACCAGTGATGGGTGAGGCAGTTGGCCACGCGCATCCCGCCCGTGCTGTCGAAATCTTTAGCTATGCGAAAGCTAAAGATTTCGACAGCGCCCGCAACCTTGCGATGGCGCAATACGCGCCATGCAAAACATCAATCGGCGAAATTTCCTCGCGCTCTCGGGAAGCTTGTTAGCGGCCGAGTCGCTGGCATCCTGTGCCATGCCGCGAGACAGCACGGCTGCCGGTAGCGCGCAGGCGCTGCTCGACGCGCAGCGTTTTTCGGCGGCACGGCAGTTTGCGCGCACACCTTTTGGCGACGTTGCTTACGTCGCGCAGGGACAAGGCCGTCCCGTGCTTTTCCTGCACGGCTTTCCGCTCAACGGTTTCCAGTGGCGTGGCGCGATCGAACTACTGGCCCCGCATGCGCTGTGCCTCGCGCCGGATTTTCTCGGCATGGGCCACTCGCGCAGCGCGCCTGAGCAGGATGTGGGCCCGGACTCACAGGTGCTGATGCTGGCGTCAATGCTCGATACGCTTGGCGTTTCGAGTGTCGACCTGATAGCCAACGACAGCGGCGGCGCCGTGGCCCAGTTGTTCGCCGTGCGATACCCGACACGCGTGCGGACGCTGCTTCTTACCAACTGCGACACCGAGATCCAGAGTCCGCCCGCAGCGATGCTTCCGGTGATCGATCTCGCACGGCGGGGACGATTCGTCGATGAGTGGCTGGCGCCGTGGCACGCGGATCCTGGTCTCGCGCGATCGGAGCGCGGCATTGGCGGTCTGTGCTATGCGAACCCGGCGCATCCCACCGATGAGGCGCTCGCGATGTATTTCGGACCGTTGATGGATTCCGCTGAACGCAAGGCGGCGCTGCATCGCTACGCCGTCGCACTCGCGCGCAACGCGCTGCTGGGTATCCAGCCGGCGCAACGTCGAAGCCGCGCGCCAACACGAATCGTCTGGGGGACCGACGACACGATCTTCGCTGCCTCCAACGCGGACTATCTGCACGGCAGCTTCGGCAACTCGCACGGAGTGCGCCGTCTGTCCGGCGCCAAGCTGTTCTGGCCCGAAGAACGGCCGGACATCATCGCCGCGCAGGCCAGAATTCTCTGGGGATCGGCCGACTTCCATGCCTGAGTGGGTCACCTATACTCGGCCGCCATGCGTACCCTGCTGCTGTTGCTGTTCCTGGTGGCTCCCTTCGCGAATGCGGAGCCGGTGATCTTCGACACCGACATCGGTACCGACATCGACGACGCTTATGCGCTCGTGGCGTTGATCAAACGGCCGGACCTCGAGCTGCTGGGAGTCACCACGGTTTCGAGCGATGCGGTGGCGCGCGCGCGGCTCGCGGCCAAGCTGTTGAGTGTCGCGGGGGGCAAATGGGCAGCCGTCCCTGTGTATCCCGGCATCTCCACCGCCACCCAATATATGAAGCAGGTTGAATGGGCCGACGGATTCAGCTCGCCGAACCTGCATGACGACGGCGGCATCGAGTTCATGCGCCGGGAAATCAATGCGCGTCCCGGCGAGATCACGCTGATCGCCGTAGGCGAGCTGACTAACATCGCCGCGCTGCTCGAGTCCCAACCTGGCATCGGCAAGAAGATTCGCGCCATTTCACTCATGGGCGGGGCCGTCCATCGCGGCTATGCGCCGGGTTCGAAGCCCGAGCCAGAATGGAACATCAAGTCGAATGCGGCGGCCGCGCAGACTGTGTTCACTTCCGGTGTTCCGCTGCTGGTGGCACCGCTCGATTCCACGGCGGACCTGAAGCTCACACCGGAGATGCGCGTGCAATTGTTTTCGCGCGGCGTACCGCTCAATGACGCGCTCGCCGCGCTCAATTCCATCTGGCGCCACACGAACACCTGGAAAGGCACCGACCCGACACTGTTCGATGTACTGGCGGTGGAGCTGGTCGCTCCGACCACTCCATACAAACTGACGTATCTCAATATCGAAGTGGCCGCGGACGGGCTCACGAAACCCGTCAGCGCGGGAAGACCCAACGCGCAGGTGGCACTGATTGTGGACGCGCCGGCTTTCATGAGGGAATTCGTCACAACGCTGACGCGCTGAGGGATTTCTTCCTCTTCCCCGCTTTCCCGGCTCGTGCCACAGTGGCCGCGTCGCGCTTGCCGCGTAATTGAAGTCATCTCCGCATGCGCTCGCGTTACGGTGCGCTGGCAATCTACTCGCTGCTGCTCGCTGGCGTTGCAGTCGGCACGCTCGCGTTCGCGTTGCTGCGCGGCGTCGGATTCCCGGCCTGGTGGGTCGTGCTGCTCGGCATTGCCGCTTGCCTGTTCGTGTGGCAGTTCGGTTTGCGCGCTCCTCGCCTCGGTCTCATCTCGATGGAACGCCTGCCACAGATCGGGCTGCTGCTGATATTCGAACCTGTGGTCGCCGCGAGCATCTGTGCCGCTGCATCGCTGACCTGGCCACTCGTCAGCCGCCGCTACAGTCAGGGCTCGTTCAAAGTGGCCGGCCTGCGTGCAATCCACAACGCGTCGATGACCGCGCTCATGTTGACGCTCGCGGGATCTGCCTACCTTGCCTGCGGCGGCCGGCATCCGCTCACTGGCCTCGTTACGACGGACGTTCTGCCACTCGTCGCGATGGCGTTGACTGCGCAAGCCGTCAACATCGTGCTGATGATGCTGTTCTTCCGCTTCGACGGCCGCGACGTGCGGCGCATCGTCACGCCTAGCTACGCACTCTCCGATCTGATCTTCGTGCCGGCCGGCGTTCTTGCCGCCGTGCTCTACAACACCGGCAGCATGGAGGTATTCGCGCTGTTCGCCGGACTGATGCTGCTGTTCGTGCTGAGCTTCAACAGCATTGGCACGCAACGCGATCCCGTGGTGCCTTCCCGCGGTCCGCTCACGCGGCTGTTCGAAGCGCGCCTGGCGCTGCGCGGCGCGCGCCGGGTCGACGAGCTCGCGGAACGTATCCTGGCCGAGACGCGCACGTTGTTCCGCTTCGATGAGCTGTATCTCGTGCTCGTCGATCGTGAACGCCGGCTGCTGGATATCCGCGTGCACGAGCGCCATCTGGTTCGTTTGCCTGCCCGCGTGAAGCCTCTCGAGGCAGGCTTGTTCGGCTGGCTGGTCGCACGCGCCGAGCCTTTGCTCGTCGAAGATTGCCAGCACGCACCGCCGGAGCTGTTGCAACGCGCTGAAGCAGCGGAAAAGGTGACCGGATCCTTGTTAGCCATGCCTCTGGTCAGCGATGGCATCGTCCTGGGTTTGCTGTGCGTGCAGCATACGCAGACGGGCATTTATTCAACGGCGGACATGCACCTGATGCGCCAGCTGGGTGAGCAGGTCGCGGGTGCGCTGGCGGATGCGCGCGTGTTCGAGGACCTGGAGAACTATCGCCGGCATCTCGAGGAGCGCGTCACCGAACGCACTGCCGAGCTCGAGAAGGCAAACGTCGAAAAGGAGCGCCTGATCGCCGCGCTTCGTGAACGCAGCCTTTTGTTGGAGCGCGAGACGCAGGAAGACGCGCTGACCGGGGTCGCCAACCGGCGTTGCTTCATGCAGCGGCTCGCAGCGGAGATCGAGGTTGCGCTCGCGGTCGGCCAACCGCTCAGCGTCGCGATCGCCGATCTCGATCACTTCAAGGCCGTGAACGATGAGTTGGGCCACCCCGTCGGCGACCAGGCCTTGCGGCAGAGCGCGGCGATCCTGGGTCGCGCCTGCCGCGACAGCGACCTGGTTGCGCGTGTCGGCGGCGAAGAGTTCGCGCTGGTCCTGCCCGGCATGACGCGTGCGGATGCAACCGAGTTCTGCGAAACGCTGCGCGCCGCCGTCGCGGAACACGACTGGCGGGAAATCCACCCTGACCTCGCCATCACGATCAGCATTGGTCTTGCGCAATGGGATGGGTCCGCCGAGCTCGATGAGCTGGTGCACACGGCCGATGCGCAGTTGTACCGCGCCAAGCGCGCGGGGAGGAATCAGGTGGCATGACCTGAGCTGCAACCGGATGGGCCTGTGGTTCGTACAAAAGGCCATGAAAACGATTGGCATTGTCATGGTCCTCGCTATTGCGAGCATCGCCCGAGCGGCCAGCCCGGGCTGGCCACCGGAACCCTTGATCGACATGCAGGTGCAGGCCGCGCCAACGGCATTTCCCAATTCGGGCCGAACGTACCTCGTCTACGAGGTCCGTCTCACGAATCTAGGCAAGGCTCCTCTTGGCGTGAGCCGTCTGGAAGTGCGCGACGCGGGCAACGTGACGGTGGCGCCCATCGCGTCGTTTGAAGGCGAGACTCTCGACAAGGTCTTGCAACACTTTGGCAATCCCGCGATCGGCGATCTGATGCCAGATGCGGCTGAAGGGCATCGGAACCTCGCCGCGGGCGAAACGATGATGGTGTTTCTCACCGTCATCGTCCCGGCGGGTGCTCGAGTGCCCGATCGCTTGAGTCACCGCCTGTTTACGACTGACGCCAGCATTGAAGGCGCCATCGTCAGCACACACGCCCACAGGCTTGCGGTGATCGCCCCGCCACTGGAAGGAACCTGGCGCGCGTTTGCCGGAGCGGGATCCAACGACTCGCACCATCGACGTCAGATCGGCGTGCTCGGCGGCCACGCCGCGCTGCCAAATCGCCATGCGATCGACTGGAAGCGCATCGAGAATGGCGCCAGCTTTTCAGGATCCGAGAGCGACATTGGCTCTTACTACTCTTACCGGCAGCAAGTGCTGGCCGTTGCGAACGGCACGGTGGTGGGCGCCAACGATGGAATTCCTGACAATGCACCAGGCCATGTGGGCGCCGAAGCGCTGAAGCTTTCGCTCGAAACCATGTTTGGCAACCTGATCGTGCTGGACTTGGGTCAGGGTCAGTTCGCGCAGTACATGCATCTGCAGCCAGGGTCACTGCGCGTGAAAATCGGGCAGCGTGTGCGCCGCGGTGATGTCATCGCGCTGGTCGGCAATTCCGGATCTTCCTTCGAGCCGCATCTGCATTTTGAAGTGACGACGTCGCCGACACCCATGGGGGGTGAAGGCCTGCCCTATGTGTTCGATGAATATGAAGACGTGACGAATGGCGTTCCGCAGCGGCGGCGACGCGAGCTTCCCACGAAGGATTCCGCAGTCGATTTCGCGCGCCGTGAGCGCTGAGGTCACTGCGGCCAGCGATAGCCCTTGATGTCGTACTTGTTCGCTTGAAAGTTCGAGTATTTGACCGAGTCACTCTGATTACCACCGAGCAACCGCAAGTGTGTCGGGGTTGCGCTGACGAAGAATGCCACGTGAAAACCGGAGCTTGATCCGGTCGCCTTGTCGGCGCCGCCAGTCTTTTTCTTGATCACGGTGACTGCGCCGACTCGCGGCGTGGCGAGGTCGGTACCCCAGTTCAACCAGCTCTTGGCTGCCGCACTCTTGGTGCCGGTGCGGCCTGATTCCAACTTCACCCAATTGACGAACGACGAGCACCAGGGCACTTCGTCTTCGGTCGCGCGTAGCGAGGTGGACTTGTTGAACTCCAGGATGCGCTTGTTGTGTTGTCCGGCCGCCGCGTTTTCGCGCACGCCGACCTCGGCCTCCGCGATCGTCATCCAGGAAGTGGCTGGGGTGGCCACGCGCACCGGGATCACTCTCGCGACCGGTTCGGGCTTCTGACCCAGCGCTTTCCAGGTCGCGGGACCCACCACGCCATCCGCGGTCAGGCGACGACCGGCCTGGAAGCGAATCAGCGCGTCGTGGCTCTTCTTGCCGAAGTCACTGTCTACCGTCAGGCGCGGTGACGGCTGCAGAAGCGCATTGAGCAGCGTCTGCATTCGTTCGACATCCGCAGCCTTGCTACCGAGTTTCAGCATGACCAGGTCCTTCTAGTCCTCGAGATAAGCGGACACCCACAACCAACGATCGCCGATCTTTTCCCTGTTTCTGGATTCTGATCTCGCAGCGCTCTAAGGCGTCACCACCAGGAGACCGACGAACAGGTGCATAGAAACGCCGATTGTTCGCTGCGGGCTTTGAGCTGAGCCAGATCAGTCGATTTGTGCACTAAGCTACTGGCACTTACTTGCCGTATAGTCGTAACGTCTAAGTTTGAGTTTCGGCGTAGAGATACCGCTGAAAACCCGCGAAAACCCGGCCAATTTCTTCCGGCTTGCCCAAATTCGCAACCGCGTCGGCGATGGAATCGCGGTACTTAAGGCGAAGAAGCGGATTCAATTTGGCTTGGTCTAACTCTTCGACCCCAACTTGAACGTAATGTGACAAAACGAAATCGAGAAATGCCTGCTGCTTTGTGTTGAAGCGCACGACGATCTCGCCTCTCGCCGTGCCTGCTCGTTCTTCTCTTGTCTTGGGTGGGAGCGCATACGCGACGTGAGCGAGCACGTCAAAGAGATCACTGTTCTCCGCGTCGATAATCTTCTGCATCTCTGACACTTGTTCTTTACCGACGTCACCTGACTCTGTGCGCAACCGAACATACGGCGATCGACGCTTTCAAGCCAGACACCGACGCACACCATTGGCCGAGCAGTCGGTCGAAAGTTCTCAGCAGCTCACGCGGCGGGTCGAACTTCAGCGATGCTCCCAATGCTCGGCAACCGGATGCTGAATACGCACCCTTTACCGGGCAGATTGCGCACATCAATCGTGCCATCGTTTAGTCCAATGGCTCGCTGTGCGATGGCCAGCCCGAGGCCCATGCCGCCCCGGTTCTTGTCGTGCTGTTCGAACGGCTTGAAAAGATCATTCGGTGTCGCGGAACTCAAGCCACCGCATTCATCCTCGACTTCAATGATGGTGTGTCGGCCTATACTGTGACCTCGTATTCGGATCGTCCCGCCGGCACACGAATACTTGGTGGCGTTTTGGACAACATTCGACAGTGCGGATAGCAGCAGATACTGGTCGGCGATGATTTCCAATCCAGGTTCGACTTTAATTTCCAGCACTTGATTCTTCCCGCGCGTCTCCGCTTCGGCCGTCGCAACTATCTGATCGATGAGCTTGAGAAGTGAAGCCGATTCTTTGTGCACTTTGGGGTCCACACGCAGTCTCACTTCCGCGAGAGAGCGATCAATCAATTCCTGTTGCCGCTTCAATGCCCGCTCCAGAACCTGCCCCGTGCTTCCGCCAAACCCTACCGTGCCGCCCTTGATCAAGTGCAGTGACGTGTTAATGATCGCAAGACCGTTTCTCAATTCATGCGCCAGAAAGCCCAGGTGCTCAGTTTCGCGAGTGTTGTCTCCGACAGCACGTTCGGCAAGAAATGTAGTCACAGCGCCAGCGATCGCGGTATCCAGGCATCGATTCAGTTCCCGAAACTCCCCGGCCGTTATCGCCGCCTTCTTGGAGATAGCGAGCCCGGTAATCGCCTGGCATATCGCCCCGTACGCATGCACTACATGAGACAGGTTAAAGCCGAGTCGCTGGAGTTCTTTTCCATAGGCGCCGGCACTCTTTGTGACTTCCACGTCGTACGCCCGACTCGTGTCCGCCGCGATGACAGCCTGATCGGTCGACCTGGCCGCGTTTACCGATTCATCTGTGTCGATCTCGGACGCTGCAGAATTGGCGGACAGGTGTTCCAGAACTTCCAGTAGTTGTTTGAAGAAGATCGGCAGTCCGCGCTGCAGCTGCTCGGAAGCCAGGCGCGCAGTGGCGAGCGCAGGCGAGCGCTCGTCAATGCTAGTTAGGATTGACGTCTCGTTCCTTCTCAGAAAATCCAGGAGCGTCGTCATACTCTTACCTCTTTCTATAAGCACGGATCGGCATTCCAATTCCCGTTTCTGCCTGCAAAATATCGGCCTCTCCGCCTCTCGGACTCGTGTTCGATGTGCGCGCTCATCCGCGCCGCAGCTGCTGCTCTTCGAACTGTGAGATCGGAACGCATTGATCGGGACTCGTTGTGCCCCGAGACGTCAGCATGAAGTCCCAGACGTAGGCCCGGTACCGACTGCACGCGAAATAGCTTAGGGGGTTATTCCCCTTGTCTGACACTAGCGGAAGCATCCGCAACGTCTGTTCGATACACCACATATGGTTCGAGAGGCCGTAAGGCGGATTCCATGCAACCGAACACCTGGACGCAGCGTTGCTGAGGCGGCATGAGATGCCGGGCGGAGAGAGAGGGATTCGAACCCTCTTGGCGCGAGCTCTTCAAGCAGAACGTCGACTAGGTTTTGCCCTGTTGCCGATTGAAGGAAGTAAGCCGCCAAGCCTCCGCAGTCGGGGAGAGACGGTCAATCGGACGCGCACTTGAGCCAGCAATCGCTGCCGCTTGCTCACCACGCGGCTCAATATGGCTTGGTGGTGTAAATGGGCGAGAGAGAGATCGAGGCAAGTTGCTGCATTTGCTTGCGGTCAATCTGCGCTTCCAAGCTTAGTGTGCGCGCTCAACTTCTGGCGTCACAAGCACTGGCTGCCTCGCGCATCGTCTGATTTTCATCCGCTTGAGCCGGACGAAATTGACTTGATGTAATTTAGCGGCGCGCCAGCTTTGCCCTCGGCCACGAGGACCGCCGGAGTCTTCTGACCAACGTCAGGAATTCTTTCTCTGCAGAACCAGAGCCTCACGCGCGCTTCGTCTTTGTTGAGCACTAGCGCGGCCCCTAACACGATTAGTGATTTCCAAATGAATCGCTTAACTTTCGCGTCATCAACGATTTCTGAAGGGGCGTCAGTCTTTGCCCCGATCAGGGCCGAAAGTTCGGTCGATGACATCTCCAGGCAACGCGCGAAGAGTTCTAGACTTGGCGGAGATCCGGTGATCAGGGAGCGTACGAATTGCTCCAGACAGGGTCGCAGCGTCATCTGCGCCTCGTGCCATTCAACCTTGGATTTGCCCTATCGGAGTCCACGTTCACCTGCTTTTGCTGAAGGTGGATCGGCGCCTAGTCGCTGATTTGGTCGTTGGCGTGTTGAGCGGCTTCGGTAACAGCGTCTGGATCGAGGTCGACCAGATCGACGGGAGATTTGTCGCCTTCTAGCCAGGCATTTGCGGCAGCGAACCAAAACATCGCGTGCCAACCATTCTCTGGCCGCACAAGCTGGAGGATGCGACCAACGATCGGCTTTGGTAATCCAGCGTCGAACTGGAACGCGGGGTAGCGGTCTTGGGCATGGTGATCGAACGCGAAGATGGGCTGTTCACGACGCCACTCAGTCACCGTAGCCGCTGGCAGAAGCCTGCCTTCGGGGCCAGGGACCGTCGTGACGCTGAAGGTTGGGAATTCGAGGAATAGACGCTCACGCGCCTTCATCTCTCGAGCGCGGATCCTCGCGTAAGCCGCTTTGAGTTCGGGGTCCACGCGGCGATGCTAAGTCGCTAGACCAGTGGCCGGCAGATGCGGCCGCCAGATGACGCCCTACAAAAATCTCACTTGGCTTGGCACTGCCCTACACAAATCGAGCAGCTAAGTGGCCGGTTCATTTCCAGTGTCACGCTTTGAGACGCAGTGACACACGAACTGAGACCCTACACGTCCCGACGCGATCAGACGTCGAGGTTCGACACCGCCAGCGCGTTCTTCTCGATGAACTCGCGACGCGGCTCCACCTGGTCGCCCATGAGCGTGGTGAAGATTTCGTCCGAGGCCAGGATGTCTTCGATGCGCACCTGCATGAGCCGGCGCGTCGCGGGATTGATGGTGGTGTCCCAGAGCTGGTCAGGGTTCATTTCGCCGAGACCCTTGTAGCGCTGGATCGACTGACCCTTGCGCGCCTGGTCGAGCAGCCACGTCATGACCTGCTTGAACGAGCCGATGTCTTCGCGCACATCGCCACGCTTGATGTACGCGCCTTCGCCGATGAGACCGGCCAAAGTCTTGCCGAGCTCGACGATGCGGCGGTATTCGGCCGACTCGAAGAACTCCTTGGGAAGTGCCTTTTCTGTTACAGAACCATGTTCTGTCTTGCTCACTGTTACACGGGCGGGATGACCGTCGACCTGCTTGAGCTCCACGCGATAGCTGCGCGGGCTGTCGGCGAGGCCATTGAGGTGGCGTGCCAGATCGGCCGTCCAGTCTTTCATCCAGTCCGCACGCTCGAACTCGGCAGCGCTGACCGAGGGCATGTAGATGAGCTGGTCGAGCAGTCGCTCGTCGTAACGGCGCGCCCATCGCTTGATGATGGCTTGCACTTCCATGTACTGACGCGAGAGCGCTTCGAGGCCCGGGCCGGAGAGCGGCGGAGCTTCGCTGTTCACATGCAACGCTGCGTCGTCGAGCGCGGAAGCCAGAAGCATGGTGTTCAGCTCGAGGTCGTCCTTGACGTAGACCTCTTGCTTGCCGCGCTTCACTTTGTAGAGCGGCGGCTGAGCGATGTAGATATGGCCGCGCTCGATGAGCAACGGAATCTGCCGGTAGAAGAACGTGAGCAGCAGCGTGCGGATGTGCGAACCGTCGACGTCCGCGTCCGTCATGATGATGATGCGGTGATAGCGCAGCTTGTTGATGTCGAATTCGTCGCGGCCGATGCCGCAGCCGAGCGCGGTGATCAGCGTGCCGACTTCGGCGGACTGGATCATCTTGTCGAAGCGCGCCTTCTCGACGTTCAGGATCTTGCCCTTGAGCGGCAGGATGGCCTGCGTGCGGCGATCACGACCCTGCTTGGCGGAACCACCTGCCGAGTCACCCTCGACGATGAAGATTTCGCAGAGGGCCGGATCTTTTTCCTGGCAGTCAGCGAGTTTTCCCGGGAGGCCCGCGATGTCGAGCGCGCCCTTCCGGCGCGTCATTTCACGGGCTTTTCTCGCGGCTTCGCGCGCGCGCGCAGCGTCGATGATCTTGCCGACGATGGCTTTCGCTTCGTTCGGATGTTCGAGCAGGAATTCCGAGAGTTTCGCGGCGACCGCGGATTCGACCACGCCCTTCACTTCCGACGAGACCAGTTTTTCCTTGGTCTGCGAGGAGAACTTCGGGTCGGGTAGTTTGACCGAGAGAATGGCCGTGAGACCTTCGCGGGAGTCGTCACCCGTGGTCGGGACCTTCTCCTTCTTCGCCGCCATCTCTTTTTCGATGTAGTCGTTCAACGTGCGCGTGAGCGCGGCGCGGAAACCGGAGAGATGGGTGCCGCCGTCCTTCTGCGGGATGTTGTTCGTGTAGCAGAACATCGACTCGGTGTACGAGTCGTTCCACTGCATGGCCACTTCCACGCCGATGGGACCTTCCTGCGTGCGGAACCAGAACACCGACGGATGGATGCCAGCGCGCGAGCGATTCAGGTGTTTGACGAACTCCTGGAGCCCGCCTTCGTGCTGGAACACGTCGTTCTTGGCTTCGCGCTCGTCGATGAGCTCGATGCGCACGCCGGAATTGAGGAACGAGAGCTCGCGAAGACGCTTGGCGAGGATCTCGTAGTCGAACGTAATGTTCGTGAAGATGGTCGGGCTGGCCTTGAAGCGGACGACCGTGCCCTGCTCGGTGGAATCGCCGGAAATGGCCAGGGGCGCCACGGGGTCACCGAGGCGGAATTCCATCTTGTGGGCTTTGCCGTCGCGATTGATGGTCAGCCAGAGGTGGTCGGAGAGCGCATTGACGACCGAGACGCCGACGCCGTGTAAACCGCCGGAGACTTTGTACGAGCTGTCATCGAACTTACCGCCGGCATGCAGCACGGTCATGATGACTTCGGCTGCTGAGCGCCCTTCTTCGGGATGAATGTCGGTCGGAATGCCGCGGCCGTTGTCCGAAACGGTGACGGACTCGTCAGCGTGGATGGTGACGACGATGCGGTCGCAATGACCCGCCAACGCCTCATCGATGGCGTTATCCACAACCTCGAAAACCATGTGGTGAAGACCGGTGCCGTCATCGGTGTCACCGATGTACATGCCGGGTCTTTTGCGCACTGCATCAAGACCCTTTAAGACCTTGATTTTGCTGGAATCGTAGACGTCGTCGTTGGCCATGACGTACTCGGGAAAACGGGCGCGAATTATACCCGGATTACCCTTCCCTGTTCCACGTGAAACGTCGCTTTAGGTGCTTGAAAAAGCGCAGTTTCTTGGGTGAGCGAAGTGGCAATCATCTGGCACCGAAGAGCCGAGAGTTCTTCGAACAATCGGAGCAGGTTTTTGTCGTCGAGCTCGGCGGCAGGATCGTCGAGAAGCAGCACCGCACGCAGGTTCAGGTCCTGCTGTAGCAGTCGCAGCTGCGACACGATCATGGCAACGGCGGTCAGCTTTTGTTGGCCGCGGGACAGCGTCTCCCGGGCGATTCTCTGATTTCGACGAAGCAGGACGTCTGCGCGATGCGGACCTGCGGTGGTGGTGCCTCGGGCACGATCCCGCTCCGCATGGGTTCGCAGTGCGTCTTCCAGTGTAGATCCCGACAGCCAGCCCGTCGTGAATCCCACGGAGACGTCGAGCCCGCCGAAGCGTTCAAACGTTCGCTCGAGGATCGGGATGAGCCGTGCAAGGGAGCGCTGCCTTGCTTCCGTGATGGCATTGCCGTTTCGAACGAGCTCCGTGTCCCACGCAGAGATATCGGGCATCCCCGACCGCAAGGCGGCATTACGTTGCTTCAGTGCGCGGTTGTACCGGGCCCAATGCGCGCCAAAACTTGGTTCCACGTGGAACACCAGCCAGTCGAGCCAGCGTCGACGGCGCTCGGGACCCTGGTCCACGAGCTTGTGGATCTCTGGGTCGATGGCCTGGACTGGAATGACACCGGATAGCTCGAGCAAGGATGAAGCGGCCTCGCCGTTGATCCTGGCTCGTGTGCCGCCGTCAGAGGCAACTTCGATTCCAGCCTGCCTGGCCGGCGAATCATCCGTGCGCCCGAATACGGTGAGCTTCGGCTGGTGGTAGCGGATGAGCCTCTCACTGCTTCGAGTCCGAAAGGACCGCCCACGCCCCAGCAGGAAAATGGCCTCGAGAATGGATGTCTTGCCCGCACCGTTCTCGCCGGCAATGAGATTCAGCTCGGGCGAGAACTCCAGGACCGCCGATTCGATGCACCGGAGATTCTCGACGCGCAGCTCTGCGAGAGGCATCGAAGCCGCGCGTCCGTGGCGATGCGGCTCAGAGCCGCATCGGCATGACCACGTACTTGCAATTGGTCGTTCCCGGCGCGCGCACCAGGCAGCTGCTATTTCCGTCGGTCAGCCCGAGCACGACCTTTTCCGAATCCACGGCAGCAAGCGCATCCAGCAGGTACGTGACGTTGAAGCCGATCTCGACCTCATCGCCCGTGTACGTGACCTCAACCTGGTCTTCCGCTTCTTCCTGTTCGGGGTTATGTGCCTGGATCGTGACGAGATCTGACTTCAAATTGATGCGAACTCCGCGATACTTCTCATTCGAGAGAATCGCAGTCCGTTGTAATGCCTGGCGGAGCCCTTCGCGATCGGCTTCAACCTGCTTCGTTGGATTCGCCGGAATGACTCGCCCATATTCCGGGAATCTGCCGTCAATAAGCTTCGAAGTGAATCGAATATCGCCAATTTGGACGCGAACATGGCTGGTTCCGATCGCCAGATCGACGTTGCCATCTCCACCCAAAATCCGCTGAAGCTCGAGAACGCCCTTGCGCGGCAGGATGACCTGCTGGTTGGTCTTCGCTTTTGATTCGAGCTCTGCTTCGCAGAGCGCCAGGCGGTGGCCATCGGTCGCAACCGCGCGCAGGATCTTTCCATCGGTTTCGAGCAGAAGTCCGTTCAAATAGTAGCGAACGTCTTGCTGCGCCATCGAAAAGTGTGTCTTGTCGATTAAACGTCTGAAATCTCCCTGCGCCAGCGTGAGCGTCTGCTGGGCATTGATTTCTTCGACGACCGGAAACTCGGCTGCGGGCAATGTTGAAAGCGTGAAACGGGATTTTCCCGCCTTGATCGACACACGTTCGCCGTCAGTCGCGACTGTTACCGCAGTCTTCTCTGGCAATGCACGGAAGATGTCCAGCAGTTTTCTGCCTGGAACGGTGATGTCGCCTGGCTGCTGCACGTTGGCGTCGTTGGTAGCGACCAACTCCACCTCGAGATCCGTGCCGGTCACGCTGACGCGGTTGTTCCTTGCAGCCAGGAGCACATTCGAAAGCACCGGCATGGTCTGCCGACGCTCGACGACGCCAATGACACTTTGGAGCGGAGCGAGAATTTGCTCACGGGTCGCGGAGAGCTTCATGCGATTGCCTTCTGTTCTTAAAGATTTAAAGCCAGTAGTAGCAGCAGTAGAGCCTGTGAATGACGGGGACTAAACCAAAACCGTCTCTCGATCAGACCCTTGCCCCTCTTTTCCGATCTAACCAACTTACCCACACTCTGATGATCCCCTGTGCGTGACCTGTGGACTCTTTTATCCACAAAATTATCCACAGCCTTCCCACAGTCATCCGGTCAGGGTTCTCAACAGGTTTTGATAATCCTCACCGATGCGCTGCTCGCCCACGCGCAATTCCCGGATGCGGCCGCAGGCGTGCAACACCGTGGTGTGATCTCGCCCGCCGAACGCGTCACCGATTTCCGGAAGGCTGTGCGTCGTCAATTCTTTCGCGAGCGCCATTGCAACCTGGCGCGGGCGCGCGATGGAACGACTACGGCGTTTTGAAAGCAGATCTGCCACGCGAACTTTGTAGTAGTCGGCCACGGTCTTCTGAATGTTTTCGATAGTGATCAATTTCGCCTGCAATGTCAGCAGGTCTTTCAACGCCTCTTTGGTGAAATCGAGCGTGATCGCCTTGCCCGTGAAGCGCGAGTTCGCGATCACGCGTTTCAACGCACCCTCGAGCTCTCGCACGTTCGAGCGAATGCGCTTCGCGATGAAGAACGCGACTTCTTCCGGAAGCATCACGTTCGCGGCTTGTGCCTTGCCGATGAGAATCGCCACGCAGGTCTCGAGCTCCGGCGGTTCTATCGCTACCGTGAGTCCCCAACCGAAGCGGGATTTAAGCCTTTCCTCGAGACCCGACACTTCTTTCGGATAACGGTCGGCGGTGACGATGACCTGCTGCTGACCTTCGAGCAGCGCATTGAACGTGTGAAAAAATTCTTCCTGCGAACGGTCTTTGTTCGCGAAGAATTGAATGTCGTCGATGAGCAGCGCGTCGAGCGAGCGATACGCCGTCTTGAATTCGTTCATCTTGTTGTGCTGAAGCGCGATCACCATGTCACTCACGAATCGCTCGGAGTGAATGTACGCAACGCGCGCTTCGGGATCGCGAGCCTTGATGGTGTGACCCACGGCCTGCATGAGATGCGTCTTGCCGAGCCCGACACCGCCATAGATGAAAAGCGGGTTGTAGGCGCGGCCAGGATTTTCAGCGACCTGTACCGCCGCGGCTTTCGCAAGCTGATTGCTCTTGCCCTCGACGAAACCGTTGAATGAGAAATCCGGATTCAGCCGGACTCCGACGACGATGCCCTCGCTACGCTTCGGCCGCGCGGGGACATTGGAGTCAGCCTCGACGGGGCGCACCTGGTCCGGCGCGCGCGAGCCGACTTCGACGGTCACGATTGGGGCATCACCCTCGACGAACCGTCGCACGATCTCGCCGAGACGCGACAATAAGTGGGCGTTCACCCAGTCCACGGCAAAGCGGTTGGGCGCGAGCAACTTGAGGGCACCGTTGCTTTCCACCGCCTGCAGCGGGCGCACCCACATGTTGAAGTGCTCGCCGGGCAGTTCGTCTTCCAGGGCGCGCATGCAACGCGTCCATAGCGTGCCGCCCTCCAGCTGTGATGTATCGCGCGACGCTGCAGTCACAGATGGATCCGTTTGGACTCGGGCCGGAAAAAAGGGTGCGAAGTCTAGCCGGTCTTGACCGGATTGTATTGACACCCGGACTGCCCGCTGCGTAACCTTCCCGCCCTTTTTTCCGGGATATCAGCGGCTTTGGGCCGATCATCATGAAACGCACTTATCAGCCGAGCAAGATCAAGCGCAAACGCGCTACGGGTTTTCGCGCCCGCATGAAAACCACGGGTGGGAAGAAGGTCCTTGCACGCCGCCGTTCCAAGGGGCGCAAGAAGATCGTTCCCTAAAGACGCGGGAGCTCGTCTTCAGCGGGCCGCAATGCAGCCCACTCCACGTCGTTTAGGTTTTGGCGCAGAACTGCGCCTGCGCAGCAAGCTGCAGTTCGATGCGATCTATGCCGGTGGCCGGCGTATCGACGATCGATTCTTCGGACTTCGCGTCAAGCCCAATGGACTCGCACACGCTCGAGTCGGACTCGCCGTGGCGGTGAAAACCGCCGGCAATGCAGTGGCGCGAAATCGCCTGCGGCGCATGGTCAAAGAGAGTTTTCGACTCGCCCAATTCGATCTCCCGTCAGTCGATATCGTGGTGGCGGCAAAATTTCCCACGCGTGAAGCACCGGCGGCAACGCTGCGTGCTAGCCTCGCGACCCTTTGGCAACGCGTCGCAACCACATGCGCTTCGTCCTGAAATATCTGATCCGCGGGTACCAGCTCGCCATCAGCCCATTACTCGGGCCGCGCTGCCGTTTCTATCCGTCGTGCTCGCACTACGCGATCGAAGCCATCGAGACACACGGGGCCCTGCACGGCGTGTGGCTCACCATCAAACGTATTTCCCGCTGTCACCCCTGGCACGAAGGCGGATTCGATCCGGTTCCGGCCTGTCTCAATCATTCGCATGACCAATAACATTCGCGTCTTTCTTTGGCTGGCGGTCGGGCTGGCTGTGTGGCTCAACTATTCGCAGTGGCAGATCGACTACGGCGTGCAACCGGCGCCTGCCGCCACCGAGGTTGCGGGCAGCACTGACAGCACAGGCGCACCAAAGCCTGCGAATCTCAACGATTCTGTTCCGCAGGTGGCTCAACCAGCCGCGAGCACTCCTGCGCCAACGGATGGGGTGCCCGCCGTTGCGACGGCCCAGACGCCCGCCGGCGCCGACGTTGAAAGCGCCAGGAGCCAGAAAGTTCGCGTGACGACGGACGTGCTGGTGCTGGATATCTCGCTGACGGGCGGCACGCTCGTTCGTGCGGAGTTGCCCGGGTATCCGGTCGTCAAGGGAGAACCTGCTCCCGTCGTGCTGTTCAACACCGATCTGCCGTCCACCACCTATGTGCTGCGCACCGGGCTTGCGAGCTCGGACGATCCCAACGGCCCCACGCACCTCGCGACGTTCACCACACCCGCGGACAGCTACACGCTCGCGCCAGGCCAGGACGAGCTGCGCGTGCCGCTCACGTGGACCGATGGCAAGGGCATCACGGTCACCAAGACCTTCGTCTTCAAGCGAAGCATGTTCGCCATCGAACTCGAGTACCAGATCGCCAACGCCACGCAGGCTCCGTGGCACGCCGCTTCGTACGCGCGCATCGTCCGTGCCGACCCGCCCGTCGAGCGCTCGATGTTCAAACTCGAGACCAACGTTACGCGTGGCCCCGCCTACGGCGAAGGCGAAACCTACCGCAAGCTGAAGATCGACAAGAAGGACGACGCGACGCTGTCGATCAAAGTCACGAATGGCTGGATCGCCGGAATCCAGCATCATTTCGTGAGCGCTGTCGTTCCCGACCACACGACCCCGCACACCTTCACCATGGGCGTGATTGGCCGCGAATACGCCTTGACCTCGCTGGGCGAAGTGCAAACCGTGGCGCCGGGCACCACGAAGACCGTGAAAGAGTCGCTGTTCGTCGGTCCGAAGTTGCAGAAGCAGCTCGAGACCTTGCATCCCGAGCTGAGCCGCGTCGCGGACTACGGTGTGCTCACACTCATTTCACGGCCGCTGTTCTGGCTGCTCGATCACGCGCATTCGATCGTCAGAAACTGGGGCCTGGCGATCATCCTCGTCACGTTCATGCTCAAGCTTCTCTTCTATCCACTGTCCGAGAAGGCAGGCCGGTCCATGGCGCGCATGCGCGCACTCGCGCCGCGCATGAAGACGCTGCAGGAAACCTACAAGGACGACCGCACCAAGCTCGGCCAGGCGACGATGGAGTTGTACAAGCAGGAGAAGGTGAATCCGCTCGCCGGTTGCTTGCCCATGCTGATCCAGATGCCGGTGTTCCTGGCTTTCTACTGGGTGCTGCTCGAGAGCGTCGAAATGCGCCAGGCGCCGTTTTTCGGCTGGATCAACGATCTGTCGGCGCGCGACCCATATTTCATCCTGCCCGTGCTGAACGGCCTGGCGATGTGGGGCCAATCGAAGTTGAACCCGCCGCCGCCGGATCCGATCCAGGCGCGAATCTTCCAGCTCATGCCCATCATTTTCTCCGTGATGTTCGCGCTGTTCCCGGCCGGCCTGGTGTTGTACTGGGTGACCAACACCGGCCTGACTATCCTTCAGCAGTGGAACATCAATCGGAAAATCTCGGCGGCAGACGCTGCGCGAAGGAAGTAGCGCCTTTCCCCGAGGGCTGAGGCCTCGCCGCCGGCGTAGACTCACGCCCGGCGACGCATGAGTCATCCCGACACCATAGTGGCAGCGGCATCTCCGCCTGGACGCGGCGGCGTCGGCGTCGTGCGCGTGTCGGGACCGAAGACGCCGGAAATCGCCGCCACTCTCATTGGCGACCTGCCGAAGCCGCGCCACGCGACGCTGTCGCGCTTCGTCGATCGCGCCGGCAATCCCATCGACATCGGCATCGCACTGTTTTTCCCCGGGCCGCTTTCCTACACCGGTGAGCACGTGCTCGAGTTGCAAGGGCACGGCGGGCCGGTGATCGTCGAGCAACTGATCGAGCGATGCATCGAGCTCGGCGCGCGGCGTGCACGGCCCGGCGAGTTCACCGAGCGCGCGTTTCACAACGACAAGATCGATCTCGCCCAGGCCGAAGCCGTCGCCGATCTCATCGATGCCGGGTCGCGCGAAGCAGCGCGTGCCGCGATGCGCTCATTGCAGGGCGAATTCTCCGGCATGGTGCAGGGACTCACCGATTCACTGATCGACCTGCGTACTTACGTGGAAGCCGCCATCGACTTTCCTGAGGAAGAGGTCGATTTCCTGGGCGACGCCGAGTTGCAGGAGCGGCTAGCTACCGTCCGCGGGCACTTCGACGCCGTTTCCGCGGCGGCCAGCCAGGGCAGGCTGCTGCGCGACGGCATCACCGTGGTACTCGCGGGGCGGCCGAACTCCGGCAAGTCCAGCCTGCTCAATCGGCTGGCGGGCTACGAAGCCGCCATTGTCACCGCCATTCCGGGCACCACGCGCGACGTGCTGCGCGAGCGCATCGACATCGACGGGTTGCCGCTGCACGTGCTCGATACCGCGGGCCTGCGCGATTCGGACGACGTGGTCGAGCGCGAAGGAGTAAGGCGCGCGTCTGCCGAGATGTCGCGCGCGGACCGCGTGCTGTTCGTCATCGACACCTCCACGGATCCGGACGGCCGCGCCTTCGAAGAGGAACGCGCACGTTTGCCGGCGGACGTTCCTGTCACGCTACTGTTCAACAAGATCGACCTCGCAGAAGGGTTGCCCGTGGCAGACACCGTGTCGGGCCCACCGCGGCTTCACGTCTCGGCGGTCACAGGCTACGGACTCGATCTGCTGCGCGCACATCTCAAGGACAGCGTCAGCTTTCAGGTCGCGGGCAGTGGAACCATTTCCGCGCGGAAGCGCCATCTGGATGCACTGGCCCGCGCTCGGGACTGTGTGGAAACGGCGGCCCGTACGCTCACCCAGCGGCGTGCCGGGGAGCTGGTGGCCGAAGAATTGCGCCAGGGCCAGCAGGCACTCGAAGAAATCACCGGAATCTTCAGCGCGGACGACTTGTTAGGCCGTATCTTCGGCTCCTTCTGCATAGGTAAATGACATGTGGTTCGGCAATCGCTGCTATCCCCCGAAGGACGTTCAACTGGCGCTGGAAAGCCTGTTCGGCGAATCCGTGGCGAAAATCAAGGTGGTTCAGTACAGCATCTTCGTGCGTTTCCACTGGCGGGCCATCGCTACCACGCGACGGAACCGAATCTATCTGCGGGGCAGCGGCAAGGAATTCTTCTCCGATGGTCCGCTGGTCCTGCACGAATACTTTCACGTGATTCGCCAGTGGGGCACGGGCGACATGACCATCGCGCGCTATCTCATCGAATGTTTTCGCCGCGGGTACTGGGACAATCGCTTCGAAGTGGAAGCGCGCGAATACACCGACACGGAAATCTTCCGTTATCGCGCTTTGCTGGCGCAACACCGCACGGCCGAACTGCCGCCGGGCGTCCATCCGATCCGCAAGAAATCAGCCTAGGTCTTCAACCGAGCAGCGCCTCGCGCCGATACAGCCTTCCGGCGACGTACGAGAGCAACACGCCATAAACCAGCGTGCTTCCGACCGACACGAGGATGTGCACCGGTTCGATCGCTTCCGCGCGCACGACCGTCGTCATCAGGAGGTGCTGGCTCAGGAAGGGCACGAACATCAACGCCGTCTTGGTCTGCAGCCCCAGCAGTCCCGCGAAGATCAGCGGCATGGTCGGGATCGTGACCATCAGCTGCAGATAGGTCTGCGCTTCGCGATAGGTCTTCGCGAACGCCGAGATGATCGTGAGATACGCGGAACCGAACAGAATCAGCGGCGCGCAGCAGCCGACGATGAGCGCCGCGGGCGCGGGCCCCAAGTTCGCCGCCACGCCCAGCCTTTCCAGGCCCACGAAGCTCATGGCCAGCGAGAACATCGTCACCGTGAGTACCAGCGACACGAGCATGTATGACGCCGCCGCGAGAATCTTGCCGTAGATCAGCTGCTCGCGCGGAACGGGCGACGTGAGCAACACCTCGAGCGAACCGCGTTCACGCTCGCCGGCGGTGGCGTCGATGGCCAGGTACAGGCCGCCGAACAACATCGACAGCAGCACCAGGTAGGTCATCATGTTGAGCACCAGCACCGAACGGCCGCTGGGCGTGGACACGTCTATCTCCTGCACGGAAATCGGCAGCACGGAGATGGGATCGATGCCGCGCGCGAGGAACCGCAGCTGCGCGATCTCGATGCCGTAGTTGGACACGAGCGCGCGCACGCGCGCCACGCCCTGGCGTTCAAAGCCACGCGAGCTGTCCGAATACAGAATCACCGGTGCGGGTTCGCCGGCCTGCAGGCGCTGGCCAAAGTCCGAGGGAACCTCCAGCACGATGTTGTGCGTCTGTTTCGCCACGGCCTGGCGTGCCCCGGCCTCGTCGAAATCCACCTTCACGATGTTGATGCCGCGCGCTTC
>Ga0193753_10000762_pt1 | contig 30090 bp, 28 predicted proteins | sample H1c2metaG_FD_144925 | JGI IMG/M metagenome (GOLD analysis project Ga0193753, IMG submission 144925) | Soil microbial communities from a riparian zone of the East river system, Colorado, United States - H1c2 | ecosystem: Environmental > Terrestrial > Soil > Riparian zone | place: USA: East...
GAACGTCACGTTGCTCCCGACAAAACCAATCTGATTCTCGACCGACGAAACGATCTGCGCCGGTGTGTTGACCACGAGACTCGCGCTGTTCGTGACGATGCGGCAGGCGCTCGACACGACTACGGAATAAAGACCGGCGTCGGCAGCCGCTGTAATGGGAAAGGAAATGGTGTGATTGGTCTGACCCGGCAGCGTGTCGCCGTCCTTGCGCCATTGATAAGTGAAGGAGTCGCAACCGCTCGCCGTCACGTGTAAGTCCACCGGCGTTCCCGCGCAGACAACAACATTCGACGGCCCAAAAATATTCGTCGGCGGACGACAAATGATCGTGGAAATGGCATCGAACAACGAGCCGAGTTGCGATGAGTTCGTGGTGTAGAAAAAATCATTGGTGGAAGAGGCGGCCGCGGCCATCAGCGAAAAATCCACGGCACCCAAGCCCACGGTGAAAACTCGCGTGCCGGCATTCTTCGCCTGTTGCGCGTAATTCAAAACACTGCTGGGAGAGTCGCCGTCCTCGGCTTTGGGCAAGCCGTCCGACATGAGGACCAGCACCGGCAGCGCGTTCGAACGATGACGGGGAGAATAGAGCGCGGCCTGGCCATTCGTGAGTCCGCAACTGATGCACGTTCCACCCGTGGCGGACGGGAACGCGCTGATGGTCTGCTCCAGCACGCTCTGGTTATTGGTGAGTGGCTGCCGCAACGACGAGGTCCGATTGAAGATAACAAAGCCAGCCATGTCGTTGGTCGGGCCAAGCTGGAGATTGCGCACGAAGTTGGTGCAAGCCGTGCGGGCATCAGTGTAAGGCTGGCCCAGCATGGAGGCGGAATAGTCGATGACGAGCATTACGTCCACGGCGGAGAAACACGGTGCGACGAGCAGCGTGGCGCTGTTCGTCACGGGGCCGCAGGCGCCCTTCACGACCGCGCTGTACGTGCCGGAGTCGCTCACCAGAAGGCTGTTCAACACCAGACTCGTGTTGGTCTTGCCGGGAATAACTTCGCCATCTTTCAGCCATGAAACCGTAACCGGCCCTGTGCCATTCGTCGCGGTGTGGAAGATCGCGATGGAACCGACGAAGCGCGTCAGGTTCGTGAGCGCCGGAGGATTCACCGGCGTGTTCACGGTCAGGGTCGCGTTGTTCGTGAATCCATTGGCCGCGTTCGTCACGCGGACGCTGTAGGCGCCGGCTGCCGCCGTCGTGATATTGGCCAGCATCAGAGTGCTGTTCGTTTGGTTGGCGAGAATCGTCGTGCCCTTGAGCCATTGATACGTCACCTGCTCTCCGGTGGCCGTGACGCTGAAGATGGCGGTATCGCCGATACAGTTCGTCTGGTTTTTCGGCGGCGTGACGATCGCCACTGGCGTGGGCAGCACCGTCAGCGTCACCGTCGCCACGCCTGACGTAAGACTGCCGTCGCTCGCTCGATACGTGAATGCATCCTTGCCGGTGTAATCCGTCTGCGGCATGTAAACGAAACTACCGTTGGTGTTCAGCGTTACTGATCCGTTGGTGGGAGGCGCGACGAGATACGCGCGCAAGACCGTGCCCGAGTTTGGGTCCGTATCGTTGCCAAGCACACCTGGAGCCGCGACCGTGCGCTCGACGTTCTGGGTTGCCGTGTAAGTGTTGCTGTTCGCGACCGGCGGACTGTTCGCGCCCCAAGCGGCATGAAGCGCGCAAAACAACGCGAAGAGCATCAGCACCCAAATGGGAAACGTCGAGCGCAAGGAGTGCGCGCCGGCTTCGTGAATGGCCAGGGAGCGAGTTCGCGGCGCGCGATGACGCCGAACGGGATGCGCGATTCGGGCACGTCGAGACAAGCCTTCTGGCATGTGCGTAGGGACTCCTGTTGCCACAGCAACATTCCGCGCCAAGCGGGGAGCGGAATCAATCCTGTGAGGGCGCGCAATCCTACGCGCCGAAAAATTCGTAAAAGTACGGTGGAAAACCGGGAAAACTACAATCACGGAAGGGCCGCTCCGTCTGTCTCCCGGAGACTGGGGTTACGAGATGTGAAAGTTCTGAGCGAGAAATGGCCCACAAGAAAACGGTCGCGAGTCACTGCCGTTCAAACGCTGCCGGGAACTGCTTTGCCATTGGTAGCCCCGCCCGGAATTGAACCGGGATCAACGGTTTAGGAAACCGCTGCTCTATCCATTTGAGCTACGGGGCCGAACTGCGCGCGGACGGTAACAGGCGCGGCGCGGAATTCAATCCGGGCGTCGTTCTCAAGGTTCCGCGAGTCCGGGCGCGGATACGCCGGCGAAAGGCAGTTTCTTGTCACGCGGCAGAATCCGTGTGCATCCATGTTCATCCGTGGTTCAATCTGCGCGTGCGAAAGCGAAAGGAAATTCCCATCGCGCTGACCATCGCCGGCTCCGACAGCGGCGGGGGCGCGGGCGTCCAAGCGGATTTGAAGACATTCGCCGCGCTCGGCGTGCATGGAACGAGCGCCATCACTTGCATCACCGCGCAGAATCCCAGGCGCGTGCTCGGCATCGAAGCGTGCTCGGCCCGGATGGTGCACCGCCAAATCGAGGCCGTGTTCGACGAGCTGCCGCCCCGCGCGGCCAAGACCGGCATGTTGTTCTCGGCGCAGATTATTTCTGAAGTGGCGCGCGCTTTTCGGAAGAGCCGATGCCCGCTGGTCGTTGACCCGGTAATGATTGCGACGAGCGGTGCTCGCTTGTTGAAAAAGGATGCGACGGAGGCGCTCACGCGAAAATTGTTTCCGCTTGCCACGCTCATTACACCCAACGTCCCCGAGGTAGAAGCGTTGCTCGGCGTCTCGATTCGTGAAGCGGAGGACTTGCGCGTTGCAGCCCGTGAATTCCATCAGCGGTTCGGTTGCGCGGCACTCGTCAAAGGAGGGCACCTGACGAACACGGATGAAGCCATCGACATTTTCTTTGATGGGAAAACTGAGTTGCTGTTGAGCAGCCCACGCGTGCAAGGGGTGAAGACACACGGGACCGGTTGCACTTTCTCGGCGGCGGTGGCGGCGCATCTCGCACGCGGCGAAAAGCTGGAACGCGCGGTTCCACTCGCCAAACAATTTGTGTCGGACGCGATTGCGCACAGTCAGCGCGCGGCGGGGCATGACGTGCTGGGTCATTCGTAGCGAACGAGTCGTCCGCCGCGCGTAAGGCGATATTTTACTCCGCGCCACTCAACGGTGTTGCCGAGGAAAGAAGCGGCCCAAACGGCGGCGTGAAGAAAATCTTTGACCGGGACAAGCCACGCATAGCGGAGAATATCGCGCCCTTGAATCAGCCGCGCCTGCAATCCTACGGCCAGCAACGAACGAAACACGATCAGGGCGAACGCAACGAACACAGCGATTGACCGTACGCTGCCCTGCATGAGCGCGATCCAATTCGGGGCCTGATCATCGTAAACCACGGAATCCGGCGGGAAGCGGCCCAAGTCGCCAAAGAGGCCGAACAGCACGGCCCACAAAGTAACGTTGCCAAGAATGCTGAAGAAATAAGGCAGCGGCTGGCTCGCGCGAATCGTCCGCGCCCAACGAAGCTGATGTTTCCAAACCGCGTCAAAGTCCGCCGGCTTGTCCCAGCATTCCACGACGACGGATGAGAGTTCAATGCGCGCGCCGCTTTGGACGATGCGATGGCCGAGTTGATAATCATCCGCGAGATAGTCGATCAACGGTTCGAACCCGCCGATCTTTTCGAGTGCAGCACGCCGCGTGATCATCACGGCGCCGAGGGCGAAGTCCTGGGGCTTGAGCGTGTTGGATTGCAGCACCTGGCTCCAGAAATCAGCGTTGATCGCGACGGCCTCGATACGCATGGCCCATGTCGTGGGATTCGCCAGGCGATAAAAGCAATTGACCAGCCCCACGCCGGGATCGCGCAACTGGCCAATAGCATTCGCGAGAAAATCTTCCGGCACCCGCACGTCGGCGTCGCTGATGCAAATCAGTTCGTGCCGGGCCTGCGTCGAAAGTTTCACGAGGCTCGAGACTTTCGCGTTGGCGCCCAGTGGTTCGCCGGTGATGACCAACACGGCATCGGCGCTTGGAAATTCCTTGAGCAACTGTTGGACGACGTGACAAACCGGATCGTCAGCTTCCGCCACGCCGAATAAAATTTGAACCGACCCGCGATATTTCTGAACCAGCCAACTGCGCAGGCACTCAGTGGTGTGATCATCAAAACCCTTCAGCGGCTTCAGCAGCGTGATGGCGGGCGCGAAGGAATCGTCAGCGCGGCGCGTGTGCAGTGGGAAGCGTAGCGCCACCACGAACTGCCAGATGAGCAGGGCGAAGCTCACGACTGCCAGCGCGCCGAGAATGACCGTGATAAGCACGCGCGTTGTTTAAGGATTTGCCGCGCGCGAGTCCAGCGGCGCACCGCACTGTCAGTTGCAAACGGGCAGCAGCACGTTATTCCAGCGCCACGGTGCGGTGGCTGAGCTTGCCGTTGGTGATTTCCATGAGCGCCACGGTGCGCGGCAGTTCGAAGCGCTTCCGGCCGGCCGAACCAGGATTGAAATAGAGGATTCCTTCGACCTGCCGCGCGAATGGTTTGTGCGTGTGGCCAAACATGACGACGTCCGGTTTCTCCAGGCGCAGTCGTTCCACGATCCGCGGCGAAGCGACGCCCGGCGTGACGATGTGGTGGATGAGAAACTTTTTTCCGTCGAGCGCGACCACTTCTGTCTCGCGCAACGGCAAGCCTTCGTCCGTGTTGCCAGTGACGGCGGTGACGGGCGCGATTTGTTCCAGCTCCACGAGCAGCGAAAGCTGACCGACGTCTCCCGCGTGCAGGATATGATCGACACCCGCGAAAATTTTTAGCACGCGCGGATCTAGATAATTATGAGTGTCCGAGATGAGTCCGATTTTCATCAATCGTGAGAAGTGGGACGCACAGGATCACGCCTCGTCGGGCTGCGGCTCCTTGTCTGTGTCTTCCGTTTCCTCCGTGGCCTCTGCCGCTTTCTTTTCCGCAGCGGACTCCAGGTATTGCGAGGACTTCATCGCGGCGGCAAACAGTGCGGTGAAGAGGCCGGAACTCAACAGCGTGTTGCGAAAGAATTGCCACGTGTCCGGCCAACTGCCGGTGCCGAGCGTCATGGCCAGCAACCAACTGTCCCAGTTGTGGCCGTACTCTTGATTGTTGAACGGGTTGAAGAACCACGCGGCGGTATTCGTGATGAGATAAAAGAGAACCGCGCTGAGCAGCCCACCGCCGACCATCGACAGGAAATTGGCGCTGGGTTTGAAACGGCGGCCCAGGAAAAAAATGACCGCATAAGCAGCGTAGTTCATCAACTGATAAAGTTGGAAGCCGTTCCAGCCACGCGGGCGGTAGTAGAAAAAGTTCAATGCCACGTCGGTCGCGAGCATAATGACGAGCGGCACCCACCAGCCGACGCGATTGCGAAAATACACCCCGGCGCAAAAGACCAGGGCATAGGCGGCGCTGAAGTTGGGCGGCATAAGATTGGGCCAGCGCGTGATCGCGAACACGATCATCAGCAGCACGGGCAGCCAGACATTGCGCTTCTCAGGCATTCGCGCGGATGGTAGGCCAACGCGGCTTGGTGACAAGTGATTCGCGCGCGTTACGCCGCACATTCTCGTGAACGATTTGTTCGAAGTGATCCATGAAGATTCCGATTTGCTTGTCGTGAACAAACCGGCCGGATTGGTATGCCATCCGACCAAGACGGACGAGCGCTCCAGCCTCATCGGGCGCGTGCGACTTTATCTCGGACACGCGGAAGGAAGATTGGTGAACCGGCTCGATCGCGAAACCAGCGGGCTGGTGTTGCTCGCCAAGAGCAGTCCAGTGGCGGGCGAACTAGGCAAGCTCATCGAAAGAAACGCCGTGAGAAAAAATTACAGCACGATCGTTCACGGCTTCATACCGCAGGACGCATTCACGATCGACCTGCCATTGGGCAAAGACAAAAACAGTGCGGTGGCGATCAAAGATTGCGTGCGACCCGACGGAGCGGCCGCCAAGACGAACGTGCGGGCGGCGAAACGGTTTGTGCGCGAGGGACGGGAATTCTCCCTGCTGTCCGTTGAGCCGGTCACCGGGCGCAAACACCAGATTCGCATTCACCTCGCGCACGCCGGGCATCCCATCGTCGGCGACAAAATCTACGGAGCCGACGAGCAAATTTACCTGCGCTTCGTCGTGAACCGGATGACGGCTGAAGATAGCGCGCGGCTTCTGCTTTCGAATCACGCATTGCACGCGGAGCGGCTCGATTTCAGATGGCGCGAGCGCGAGTGGCAGTTCAACGCCGCGCCCAATGAGGAATTTGAAAAGTTTCACCGTGCCTAATGATGATTTCCGCGTGGGCAGCGTACGAAGGCTCAATTGATGCGACGGAGCGCGGCTCTCCACGCGTGACCTGATCGCGCGTGTCGAGTTACACCCGCCAAAGAAACACGGCTGGACTTCGATATAGGAAGCCGCCACGCTTCGCGCACTCCCGTCTCCACGGTTTGAATAGCCGCGCGCAAGTCGGGCGTCTGAACAAAACCAAAGTCATGAACAAAATTATTTCCGCCGCTCAGGCGTTGAACCGCCGGAGTTTTCTTTCTCACACATCCAAGACGATGGCCGGCGTCGCTGCGTTCAGCGCGCTGCCCATTGAACGTTTCGCCCACGCTGCGTCGCCCGGTGACACGTTGAAAGTCGCGCTCGTCGGCTGCGGCGGGCGTGGCTCGGGCGCCGCCGATCAGGCGCTCAGCACGGGCGAAAGCGTGAAGCTCGTCGCCGTGGCGGACGTGCATAAGGACCAGTTGGATCGGCAACTCAAGATGCTCGGCGACAAGCACAAACACAAAGTGGAGGTTACGGAAGACAACAAGTTCCTTGGCTTCGACGCTTACAAACAAGCCATTGCGCAGGCAGACGTGGTAATCCTCGCAACGCCGCCCGGCTTTCGTCCGATGCAATTTGAAGAAGCAGTGCGCCAGGGTAAGCATATCTTCACCGAGAAACCTGTCGCGGTCGATGGCACGGGTGTGCGCAAATTTCTCGCCGCCGCAGAAGAAGCGAAGAAGAAGAACCTGAAAGTCGGCGTCGGCCTCCAGCGCCATCACGATGCCGGCCACATCGAGTGCATCAAACGTCTCCAGGACGGCGCCATCGGTGACATCGTGGCGACGCGCGCTTATTGGAACGGCAACACGCCGTGGGTGAAGAAACGCGCAGATCTCGAAAACCAATACGGTCGTAAGCTCACGGAAATGGAATACCAGCTTCGCAACTGGTATTACTTCGTCTGGCTCTGCGGCGATCACATCGTCGAGCAACACATCCACAACCTCGACATGGTGAACTGGTTGAAGAACGGCCATCCCGTCAGCGCGCGCGGCAATGGCGGTTGCGAAACCCGCAAAGGTCCCGACTACGGCGAGATTTTCGATCATCACGTGGTGGAATTCACTTACGAGGACGGCTCTGTTTGCTTCAGCCAATGCCGGCACCAGCTCGGCTGCTGGAATCAAGTCGGCCAATTGGCTATCGGCAGCAAGGGCAAGAGCGACTTCGAGCGGAACGTCATCACGGGTGAAAACAAGTGGCGTCATGCCGGCGGCTCGAAGAATCCTTATCAGGTGGAGCACGATGATTTCTTCGCCGCGATCCGCAACGATACGCCGTACAACGAAGCCGAGTACGGAGCGCACAGCACGCTCACGGCAATCCTCGGACGCATGTCCACTTACACGGGCAAGGAAGTCACTTGGGAGCAGGCGCTCAATTCGACGCTCGACAGCATGCCGAAGAATCTCGCGTGGGATGCCGAACCGTTGGTGAAGCCCGGCCCTGATGGGATGTATCAATTGCCCATCCCCGGCAAGACGCAGATCAAAGACGTTTAATCTGGCGGTCTGACATTTGAGACCCGCGCCTTGGAAATGAGGCGCGGGTTTTTCTTTCGGCTATTCGATGAGCGCTTACTTTTCTCGTCGCAGGAGATAATCAGCAAGGGCTTCCAGCGCCTTGGCTTTGCCTTTGAAGATCCTTAGCGCGGCAAAAGCCTTGTCCGTCAATTGCCGCGCGATGTCGCGTGACGTCTCCAAGCCAACGATGGACGGATACGTCGCCTTCTGCGCCTTCGTATCCTTGCCCGCGGTCTTGCCGAGTTGCTCGGTGGTTTGAGTGATGTCGAGGATGTCGTCGATGATCTGGAACGCGAGGCCGACGTTGTAGCCGAAGTCAGTCAGCGCCTTGAGTTGCGCCTCCGAACAATTGGCGCTCATGCCGCCGAGCCGTGCCGAGCAGCAGAGCAATGCCGAAGTCTTGCGCTCGTGAATGTACTTCAATTCGTTGGCGGAGATTTTTTTCCCTTCACCTTCGAGATCCGCAACCTGGCCCGCGATGAGTTGCAACGAGCCAGAGGCATACGCCAGTTCGAGAACCAGTTTCTGATGTGGATAGCTCCGCCAGCCTTTGGCCTTCGCCGTAATCTCGAATGCCTGGGTCAGTAACGCATCACCCGCGAGCACCGCGATTCCTTCGCCAAAAACTTTGTGATTGGTCGGTTTGCCCCGTCGAAAGTCATCGTTGTCCATCGCCGGCAGATCGTCGTGAATCAGCGAGTAGGTGTGAATGCACTCGACGGCGCAGGCCAGCGGCAGGGCGTCTTCAAACTTGCCACCGCAGGCTTCGGCCGCCGCCAAACAAAGCGCCGGACGCATGCGCTTGCCGCCAGCGAAGAGCGAGTAACGCATCGCGCGATGAATCGTCGCCGGCTTCGCGCTTTCCTTCGGGAGGAATTTATCCAGCGCGCGATTGACCGCGACGGTGCGCGCGTCGAGGTATCGCTGCAAATCAAAGGACCGGGTGCGCCGTGCTCCAGCGCGCGTGGCGGTGACAGACATGCGGTGCGTTGTAGGGAAAGCGCGAGTCGCGATCAAGCAAACGGTCTGGCTTGAACTCCAATAGCAGGGCAGAAGATGATCGCGTTGTTCACTCAACGACGTAATTGATGATGCACTACTGGCAAACGTTTCTCCTTATTCTCAAAGTTCCGTTCCAGCATTCGGAACTGATCTGGGGCATCGTTCCGCTCTACTTCGGCTGGCTGCTGAACGAACTCACGCCCTCGAAGGCCTCATCCCGCACGGCCGTGCAGACGGGTTTCACTTTCGTGTGGGCCGCCGCGCAATGGCTTTTCCAATACACACCGAAGCGGCAGCTCAAGTTTGAGGCCATCACTCTGGACGCTCTCCTGGCTGTGAACATGTTCGTGACGCTGTTGGTCCTGGCGGTGGGACTGCTTGCGCTGGTCAGCGGCGTGCGAAAAAAATTTCCGCGCTACTGCAAATTTCTCGGCCACACACGTTTTGCCGCCTACTTTTTGACCGCCATGTTCCCCATGCAATCACGCGCGCTCAAGTGGACCTGGGATGAACTGATCGCGATCCTTGTCTTCGCAGTCCCCGTTTGGCTGCTCGTGCATGTGGGGTTGATGCCGGTGCGGAAATGAACTTCGAGTCAGACGCTCTTAATTAGAGGCGCTGGTAGGGCACGTCTGTCCCAGCGCGCCGGGCCACGCTACGGAGCGAGCGCACATGAACTTCTCACGCCTCGCCCCGGCGCGCTGGGACAGACGCGCCCTACCTTTCGTTTCTTGCGTGCTCACGTTTTATTCTCCGCCGTGAGCGCCAGGAAGGCTTTCTCCAACGCGCCTTCGGCATTGCTCTGCTGACGCAATTCCGCCGCGGTGCCGATGGCGATGACGCGCCCTTGATGAATGATGCCCACTCGGTCCGCCAGTTCTTCCGCGACGCTGAGTTGATGCGTGGAGAGGAAGACCGTCATGCCGGCCAACGATCGTTCCTTCAAAACATCCTTCACCACGCGGGCGTGCTGCGGGTCGAGACCAACCATCGGCTCGTCGATCACGAACACTTCGGGATCGTGGAGCAGCGCGGAGGCAATGGCCACACGTTGCCGCGTGCCGTGTGAAAGTCCCTCGATGGTTTTGTTCGAGTACTCACCGAGATTGAATCGCTCGACCAATTCCCGGCCTTGTTTCTGAATTCTCTCCATGTCCATGTGGAACATCTGGCCGATGAAGCGAAAGAATTCCCACGGCGTGAGCTTGTCGTAGAGGAACGGAAAATCCGGCACGTAAGCCATGCGACGTTTCACTTCGAGCGGCTCGGCCTGCACGTCGAAGCCCGCCACGCGCGACATGCCGGAAGTCGGTTTGATCAACCCAGTCAGGATCTTAATCGTGGTGGTCTTTCCTGCGGCGTTCGGCCCGAGGACGACGAAGAATTCCCCACGATTGACCGTCAGGCTCAAGTCGTTGACGGCCACGACATCGCCAAAACATTTCACGAGATGGATCAGTTCAATCATGGTGCGGCCGTGCGCAGTCCGGCCAGCGCTTCGTTTACCAATACGAGTTCGCCGGGCAACTCCGCGCGCAAAAGTTCGCCCACCGGGCTGATGAAAAAGGTGATGCGATAGCGGTCGAACACTTTCGTTTGGAGACGATAGGCGCGCACGCGGTTCTCGCCGACGACGAGTGAGTCGTTGCGCGCTTCCCAGCGCAGGCCGAGCGAGTTGGCGGAAAGTTTGTTCGTCGAGAGCGGAATGCCGAAGCCGGCGGCAAGCGCGGGAAACATTGGGCCGCCCAATTCCCGCAGTAGCCTTTGCGGATTCTGAAACTCGGCGAAGCGAAAGGTGCGATTGATCTGATCGCCGCCGGCATCCACGCGCAGCCGCACCGTCTGCGCGCTGACATCGGCCGACAGTTCATAAATGTCCGGCCGCATCGACACATTCAGATCGAAGGTTTGCCAAACGTTGTTCGTGTCGAGTTTCAAATGGAACGAGAAGCGAACGCGCGTCGGAAAACCGGGCGGCGTCATGTTGCCATCGAGATCAAGCGTATAGTAGGCGAGTTGCTGCACCATGCCTTCAAGCGGATTCTCTTCGTCATCCAGCAACTGTGCGCCCGTCGCGCGTTCCTGGCCCACTTCGGGACGCCAATGGCAGAGGCCAATCACGTTGGTGCCGTGGCGAACTTCGAGGTGTGAAGTGTCAGGCGCCGTCAGAATCTTTTGCCAGACGACGCCCGGCGGAATCGTGCTGCCGGGCAAGCGGTGCTCGCCGAATTCCGACCGCCACAAGAGCACGCTCATGGAGAGCCAGAACACGGTGACCGCTGCCAGCCAGATGCGCGCGCGCATGAAATCACGGGGGCGGAATCACCAGCGTCTGGCCGGGGCGCAAACGTCTGGCGTCCATGGTGGGATTGGCTGATTGCAGTGCCGAAAGTTTCACGTTGTAGCGGCGCGCGATGCCGGCGGGCGTGTCCCCGGACACGATGATGTGCATGCGATGGGAAGTGGGTTGCAGACTGGCGCGCTGCACTGGATTGCTGCGTAAGGCGGGAGATTGGGTGATGTTCGCTTGCGCAGTGCTCGGCGGCGGAGTCGCGCGCAGAGGCGGATTCGTGATCGCCTGGACTACATTCGAAGGGACGACGCCACGGCCTTCGTAATAATTTTGCCACGCCTGCAATCGCTGTTTCAGCAACTCGTTCTCGACGCGCAAAGTATCCACGTCGCGCTGCAGATTCTGCATGGAGATCGGTTGAACGACGGTCTTCGCCAATTCGCGCTTGCACTCTTGCGTGCGCTGGCGGGCGAGATCGGCGGAGGGCATGTCCGGGCGCAAGGTGACCGCGCGCTGGTAATGATACAGAGCCGCGGCGTAATCGCTTTGCTGCTGCTCGTAAAGGACGCCGAGCTCGAAATGGGCGGAGGCGGAGCGCGGGTTCACATCGAGCGCCTTTTCGAACATTTCGATCGCGCCCTGATGATCGCGGTCCTGCAATCGGTTTTTGCCCGCGAGGAAATAGGGATCTTTTTGTTCGTCGCCCTGCCCTGTCGCACCCGGGCGGCAGCCTGCCAGCAAGCAGCAAAGCAGCAGCGGTGTGAGACGACAAAACGACATGGCGCGGAGGCTAATCGAAGCGACGATGCGGCGCAACGGTGCTTCGGCTCACTTCTCGTCGGATCTGCCAAACGGATTCGGCGGCGCGCCGGACTTCCGTTGCGCTTCGTCGGAACCGGCGAAGGGATTCTTCCCATTCGTGGCGCGAATCTTCGGCAGGAACGACGGGCTGGTGATCGCGAAAACCAATCCCGTCAGCACGTGCAGCAGATGCAACAGACCGAACCGAAGCAGATCGATCGCGCCGAAGGCATAGAGCATCAGGCCCATCGCGACGAGGCACGCGCCCGGCAACGGCGCGGCGGCGCTCAGACGCCAGGCACCCCGCCACGTCACACCGCGATCGGCGAAGAACGCGATGAGTTTCACGAGCGGCAAGTAGAGCAACCCCACACCCCACCACATCATGAGCACGGAGAGCACGGTGGCGATGGCCACCATCGCCAGAAGCGGGCCGCGCCATGCGCCCCACGCCGGTTCGAGTTCAGGACGATTGAGGCTGATGATGTAATTGCGATCGTAAGGTTGCGACCATTCGCCCAGTGGGCCGTGAAAAACCAACCGATCTTTCTCAAAGGTCACTTCCAGATCGGCGATTTGGCCGGCGCCGCGCATTCCAGCGATATCGACGACGACACCGAGCCGGGTATTTCCCGCGAGTCGAACAGGCGATTCGGCTCCGAATGTGAGTTCACCGCGGCGAATGAAGCCGGCATCGGGCAAGTGTTGAATCGCATCCGTGATGACCGGAACCCACGCGATGCGGAGAAACCAAACCAGGGCGATGACGAGGAGCGCGGCGATGGCCAGTTGAACGAGGACCAAACGTGTGAGCGTGGCGCCGGCGAAAGCAGCGACTCCGCGCGGCGTGAAGGGTTGCCACGCCTGCTGTGGCATCAGCGGTTTGTCCAGCAATGTTTGCGGCGAACGCACAACGCAGTGGAACGCGGACTTCAGTCCGCATCAACGCTCGATCTTCGCGCAGCGAAAGATTCTCCAACACGAGCGACCCTGGAACCGAAAGCGGACAGGAGTCTGCGCTCGCTTACTCTGCCGGCGGTTTTGGCGCGCTGGGCTGCTGGGGCGGCGCGACCACGATGGGCAGCGGATAGCGCAGCTTCATCACGTCATCGACGAGCACTTCGACGAAATAAACTCCGGGCGCGGTGAATTCCACTTGTCCCAGCACAGTGACATTGGTCGCGGAATGGCTGGCGTCCTGCAGGGCGAACTTCACTTCCCCCTTACGCATGACCGTGGTTTGATCGGGCGCGAGGAGGCGGACGCTTTCAGTGAATTGGCCCACGCCAGCGGTCCAGCGATTGAAGACGCAGATCTTGAACGCGGTCACGGGCAGTTGTGGGACGCGGACGAAATTCAAAACGCCGAGCAAAATAAAATTGCCGGAGGCTTCCTGGCGAATGTCTTCGCAGAGCAGGGAACATTGGAGGTCGGGAAGAATGCGAGTGGCTTGCATGATTATGAGTTCAAAGTTTTGGGTTTTGGGTTTTGGGTTTCGAGTTGTGATTCATTGGCGCATGGTTCAACCCGCAACGCGAAACTCAGACCCCGAAACCTTTTCTGCGGCGCGAACCGTGTTTTGCATCAGCACCGCAATGGTCATGGGGCCAACGCCGCCAAGATTGGGAGTGATTTTGCCGACGATGGGTTGAACTTCCGCAAAAGCGACGTCGCCGACAAGACGCGAGCCATCCTTGGCCGCAGGATCGGAAATGCGATTCACGCCCACGTCAATCACGACGGCGCCGGGCTTCACCATGTTTCCCTTCACGAATTCAGGAACGCCCATCGCGGCGATAAGGATGTCCGCGCGGCGGCAGTGCGCGGCGATGTCGCGCGTGCGGGAGTGGCAAATCGTCACCGTTGAATTGGCGTGCTTCGCTTTCTGGCAAAGAATCGCCGCCATTGGTTTGCCGACAATTTCACCGCGACCCAGGATCACCACTTCCGCGCCATCAGTCGGCACATTGCTGCGGAACAAAAGTTCCTGCACGCCTGCGGGAGTGCAGGGACGAAAGCCGGTGGTGTCGCCGAGCAGCAGTTTGCCGACATTCACCGGATGAAAGCCGTCCACGTCCTTGTCTGGCGAAACGGTGGAGTAAACGACTTCCTGGCGAATGTGCTTCGGCAGCGGCGCCTGCACGAGGATGCCGTGAACTTTTTTGTCAGCGTTGAGCTGATGAATGAGTTGCAGCAACTCCGCCTCGCTGGTTTCCTCCGCAAGCACTTGGGTGTCCGACCAAATACCGAGTCGCGCCGAAGTCTTGCCCTTCATTCCGACGTAGACTTTCGAGGCGGGATCTTCACCGACGCGCACGAAGACCAGTCCAGGTTGAACGCCCTTGGATTGAAGCGCGGCAATGCGCAGCGCAGTTTCGGCGTGCAATTGTTCCGCGATGGCGCGGCCGTCAATGAGATTGCTCGCGGCCATTACGGCACGGTCTGAAGCGAGTCGATGACCAGGACGGGCGTGTTTTGCCAGCGTTCGTCGAGCAACTCCTCGCCCGTCACGATGACGCGTAGCCCTTTGTATTCCTTGAGCACGAGGTTCGTGGTGGGGCTGAAGACGTAGTCGATCGTCCGACCGGTATCGAGGCTGCGCAGTTCAAAATAAGTCGGCGCCTGGATGCTGACGCTGCCCTTCAAGATGCCTTCGCGACTCACAACCTTGCGGACTTTTTCAATCGGCACATCCGCGACTGTTTCAACGGGAGTGACAACGGGCGGTTCCACGGGCGTCGTCAGAGTGGTGGGCGGTGCCGTCGGTGGAACGACCGGCGTTTCCGCAACAACCGCGGGCGGATTCGTAGGAACACTTTCGGTCGTCGGCGGAGCGACAACAATTTCAGGCGGCTTAGGCGTCACAGGAAGAGCCGGCGTCTTCTCAATCAGATGTGCGGCAACAAAACCGAACGCGTTCGTTGGCGTTTCGATTTTCAGCCAATCATCTTTGGCGGCGACCGTTTTCACAGAGGCACCTTTCTCCAGCCGTCCCACGATGCTGTAATTTTCACCCGGGCCGCCGCGGAGATTGAGCTTGCTGGCTTTGACCGTGGAGGCGTTCGTGTCCACAAACGAGGCGTGAACCCAGACTTGAACTTCCGGCGGTAATGAAATGCGGTACCAGCGCGCCGGCTCGTCCTGCTTCGGCTTTTTGACCGTGACTTCCTGGAGAATCGTGACCGCATCGCCCTTCTTCAAATGCGTGATCACTTCGCTATTCAACGTCGCCTGGCCGCGCACATTGACGTTGTTCTGCCGCGCCGCGCCGGGTTCGGGATTGAAGATCGGCGCGACCGTAGCGGCCGCTTTCGCCGCCGGCTTTTTCACCGCTGACTTGGTGGCGCCCTTGGTTTGGACTTTCGGCTGGGTCGGCGCGTTCGTCTCCACAGGATCCTGGGCGGAAACGGACAACGTGACGAAGCCGGTCACAATGGCGGCGGTAAGAATGGCCCGAAGCGAAATTTTCATAGACCGGAAAGTAGAGATTTAATCTCGGTGTCTGTCAACGTTCGCCAACGGCCCGCGCGCAACTCGCCCAATTTGATTCGGCCTATCTGCACGCGCTGCAACTTGATCACACGCCGCTCGAACACTTCGAACATTCGGCGAATCTCGCGGTTCTTGCCTTCGGCGAGATCCATTTCCAACAAGCTCGTCTTGTGGCCCGAGGCCAGAATGCGGACCCGTTCTGCCTTGAGCTTTTCGCCTTTGTGGACGACGCCTTTCATGAGCTTGTCTGCGAGTTCCTTGTCCACGCCGCCCTCGATCGTGACGCGATATATCTTGCGCACGCCGTAACGCGGATGAGTCAGCTTGAGACAGAAGTCACCGTCGTTGGTCAGGAAAATCAAACCCTCGCTGTGGCAATCCAGGCGACCAACCGGAACAAGGCTTGCCCACTCAGCAGGCAGGAGTTCGCTGATAATCTTCCGGCTCTCCGGATCGCGTCGGGTGCAGATGTAGCCGGGGGGCTTGTGCAGCGCGACGTAAAGTTTGCGCTTGGGCTTTAACGCGCGGCCATCGACCGCGATCTTGTCGTGTGATGGATCGACCTTGGTGCCGAGTTCCGCCACGGTCTGCCCGTTCACGGTCACGCGGCCTTCGAAGATGACGCGTTCGCTCGCCCGCCGTGAAGCAATCCCAGCCTCCGCGAGAAATTTTTGCAGACGAACCATTGGGGAAAATGACGGATGACGAATGTCTAATAACGAACCCGAATCGTTCGGCGTTCGTCATTGGCAATTCATCATTGCCGTCAGGCGTCCGGCTTGGTCTTGCGCAGGCCCGTGACGCGGTCGCCGTCTTTCCACTGGCCGCGTTTCTTGAGCAACGCGACGCGCTCGAAGCGCTTCAGCGTGTTACGTTTTGCGCCCAGAGTGCTGGCGGCGCGCAGGCTGCGATGCTGTGACATAAATCAATTTCTCCGTTGAAACCGCCCGAACTGTTCGAGCGGAGCCGGTGCTTGTAACACGCGACCAAAGGGTGCGCCAGTGCTGATTTTCTCCTTCTCAACCGTAATCTTAATCTTCTTCTGACTCACCGTCTCCAGCCGTGATTAAGAGCAAGAGCACGAATTACGATTACGAAAAGAACGGGACTTGCAGCGTGAAGCGCCCTTCTCCAACATCCGTCTCACATGCTCGCCCGGGTTTTTTCCGCCGCGGTTCAAGGCATCGAAGCGTTTCCCCTCGAAGTGGAAGTCAACGCCGGTTGGGGAGACACGAACATCATTATCGTTGGCTTGCCGGACGCCGCAGTGAAGGAATCGCGCGATCGAGTCAGCACCGCTCTCACCAACTCGGGCTACAAATTCCCGATGGGGCGCACGACGATCAATCTCGCGCCGGCTGACGTGAAGAAGGAAGGGCCGAGCTTCGATCTGCCGATCGCGATCGGCATTCTGGCCGCCAGCGAACAACTGGAAACCGATCAACTCGACAATTTCGTCATCGTCGGCGAGTTGGCGCTGACCGGCGCGGTGCGACCGGTGAAAGGAATTCTCCCGATCGCATTGCGCGCCAAAGCCGACGGCAAACACGGCGTGCTCGTGCCCGCGGAAAATGCCGCCGAAGCCGCGGTCGTCCGAGGGTTGAACGTCATTCCGATCCAAAACCTGCGTGAAGCCACCGGCTTTCTCGAAGGGCAACTTAAGATTGCTCCGACGCAGATCGACCTCGCGAATATCTTCAATGCCCGTACGGACGATGAATTTGATTTCGCCGACGTGAAGGGGCAAGAGTCGGTCAAGCGTGCGCTCGAGATTGCGGCGGCGGGTGGACACAACGTGTTGCTCATCGGCCCGCCAGGCACGGGCAAGTCGATGCTCGCCAAGCGCCTGCCCACCATTCTTCCGCCACTCACGCTCGATGAAGCACTCGAGACGACGAAGATTCACAGCATCGTCGGATTGCTGGCCGCCGGGCAGGCGCTCGTCAGGCAGCGGCCTTTTCGCTCGCCGCATCACACGGCGAGTGATGCTGGGTTGCTGGGCGGAAACATCAATCCAACGCCGGGAGAAATTTCCCTCGCGCACAACGGGGTGCTGTTTCTGGATGAACTGCCGGAGTTCAAACGCAGCGTGCTCGAAACTATGCGGCAGCCGCTGGAAGAGGGACGAGTCACGATTTCACGAGCAGCGGGCACGATGACCTTTCCATCGCAGTTCATGCTGGTGGCGGCGATGAATCCCACACCAGATGGGAAGATGCCGCACGAGTCGCGCAGCTCCCCACGTGAGATTCAGAATTATCTCGGCCGTATTTCCGGGCCGCTACTCGACCGCATCGATCTGCACGTCGAAGTGCCACAGGTGAAGTTCCGCGAGATGACGGGAGAGCGGAATGGCGAGACCTCCGCGCAAATTCGCGAGCGTGTCGTCGCGGCGCGGGAGCGGCAGCAGAAACGTTTTGCCGGCACGCGAGTGACGTGCAATGCGCGGATGGGCACGCGCGAGCTAAAGCAGTTTTGCGTGCTCGATGATGCCGCCCATGAATTGCTCAAGTTCGCCATGTCGGATCTGAATCTCAGCGCTCGCGCTTACGATCGCATTTTGAAAGTGGCGCGTACGATGGCTGACCTCGCGGGCCTCGATGACATGCACAGCGAACATGTCGGCGAAGCGATCCAGTATCGCTCGTTGGATCGGCAGTTGTGGACGTAGAATGTTTCGGCGAAACACACGGTATGGATGAACTCCCAAAATGCGTCGAGTCGCTCGGCATCGGTCATGTTTCACGCCACATTTTTCTGTGCGCTGATCAGACGGAGCCGGAGTGCTGCGCGAAGGAGGCCGGACTCGAAGCATGGGATTACTTGAAGCGGCGCTTGAAGGAGCTTGGTTTGGCGAGCGGGCCTGATGCGAAAGTTTATCGCACGAAAGCCAATTGCTTGCGCGTCTGCACGCGCGGCCCAATCGCCGTCGTGTATCCGGAGGGCGTCTGGTATCACTCGTGTTCGCCCGCCGTGTTGGAGCGAATTATCCAGGAGCACCTGATTGGCGAACGAGTCGTAGAGGAGTTCGCTTTTGCCCGCAACCCGCTCAAGGGTTCGCCGTGACGGCAGGCTGAGTCGCTTTGTCGCGAAACAGTTTGAGGACACGTTTTCCGACAAACCAAATCACCGACAAGCAAACGGCGAGGACGGCCAGCGCCAGCACGAGCGCAACAATCGGCCAGATAACGGCGAGCACTGAGAGAACAGTCGAAGATGCCGCTTCAACCGTGGACAGAACTGGATTCGCAATGCCGCCGGTCGTGAGCGATGAAGCTGCACGCGCTTTGGTAGTCGCAAGTTGAGTCGAAGCCGCAATTCCGCCCCCGGCAACCACGGCAAGAGTCCAGCGCCAGAAAGGATCGAGATCTACAACGACGGACGCCGTCAGGAAAATGCCGGCGACAGTGGCTAGCGGCACAGCGGCCGAATCAAGGGCGTTGTCCAGCCATGGGATGTAATAAGCGACGATCTCGATCAGCGTAGCGATGCCGAACGCGATCATGGCCGGATAAGATCCAATCCATGCGAACGATTTCGCCAGATGCACGTGGTCCGCGCCGAAATGCGCCGCAAGGCTCAAGCAAAAGAGCGGGACGAAAACCCGAAAACCGCACGCGGCGCTCAGGCCGATGCCCAAACAGATGCTCAGGAAGATTTCCACGCTGCTATAATGACTGAGCCGCCCGGCAGCGCGAGTGGAATTTTCCGCGGGAAAATCCTGTTCCTTAAGCGCCGCCACTGTGCGCCGACCTTGCATCGCCTTTAAGCATGGCCTTGCCGTATTCGCGATTCAATTTGGCGATGAAATCGAGTGAAATTTCCTTCGGGCACACCGCTTCGCACGAGCCGGTGACGGTGCAATTGCCGAAACCTTCCGCGTCCATCTGCGCGACCATTGCTAGGACGCGGCGTTCCCGTTCCGCCTGGCCTTGGGGCAGGTGCGCGAGATGAGAAACTTTTGCGGAGACGAACAACATCGCGCTCGCGTTCTTGCACGCCGCGACGCAAGCGCCGCAACCGATGCACGCCGCCGCGTCCATAGCCTGGTCCGCTTCGGTCTTCGGCACTGGCAGGGCGTTGCCGTCCGGACAGCCGCCGGTGTTTACGGAAACAAAACCGCCGGCTTCGATGATGCGATCGAACGCGGCTCGGTCGCTGATGAGATCGCGCAGGACCGGGAATGGCTTCGCGCGCCAAGGTTCGATCGTGATCGTCTCGCCATCTTTGAAACGGCGCATGTGAAGCTGGCACGCCGTGGTGCCGCGCTGCCCGCCGTGAGCCACGCCGTTAATCACCAATGAGCAGGTGCCGCAAATGCCCTCGCGGCAATCGGAGTCGAACGCAATCGGCTCTTCGCCTTTCGCAATCAGCCCTTCGTTCACTACGTCGAGCATCTCGAGGAACGACATGTCGGGGATGATGTTCGTGGCCTGGTACTCCACGATGCGACCGGCGCTGTCGCGGTCTTTCTGCCGCCAAACTTTGAGAGTGAGATTCATGGAAGTTTCAATAGCGGACACGCTTCGGCTTGCGCGGCGGCGGAACGGCGTCCTCAGATTCGTGCAGCGTGTGAAAGCCGATCTCGCGGCGCTCCTTGGATTTGTCGTCATCAGGGCCGGCCATCAATTGGCGGATCGCTTCGAAAACAATTTTGAATTGCGAATCGTACTTTTTCTCCAGCTCACCAAGGCGCCGCGCCAGGTCCGCGTTGGTGGCGAGCATCTGGCGCAGCAGAACGAAGGCGCGCATGATCTCGATGTTCACGCGGATGGCGCGCGGACTGTTCAGCACGCTGGAGAGCATGGCCACGCCCTGCTCCGTGAAAGCGTGAACGCTCTTCGAGAATTTCAGCGGGCCGGAGGATATCACAAATTGTGATATGCTCGCGATCTCCTGGCGGCTCAGTTTGACCATGAAATCGGCGGGGAACCGCTTGATGTTCCGGCGCACCGCCTGGTTCAAGACTCGCGTTTCGACGCCGTAGAGGACCGCGAGATCGCGATCGAGCAATACCTTCTGGCCGCGTACCATCAGAATCACGCGCTCGATGCGTTGCAAAGAAACGATGTCTTTTCTCGCAGCCATCTATTTGTAACTCCTCGTGCTCATCTTCACCTCGTCGTACACAAGCGGCTCCTTGTGCAGGTTCGGTTTGCTCAAATCGCCAGTGTATTCCCACGCCGCGACGTAAGCGAATTCCGCGTCGTTGCGCTTGGCTTCGCCTTCTTCCTGAAACTCCGCGCGGAAATGGCCACCGCACGATTCGTTGCGCTGTAGGGCGTCGAGGCAAAGCAGCTCGCCAAACTCGAGAAAGTCCGCGACGCGCCCAGCTACTTCGAGGTCCTGGTTCAACGATCCGATTTCGCCGGTCACCTTCACGTTCTTCCAGAATTCTTCGCGGAGCTTGGGAATTTTGCCCAACGCGGCCTTCAGACTCTGTTCAGTCCGCGCCATGCCGCAATCGTCCCACATGATCCTGCCCAGTTCGCGATGGAAGCTCGTCACGGTCCGTTTGCCATTGATGGACAGAAACTTCTTCGTGAGCGCCTCGATCGCTGCTTCCGCTTTCTTGAACTCCGGATGGCGCGTGCTTGGCTTCGTGGCTTTGTTCGTGGCGAAGTAATTCCCAATCGTGTAGGGCAAAATAAAATAGCCGTCCGCCAGCCCCTGCATCAGCGCGCTGGCCCCGAGACGGTTCGCGCCGTGGTCCGAGAAGTTCGCCTCGCCGAGGACAAACAAGCCCGGCACGTTGCTCATCAGGTTGTAGTCCACCCACGAGCCGCCCATCGTGTAATGCACCGCGGGGTAAATGCGCATCGGCGTTTCGTAGGCGTTCTCGCCGGTGATCTTCTCGTACATGTCGAAAAGATTTCCGTAGCGCTCACGAATTTTGTCTTCGCCCACTCGCTTGATGGCATCCGCGAAATCGAGGTAAACGCCCTTGCCGCCGGGGCCGGCGCCACGGCCTTCGTCGCAAACTTCTTTGGCCGCGCGCGAAGCGATGTCGCGTGGGGCGAGATTACCAAAGCTCGGATACTTGCGTTCGAGAAAATAATCGCGATCCGCCTCTGGAATGTCTCGCGGACGTTTGCTGCAATCCTCTTTGCGTTTCGGCGCCCAAACGCGCCCGTCATTGCGCAACGATTCCGACATCAGCGTGAGTTTCGACTGATGGTCGCCACTGACGGGAATGCACGTCGGATGAATTTGCGTGTAGCAAGGGTTGGCGAAGAACGCGCCTTTCTTGTGCGCGCGCCAGGTCGCCGTGACGTTGCAGCCCTTCGCATTCGTGGAGAGAAAAAACACGTTGCCATAACCGCCAGTCGCGAGCACCACAGCATCCGCAGCGTGCGAAGAAATCGCGCCCGTGACCATGTCGCGCACGACAATGCCTTTCGCGTGCCCATCGATCACCACGAGGTCGAGCATCTCGGTGCGAGGATACATCGTGACCGTTCCCTTCCCGATCTGCCGCTCGAGCGCCTGATACGCCCCGAGCAGCAACTGCTGCCCGGTCTGCCCGCGCGCGTAGAAGGTTCGCGACACCTGCGCGCCACCGAAGGATCGATTTGCCAGCAACCCGCCATACTCACGCGCGAACGGCACGCCTTGCGCCACGCACTGGTCGATGATGTTCACGCTGACCTGTGCGAGCCGATACACGTTCGCTTCGCGCGCGCGAAAGTCGCCGCCCTTAAGCGTGTCGTAGAAGAGTCGGTAGATTGAGTCGCCGTCGTTCTGGTAATTTTTCGCGGCATTGATGCCACCTTGCGCTGCGATGCTGTGTGCGCGCCGCGGGCTATCCTGGTAACAGAATGCCTTCACCTTGTAGCCCAGCTCCGCCATCGTCGCCGCCGCGGCCGCGCCGGCGAGTCCGGTGCCGACGACGATCACTTCGAACTTCCGCTTGTTCGCCGGGTTGACCAGTTTCAGATCGAATTTGTGTTTGTCCCACTTCTGAGCGAGCGGGCCGGATGGGACGTTGGAATTGAGCGCCATCTTATTTGACCTCCGTCGCTTTGAGTTCAGTTGGCATACTTGCCGTGGACCTCGGCATGTAATCCTTTCCGTAGCCGAGTTTCACCGCGATCGGAATCAGCACGTAGCCGGCAAAGATTAAGATCGCCAGCAGCCGCGCGCCGTTTTCGAGCAGCGGTTTGTAATAACCCTTCTTCCAACCCATCGACTGAAACATGCTGCTCACGCCGTGGCTCAAGTGCAGGCAAAGCAGCGCCATCGCCACGACATAGAACAAGCACACCCATCCGTTGCTGAAGCCAGTGACCATCATCGCGAAGACGTCGTGCCGCCCTTTCGCATCCACGAGGTCGTGGAAGTCTTTTCCCGTGAGATTGATTTGCTGCGTCTGCACCGTGAAGTGGAGCAGGTGATAAATGATGAACGCGGCGATGATTAGCCCGCTCATCATCATCGTGCGCGACGCGTAGCTGGAACCGGCCGGTTTGAAAACCACGTAAGCCTGTCCGCGCGCCGCCCGGTTTTCCGCCGTGAGCCTCACCGCTGAAACGATGTGCAGCACGACCATGACGAGTAACCCGATGCGCGCGACCCAGAGCAACTCACCCAGGTTTTGCAGAAACGAGCCGTAACGGTTGATCGCTTCCCACCCCAGAAAGATTTGCAGGTTTCCGATCATGTGCCCGACTACGAAAATGAACAGCGCACAGCCGGTGATGGCCATGATGTATTTCTTGCCGAGCGACGAATTCCAGATTCGCGAAAAAAGATTCATCAGGTTCGCCGCGAGGGACGAACGGCATGAATCTTACAGATTGCTCACCGGCACCGTCAACGATGCGGAAACTGAGGGACTGGTCCGGCGCAACTTGGCACCCACTGCGTAGCTTTTTAAGGCGGAGCGGCTCTGGAGAGCCGCGAACCCTGGGCTGGTGCATGTGCCGAGTCGCACAGGGCTTGTCCCACGATGCTTCCGCGCGCGATTGACGGCTGCACTTTTTTTCCAGCATCGTGGGCTGATGCGCGTCTGTTGTTCGATGATCCGTCTTTTTGTCATGGTCCTGGCTGCTTGGGCGGCCGGTTTTTATGGCCTTTGCGCCAGCAGCGACTCGCTTCCCGTATTCACTCGCGCGCCTTACCTTCAGTTCTCCACGACCAATTCGATTTACGTCGTCTGGCGCAACGAAGGGCCGATCAAACCCGTGGTGAAATTCGGCAAGAGCCTGAATCGCCTCCCGGGCGAAGTTTCCCAAATCAGCGACTCGACCGGAACGGGCATCGTGGTGCGCGCTTCGCTGGGGACGAACAGCGAGACGATTCCTTCGAAATGGCGGAGCTTGCGCACGGAGGAGAATTTGAAATTGCGGAAGCTGCACAGCGCACCGGTCGGGACGTTTCAATACGAAGCCCGTCTTGTGGGCCTGGAGACGGACACGAAGTATTACTACGCCGTTTACGACGGGAAGAAGCGGCTTACGCCGGCTGACGAAAGCTATTCGTTCACGACCATGCCGCCAGTGGGCACGCGCCGGCCGATTCGTTTCTGGTCTCTCGGTGACGGCGGCACGGGCCGCAGGGAGCAAGCCGAAGTGTTTGAAGCCATGCTGGACGTCACCAAGCGCGAAAAACGGCCGCTCGATCTTTGGCTGCACCTCGGGGACATGGCTTATGGGACCGGGCGCGATACGGAGTTCCAGGCCAGGTTCTTCGAGTCGTACGATTTGGCGCTGCGCAGTTCTGTGTGCTGGCCGACGATGGGTAATCACGAGGGCTTCACGTCAAAAGGCAACCAGGGCCAGGGCATTGGGCCTTACTACGATGCCTACGTCGTGCCGCGCTACGCGGAAGCCGGCGGCTTGGCTTCCGGCACAGAGGCGTACTACTCGTTCAACTACGCGAACATTCATTTCATCTGCCTCGATTCGCACGATCAGGAGCGCAAGCCGGACAAGGCGATGGCCAAGTGGCTCAAGGCCGATTTGGAGAAGGCGAAAGCGGATTGGCAGGTCGCCTTCTTTCATCACCCTCCCTACACCAAAGGCTCTCACGATTCAGATAAGGAAAAGGACATGGCCGAGATGCGCCAATTTCTCATGCCCATCATTGAATCCGGCGGCGTGGATCTGGTGCTGGCGGGACACTCCCACATTTACGAGCGTTCCATGCTAATCGACGGCGTCTATGGCGCAACGAACATGGTGGCGGAAAACAATGTGTTGGACGATGGCGATGGCGATCCCGACGGCGACGGCCCTTACCGCAAAAGCGCAGGCATTCATCCGCACGAAGGCACGGTGGCCATCGTCGCGGGCAATGCCGGCGCAGCGATGAGCCGCAAAGGCACGGTCTCGATCATGAAAAGGACCCTCACTGAGTACGGATCGGTCATCATCGACGTGGACGGCGATACGATGACCGGGCGAATGATCAATCGCACTGGCAAAGTCCGCGATCTGTTCAGCATGGTGAAGCGCGGCAAAGTGGATCCCGTCCGCCTCGCGCTCCCGTGGCAGCCAGAGGAATACAAGAAGACGACGAACGAGGTAAAGTCAGCCGACTACCTGGTGCAGACCGCGATGCCCGTGGATTACAAGGTAGTGATCCCAAAAAATGCTGAGTGGCAATATTTGGCTGGCGAAGACCCGAAAACCATGGACTGGACGCGGCGGGATTTCGACGCGTCGGACTGGAAGCGCGGTAAGGCGGGCTTTGGTTTTGGCGACGAACCTTTCCAGACGGAGCTGACGAAAATTCGCGGCAAAGCCTCCTCGATTTACCTGCGCCGCGAGTTCACCGTGGAGCAGGTGGACAAGATCACGGAACTGGGCCTCGTGGTGAATTACAGCGATGGTTTCATCGCCTACATCAACGGTCGCGAAGTCGCGCGCAAAGGCATCGGACGCAGCAGCGGACGCAATGTGCAAAAGATTGTTCCGCGGGAGGAAGCTGGCGCGGCTTATATCGCGCTCAAGGATTTGCACAAGAGTTTGAAGGACGGGGTGAACGTTTTCACCATTGAGGCCCACGCCGCGCGTGAGAGCCTGGATCTGTTCGTAAATCCGTTTCTGATACTGGAGGACTAAACTATGAAGCTCTTCCGACTGGCAGTCGCCGGATGCGCCGCAAGCATTTGGCTGGCAGTGAATTCTTTTTCGATCGCGTACGCGCACGACGGTCCTGAACACGAAATTGATGAACTCACCGATCGCATCAAAACAGAAGGGCCGTCGGCGGATCTGCTTTTGCAACGCGCCATCGAATACAACGTCCTCCGCAAAGGCGCTGAAGCGGTCAAGGATCTCGAACGCGCGCTCGATTTCGAATCTCATTCCGCGGCGATTCTGCGCGAGCTGGCCCGCGCCTACTTCACCGTGGGCAAGACCAATGAGGCGCTCGATACCGCCGCCCGCGGGTTGAAGTACGCGACCGAAGGGCCGGAGAAGGCGTCGTTGTACATCGCGCGATCAGATTTTCTGCGCGCGCGCCGCGACCATCAGAAGGCGCTCGATGAAATGGAAAAAGCCATCCGCGAGCACTCCGAGAACTCTGAATGCTATCTCGCCCGCAGCCTGCTCCAACAGCAACTGGGTCTGAAGAAAGAGCGCATCAAAGGATTGGCTGAAGGCATCAAAGCCACCGGCAGCGGTCTCCTCGAAGCGGAATGGATCGACGCATTGATCGACGGCGGCAAAGCCGAGGCGGCGCTTGAACGCATCCAGGCCGAGTTGAAGGACTCACGCCTGCGCAGCAGTTGGCTGATTCGCCGCGCCAAAGTTCTTTTCGCGATGCAAAAAGATGACGAGGCGAAGGCGGACGCCAAAGAGGCGCTCGAAGAATTGAATCAGCGTCTCAGTCGCGGCACCAGTGACGCGCTGCTGCTGGCGGATCGCGGCCAGGCGCATGAACTCCTCGGCAAGAAAGAAGAGGCCAAAAAAGATTTCGAGCAGGCTCGCGACAAAGGCATGGCCGATGAATGGGTGCGCGAACGCATCCGCACCCTGGGTGGCAGCGACAGGAGAAGCGGCCGAGGCCAGCGGGCCGAGGCCAATAAGGACACTGAAGCCGACAAGAAAGACGAAAGCGATAAGGCTGAGGACAAAGCCGACGATAAGGCGGACGATAAAGCGCAGTAGTCTCGGGACAGCCTCGGTGCGGTTTTCCCCACAAGCTGGCGTGAATAGCGCCCCCGTGGTCGCGTCAGCCTACGTGAACCCGCAACAGCTATGATTAGCATCGCATCCATTCGCGTGCTTCGACGAAGCGTCCGCTTCGCCGCGGAGATGGGATTTCTCCTCCTGGTCTGCGGTTCGCATCGCTCTTTCGCCGTTGAGGAGGATGCGGAACTGGCCAAGGAGCGCCTGTTCTGGTCGTTCCAAAAACCCGCGACGCCTCAACGTCCTCAAGTTCATAACAAGCGATGGCCGCGGCAGGAACTTGACTACTTCGTTCTCTCCCGGCTCGAATCCAAAGCGCTTTCGCCCTCTGATGAAGCCGAGAAAGCGACATTAATTCGCAGGGTCACATTCGACTTAACGGGCTTGCCGCCTACGCCGCAGGAGGTCAGCGCGTTTCTGAAAGACAAACGGCGCGATGCCTACGAACGCGTCGTGAATCGGGTGCTCGCCTCCCCGCGTTTCGGCGAACGCATGGCGAGCCTGTGGCTGCCGCTGGCACGGTACGCGGAAGATCAGGCGCACCAGGTGGGCAGCGATACGAAGTTTTTTTACCCGAACGCTTACAAGTATCGCGATTGGATTATCGCGGCCTTTAATCGCGATTTGCCTTACGATCAGTTCATTCAGCTTCAACTCGCGGCCGACAAACTCGAGCATACGAATGATCTCGCGGCGCTGGGCTTCCTCGGACTCGGACCCAAGTATTACAACCGTGGACGCCTCGACGTGATGGCGGACGAATGGGAAGACCGCGTAGACACGGTGACGCGCACTTTCCTCGGCCTGACCGTCGCCTGCGCGCGCTGTCACGATCACAAGTTCGATCCCATTTCGCGCGAAGATTACTACGCGATGGCCGGAGTGTTCGCGAGCACCCGCATGGTCAATAAAGTTCCGGGCGGCGCGGCCCCGAAAGAGGACAACAGTGAGGAGCCGGCGAAGAACAAGATGGACCCGGCCACGCTGCACATCGTGGAAGATGACAAACCGCAGGACCTGAACGTGTTCATTCGCGGGAATGTGGAGCGCAAAGGCAAGATCACGCCGCGACGTTTCGTGCGCGTGTTATCGGATGAAAGTGCGGTGGCCTTCACGAATGGCAGCGGCCGCGTTGAGTTGGCGGCGGCCATTGCCTCGCCGCACAATCCGCTCACGTCGCGGGTCATGGTGAATCGCGTGTGGGGAATGTTCTTCGGCAAACCCATCGTGGACACGCCGAGCAACTTCGGACACTCGGGGAATCCGCCCAGCGATCCGGCCTTGCTCGATTTTCTCGCGACGCGTTTCGTGCAGCAGGGCTGGTCCGTGAAAGCCCTCGTGCGCGAAATCGTTTTGTCTGCCACCTACCAGCAAGACTCGCGGAGCAACGTGAAGAACGCGGCTCTCGACAGTTCCAACGAATCGCTGTGGCGTATGAACCGGCGGCGGCTCTCCATCGAGCAGTGGCGCGACACGTTGCTCTTCGTCACCGGCGGATTGGACCTTGGCAGCGGACCATCGCTTGAACTCGATGCCACCAACAATTTCCGGCGCACGGTTCATTCGCGCGTCAGCCGGCTCCAGTTGAACGGCACGCTGATGCAATTCGATTACCCGGATGCCAATGTTCACGCCGAGAAACGCGCGACGACCACCACGGCGACGCAGAAACTTTATGCGCTCAACAGCCGCTTCATGATCGAGCGCGCAAAAGCTTTGGCGGCCCACACGACGACGAATCAAAAAGAGAGCGACCGCTCGCGCGTCGAGCGTGTTTACGCTCAACTGTTCGCCCGCGAACCGGATCGCACGGAAATGAAACTGGCGTTGGAATTCCTGCCCCGGCCCGCCACGGTTGGAATGACGCGTTGGGAGCAGTACGCGCAAATGCTGCTCGCCTCGAACGAAATGCTTTATGTGGACTGACGCCAACTCGTTCGCCCGTCCTTCTGTTCAGTCCCGCCGCGACATGTTGCGGCGCATGTGTGGCGGATTCGGATTGGTCGGCCTTGCGGGCGTGCTCGGTCCCCAAGTGTTGTTTGCTGGCAACGGCAAGGCGCCGCATTTCAAACCCAAGGCCAAGCGCGTCATTTTCCTTTTCATGAACGGTGGGCCATCGCACGTGGACACATTCGATCCGAAACCCGCGCTGCAAAAGTTCGAGGGCCAACAACCCGACGGCGAACTCTACAAGAAAGCCAAGGGCGGCTACATGCCGTCACCGTTGAGCTTCGCGAAGCACGGCCAGAGCGGCATTGAGGTGAGCGAATCGCTGCCGAACCTCGCGCGCGTGATCGACGATTGCTGCATCATCCGTTCGATGCGGACCGACGTGCCCAATCACGAGCCGGCCTTGCTTCAGATGTGTACTGGCAATGTGCAGCCGATTCGCCCGTCAATGGGTTCGTGGCTCCTCTACGGTCTGGGCACTGAGAACGAAAATCTTCCCGGCTACGTCGTGTTGCGGCCCAGCCCGAAGATCGTGGTTGGCCCGGCCCTTTGGAGCAACAGCTTCCTGCCCGCGGAATTTCAAGCGACGAGCGTCATCACATCCGAGATGCAGGTGGATAAATTGCTGGCGAACATCAAGAATCCCAATCTCACCTTCGAGCAGCAACGCGAACAACTCAATCTGGTGCAGAAGTTGAATCGCCACCACGCCGCGCGACGCGACAATGATCCGGAGTTGGACGGGCAGATCAAAGCGATGGAGACGGCTTTCCAAATGCAGAAAAAGGCGATGCAGACCTTCGACATCAACCGCGAGCCACAGCATGTCCGCGAGATGTACGGCAACACGCCTTTCGCAAACTCCTGCCTGCTCGCGCGGCGGTTGGTCGAAGACGGCGTTCGTTGCGTGACGATTTATTACACGAACGACGGTAGCAATCAGCCGTGGGACACCCACACTGATCATGACAACGGCCACAAGAAACTTTGCGTCGATAGCGACAAAGCGAGCGCAGCGTTGATCGCGGACTTAAAGCAGCGCGGCTTGCTCGAAGACACGCTCGTCATCTGGGGTGGCGAATTCGGCCGCACGCCCTACGCGGAGGTCGCCAAGGAAAAGAAAACGGGCGAAAAGGAAAAGAAGGCCGGACGCGATCATCATCATACCGCGTTCTCAATGCTGCTCGCCGGCGGCGGCATCAAGGGCGGCACTGTTTACGGCGCCAGCGATGACCTCGGCATGTTGGTCGCGGAAAATCCCGTCCATGTGCATGACTTTCACGCGACCATTCTTCACCTCCTTGGCCTCGATCACGAGAAGCTCACTTACCGTTATGCCGGCCGTGACTTCCGCCTCACGGATGTTCACGGAGATGTCGTGGAAGAGATCATCGCTTAGGCGTCCGCTTTTGAATTCTAACGGGATTCCAGCCGTCAGCACCGGCGTGAGGTCAGGACGCAACCCCGTTGGGGTTGAAGACCATTGTTAGGCGACTTCGCGCGTTTGCATGTTTACGAA
>Ga0193753_10000763_pt1 | contig 30056 bp, 18 predicted proteins | sample H1c2metaG_FD_144925 | JGI IMG/M metagenome (GOLD analysis project Ga0193753, IMG submission 144925) | Soil microbial communities from a riparian zone of the East river system, Colorado, United States - H1c2 | ecosystem: Environmental > Terrestrial > Soil > Riparian zone | place: USA: East...
GGGGCAGTTCATCGGCTTGACGGCGTACGTGCGCTTCTCCGATTCGGTGAAGAACATGTTGTCCTGGTAGTTGTCCCAGTGGCCCGACTTCTTCCACAGCGAGACGTCGAGGATCATCGGGCAACGCACTTCGCCGTAACCGGTATCGCGATAGACCTTGCGCATGTACTGCTCGACCGCCTGCCATACCGACCAGCCCTTCGGATGCCAGAAGATCAGGCCCGGCGCTTCTTCCTGCAGGTGGAACAACTCCTGCTGCTTGCCGATCTTGCGGTGGTCGCGCTTGTCGGCCTCTTCGATGCGGGTGATGTAGGCGTCGAGCTGCTTCTTGTCCGCCCACGCGGTGCCGTAGATGCGTTGCAGCTGTTCGTTCTTGGCATCGCCGCGCCAGTAGGCGCCGGAGATGCGGGTCAGCTTGAACACCTTCAGGAAGCGCGTATTGGGCACGTGCGGGCCGCGGCACATGTCCACGTATTCTTCGTGGTAGTACAGGCCCATCGCCTTCTCGTCGGGCATGTCGTCGATCAGGCGCAGCTTGTATTCCTCGCCGCGCGACTTGAACACCTGGATCGCCTCGTCGCGCGGGGTCATCTTCTTGACCACGTCGTAATCTTTGGCGATCAGTTCGCGCATGCGCTGCTCGATCGCGGCCATGTCCTCGGGCGTGAACGGGCGCTCGTACCAGATGTCGTAATAGAAGCCTTCGTCGATCACCGGCCCGATCACCATCTTGGCGGTCGGGTACAGCTGCTTGACCGCATGGCCGACCAGGTGGGCGGTGCTGTGGCGGATGATCTCCACGCCCTCCTCGTCCTTGGGCGTGATGATCTGCAGTTTGGCGTCATGGTCGATGCGGTCGCTGGCGTCGACCAGCTTGCCGTCGACCTTGCCGGCCACCGTGGCCTTGGCCAGGCCGGGGCCGATGGACTGGGCCACGTCCATGACCGAAACGGGGTTGTCGAATTCGCGGCGGCTGCCGTCGGGGAGCGTAATGGTGATCATTGGAGTCTAGGTTCTTCGTAAGAGCGGCTTTAGCCGCGAGCTCTTGCACGATCGTTCGAAAAGCTCGCGGCTGAAGCCGCTCTTACGAAAGGCAAAGGCAGAGCAATAAAAAAGCGCCGCGAGGGCGCCGGTTTCCGGGACCTCGGAGAGGAATCAGCGGTGGTCGGTGGTAGTGCTCATGTCGCACGCTCGGCCGGCGTCTCCGCGGGCCACCTGGATCTGGCTGTACGGTCGATTCTAGCCGAAAAAAGCGTTATGCCGCAGTGCACCGGGCGCCGCGGCGGGGCCGTGGCATCATGCGGCCAGCTTCGCGACCCCGCGCTCAACCGACCATCGATGACGATCAAGGGCAAAGCCACATCGCTGGACATCGCACACCTGGCCGGCGTCTCGCAGCCCACGGTCTCGCGGGCCCTGCGCGGCAGCCCGATGGTCAACGAGGAAACCCGGCGGCGAGTGCTGGCGATCGCCGAGCAGCTCAATTACAAGGTCGACAAGAACGCCTCAAGCCTGCGCCGGCAGCATTCGGGCACGCTGGCGCTGCTGCTGTTCGAGGACCCGACCTCGGACGAATCGCACATCAACCCGTTCTTCCTGCCGATGCTCGGCTCGATCACCCGCGCCTGCGCCCGTCACGGCCAGGATCTGCTGATTTCGTTCCAGCAGTTGTCCGACGACTGGCACGCCGACTACGGCGACAGCAACAAGGCCGACGGCCTGATCCTGCTCGGTTACGGCGATTACCTCGCCTACCAGGGCAAGCTCAAGAAACTGGTCGAACAGGGCACGCTGTTCGTGCGCTGGGGCGCGGTGATGCCGGATCAGCCGGGTATTTCGATCGGCTGCGACAACCTCGGCGGCGGCCGCCTGGCCGGCGAGCACCTGGCCGGCCTGGGTCGGACGCGCGTGGCCTTCCTCGGCGACGCGTCCAGCCATTACCCGGAATTCCACGACCGTTACCGCGGCTGCGACGAGGCTTTGCGCGCGGCCGGGGCGGCGATGGACCCGTCGCTGCAGATCGATGCGGAAAGCTCGGAGGATTCCGGGCATGCCGCTGCGCGAGCGCTGCTGTCGCGCGGCAATGCCTTCGACGCGGTATTCGCGGCCAGCGACCTGATCGCCATCGGCGCGTTGCGCGCGCTGGCCGAACACGGACTGCGCATTCCCGAGGACGTGGCCGTGATCGGCTTCGACGACATCCCGGCGGCGCGCATTTCGACGCCGACGCTGACCACGGTGTTCCAGGACACGATGATCGCCGGCGAGCTGCTGGTCGATACATTGATGAAGCAGGTGCGTGGCGAGACCGCCGAAAGCTTGCGGCTGCCGACTTCGCTGGTGGTGCGCAGATCGACTAGCGCCTCACCACCCAGTTGATCCATCAAATCTCTCGCCCGTCATCCCGGCGAACGCCGGATCCAGCGCCTTCGCCTTGCTCTTCGTAAGAGCGGCTTTAGCCGCGAGCTTTTCGGGTGGCGGGCGAGCAAGATCAAGAGCTCGCGGCTGAAGCCGCTCTTACGAAAAGCCGAAGCTGTGGATCAGCGACGGCGAGCCTTCGCCATCGCCGTCGACAACTGGGCCCGCAACTCAGGCAGAGACACAGGCGCATCGAGCAACAACACCTGCACATCATGCGGCTGCACGTCCATTGCGAGTGCGGCGCCTTCGGCTACTTCCACACCACGCCCGCTGAACGCTTCGTGCCACAAGCCAGGCTGCACATCGCGCAGCTCGAACCGCGCCGGTGCCTTGCCTTTGTTGAGCAGCACCAAAGCGATCTGATGTTGCCCGGCCTGCTGGTAAACGCGATAGAACGCCGCGCGGTCGCCCTTCAGCTCGAGGTTCACCTGCAGGCCGCGCTGCAGCGCCGGCGTAACCGCACGCAGCCGAGCGATACGCTTGAGCCGCTCGCGAATCGGATTGCCGCGCGCAGCGTCGATCCGCTCCTGGCCGAAATAATTTCGGTTGCCCGCATGCTCTGCGCGGCCGCGCATGAAGCCGGTTTCCGAGCCGTAGTAGATCACCGGGATGCCGCGTGCGGTGAACAGCCAGTTGTGGGCGTCGATGAAACCTTCGTCGGAGGCGTCCATCCGCGCCATGTCGTGGTTGTCGTAGAAGGTCATCAGTTCATAGGGATTCGCATACGGACCGTTCTGCAGATACAACGGCTCGCGCAAACGCTCGAAACCGGCCTGTTTGCGGCCGAATACCTCGTCCAGCCCCTGCTTCAGCGGGAAATCGAGCACGCTGACGCCGGCGTTCTGCGGCCAGGTGTGGTTGGCGATCTTGTCGGCGTTGTAGTCGAAGGCCTCGCCGAACATGAAGAAGCCGGGGTGCTTCTCGCGGATGCGGGTGGTGAACCGGTGCCAGAACGCGTCCGGCATCCAGCCGATGGTGTCGATGCGGAAGGCATCGGCACCCTGCCCGATCCATTGTTCGTAGGCGCCGAGCAGATACTCCAGCACCGCCGGATTGTTCTCGTTGAAGTCGGAAAGCTCGGCCAGGCCGCCGCCGGTGTTGTAGAAGGCGTGCAGCGGATTGTGCTTGGGATCGAGTTTGGCGGGTGGCAGGTTCTGGTGATCGGCAATCAACTTGCCGTCCTTGTCGAAGATCTGGCCGAACATCGGCTGCGGCTTCGGCATCGTGTACGCCGGCGAGCCGTGATTGCCGACGATGTCCAGCACCACTTTCAGGTCCTGCGCGTGCATCGCCTGGGTGAATCCGGCGAAATCCAGTCGCGCGCTCGGCAGGTGCTCATCGAGCCGGTAGAAGTTGACGCCCCAGTAGCCGTGGTAGCCGGTCTTGCCGCGGTCGGTCAGCGAGCTGCCCCAGGTGATCGGCTTGCCGCCGGTGAAGGCCTGGTCCGGGTTGGCGACGACCGGGGTGATCCACACCGCGCCGAAGCCCATGTCGCGGATGTAGCCGGCGTTGTCGGCGATACCCTTGAAGTCGCCGCCGAGGTAGCCGATGTTGTCGCTCTCGCCCGCCGGCGCGTCCGGAGTCGGGACATCGAAAGTGCGCTGCGCACCGCCCTGCTGGCGCTGGTCGTTGGACGTATCGCCGTTGACGAAGCGGTCGGTGACGACGAAATACACCGCGTGGCTGGCGAACGGCTCGAGCGTGCCGTAGTAGGCCTCGCTGCTGGCAACTGTCGCGGTCGCTGCTGTCGTCGTCGCTGCGGGCGTGGGCGCATCGGTCCGTGCGCATCCGGCCAGCAGCAGTGCGCCTGCGATCACGGCGAGTTCGCGTGCGGTCATGGCGTTGCCGCCTGCAGTACCGGGTGGCGCACGCGCAGCACGCACAGGCCGGCGACGATCAGGCTGATGCCGCCGATCATCAATGCCTGGATCGGCTCGCCGCCGAAAAAGGTCTTGAGCAGGAAGCCGAGCAGACTGGCCGCGACCAGCTGCGGGATCACGATGAAGAAATTGAAGATACCCATGAACACGCCCATTTTCTCGGCCGGCACGCTGTCGGACAAAAGCGCGTACGGCAACGACAGGATCGAAGCCCAGGCAAAGCCGACGCCGACCATCGGCAACAGCAGCCATTGCGGGTCGCGGATCACCAGGAACGACAGCAGGCCCAGCCCGCCGAGCGTGGTATTGATCAGGTGGCTGATGCGCAGTCCCCAGCGCCGCACCATTCGCGGGATCACGATCGCCGCCAGCGCGGCGAAACCGTTGTAGGCGGCGAACAGCACGCCGACCCAGTTCGCGCCTTCGTTGTAGGCGGCCGAAGTAGTGTCGCTGCTGCCGAAATGCACGCCGGTTACCGCCGCGGTGGTGAACAGCCACATCGAGAACAGCGCGAACCAGGAAAAGAACTGGACTACTGCCAGCTGCCGCATCGTCTGCGGCATGTCGTGCAGGTCGCCCATGATGCTGGCGAAGGCGCCCTGGCCGCGGCTCAGGCTCAGCAGCAGCAACGCCGCACCATAGCCGGCCACGATGCCAGCAAGGATGTACAGCTGCTTGTCGAGCGCGAATGCGGCGACCGCGGCGATGCCCGCCGCGCCGACCGCCAGCCAGACGAGGCCGTTGCGGCGCGCGCGCGCCGCATCCAGCGGCCGGCGTACCAGCGGCGGCGCCTCGTCCCAGGCTTTGAGCGTTTGCGGCGGGTACTCGCGCGTGCGCAGCACCGTCCACAGGATCGACAGCAGCAGCACGACGCCACCGAAGTAGAACGCATAACGCACGGTGTCGGGCACTTCGCCGGGACCGGCAGTGTTGCCGACGCCGACCCTGGCGAGCAGGAACGGCAGCAGGCTGGCGATTACCGAACCGATGCCGATGAAGAAGCTCTGCATCGCATAGCCGGTCGGTCGCTGCCTCGCCGGCAGCTGGTCGCCGACGAAGGCGCGGAACGGCTCCATCGAGATGTTGATCGATGCGTCCAGCACCCACAGCAGACCGGCGGCGATCCACAGCGTCGGCGAGTTGGGCATCGCGAACAGCGCCAGCGTCGCCAGCACGGCGCCGACCAGGAAATAGGGCCGGCGCCGGCCGAGCCCGGTCCAGGTGCGGTCCGACAGGTAACCGACGATCGGTTGCACGATCAAGCCAGTCAAGGGCGCTGCGATCCAAAGGATCGGGATCTCGTCCATGCTCGCACCCAGCGTCTGGAAGATGCGGCTGACGTTGGCGTTCTGCAGCGCGAAGCCGAACTGGATGCCGAGGAATCCGAAGCACATGTTCCAGATCTGCCAGAACGACAACTGCGGTTTTTCGGTCATGCGTTTGGCCTTGTGGTTCGATGCGGTTTCATGGATGCGCTGCCGTCAACGCTCGCGTGCAATCTCGAGCGCGCCGATATCGGCCGCGTTCAATGCACCCTTCGCGCCACCTTCTCCGCCGGTGTAGCGCGCGAAATGTCGCAGATCGCTCATGTTGGCGCCATCTTGCAATGCAATAACGCAGGTCTGTCTTGCCTTGGCGGAAAACACGACGCTGGTCGAGCGTTTTGATCCGACGCTGTGCGGCATGACGATGGGCACGAGCTGTTCTGGCTGCGCGCCGCAGCGTATCGACAGACGCTTGACCGCGGCGGTGATGCCGGTGTTGATCGGGCCGTGCGGATTGTCGTAGTGCAGCAGCGCGCGATAGCGGCCGTTGTGCGGCGCCGTCCAGCGCCGCGGCCAGGTGCCGGCGATCGTGGCTGCTTCGCCCAGGCAAAGCGTGGGACTGTGCAGGGATTCGATACCGTCGGCGCCGCGGCGAGTGGTGCTGACGCATTGCTGCAGATTGCCCGCCGCCAGGGTTGCCGGGGCGGTCGCTGCGCCACGGGCGACACCATCGACGTAGAGCGTGTCCGCGTCTGCGGTATCCAGCTGCCAGCCGTGCGCAGACCGGCGCGCCACCGGCGCCGGCGGTGCGGGCGGTGCGAATTGCGGCGCATCCGTCTTCAGAGGTGCCACCGACACGCGCTTCGGCACCAGTTGGACGATGGTCTCGCTGCCGTTGTGGCTCACTGCGCCGGCGACGAGCAGGTTGCCGTCCAGGCTGCGTGGGCGCCGCAGCACGATGCTGCGGTCCTGCAGCTGCAAACGGATCGCATCACGATCGCCGAACAGCATCGGCAGCAGCGAGGTCGGCAGCCGCGGCGCTACCGAACCGTCCGCTTCCAGCCCGAATACGCCTTCGATTACCGCATCCAGCGCTCCTGCCACCGACCACAACTGGCGCGGCGAATTCACCACCGGGCCGCTGAGCTTGCCATCCTCGACATGCACGCGCTGACTCAGGAATTCGTAGTTTTCCATATGCGATCCTGCCAGCGCCGCGCCGCGCAGGATCGAGCGCAATTCATGCGCGATGCGTGCTGGGGAATTCGTGCGCCGTGCTGCCTTGAGCGCGTAGGCGCTGACGAACGGCCAGATGGCGCGATTGTGGTAGATCGCGATCCCGGGCTGCTGCGGCCAGATCACCGGGCTGCCGACCGACGTGGCCGGATAGTTGGCCAGCGCCTCGCGCACGCGCGCCTGCGGCACCGCGCCGGACAGTGCCGCCAGCGAGATCCCGAGCAGGTCATAGGCCTCGAACGGCACCGGATGCGCGGCCGTGCCGACATAGCTCATGTACATGCCGCGGCGCTCGTTCCAGAAACGCCGGTCGATCGCCTGCGCCAGTGCCCGTGCCTGCTCGCGGTACGCCGCCGCCGCGGCATCGCCGCGCTGCGCCGCCAACTCCGCCGCGAGCTGCAGCGCCTGGTAGTGCAGCACATTGGTCGACAAGGCGAACGATTCGGCGATGAACACCACATCGTTCGCCGTCCATGCCGGATAGGTCTGCTCGCGCCAATCCAGGAACGAGGTCTCGCCGCGATACAGGCCGACGGCGGGGTCGAAAGCGTAGGCGCGATCCTGCGTCAGGGTGTCGCGCAGCGCGCGCCAGGTTTCGTCGGCGAATACGGGATCGTCGAGCAAATGCCGCGCGCCGAGAAACCAGACCACGCGATCGGTGCTGATCGGCCAGCTGCCGCCGGAGCCGGTGTCCTGCGCGACATACAGCCCCTGCGCTACGTCCGCCGCGCGAATATCGGAGAGCTTGAAACGCAGCGAGCGCTTGGTGCGCTCCGGATCGAGGCGCGCCAGTGCAAGATCGGCCGAATAACTCAGGTCGCGGGTCCAGACATAGGGCCACCTGGCGCCGGTCTGGAAACAGTCGCATGGCAGCGGCTTGCCATGGTTGAAGGCATCGTCGCGGATCGCGCTGACCCGATTCTCCTGCAGCTCCTGTTGTGCGAGCGCGAACAGGCCATCGAACAAGGGGCTGGCGGTCTCGCTGCGCAGCGGCTGCGCCGCGATCGTGAGGGACACCGCAGGCTCGCCCTCTCCATCTGCGCGCAGCCGATAACGGCCATCGCCGATCGCTTCGATCTTCGCGCTGCGGCCTTGCCACGCGACCGAATCCCGCCATTCGCCGGCGACAGCCGGTGCGCTGGCCAGCAGCAGCACCAGTACCTGCAACGACGAAACGATGCTGCGGATCGACAAGGCCGGCCTCCCACCAGTTGAGACAACGCTCCCGGTATCGCGATGCTACGCATGCACAAGCATCGACGCGACCCCGGCGTCACGTCGCAGGCCATGTTAGTCGCATGCGTCGCGGTACGACCTTGCTGCATACGTATTCATGCTGTCATGCTCGCCGCGGCCTACGCCTGCGGGCGCGGCTGTGGAATAGTGGCGCTCCCGCGAAGCGCGCCACGAGGGCGCGCGGTTTGCGATGCAGGATGGGGAGTCGAATGGCGACGTTGCCTTGGTGGCGTGGCGCGGTGATCTACCAGATCTACCCGCGCAGCTTCATGGATACCGACGGCAATGGCGTCGGCGACCTGCCTGGCATCGTCGCCAAGCTCGACTACATCGCCAGCCTCGGCGTGGATGCGATCTGGATCTCGCCGTTCTTCAAGTCGCCGATGGCCGACTTCGGCTACGACATCGCCGACTATCGCGATGTCGATCCGCTGTTCGGCACGATCGAGGACTTCGACCGCCTGCTGGCCAAGGCCCATGGGCTCGGCATCCGGGTCATGATCGACCAGGTGCTCAGCCACACCTCGATCGAGCACGACTGGTTCCGGCAGAGCCGCGCCAGCCGCGACAACGACAAGGCGGACTGGTATGTCTGGGCCGATGCCCGGCCCGATGGCACGCCGCCCAACAACTGGCTGTCGATCTTCGGCGGCGTGGCCTGGAAATGGGAGCCGCGCCGAGGGCAGTACTTCCTGCACAACTTCCTGGCCTCGCAGCCGGACCTGAACTTCCATAACCCCGCGGTGCGCGAGGCGACCCTCGACAACGTCAGGTTCTGGCTGGACAAAGGCGTCGACGGCCTGCGCCTGGACGCGATCAACTTCTGCTTCCACGACCGGCAATTGCGCGACAACCCGGCCAAGCCGGTGGAGTTGCGCCAGGGGCGCGGTTTCAGTCCCGACAACCCCTACGCCTTCCAGTACCACCATCACAACAATACCCAGCCGGAGAACCTGCTCTTCCTCGAAGATCTGCGCGCGCTGATCGACCGCTATCCGCAGGCGACCACGCTCGGCGAGATCTCATCGGAGGATTCGCTGGCGACGATGGGCGAATACGTCAACGAGCAACGCCTGCACATGGGCTACAGCTTCGAGCTGCTGACCGAGGATTTCAGCGCCGCCCATATCCGCCGCACCGTCGAAGACCTCGAGGCGAAGATGGCCGACGGCTGGCCATGCTGGGCGATCTCCAACCACGACGTGCAGCGTGCGGTCAGCCGTTGGGGTGGCGGCAGCGCCGACGATGCCTTCGCCAAACAACTGATTGCGCTGGTGTGCTCGCTGCGCGGTTCGGTCTGCCTGTACCAGGGCGAGGAACTGGGTCTGGGCGAGGCCGAAGTGCCGTACGAGGCGCTGCGCGATCCCTACGGCATCGCGTTCTGGCCGAACTTCAAGGGCCGCGACGGCTGCCGCACGCCGATGCCGTGGACCGCCGATGCCGATGCCGGCTTCAGTCGCGGCGAGCCGTGGCTGCCGATCGCGCCCGAGCATCGTGCGCGCAGTGTCGCAACCCAGGATGCCGATCCGGCTTCGGTACTCCATGCGGCGCGCGCCTTTCTGCGCTGGCGAAAGGCGCTGCCGGCGCTGCTGCACGGCGATATCCGTTTCCTCGATGCGCCGGAACCGATCCTGGCGTTCACCCGCAGCCTCGATGGCGCGACCTTGCTCGTCGCCTTCAACCTCTCGCAGTCGCCGGTGCACTGGGCGCTGCCGGCCGGCACGAATGCACGCCCGCTTGCCAGCCACGGACTGGTCAGCGGTCGCGTCATGGACGATCAGATGTCGCTGCCCGCGCGCGGCGTGCTCTTCGCGGAGCTAGCCGGGTCTGAAACGGGTTTGCCCATCGAAAAGTCAGCGGCCTTGCCACTGTAGAGTCGAGCTTGCTCGACTGCTTTTGATCTCGAGCAAAAAACATTGGAGCAAGGGAAAAGCAGTCGAGCGAGCTCGACTCTACAAAGACGGGACCGGTTCGATGCGCAGTTGCAGCGTCGCCGGAGCCGGCTGGTCGCCGATCTCGAAATGCAGCGTTTGTTTCGAAGCATCCATCGCGACTGCCACCGGCTTGCCGTCGAGCTCGACGCGCGCAGCGCCGCGCCAGCCGTGCACTATCACCTCGATGCGGCGCCACCACGGCGCGTAATCGCCCTCGCGCTGCGCGAACGACAACGTCAGTCCGTCTGCCGCGACATCGCAGCGCAGCGTCTGACGCAGATGGCGACCACGCTGATACTTCAGGCTGATTCCGTCATCGACGTACAGCTGTCCGTTGCAATTCTCGCCGGGATAGACGTGCAGCGACAACGGCCCGACCGGCGTCTGAGTAGTGCTCTGTACCAGCGGCTGCAGCGGCAGAATGGTTCCGCCGCGCACGAAGACCGGTAGACGTTCCAGCAACGGCGTCTCGTGCACGATGACGAAACCGGCCTTTGCGGACTCGCCGTGTTCGCCTTCCACCTCGAGCCCGCTCCAGTAGTCGTACCAGCGTTCTCCCGGCAGGCAGATCCGGTAGCGCTGCGGCGATTCCGGCGTCGGCGACGGTGCGACCAGCAAGCCTTCGCCCAGCAGGAAGGCCATCGACTGGTCGCAGGGTGCGGACAAGGCCTGCGGATAGTCGTAGAACACCGGCCGCATCAAGGGTGCGCCCGTGCGCGCATTTTCGTCGGCCAGCGCATACAGATAAGGCAACAGGCGATAGCGTTGCTCGATGAAGCGGCGTCGGATCGCGGTGTGATCGGCGCCGTCGACCCAGGGTTCGGCACGCGGCGCATCGGTCGCGACATGATTGCGGAATACCGGCATGAACGCGCCGATCTGGAACCAGCGCGTCATCAGTTCCGGCGATGCGCCGCCGGTGAAGCCGCCGATATCGACCGCGCTGTAGGCGAAGCCGCTCAGCCCCAGATTGAGCAGTTGCGCGACCGACAGTTTCAAATGGCTCCAGGTGGAACTGTTATCGCCGGTCCAGGTCGCCGCATAACGCTGCCCGCCGGCATAGCTGGCCCGCGTCATCACGAACGGGCGCTGATCGGGCGCCAGCGCCTGCAATCCCTCGAAGGTCGCGCGCGAGTTTTCCATGCCGTAGACGTTGTGGATTTCGGCATGGCCAGCCTTGCGCGTCGCGAAACCGGACCCTTCGATCCGGTGCACGGTGTCCAGCGGCATGGTCTTGCTCGGCGTTTCGAACAGCGCCGGCTCATTCATGTCGTTCCAGAAACCGGCGATGCCGGCCTTGACGAAGCCGGCATACAGCCCACCCCACCAGGCCCGCGTGTCGGCACGGGTGAAATCCGGAAATACCGAGGGACCCGGCCAGACCTTGCCGACGAAAGGCTCGCCATCCGGGCGTTTGACGAAATGGTCGCCGGCCGTGCCGCTGTCGAAAGGCGCATAGCCCTCGTCCGGGGCGTACGGAATATGCAGATCGGTGATCGCGACCAGGCGGATGCCGTCTTCGCGCAAGTCCGAGGCGAGTTGCGGCAGGTCCGGGAAGGTTTTCGGGTTGGTGGTGAACGGGCGGTTGCGGTCCTGGAAATCGATGTCGAGCCAGATCACGTCGGCAGGTATGCGCTCGCGACGCAACCGCGCAGCGATCTCGCGCACTTCCTGCGACGACATGTAGCTGTAGCGCGACTGCTGGTAACCCAGCGACCACAATGGCGCCAGCGGCGGCTTGCCGGTGAGGTCGGTGTAGCGCTCGACCACGCGCCGCAGCGAAGGGCCGTGGATCAGGTAGTAGTCGATCGGGCCGTCGACCGCGCCGAACGCCAGCACATCCTGTTCGCGTCTGCCGAAATCGAACCAGCTGCGCCAACTATTGTCGAGGAAGATGCCGTAACTGCCGCCATCGCCGCCGCTGGCGACGAAGAACGGGATGCTCTTGTAAAGCGGATCGGTGGCCTCGCCGAAGCGACCGACGTCGGTGTTCCAGTCCACGAACGCACCGCCGCGACGATCCAACGGGCCGGTCTTGTCGCCAAGCCCGAAATAATGCTCGGACTGCGGCATCGTCTTGCGCAGAGTGAAGGCGCGGCCCTGCATCACGACCGGTGCCGTGACCGTATCCGCGGACACAACGCGGCCCTGGTTGTCCTCGATGATCAGCCGCAGCGGATCGTGCGCGATGCGTACCACGAGCGCGGCGGTACGGAATCCCGGCGTGCCCGCATCGTCCAACGGCCGCACCGCGACATGCTGCGCGCGAACTTCCTGCGACACCGCCCAAGATGCGTCCTCGGAGAACTTGCCGTCGGCAGCGATGCGCACACGCAGCAGATCGTCGGCCAACGCGTCCACCCGCAGCAGCAGTTTGCCGTCGCGCACTTCGATACCGGCATTGCGCTGCACGACATCCGCGCGTGTGGATGCCGTGGCGGAAAAGCAGGGTCCCGCGATCAATCCCGCCATCAACGCCATCGCCTTGCCGATCTTCATGCCTCGTTCTCTCCTGTTGCCGACCCGCAGGAACGCCTCTTGGATGCGATGCCCTGCTATTTGTAGAGCGTAGCTTGCTGCGCTGCTCTTCATTCTTCAAAAAGCAGTCGAGCAAGCTCGACTCTACAAGGAGCGGGCACCTCTTCGGACGCGCTCGTATCCATCCATGATTCGCATCCATTCACGGCAGCATGATCACGATGTCGTCCATCACCAGCGGATCGCGCGTACCGTCGCCGCCGCCGAAGCCCGCCGATTGCGGCTGCGGCGTCAGGCTGCGATAGCCGGCGTCATAGTCCCAGGTGGCGAGGTAAAGCCTGGCACCGGACAGCGATGGCGGATCGCCCAGGGCACTGGCCGGCAGAATGAAGCTGACCCGGTTGCTGGCGGTATCGGTTTCGATCCTGGCGGCGGGGGCGACCGACGCACCTTCATTGTCGGCCGCCGCGCCCGTTGCCGCGAACAAGGCGTTGCTCCAGCCGCCTGCGCGCAGTCGATAATGCCAGCGCATGCCGTCGGGCAGGGTCGCGTTCTGCAGCGGCATCACCGTGCTGCCGCCATCCTTGCCAGGAAGCTGCAGGAAGATGGTGAAGGCAACATGGTCGAAGCCATTGCTGGGATTCCACAACGTGGTCAGCTTGCGCATGGTCAGATCGAGCCGGAGCGCTCCGCCTGCGGCTGAGACGCGTACGCCGCGGATGTCCGCCTGACGATGGGCGGACCAGCCGGGGTCGGTCGGATACCGATAGCGGCCATTCGGCCCGTGGTCGTCGCCCTCGGCATCGTCCACCTCGGCCAGTACGCGCCAGCGACGCTCGACCCGGAAACTTCGTGCAGCGGAAACTGCTTGCGGCAATTCGGACCAGGCCACCAACCGATGCTGCACAGATGCATCGATCATGTCGCCGGTATCGACCTCCGCCTGCCAGCGTCCCTCCGCATCCGGCCGCACGGTCGCCGCCTTGGCGAGATTGCCATCGACCACCAGCTTGAAGGCCTGCACGCCCTTCGTCGTGCCGCGCACGATGAAATCGTCGTCGTACCGGTCGTCGGCTGTGGACGCCAGCGTGATCGTGGCCGGAGACGATCGCGGCGGCGTTCTGCGACCCGACGCCTGCCAGACCTGGCCACTGCGCGGCGGCAGGCGCAGGCTGATGCGCCGATCCGCATCGACGATGAGATCGGCAGGCATGTCTCCATTCATGCCGAACAAACCTTGCAGCATCGTCCCCGGCGCCAGCCCGGTATCGAGGTTGTCGAGCAGCGTTTCGCCATCGGCCGAATTCAGCACCACCAGCGCCGCATCGTCCGCCTGCGTCATGCGCCAGGCGATCGCGCCGGGTAAAGCAGCATTGGACGCCAGCACGGTCGGCGTGCCACGCGAGAACACGCGGTGTTCGCGGCGCAACGCGATCGCGCGCTGCAGGAACCGGTACAGCGGCGCCGAAGTGTCGAAGCGGTCCCTGCCGCCGGACCCGTAGCCGCGCGCGAACATCGCGGCGCGCTGCGCGGTGAAGCCCTGTTCGGTGCCGTAGTAGAGGGTCGGGATGCCTGGCAGCGTCATGATCGACAGCAATGCCTGCCTGAGTCCCGCCTCGTTGCCGCCGGCGAGGAAGCGTTCGACGTCGTGATTGTCGACGAAGGTCGGCATGCGGTGCGGATCGCGGTGCACCGTCATCATGCTGGCGATGCGATAGGCCAGTTCGGCGCTGGGATGGCCGCGCGCGAAAACGTCGCCGAGCGTGGCGTACAACGGGAAATTGATCATCCCCGTCAGCAGCGGCGTGCCATCGGCAGCGCGCGCGTAGGTCTCGATCTTGCGCGCCTTCTCATCCTGGTAGGGTCGATCGGGGCCAAAACCTTCGCCGAAGGCGTGAAAATCGCTGCGCCCGGTCTGTTCGGCGACGCGCTGCATGCCCGGTGCTTCCGCATCGTCGGAATGCATGAAATCGGCGAAGTATTCCGGCGCGACGTGGAAGGCGGTATCGATGCGGAATCCGTCGACGCCGACTTCGCGGATCCAGTAGCCGTAGCTGTCGCGCAGCGCCTTGCGCACGACCGGGTTTTCGGTGTTCAGGTCATCGAGGCCGGCGAGCTGGAAAGTGCGCTCCTGGACGACGTCGCCGAAATCGACGATATCCGGCGTCCAGTGGTAGATAGCTGCAGCGCGATCCTTCGCCTTGCGCGCATCGTTGTCAGCGAAGGGCGCCTGCGTCGGCGCCGGCTTGTCGCGGGCCCAGTCATACCGCACGAAATGCCGCGCCGGGTCGTCCGCGTCCCATCCGCCTTCGTAGGAAAAGTAATCGCCGACGTGATTGACCACCACGTCCTGTACCAGGTACATGCCGGCGGCGTGCAGACTGCGCGACAGGTCGCGATAGTCCTCGATCGTGCCGAGATGCGCGTCGACCTGCTTGAAATTTTCGGCCCAGTAACCGTGGTAGCCACCGTAGCGCACGCGCTGGTTCCACCACTGGTTGGCTACCGGCGGCGTGATCCATACCGTGGTCGCCCCCAGGCCGCGGATGTAGTCGAGCCGCCGCTGAATGCCGCGCAGGTCGCCGCCGTTGTATCTGGCATTGTCGGCGGGGTCGTATTCGCCGGCGCCCTGGTCATTGTTGCCCGGCTCGCCGTCGTCGAAGCGGTCGGTCATCAGGAAGTAGATGACCTGGTCGCGCCAGTCCGGCGAGGCCACGTGCAACCGACCCGGCGGCGCAGATGCTGTTCCGGCTGCGGCATGGGCCGCGCTTGCGAAGGTCGATGCACTGCACAGGGCTGCATACAGCAGAACCGGCAGCCACCCACACTTTCGTTCGTCACCCGCATATTTCATCGACCACACCTGAATAGTCGAGGGCAGAGGGACCTGCGCCCGTGCGAACCGGCTGTTTCAAGATCGCCCACCGGGGAACGCTTTCACTATTCCATGCCTGCCGCATCGGGGTGACAAGTCAGCCGGCCGTTACGCATGAATACGTATGCAGGCCGGCTTGTGCGGGGGTTGCCACGACTACTATGGCCGCGAGTTCCAGGGGCGCATGCCTTCCTGGCAAAACAGTCCCGGACGTGCATCGATCGGTCGCGATCACGGGCGCAAGCAGTTGGCAACGACATTGTCTGGGAGGGGAATATGTTGCAGTACAAGCGAAATACGCTAAGCGTGGCATTGGTGGCGGCGATGGTCATCAGCGCCGGCACGGTGCAGGCCCAGTCCACCGAACTACCCCAGGATCCGAACGCGCCGGCAGACGCCGCGGAAACGCCGGGCCAAGCCCAGGCGAAAACCCTGGAGACGGTCACGGTCACCGGCATCCGGGCGGCGATCGAAACCTCGATCGACACCAAGAAGGAATCGACCTCGATCGTCGAATCGATCTCCGCCGAGGACATCGGCAAGCTGCCCGATATCAGCATCGCCGAATCGATCGCGCGCCTGCCCGGTCTCGCCGCGCAGCGCGTCGCCGGCCGCGCCCAGGTAATCAGCGTGCGCGGTCTGTCGCCGGACTTCTCGACCACGCTGCTCAACGGCCGCGAGATGGTCAGCACGGGCGACAACCGCAGCGTGGAGTTCGACCAGTACCCGTCCGAACTCATGAGCGGCGTCACCGTCTACAAGACGCCGGACGCCGCACTGGTAGGCCAGGGCCTGTCGGGCACGCTGGACATGCGCACCGTCCGCCCGCTCGACTTCGACAAGCCCGTCTTCGCAGTGAGCGCGCGCGGCCAGCGCAACTCGCTGGGCTCGGCGGCCAATGCCGACGGCGACGGCAATCGCATCAATGCCAGCTATATCGACCAGTACTTTGGCGGCGCGCTCGGCCTGGCGATCGGCTTCTCGCACTCGGACATCCCGATCCAGGAAGAACAAACGGGCCTGTACGAGCCGTGGCAGGTGCAGCCGCGCGCCGGCGTGCCCGAAGGCACGTTCGTCACCGATGGCGCGAAAGCCCTGCGCCGCACCGGCTACATCCGCCGCAATGCCGCGATGGCGACCGTGCAGTTCCGCCCGATCGACGAGTGGACCAGCACGCTGGACATCTTCCATACGTCGGCCGTGCAGGAAGACACCGCCAACCAGTTCGAGTCGAACTTCAACTTCAACGGCAACGACGTGACGCAGGTGTGGACGCCGACCGTCAACGGCAACGGCACCCTGACCGGCGGCACGCTGACCAATGCCTATCCGCTCGTCCGCGGCATGTACAACAAGCGCGAGGACACCATCGACGCGGTCGGCTGGAACAACGAGATCAAGATCGGCCAGGCGAACGTCACCGCCGACCTGAGCTGGTCGAAGTCCCACCGCGACGAAGTCAACCTCGAGAACAACCTGCAACTGCTGCCGAATCCGCAGTTCGACACGCTGCAGCTGGCCTTCCCGAAGTCCGGCTTCGCGACCATCGACCCGAGCCGCGATTACTCCAACCCTGGCGCACTGTTCCTGGCCAACACGATCTACGGTTCGGGGTACGGCAAGACGCCGAACATCGTCGATGAACTGGTCGGCTTCAAGGTCAACGCCAACCTTCCAGCCCCGGATATGGTCGACGGCTTTTTCTCCGACTTCGATATCGGCGCGCACTACGGCGACCGCGAAAAGACCAAGCACCAGCCGGAAGGCAACATCAACCTCGGCGCGCAGGGCGTCTCGACCATCGCACCCGATCTGCAGTACGGCCTGGTCGACTTGGGCTTTGCGGGCGCCGGCTTCATTCCGTCCTGGAACGTGCCGGGCGCGGTAGGCCGCTACATGACGTTCGCGCCGAACGAGGAAGCGAGTTTCCTGGTCGCAAAGGCCTGGACCGTCAACGAAGACATCTCGACGGGTTGGCTCCGCGCGAACATCGATACGACATGGGGCTCCATCCCCGTGCGCGGCAACATCGGCGTGCAGGTTCAGCATACCGACCAATCGTCGTCGTCGAACTATTGGGATGCCTCGCAGCCGGTCGGCCAGAACGTGCGCCCGTACGAGAACGGCAAGACCTATACCGATTGGCTACCCAGCCTGAACCTTGCGTTCACCCTGCCGCACGACCAAGTGCTGCGCTTCGCAGCGGCCCGCCAGATCGCGCGCGCGCGCCTGGATCAGCTGCGCGCCTCGTTCGAGTTCGCCGTCAGCCCCTCGACCGGCATCCCGGGCGGCTCCGGCGGCAACCCGGAGCTGGATCCGTGGATCGCCAACGCCTTCGACATCTCGTACGAGAAGTACTTCGGCGACACCAAGGGCTACGTCTCCGCGGCGGCGTTCTACAAGGACCTGCGCAGCTACATCTACACGCAGTCCCGCACGCTCGACTTCTCGCCGTTCATCGCGCAGATGCCGCCCGACCAGCAAGCGCTCGTCACCACCAACTTCGGCCAGTTCAGCGCGCCGTACAACGGCGGGGGCGGCAAGCTGAAAGGCCTGGAACTGACCGCCTCGCTGCCGTTGGACCTGTTCTGGCAGCCGATGGAAGGCTTCGGCGTCGTCGCCAGCGCGAGCTTCTTCGACAGCAACATCAAGATCCGCGATCCGGAAAGCGCGAGCAGCGTCGGCGGCGAGGACATCAGCCTGCCGGGCCTGTCGGACGAGGTGTACAGCCTCACCGCCTACTACGAGAACCAAGGCTTCGGTGCGCGCCTCAGCCAGCGCATGCGTTCGGACTTCATCGGCGAGATCGGCAACTTCGCCGGCAACCGCACGCTGCGTTACGTCGAAGGCGAGAACCAGCTGGACGCGCAGCTTAGCTACACGTTCGAGGAAGGCAGGTTCGACGGCGTGACGCTGCTGTTCCAGGCCAGCAACCTGACCGACGAGGCGTACCACACCTACGCGGAAACCAAGGACCGTCCGCTCGAGCACATCGAGTGGGGCCGCACTTACCTGGTGGGTGTGAGCTACAAGTTCTGATCCACGTCCGCTGCACACGCAACGGCCGGCGCAATGCCGGCCGTTCTTGTTGCAGCGTCAGACCTGCTGGTCGCGCTTCGCCGGGATGCGGACACCGGGTCTGCCGCCTGACTGGCGGTTACTTCTTCTTCGGCGCAGGCAGCGGTTCCATCGCCCGGAAGCGGCGGCCGTATTCGTCGGTGAAGTCGCGCGCTTCCTGAGGATTGCGCACCAGGGTCGGGGTCAGCAGGATGATGGTCTCGTTGCGCGAGTCCGCGGTCGTCTGCCGCCCGAACAGCCCGCCGATCACCGGAATGCGGCTCAGGCCCGGGAAACCGGAAGAACCCCGGGTCCGGTTGTCCTGGATCAGGCCGGCCATGATCACCGTTTCGCCGCTCTGCACCATCGCGTTGGTCTTCAGGCGGCGCGTGTCGATGCGCACATTGCCGTTGGCATCGGGAACGTCGCCCGCCGAACTGACTTCCTGGACCACGTCCAGGAATACGGTGCCGTCCTTGGTGGCGCGCGGCCGCACCTTGAGGATGGTGCCGGTATCGATGTACTGCACCTGGCTGATCGTGCTCTCGCTGCCGGAGTTCGGATTGACCGAGACCGAATTGATCGGAATGCGGCTGCCGACATTGAAAGTGGCCTCGTAATTGTTGCGCACGAATACCGACGGCGTCTGCAGCATGCGTATGTCGGTGACCTCGTCGAGCGCGCTGATGACCGCCGCAGCGCTGGGGCCCAGGAAAGTCCAGAGCATGCCGCCGTCGCTACCGCCGACCGGCTTGATGCTGCCCGCCAGCTGGCTCCAGGTGTCGCGGCCGACGGTGTTGGGCAGGCCGTTGTCGGTCACCGCGCGTTCGAAGAACCAGTTCACGCCGTACGAGAGCTCGCCGCTGAGCTGCACTTCCACCACCTGCGCTTCGATGTGCACCTGCATCGGCATCACATCGAGCTTCTCGACCACTTCGCGGATCGACTTCCAGGCCGTGGGCGTGGCCCGCACCAGCAGCGAATTGGTTTCCGGCACCGCGGATACGCCGACCTTGTCGCCGTTGACCTCGAGGGTGACGGTGGTGTTGCGCGTGGTCTGCGGATCCAGGCTGAGCTGGCCGCCGCCGCTGCCGGCACCGCTGCCCGTGCTGCCGGTGTCGCCATAGCTGTCCTTGCCGCCGCCCATGTCGACGCCGCTGGTCGGGCTCATGTTGTCGCCCAGGCCGCGGATCGTCTCGGCGTCCGGCGGATACATCAGCGAGGCGCCGCCGTCGCTGCCGCTGCCGCCGCGGCCGCTGCCGAACACCTCGGCCAGGCGCGTGGCCAGTTCGTCGGCCTTGATGTACTTGAGTTCGTGCGAGAACAGGCGCGGGGTATCGCCGGTGCCATCGATGCGCTCGATCCACGCTTCGATATCGTCCAGATAGTCCGGCTGCGAGGTGATCGCCAACACTGCGTTGGAACCTTCCAGCGGCATGAAGCGGAACATGCCGGCCACCGGCGACTTGCTCTGCTCGCCGAACACCTTCTCCAGATCCGCGGCGACCTTGGTGGCCTCGCCCGACTGCAGCGGAAACACGCCGACCGACATGCCCGCCAGCCAGTCCACGTCGAAGATCTCGATGGTGCGCAGATAGTTGGCCAGCTCGGCGCGCGTGCCGGCCAGCGTGATCAGGTTGCGCGACGATTCCACGTTGACGATCGCGCCGGTGCGCGCATAGGGCTTGAGCAGCTTCTCCATCTCGCTGGCGGAAATGAAGCGCAGCGGCACCACCTGCACCTGGTAGCCGCCGCGCGCCAGGCCGGGCGGGCCGGCACGCGGCGCCACCGCGCCCGCCAGCGCCTGGTCGGCGGGCAGGATGTTATAGCGGCCATCGCTGTAGATCATGCGTGCGTTGTTCCAGCCCAGCACCATCTCCAGCAACGACAGCGCCTGCGCGGAATCGACCGGCTTGGGCGTGGCCAGCGTGACCGTGCCCTGCACGCCCGGCGCGATCACGTAGTTCTGACCCAGCATGTCGCCGAGGATCGCCTTGACCACGGCGTTGAGCGACGCGCCTTCGAAGTTGAGCGCGGTGCCATTGCTGCCGCCACCGGGCGCGGCCGTCGACGCCGGTGCAGCAGCGGTAGCGGCGCCGCGATTGATCATCTGGCCGGTGCCGCGGCGCACCACGGGACGCGGACCGGCATCCGCGTTTTCGGCTTCGGCCTGCATGGGCTCGGTGGTCACCGCGGTGCCATCGGCGGCGGTCGCCGTCGCAGGCGGGCGCTCCACCAGGCCTTCGCGACGCACATCCGGCCGTGGCACCGTGGTGCAGGCGGCCAACAGCCCGCACAACAGGGCGTACAGGAAAATTTTCGGCTGGGGGCGGGTGAGACCGATCATGTCGTTCCTGTCAGTTCTTCGGCTTGGTCGCTTGTTGCGCTTCTTCGCGCAACTTCGCGCGTCTTGCTTCGATGCGTTGTCGTATGGCTTGCAACTGCGTTTCGTTCGGCGACATGGCGCTCTCCACCGAAGGTACCGGCTCGGCCGAAGCCGAGCGTACGGACGGCGGAGTATTGACCGACGGATCCGGCACCGGTACCGGGGGCTGCGGGAGGACCGGCATCGTAGCCTGTGCAGCCCCCGGCGCGGGCGGCACGCTGGGCTGCGCCGTCGGCGGCAGGCCGGTGCTGCCGTCGAATATGGGCAGTTCCAGGGTGCGGGTCTCGCTGGCCGAGGCGAAAGTGGCGCTGCGCGGGGTCACTTCGGTCAGCCGCCAGCCCGGCAGCTTCTCGGAATCCTCGCCCAGCTTGAGACGGATCGAATCGGCAGCGGCGTCGGGCGGCTGCAGGATCGCCATGCGCAACGCCGGCGTGATCAGCACGCCGCTCAAGGCATAGTCGAAGGTGTCCTCCTTGGCCGCGTCGCCACCGGGTTGCAGCGAAAACGGTTTCGGCCGACGGTCGCTGAAGAACAGCGGACGCGCCGTCGCCTCGCCGTATTCGCCCACGCTGTGGCCGGCCAGCCGCGACGCCGTTGGCGCCGGCGGCAGTGCCGGCGCAAGCGCGGCGTCGGCCGGCAACGGCTGGATGCGGCCGCCCATGCCGAAGATCGCCAAGGCCCAGACCAGCAGCGCCCAGCCGGCGATGGCCGCCAGCACCCAGGTGCGCACGCCGGCGCCGTCAGCGCGCACGCGTCACCCCGCCGGCCGCCGGCCGCAGATAGCCGTACAGATCGAAACTGACGTCCAGCCCGCCCTGCGGCGCGCGTGCGGGATCGGGCACGAAATAATTCGCCTGCGCCAGGATGTTGAGGTTGTCGATGAACATGCGCGGGCTGCGGTTCTCCAACTGGTACAGCACCGTGGCCAGTTCCGGCATGCCGCAGCGCAGGCGCACCTGCACCACGATCTTCTGGAAACGCTCCTGGCTGACGGTGGGCTGCAGCGAACGATTGCTGATCTGGCAACTGCGATTGCCCGGGCTGGCTTCCAGCACCACGCGTTCGAGTTGCTGCGCCAACCCGGCCCGCGCCAGCTCGGCACTGGCTTCGGGCAGGAAGCCCGACTGCTGCGAACCCCGCGCGCCCGCTTGCCGCAGGCGCAGCTGGATCTGCTCCTGCTGTTGCAATTGCATGCGCACGCGCAGCTCGCGTTCCTGCAAATCATGGATGCGGCTCTGCGTTTCCAGCATCGGCGCCGTCCACCACGGATGCACCAGCACCAGATAGGCGATCGCCAGCGCCGCGAGCAACAGGCCGAGCGCGAGCCAGCGGTCGCGGTCAGCGCGGTCGTTGCGCATCGGCGCCTCCCGCTGCGTTGCCGGGTGACGCAGCCGGTGCGGCCGGTGCGGCCGCTTCGGGCACGACCGCCAGCTCGGCGGTGATCGTGAAGCGGTCGCGCCCGCTGCGCGGATCCGGCTGCACCGCGCCGGCCAGCGCCGGCGAGCGCCACAGCTTGGAGTTCTCCAGGCGCTGCACGAGTTGCGGGGCCTCGCTGCTGAAACCGATCAATTGCAGCTGCCCGCCTTCCATCGACATTTTTTCGAGGTGGGCGCCGTCCGGCAGGCGGCGGCTGAGTTCGTCGATGACCGCGATCGCCGTGGGCCGGCCGGCACGCGCGCGCTCGAGAAAAGCAGCGCCTTCGACCAGGTCGAGCAGTTGCTGGCGCTGTTGCGCGACGCGGCGCGCGTCATCGGCGCGTGCCGCGACCTCGCGCTCGAACGCATCGGCGGCGGCGCGGCGGTTATCGAGCACCTGCCACATGCCCACCGCAAGCGCGAGCAGCGCCGCTGCGGCGAGTATCCAGTTCCAGCGCCGCGAAGGATCGGCGGCGCGCTGGCGGCGCTGCGTCGGCAGCAGGTTGACCTGCAAAGGCTTGCCCGCCTCGTCGACCATGTCGACGCCGGCCAAGGTGGTTGCAGGCGTGCCGAGACCGGCGAGCATCGCGTCGAGCGCAGCCTTCGGCACGGCCACCAGTTCGGCCTGGATCTGGCCGTCGCTGCGGCGCTCCAGCACGCGCGCATCGAAATACACCGCGTCGGCGGCGAAAGGCGTCTGCCGGTCGATCTCGAACGCCAGCACGTCGCGCAGGCGATCGGCGGCGGCGGCGGGCAGCAGTACGCGGCGGCGCAGGCCGGCGGCGGCGGGCAGCAGCCCCCAGCGCGGCAGTTCGGCGACGCTCGGCGTCAGCAGGCGCGACAGCGGATCGTCGCCGTCATCCGCATGCCATGGCACCCGACCCAGGTCGCGCAGGCCGTCCAGCGTCTGCACGCGCAGTTGCAGGCTGTCGCCGTCGCGCGACAACAGCAGCCGATCGCGCGCCAGGCCGAACAGCGCACGCCACGACGCCGGCAGCCAGGACGCCAATGCGCCCCCCCACCAGGCGAAAAAGCCGCCCGCGCCCGGAGCTAGCCGTGCGCCGAAGCGTCCGAAGCTGTCGCTTAAAGCGCTCATCGGGTAGCGCCTTCCTCCCATCGCAGTACCGTGTAGGCCGAACCGGGTATCCGGTTCGCACCGGTGCGAACGACCGCCCGCAGCACCGTCTCGCGACCGCCAGGCAGCCGCGCGCGGCTGTCGATACTATACGTGCCGGTGCCGAAACCTACGAAGGGTTCCGGCGTGGCGGGATCGACTGGCGCATTGCGCTGCGCGAGCAAGGGCTCGGCATCCAGGCCCAGCGCCTGCAGCACCACGCCATCGGCAAAATGCGGATCCGGGCGATCGGAGCCGCCATACACGGTCAGGTACGGCTGCGCCCTGGCATACAGTTCCGGCGTCATCCCCAATACCTGTTGCAGTTCGGAGACGCTTTCGAAAGGCGCGTCCTTGGCGCCGTACGGCAACTCGGCTTCGGCGTATTGCGGATCCTCGGCGCCGCCTTGCGCCTGGCTGAACGTGTCGCGGTCGCGCCAGTCGACGATCGCCGATGCCAGCCGCGCCGACGCTTCCTGGTCGGCGCCCAGCGCCTTCCACAAGCCGCTGAGCAGCAGGGTGTCGGCCATGTTCAGGTCGACCTTGCCGGATTCGTCGACGATCTTGAGTTGCACGCCTACATCGGAAAATTGCCACGCGTAGTCGCGGCCATCGGGTTTCCATTGCAAGCGAGGATCGTCGTCGTTGATGCGCACCAGCGCGTACTCCAGTCCGGCGCGGGCCGCCTGGTCGGCGACCAGGCCTTGGCTCAGTACGCGTCCCTGCATGCTTTCCACGCGCGCGGTTAGCGCGAACGCGCCTATCAGTGCCATCAGCAGCACGATCAGCCATAGCACCAGCAACAGCGCCGCGCCACGCATCCGATTCATTGGAACACCTCGCCGGCGGTGACCGTCGCCTCATGACCGCCCTGCGGCAACGCCACCACCAACGGCGGCCAAGTGCCGCCCGATGCGCTCACGATCTCGATCGATACCTGTAGCGGCAGGCGGTCGGCCGTCTGCCAGCTGTCCTGCCACTCGCCGAGCGAGCTGTCGTCGTTCAATCCGCGGTAACGCAGCCGCAGCGAGCGCAGATCGGGCACCAGCGTCTCGGGCGCGCGCGGCGCGCCATCCTCGACGAGTTGCCCGGCCTGGATCATGCCGAGGGCGATCGTCAGCCGGCCATCGCCGGCCGCGACATCGTGCAGATAGGGGCCGCCACGCCCGAGATAGTCGGGAGTGTCGGCGACGAAGCGTAGCCGTGTCGGTTCGCCGACGAAACGCTGCGCGATGCCGGTCGAGGTGTCGGTATCGAACTTCATCGGCAACGCCGAAGCCAGGCGCCGGCGCAGGAAACCTTCGACGGCACGCACGCGCTCGCTCCGCTGGGCCATCGTTTCGCCGCGTTGCACGGTGACCGTGGCGACGCGCAGCGTCCCGAACGCCACCGCCAGGCCCGCCGCCAGCAGCACGGTGGCCAGCAGCACTTCGATCAGGGTGAAGCCGTGCGCCTGCCGTTTCATGGCACCAGGCTCGGCGCGACCAGGCGCAGCGTCTGCAGTTGCAGGCGCTGCTGCGGACCGTCGCCCCATTGCACCAACAGCGTCAGCCGCAGCATCTGCGGCATGTTCACCTCGACGGCGGCGCCGGCCGGCCGCAAGGGATCGGCATAAGGCGCCACCTGCATCGTCCAGCGATAGCGTCCGCCTTCGAACTCGCCTTGGCGCGGACCCGGCCGCAAGCTCTCGCCGATGCCGGTCTGGTCCAGCAGCGAGCGCGCATACAACGCGGCGCGGCCGGCGTCGGCCGACAGGCGCACTTGCCGCACGGCGCCAGTCAAAGTGCCGAGCAGCAGCGTCAACGCCAGCGCCAGTATCGCGAATGCGACGATCACCTCGATCAGCGTGTAGCCGCTTTGACGCGAACGAGGCATGCGCACGCCTTGCAGAGCGGAGCTTGCTCCGCTGCTTTTGACGTTCGTTGACGGGCGGCGCGCACCGGGACGCGATGAAGAGCAGCGGAGCAAGCTCCGCTCTACAAAAAACCGTTTGCGTGCGGGCTTCATCGATCCGCCTCCCCGCGTTTCAACGTCACTTCGCCGGTCAGCCAGGCCACATCGACATTCCAGGCGGCCTTGCCCGCCTGCAACTGCACGCGGCCGCCGGTCGAGGCGCCATCGGGGAAAAACAGGATCGCGCCCTCGCCGGCACGCGCCTGCAGTCCGCGCGTGCCGGTGAACAATATGCCGAGGCTGCGCGGAATCTCGCCGTGGCGATCTCCGACCGTGCGCCAGGTATGCGCGCGCGGATCGATCACGAACTTCTGCGGTTGCCCGGTCGACAGCGCCTGGGCACGGGTGTAACGCAGGTTTGAGGCGATTTCCTTGGCGCTGGAGCGCAATCGCAGCCCGTCGATGCCGCCGGTCAGCACCGCAACCGCCAACAGGCTGGCGATGGCGATGATCGCCATCACCATCAGTATTTCCAGCAGGGAGAAACCGGACGACCGGCGTGCCCCGCCGCGGCCGGCGCCGAACATCGCCTACTCGAACTTGATGTCGGCGTTGACGCTGTCGCCGCCGGTCTGGCCGTCCTTGCCCAGGCTGGTCAGGTCGAACGGCTTGCCGCCCTCGCCCGGCACCCGGAATTCATAAGGATGGTTCCACGGATCCTTCAGCTCCACCGTCTTGGCGTACGGACCGAGCCAGCCGCTGGCGTTGCCCGACTGCGTGACCAGTTCGTCGAGCGTGGCCGGCAGCCTGCCCGTGTCCATTTCGAACTGCTGCACTTTTTCCGCCAGGGTCTGCACCTGCGCCTTGGCGAGGTTGGCCTTGGCGCGGTCGCCGCCGCCGAGGATGCGCGACGCCGCGAAAGCGACGATGCCGCCGATCAGTACGACCACGAGGATGATTTCGATCAGGCTGAAGCCGGCCTGGACGGCAGGCGACGGCGAGCGTGTGATTGAGCGGGACAATTTCATTCGTTTCAACCTATGACATTGGTGAGATCGTAAATCGGAATGAGCACGGCGAGGATGACGACCATGACCACGCCTGCCAGCAGCATCGTGATCAACGGCACCAGCGCGGCGAGCATGCGATCCAGCGCCTGCCCGGTTTCCTGCTCGAAAGTGTCCGCGGTCTTCAGCAGCATCGTATCCAGCGCGCCCGACTCCTCGCCGACCTGGATCATCTGCAGCGCCAGGCGCGGAAAGCGCTTGCCCTTGGCCAGCGCCGTCGACAGGCCGACGCCGTTCTTGACGTCGTTGCCTGCGGCTTCGACATCGTCGGCGAGCATGCGGTTGGCGAGCACGTTGCGGCCTATGCCCAGCGCGGTCATCAGCGGCACGCCGTTCTTCAGCAAGGTGCCGAGCGTGCGCGCCAGCCGCGCGGTCTCCAGCCTCGCGATCAGCGGACCGACGAATTTCTGCCGCAGCAGCCACTCGTCGAAGCGCGCGCGGAACGCCGGTTCGCGGCGCTTGCGGTCGAACCACCACGCGCCCAACGCCGGGATCGCGATCAGCACGAACCACCAGTCGCGCACGAACAGGCCCAGGCCCAGCACGATCTTCGAGAACAGCGGCAGCTCGGCGTCCAGGCTCTCGTACATGGCCGCGAACTGCGGCACCACATAGCCGAGCAGGAACAGCAGGCTCAGCCCGACCATGATCAGCAGGATGATCGGATAGATCAGCGCGTTGATCACGCGGCCGCGCAAGGCGCTGCTGCGCTCCAGGTAATCGGCCAGGCGCTGCAGCGTCTCGTGCAGGCTGCCTCCGGCCTCGCCGGCACGCACCATGTTGATGTAGAGCTTGCCGAAGGTGCCGTGCTGGCGTTCCAGCGCCGTCGACAGCGAGGCGCCGCCGCGCACGGCGTCGCGGATATCGCCGATGGTGCGCCTGGCGGCTTCGTCCTCCGGCAGTTCCAGCAGGATCGTCAGCGAACGGTCCAGCGGCTGTCCGGCACCGAGCAGGGTCGCCAGCTGCTGCGTGAGCTGCACCAGCCGTTCGCCGGCGAAAGGCTTGGGTTTGAACAGGTTGCGCCACGTCGACTCGCCGCCGCCGGCCGCCGCCGGCTTGGCTTCGATCGGCAGGTGCCCCTGTTCCTGCAGGCGCAGGACCACTTCGGCGTCGCTGGCGGCTTCCATCTGGCCGTCGAGCGTTTCGCCACGGGTATTGAGGGCTTTGTAGCGATAAAGCGGCATGGGTCTCGCGGCGGGGGTTGCAGGTGCGGAGCGCATTGCAGGATACCGCGAGCAGCGTCTGGCGGGGTCCGCGGGCAAGGGCCTGCGGACTCCGACCATGAACGAAAACCCCGCGCCATGATTCCATCACCACGGCGACGTGGCGCGGATCAATCGAGCTTAGCGGACTGGGATGACAACTCTGAGGGGCATGCGTAAGCGCCCCGTAACAGTTGCGATCGGCATCGCAAATGAGCCTGACGCGACTCCGATGGCATCTCGCATGGCCCGCCTGCTACGTGGTTCATGGTCACCGTCACAGCATCGATGTGCGCTACTACCGCGGCTGCCGCTGACGCGACGAGCCGCTAGAACCTTGGTTATTAACGACATCTTCACGCCGCATCGCACTGCAACATGATGCATCGAAGCGCCAGCTCGCACCGCAACTCGTGTTACATCAAACACTTTGCGCGTTCACTTCAAAAATACGGAACGAACTTTCACGCACGCCATTGGCCGGCCTTTGGCGCCATCGCTGGGATAGCGCCATTCCCGCAGCGCAACAATGCCCGCCTGGCGTCAACGTACGTAGAGGTATCGCATGATAAAAGCATAGCCAAGCGCTGATTTCGCAGGTATGTTTCGGTCAGCATATGCTTCGGGGGAAGGGGATGCAGGGCAGCAGCATTCACGGCTACGCCGTCACCGACGTTCGTGAGCGTCATCGCCTGCCTGCGCGTTCCAATCACTCCGCCACCCACCGCACCTGCGCTGCGCCGTCGCGCGCAGCCGCAATCCCGGCGCGGTTCCCGCCTCACACCGATCATCGTCCCAGGTCGCACGACCTGCGATGCGTTTCTGTTTTTTGGTTTCTGTCTGTCGCTGTCTGCTTCGCACTCTGCCTCACCTCGTAGTCTGCTCGTTCACAGAAAGTCTCCCGGCCTGTCCCCGCGGCGCTGGGTCTTAACTTTCCCTTGAAGCGTTTCCACTGAAGGACTCCCCCATGAACAGGATTTACAGCAAGGTTTGGAACAAGTCGCTCGGCATGCTGGTGGTCGCATCCGAACTCGCCAGACAGTCGCATGGCACCGTCGGCGTATCGCGCGTTCATTCCGGTGCAGTCGCCTCTTTCCTAGCCTTGTCGATCTGCGGAGCGCTTTGGGCGCTGCCCGCAAGCGCAGGCAACATCTGCCTGCAACTGGATGGCGGCACCTGGCCTACGGCTTCGGGCAACAATTCCTACGCATGCGGCCGCGGCGCGGTCGCTTCCGGACAACTCGCCACCGCGATCGGACACCAGAGCCAGGCGACCGCCACGGGCGCGACGGCTTATGGCGCGGGCACGCGCGCAATCGGCGCCAACACCACCGCGCTCGGGCGCGACGCTGCCGCCGCTGGCGCAGCCAGCGTGGCGATCGGCTACGGATCCTCGGCTTCGGCCAGCGCCACCAATGGCGTCGCGGTCGGTGCGGGCGCACGCGCCGGCGCCGCCAACAGCGTGGCGCTGGGCGCCGGATCGCTGGCAACGCAGGCCAACACCGTTTCAGTGGGCAGCGGCGATGGCAGCAGCGGTCCGGCGACGCGCCGCATCGTCAACGTCGGCGCCGGCATCAATGCCAACGACGCCGTCAACAAATCCCAACTCGACGCGTTGGCCGATACCTTCGTCGACGCGACGCGTTATTTCCAGGCCACGGGCGCCAACGACGGCAGCGATGACGCGATCGCCAGCGGCGCGGAGAGCACTGCGGCCGGCGCAGGCGCGATCGCCAGCGGCGAAGGCAGCACCGCGTTCGGCGCGTCGAGCGTGGCCAGCGGCGATTTCTCCAGCGCGCTGGGCTACGTCAACACCGCCAGCGCCACCGACAGCAGTGCGGTCGGCAACTTCAACGATGCCAGCGGCGAAGGCAGCAACGCGTTCGGCCGCAGCAACGTGGTCGATTCGACCAATGGCAATGCGTTCGGCGGCGACAACGTGGTCAGCGGCGAAGATGCCAATGCCTTCGGCAGCCTCAACGAAGCCAGCGGCGCGAGCGCCAGCGCGGTAGGCACGTCCAATAGTGCCAGCGGCGATTTCAGCAATGCCGTCGGCCAGGGCAACGACAGCAGCGGTTTCTCCAGCAACGCGCTGGGTACGGGTAACCAGGCCAGTGGCGACCTCGCCACGGCAGTCGGCAACGGCAACACGGCCAGCGGTGCGAACAGCTTCGCCGGCGGTTCCGGCAGCGAGGCCTCGGGCGAGGACAACGTGGCGCTGGGCAATGGTGCGATCGCCAGCGGCGAGATCGGCGCGATCGCGATCGGTGCCGGTGCGCAGGCCAGCAATGCCTACACCACCGCTACCGGCACCAACGCCAACGCGTCGGGCCTGCAGGCGGTCAGCAGCGGCTTCAACAGCGAGGCCTCCGGCGACGGTTCGGTCGCGCTGGGCGGGTTCAGCGTGGCCAGCGAGTTCGGGGCGCAAGCCATCGGTTACGGCACCACCGCCAGCGGCAACAGCAGTACCGCGCTGGGCTTCGGCGCCAGCGCCACCAACTTCGACGCCACCGCGCTGGGTTCCAATGCCATCGCCAGCGGCGACAACTCGGTGGCCGTGGGCGGTGCGTTCTTCGGCTTCATCCCCACCGAAGCCT
>Ga0193753_10000764_pt1 | contig 30043 bp, 18 predicted proteins | sample H1c2metaG_FD_144925 | JGI IMG/M metagenome (GOLD analysis project Ga0193753, IMG submission 144925) | Soil microbial communities from a riparian zone of the East river system, Colorado, United States - H1c2 | ecosystem: Environmental > Terrestrial > Soil > Riparian zone | place: USA: East...
TATCGAGATTCGGCGTAATGAGCGTGACGAGCCGCACGCTCGAGAACGGAAACTGCCGATGCAGCGACACCGTTCCCGCTTTGTTCGTCAGCCCCGGGTCGACGAACGTGCGCTCGCGTTCACGGACGACGATGAACAGTCGTTGACGAAGGTACGCGGTGTTCCCGGCTTTCTGCTCGATCACCGGTTTGCCTTTGTCGTCGAGCGCGCCGTTGTGGAATTTGCGCTCGCTGACTTTGACGAGCGCCACGCGGTGGCCAAACGGAAACAGGAACCCTTTGTAGACGACGCGAACGTAGTGGTCGCGCCCCATACTGGCGCGATGCACCCACTCCTCGACCGACAGTCCCGGCGGGTCCCAATTGCCTCGCGAATCGAGCCAGCCGCCGAGTGACGACAGCATGAGGAGATTCGCGCCGATCGGCTGTGGGGCATAGTTCGAGACTGAAAAGTTCGACGACAGATGCGTGATCTGGAATCGATCGAAATCGTCGAGCGGCATCCGGAATGGACTGTCGCTCGGCGCCGGTAAATCAGCGGCGACCGGGAACTTTCCCTGCATCTGCTTCGTCGAGCTTTCGCCGGTGAGCGCCCAGATGGCGCGCACCGTTCGTTGCGAATCGGGGTGCGGCGGTTCGATGAAGGTGCCGTCTTTCGCGGGGGCAATCAGTCGCGAGTGCCACAGCTCCGTCCGCCCTTCGGGCGATTTCACCGGCATCGTCGCATGCCGCCAACGCTCGGCACCGTGCGGGCTGAGAATCAGTCGCCACGGAAGCTCGATCGCGGTTTGCTGCGCGGTCGGCTCGGCGGGTCGCGGTACGATGCGTGGCCGAGCGCTGGAGACATCAGCGATCGTAGCTATCTGTTTGCTCAACCCTGGCCCACCGGTCGCCTGCCGCAATTGGAGCGTGGCGGCGTCTCCCTGAACGGCGGCGATCCGTAGACTTCGCATGGCGAAGCTCGCGAGCGCCGCGCGCTGTGCAGGCCCCAGCGTCGCGATCTCAGCGCTAAAGACATCGGTGAATCGAATCAGCTTCGGCGGCGGCGGCGGCGGCGGCGCATTGGCCGCTACGACCAGCGCGAGGTTTTCGATCGCGGCGAGCACACCGGCGAGCGAGTATTCGATATCGAATCCGTCGGGAATGTTGAAGGCGACTCGGGATTCGCCGGCGATGCGCGCGCGCACGGGTGGACCGGTGAGCGGGTCGCTTCCCGGCGGCGGATCGGGCTTGTCGTTTGAGCCGTCCGGACGTTTTGGATTCGTCGTCCCCGCGGGCTTCGTCTCGAAGAAAGTCTGCTCGGTGATGGTCTGGGGAGGGAAGTGGACGATCAAGAGTGCGGTACCGGTCCCCGCCTTGCGAAGGCGCGGCGCACTGCCTGGAACGATGGCAAGGTTTCGCAGCTCGAGTCTGAGTGCGGTGAGATCATCCGGCCTGACGACCGGCTTCCCGGCGCGGGTGCCGTCGAAGAAGTTGCGGATCGGGCCGGGCTTGAGCTGAGGAAGCGGGCCGATCACGATATCGGCCGGACTCACTGTCGTCGTCGTCGTCTTTTTGACTGGCGTCGACTTCGCAGACGTCGTTGGTTTAGTCGACGTTGCCTTGGCCGCCGTTTTCTTGCCGACGGATTTCTTAGCCGCCGGCTTTTTCGCCGCTGCCTTCTTTGCAACCGCCTTCTTTGCAACCGCCTTCTTTGCAACCGCTTTCTTTGCAACCGCTTTCTTTGCTGCCTTAGACCGACGCTTGCTTGCCATTCGCTCCTCCCATGCTGAGCGACGCGAGTCGAGACCGACCCAGTGTTGTTGTGTTGGTGGCGGCTGCGATTGCCGGGGCGTCGACCTGTCGAATAGGATCGCGAGAGCGCGAAACACTCGAGATCGTTTGCCGACGCATCGATGGCGTTCGTAGGTGGCGACCAAACTCCCGACGGATATTCGGCCGCCGCGGCACTTCGAAAGCGTTGGATTAGTCGGAAATCACGGACGCGGCGGCATCGCCTAGCGTGGCGACGGGCGCAGCGGCGCGCACGAGGCGTGATTTGTGCGCCAAAGAATACGGACGCCGGCTGTTTGCGCAAGAGGCCCATGGCTGGGCGCCGTCGGATTCATGAGGCCGCCGTATGGCCTGCCATCGACATCGCAAAGCGAGCCCGTCGACGCAGCTATTACCTATTCTGTTATGAGCGTTCTGGTATGGCTGCGCGATGCTACTCCGCGCGCAGCGACGAGTTCGGATCCACGCGCGACGCACGCAGCGCAGGAACCAACGTCGCCGCCATTGTCACCGCGGCAAGCACCGCCGCTGCGAGTGCGAACGCCGCCGGATCGTGCGGCGATGTGCGAAAGAGCAGGGGAGCCACACGCGCCCCGGCGACGAACGCCAGCACGAGTCCCACGCCGCCGCCCAACGTCGCAATGCGCAGTCCGCGGAACAGCACCAGCCGTCGAACGTCCGCCGCCTGCGCGCCCAGCGCCATTCGAACGCCCAGCTCCGAGGTACGCTGCGCGACGTCGTACGCCATCACGCCGTACAATCCCACCGACGCCAGCACGATAGCCAGCGCGGCGAACAGCCCGAACATCATGGCGCCGAGCTTCCACGACTGCATCTGCGGCGCAATCAAGTTGTCGAGCGGTGTCACCGAGACGAACGGCATGCTCGCCGCCGCCGCGCGCAGCCGCGTTCCCATCACGGATGCAACGTCCGCCGCCGGCCGGCGCGTTCGAATGAACAGGACGTACGGCTGGGCAAACGCAGGTCCCTGGCCGAACGGCGTGAACAACATCACGCTCGGCTCCTCGATGATGGCGTGGCGCCGCGTGTCTTCGACCACGCCGACGATCTGCGCGCATGGTACCGAGTCGCCCTCGCCGACGCGCGCGCACTTGCCGATGGGGTTCTCGTTCGGCCACCACAGGTTCGCCAGCGTTTCATTGACGATGAGCACCGGCGACGAGCCCGCACGATCGCTCGCGGTGAACGAGCGTCCGCGGATGACGCGCGTGCCCATGGTGCGGAAGAAGTTTGGACCCACGGCGTTGTAGTACGGTCCGCCGTCGCGCGTCAGCGGAACGCTGTCGCGGCCGGGAAGCGAAACCTGTACCGCCGTGGATGATGAGAATGGTGTCATCATTGCGCGCGATACCGCTTGCACGTCGGGGAGCGTGCTCGCTGCCTCCTCGAGTCGATCGTAGTCGCGCGCGAGCTGTACATTGGTGTAGCTGAGGCTCGCGCGGTTGATGCGCGCCGACAGCACGTGGCTCGAGTCCATTCCCAGCGGAACCGACTCGATGCGCCGCAAGCTGCGGACGAACAGCACGGTACCAACGAGCAGCACGACCGTGAGCGCCGCCTGCACGCCGATCAGCATGAAGCGTGTTCGTGAAAAGCTGCCGTGCGTGCCGCGTCCTCCGGTGCGCAGCGCGTGCGCGAGATCGGTGCGCATCGATTGGAGCGCGGGAGCCAACCCCGTCACGATTCCCACGAGCACCGCCGCGACACCGGTGAACGCCAACACTCGCCAGCTCACCGGTACCGTAGTCGACGCGGCTCCGCCGAGGAGCAGACGACGAACGAACTGCCCGCCCCACACCACCACGAGCAGCGCTGCGGCGCCGCCGGCGAGCGACAAGATCAGACCATCGAGCGCAAGCTGTCGCACCAACCGGCTGCGGCTCACGCCCAGCGCGAGGCGGATCGCCACCTCGCGCCGGCGCGTCAGCGCGCGCGCGAGCTGCAGGTTGGCGACGTTGGCGCAGGCAATGATCAACACGAGCAACGACACCGCCGCCACGAGCATCGCGACTTTGGAGTCGGCGCGCGAGCCGCGCGCGTCGCGCGGCAATGCCGACGTGAGGATGAGGCGTTGATTGAGCTGTCGCGCTTCTTCGGGCGACAGCTCATCGAGCAACGCGCCGGACTGCATCGCGGCGCTGCCCTGAGCGATCGCCGCCTCGTAGCTCACACCGGCGCGAAGACGTGCCAGAATGCTCAAGGAGAAGTAGGTGCGCTTGTGCCGTTGCGATGCATAGGCCGGAGCCGTCATCGACGCCGTGAGCGGCACCCAGGCAGCCACCTCCGACAACCCGAGCCCCGTGAACCCAGCCGGCGCGATGCCGATCACGCGATAGCGATCGTCTCCCACCGGCACGGTGGAACCGATGACGTTGGTCGCACCGCCCATGCGACGCTGCCAGTACTGATAGCCAAGCACGATGACGTGCGCGCCGGGCGCCTGGTCGGTCTCGTCGTCGGTGAAGAAGCGACCGGCCAACGGCGCGACGCCGAGGGCGCGGAAGTAGCTCGCGGTCGCCGCGACGGCGGGAATCAACTGGGCCGTCTGTCCGTCGCCGATCGAGAGCGTTGCCGGATTGTACGCGCTTACGTCGCTGAAGGCCGCCGCAGTGTTGAGCAAATCGTAATAGATCGGAAGCGAGAGGCGTTCCTGGGTGTGTTTGGCCGTCGTCCCCATCTCGACGCTGACCGTGGCGACGCGCGCGGGATCGGTCACGTGCGCGGGCGGCTCGAGCAGCAAGCGGTCGACGATGCCGAACATCGTGGCGTTCGCGCCGATGCCTAAGGCGAGCGTGAGGATGGTGGTGATCGCGAAGCCCGGCGAGCGGCGAAGCTGCCGAACCGCGAACCCGGCGTCCTGGCGAACGGAGTCGAGCTGCTCGTTCCACTGCATGCGGGCCTCCCGCCGGGTGGCGGTGTCGAGGAGCTGTTCCTTGGAGCGATCCAGGGGGCCAAAGCGTTCTTGCGCGAGCGCTCGCGCGGCGTCGTATGATAGACCTCCGCGCATGAGCTGCTCGATCCGCAGCTCGAAGTGGCTGGCGATCTCGTCGTGCACGTCCTGCTCGCGGCCGCGACGGGTGCGGAGCGCAAGCGAGAAGAAGCGGCGCACTCCGGGACGAATCATGCATCACCGCCGGCCGTGCGCGGTCCGGTGAGCAACTCGGTGACCGTTTCGGCGTAGCGGACCCATTTGCGCGTTTCGGTGCGGAGATACGCCGCGCCGGATGGCGTCGCGCGGTAGTAGCGCGCGCGTCGCTTGTTTTCGGTGACTCCCCACTCGGCGGAGACGAGCCCGCGCGTTTCCATCCGGTAGAGGGCCTGGTAGACGCCGGAGTCGTCGAGGTCGAGGCGACGGCCCGTGCGGTCCTCGAGCCACGCGATGATCTCGACGCCGTGCATGGGACTCCACGCGAGCGCGCGCAGCACGATGATGTCGAGGGTTCCTTTACTGACCGGCTGGCCCTTGGCCATGAGTCTATCCAGAGTCTAGATGTAGGGCGTGGATAGTAGCAGTACTGGGCGAGGCGGGCAACGACGCAGGGACGAGCCGTCTGGACGGCCCACCGCACCCACGCTGGTTGGGCCCCCTGTTGACGCCGCTGTTTCGGACGCCGATCTTGCTGAGGACCGATTCAAATTCTTATCATCGCCGCGGCCTGCCGCCACCGCGTCCCAACAACCGAAATGCTGAAGATCCGCGCCGCGCAGATAGAAGTCCTCGGCCGAGAGAACGAGGCGGGGATGGAGGGCCGCGCGCTGCGCCATTTGCAGAATTGCCTCCCCGACGTCTGTGCGACGCTCGGAGAGGCCGAGCTGCGCCGAATCATTCAATTCGGCCGCGGGCGGGCCAAGAGTCATGACATCCGGCACGAACTCGACTTCTTTCGTTACCTCAACTTGATGTTCATGTTCGGGCTCGAGTTCGACACCGATCCTCGGTATCCGTGGGCCGCGCGAACGTTGCAAACGGACAAACAGTCGCGGGTGAAAATGGACTTGCTGATGGATCACGCCCTCCTCTTTTGCTCGCAAAACGCCAGCGAGCAGGCTGCCGAATGACCGGCCCTCCGGTCGAGGCGACCGGCCCGGTCGTTCAGCCCGATGCCGGCCAACTCCAAGCCATGAATCGGTCGGCGGCGCAAAATGCGTCGCCCGTGAACGACGGCGCGGTGGCGTGCGCGAAAACGAGTTGGTTTTCCATTCGCGTGATCGACGACAAAGACGCAGTGGTCGAAGGTCTCACGCTCAAGCTCAAGCTCAAGGGCGCCGGCGAGGTCGAACGCGTGACGTCGAGAGCGACCGATCCGGTGAAGGTCGAGCAACTCGATGCTGGTGGCACGGGCGAGGTGATGGCGATCGAATCGGAAAAGGTGGTTTGGGAAGCCGTCGGCGACATCACGTAAGCACGTAATCACGACCACCTCATGGCTCGAGTCTTCAAACCGCGCGGCGATGCCACCCCGCACACGCCCCTCGCCGACGAGACGCTCGAGGATATCGTCAAAGACAAGTGTGAAGTTGCCGTGCCGCCGATCACGGTCGACGAGGTCGCGCTGTTCAACTGGGGAACCAGCGACAAGAAGGAATTGCTGCGCGCGCTCGTCGAGCTGATCGGCGTGAAAGACGCGAACGTGGCGGATCCGGCCAAATCGAAGCTCCTTCCGGCCCGAGGCCGAGCCGGCGAGAAGATCCTGCTTCCCAAGGTCCTCAAGAAGGCGGGCCTTTCGTTCGACGCGCCGCACACACTGAAGGTGAAGACAACCCTGCCCGCGACGGCGATCTCGATCACCAGTCTCGACAAATGGTTCCTGCCCGCGGACGAGACCTGCGACGTCGGGTGGGCGGTGGAGGGACTCAAGGCTCGCGCGATGAAAATCGACATGGCGGTGTACGCGAGCAACTACACCAAGGCCACGGCGACCAACAGCGGCGAATTCGTGACGTACACGTACGCCGATCTGGATGTCCCGATCCTCAAGAAGGTCATCAAGGCCGACGCGGCCGAACGCGCCGCGGAGACGGACACCACCTGGAAGGGTGAGAGCGAGGCCACCGACGGCGTTCTGAAGGCGCGTGCCCCGGCAAAGCGGTACATCAACGTCGCGCAGTCGCCATACACGGTGATGCTCCGGTACTACAAACACGACGACCACGCGAAGGCCATCCTCAAGCTCGGCGCATTCTGGCCGCGCTGGTCGGGTGCCGGCGTGTCGCGCGCCGTCGTTGATGATTCACTCAAATTCACGTGGACGCTGAAGGACTGTCCCGCCGATCTCCAGGGACAATTTCAGATCTTTGACAAGGACGGCGCCATCGTCTGGCGCCAGGCGCTGACGGCCGCCGAATGCGGCAACGGCGACCACGAGCACACCTGGACCGACGGCAAGCCGCTGATCGCCGAAGACAAAATGCCCTACCGCGTCCAGGTGCAAGTCCACACCAACAAGGACAAAGATCCGGGCATGGGCCTCGCGGCCATGCATACCGAGGTGCGGATGCTCACACATCCGGACATCGGCACGCACGCCGCCGATCACGAGCTGGAGCCGCAAGTGCTCGCGTTCGCCCTCGCGCCACTCTACTCCTACAATGGCACGGCACCAGTCGAGGATTCGGCGAAAGGGCGGAAGCTGCGGCTCGCCGCCGCCGGATATCATCCCGGCCCGATCGAGGACGGCGAGGCCCAGGTCCCGTACGTCAAGGCGATCAAAGAATTCCAACGCGATCACGCCAAGCCCGGCGTCACGCGGCTGATCGGTGCCGATACGCCGCCGGAGCGACTGGCCGCCAACGGCACCATCACCGACCTAACAAAAACGCTGATCGCCGCGCAGACGGCCGATCGCCGTCCACTGTTCGGCACGGATGCGCGCGCCGACATTACGGACGCGGCGGCGCTCAACGCGTCGTTGAACGACAAGGCCACGCCGATTGTCGGTTGGGTGGACGACCGCCACAACTACACGGCGACGCGGGCGCAGTTCGCGGCGTACGTTCTGCCCAACATGGGCCTCGAGAACTATCGTGGCGGCATGGGCCAAGCCGCCGACGGCAAACAGGCCCGCGACGACGAATCCACGTGCCGGCCCTGGCTGCCGATCGAAGTGCGCATTCCGCTCATGAAAAAGGCGGACACGTTGCAAGCCGCGAATCCCGCCGTGCCCGAGGTGACCGACGTGATGCGCAACGCGCTCGGCCCGATCCGGATCGATTGGACCTTTCGCGATCTCGCACCCGAGTACAAGGTCGACACAACCGAGTATGACGCGACGCGCGTCCGCTCGCTCCGGTTCATCACGACGGCGATCGATGCGCAAAAGGGAGTGCACAACGGCAAAGACGCGTTCAATGTCCAAGACACGCTCGGCGGTCTGCGCGGCGCCGACTACCACAAGGCGACGTTCGGGATCGATACCGATAGCCTGATGCCATGGAAGGCCGAGGCGGACGCCGGCGCGACGACCGTGTGTTCGGTGACGCACGACGATCTCGGACAGGAGGAAGCGCGGGTCTTCGCCAGGCGGCGCGGCTTGGCGGGCATCTACCTGCGTCCGTCGATCATCGGCGGCGACGGCTATCAGTTCCGTGCGCAGGTCAGCTTTCGCGACATGCCGACCGCGGCAACACATCCGAATTGGAAAGTGCTGCGCGAGCGGTACGACGAGACGAAGCTTCCACAAGCGCACACCGCGCCGATCCGGCTGTGGCGCAAGGACTCGTATCGCGGTCACGTGCAATGGGCGCCGGCGCATCATTGGGGCACGTACGACGTGCAGAACCGGAAGTTCTATGAGCCCGGGATGGTGCACTTCGTTCGTGAGGCCACCGCGACGAGCGTGCGCCCCACCTCGCTGTATTCGGGCTGGGGCGGCGCGAACGCCTACAAGGACTTGATCGCGAACGTCGTGACCGGCGGCATGGGGACCGATGAGAAGACTCAGCGCTATCGGGCGAAGTCCGAGATGACGTTGTCCGACGACTACATCTGGCCGTGGTCAGCCGACAAACACCTTGGTGTCCAAGGTGTGCCCCCGGCCAATACGGTCCTCGCCGCGTACGACGTCACCTTTTTCGACCAAATCGACCGCGACACGTGGATGCTGTATTGCGATCCGCTGGCGTACGACACACTCGCCAAGTTCGAGAATGCCCACGTTGCACTGCGCGGGCACCTCATGGGTGAGTTTCGCGCATCGCCGCAGTATTGGAAGGAGGTGTACTACTGCAGCGAATGCGTCACCGATCAGATTCTCATCGAGCGGGCGGCCACCGGCGGGTCCGCCGTCGGAGAAAAGTGCCGCGGCGGCGCGTGTACCGGCACGTTGGAGTCGAGCGTCTTCGACGACTACGTGTGTAACCGGTGTGGAACAATCGTCAACGCGTCGATTACACGCCGGCTCGGCGGCACAGCGTGCACGACGCCGTGCACTGGTACGATGCAGAGGACCGCGACCGTGCAAGCCAATTGGCTCAGGCGCCAGGTCAGCGGTGGGAATACCGTCGAGGCGACGTACAGGTGCGACAACTGTGGCCGGACCGACCAGGCGTTCGAACAGGCTGGCGCCGGGGCCGCGAACGTGGCGTGCGGCTTGGTGTGTCCGCGCCGCGGAACGATGCAGGCGTCCGGGGCGCCAACGGCGCAGGAGATCGCGGGACCAAGCGCCGCGCTTCCGCTCGCATCGTGGGGCGGACCGCTCGGCAGCCTGTTCCTCGACACACGCGAAGGCCCGCGCACGTTCTGGTCGCACGAGATCGGGCACCACAAACATCTCGAGCACGCGGGCGACGTGATCAGCACTCCGGCACAACACGATCGCGCGGCGAATGCCGGAACGCTCGGGGCCACTCCGAGGGGCGCAAACCACCACGAGTGGGACCGGGACTGTATCATGAGTTACATCAACTCGGAGACCGCGTTCCGGCTCACGGCGACGGACGACGACCGCGGCTACTTCTGTGGCAAGTGCCTGCTCAAGTTGCGAGGCTGGAAAGTCGAAGGCCTCGCTGATCCGGCGGGCAATCTCATCGGACCCTGACGTATGGCTGGAATTCGATCGCGTGCGCTGAACCCCACTCTGTTGCCGCTGGCGACAGTGCTTACGGTCGCCGCGTGTGTGTGGCTTCCAACGGCAGCGTCGCAAATCCCCCCGAAGAAAGCGGACACCATGATCAATGCCGTGATTGCGACATTCCCGACGGAGCCTGCCGTCGTCTCCGGACAATCATTGATGGTTCGGACGGTCTTCGACAATCGCGGCACGGAGTCCATTGCCGCGCCCAAGCGAACGTCGCCCTCGCCGTTCGACTACGTCCTTCGCTCGCAGCAGGCGGGCGGTCCGGAATACAGCGTGTCGCAGTCGAATACGTTCCGCCGCCGGCAGCGCGAGCGGGCCGCTGCGCCGCAGCTGGAAACGCAGCCGCTCGCCGGCGGAGCAAAGATCGAGCGCTTCGAGGATGTCGCCACCTATTCGACCGTGAGCTTCGAACCCGGTGAGTATTGGCTCACGGTGCGGTATCCGAAAGAAGGGCTCGAATCGCCGAAATCTCCCGTCACCATTCTGCCGCTCGAAGCGGAGAGTTTCTCGAGCTTCGTCAGCGACGGGCATTTGACGACGGTCGCCGCGCATCGCCGGCCGGACGGAGAGATCGTGCTGTTGCACCGCGAGAGTCAGGTCGCAGATCCACGCGAAGGTGTGTTCATCGCCCGGCATACGCTCCCAGCCGGAACACCGGTCAGCGTCGCGACGTCGATCGACGTCGTTCCCGCCGGCAGCGGCCGATGGTTCGCGTGGCTGCGCGATGGAAAGCTCACAGCGAGCAATGGGTGGGGCGATCGCGTCATCAAACGGGCGGAGCCGGTCGACGCCGCCGGAGTGCTGTTGAGTCCAGGGTTTCAGATTGCCGTCGGCACGGCGTTGTTCGGCACGGTTACACCAGCGGGGCGTCTCGAGACGTTCGTCGTGACTCGTGACGGAATAAAAAAAGGATGGAGCGCCGAGTTGGGAGCCGGGGCGACCAATGCGCGCTGGAACGGGCAGGCCGATGGCTCCGTCACGGTCGCGTGGGAGGAATCCACATCGGGCAGAGTCATGCGACGCTCATTCGGCGCCGACGGCAAGCCGCGCGACGCCGCGCCATTCGCCGCAACACCCGGACGTCCGCTCGCGTGGGGGCTCGCCGCATTCGGCCCGGCGGCGATTTGGGTCGTCGTGCTCGACGGCGCGGTGCCGCTGTTTGCGCGCTTTCCGGTCGGCGGCGAACGCGTGGTGACGCGTCTCGCCGAGCTCGCGGGCGCGACCGCGTGGGATTTCGTGCAGGCGACAGGCGAACGCGCTGAAGTCGCCGCGATCGCGAACGACAGACTCTATGCATCGGGGTTGCAAGGTCCGGCGTGGCGTGCCGTTGGCGATGCTCCGCGCGCGAGCCGGTTCCACCTCGTGTCGCTCGACGGCGCGAGGATATATGCGGAGTGGATCGAAGCCGGCGATGTGCGGCGCGCCCCATTGCCTTGAGCGAAAGATTGGAGTCCGGTTTTGTTCTTTTGAGACGTTCATCAGAATGCCGCGTCGCGTCCAACCGCCTGGTCTGGACTTCGGAACTCTGAAACGATCGAGAGAACGCCAAATGAGTCGCATTGCTCGACCCCTGTTCGCCATCGTTGGAATCGCACTGTCGGCCACCACCATCGCGATTCCCGCACACGCTCAATTGACTGCTGGTGGTGATCCCGGTCCCGGCGCCTTTGCGAGTTGGACCAACAACTCGCAGAACCTGTCGAACCAGATCGTCTTCGACAACTTCATCGTCGCATCGGGCGAGAGCTGGTCGGTGAGCTCGTTCTTCGCGGCTGTATCGGCGTCAGGCTTCGCCACGAATCCGAGCACCCTCCATTGGGAGCTTCGCACGGGGATGGTCGCCGACAGCAGCACGGGAACCGTCGTCGGTTCGGGTAGCGGCGTGGCAAGCGTCGCCGGCGATGTCTATACGATTCCGGTCTCGAGTCTGACGCTTGGATCGGGCACGTACTGGCTCGGGATCTGGGCGGATTTGAGCGGATTCGCCGGCGCTAGCGTTCTCCCGCCGAATGACCCCGCCTGCGTTGCCGATCCGGGCAACCCCGACTGTATCCCTGAGAACATGTTCTGGGGAACGGAGTCGACGGATGGGGTGCATCGGACCAACGCGGTCAATGACGGGTCAGCCATCTGGCTGATTGAAGCGGACGCGAACAACGCCGGCGGATCGCCGAATCCCATCGATCACGATTTTTCATTCGGCGTGAATGGTGTGTCGAGCCAAACGACGGCCACACCGGAGCCTGCATCGGTCGTGCTGATGGCGACAGGGCTGGCCGGTCTTGCGTTCGTGCGTCGGCGGCGTCGCGAACGATAGCCATTCGCCGTACATCTTCGAGGGGTCGTCGAACGAATTCAGAGTGCTTGAATACGCCATTTTTGATCGTGATCGTCGAACACAACTGTGTTCATGAGCTGTCTCCGATGATAAGTGTTCACCGCCGGCCACGACGAAACCCGCGCCAAATCGAAGAATGCGTTGCGAGCTGGTAGGTCCTAGGTCGCCCTGAGCGCGTCAACCGGCTTCATGGTTGCCATACGCCAGACCGCTACGATCACCGCCAGCGTGATCGCCCCCAGCATCAGGCCTGCGCTCCCTGCCATCGACCGTGCCGGTACACCATGAGAAAGACCGAACGACATCGGAAAGAGAGGCGCGATGTACATCAACACACCAAGACCGACCGCTAGACCGCAACATCCGGAGACGAGCGCGCGTCGCGTGAAAAGCCAGAGTATGCGATGCTGCGACGAACCCAGCGCGAGGCGTACGCCCACCTCGCGGATGCCCTGACGGGCATTGAAGGACGCAACGCCGTATGCGCCAATGCATGCGAGGGCGAGTGCCAGGAGCGCGGCACTGATCAAAAGCTTGAAGAGCGTTCGACTCGTCGCCGTCTGTTCGAGCATCAACTGGCGAACTGACGACGCCGATTCAACCACCGATGCCGGGAACGCTGACCGCATGGTCGCGTCGAGCTCCTTCTTGACGGTCATCGGATCCACCGCCGCACGCACCACCAATACTCGCCGCCCAAGAGTCGCGCTGAATTGGGTCGCGAGGACGTACGCTTCGCCTATTGGTTTGTCCTCCGTTTCCAAGGCGTAGGCGATGTCGGGAACGATTCCAACAACGCGGGCTGCGGTCGTGGACGCGTCACCGACGGTGACGAGGCGCCCGACCGGATCTTGGCCCGCGAGCAACTTGTCCGCGAGCGAGCGGCTCAAGACAACGACGCGATTCCTCGACCGTTCGTCGGCCGAGGTGAAGAGACGTCCCTCGAGCGCGCTCACAGCGATCGCGCCAAAGAACGCAGTGTCGACGACGTTGAGACGCGTTGGCGGAACACCATCGACCGAACGCGAGTCGCGAGCGTCGCGAGCGTCGCGCGAGTCGCGAGCGTCGCTGGAGCTCCAGGGCGCCAAGTGAATGGAAAGCAGGGACCCGCCAGCTGGTGCGTTGGACGCGCTAGCTACGCCGGCAACGCCCGGCAAAGACCTCATCTGTTCGACCATTCGGTCGACGCGAGCTATCCAGGGGGCCTCTCGACTACGGCTTCCGATCCTTGAGGTACGCCTCGGGAATCGGACTGTCTGGCCGTTCCGACTGCCAATACACGGTCAGAATCCACCACCGCGTGCCGTCATTCAACAACTGAATGCTGTTGATGCCGCGCGCAAACGGCTTCGCGTCGTTCGCTTGACGGCGTGATTCATAAACGCTAAAGGCGTGCGAGATGGCGCCGAATGTCTCACCCGGCCGTGCGATCTCGCGCTCGAAAAACCCATTCTCTTCGAGACCCACCTTCGCCGAGTTCGCGTATTCGTCCGGCGTTTCCACGCGTGCCGTCGCTTTGCCGTTCGGGAAACCCGTGGGGATGAGCCGCGCACCCGGGACGAAGAGTGACTTGAAACGATCCCAGTCACGGTGCTGGCACGCGGGCCCCGAGATCGCGTCGTACAACGCGGAGAGAATCGCGTCCTCCGAGGCAACGTCTTTCGGATTCGCGGCGCCATTCGTCGTCGTCGGCGGCGGGTCGTACGTCTTGCAGCCCTCGAGCGGCGCGCCGGGCGGGATGGCCCGCATTCCAATCTGCGTGAGGGTGCCGGGCTCGCCGTCCGAGATCTCGATCGTTCCCCGCACATTGAGATCGGAGCTCTTCTGCTTGGCTAGGAACTCGATGTGTCGCGGTTGATCGACGAGGACTTTGATCAACTCGAGGCCGCCGGAGTTCCTCCGATTCGCAAGCATGACAGCCGAAGGTATGGCCGACTGATACTTCGTCAGGAATGCCTGGATCGCCGCGCTGTCGCCTGAGTTGTAGGCGCTGTACCACGCGCGTAGCGCGCCGCCCGCGGGCGTCGCGGGAATCGCGACCGCCGCGGCGCTTTGAGCGCCGGCGACGGACGCCGCCGAAATCAGCGAGACACCCACCAGCCGCATCCAGAATCGAGTCATCGTTCCCCCTCCCTCACGAAAATGCTACGAGGCCGTCACGTCGGACGATGCGGACGCCGGGCCGTTCCTGCAAGACGTGGGTACGCCTCCGCCGAACGTCGCCACCCTCCGGGCTCATTCCACTGGAATGCCGGCCGCGGCCGTTCTTGTCTGCGACTCCGCGCCATTCGAACTTCGGGCACGAAACTCGTTTGTTCGCGGGGACCATTGGGACCGTTCAGGCGTGATCCCTGCCAACTCGCCTGTAAGTTCTTGTGAAACAACGTTTGCTAAAATGACTTGCCGAACTCGGCGTGCCATTTTGCACCTATGCTGTCAGTTCCGTGCTTAGGCGCATGCGACATGCGAGGAGTCTGGGACGTTGAACCTCCATCATCACTCAGCTCGCAGCGCTTGAACGGGGTCGATGCGGGTTGCGCGACGTGCGGGCACATACGCAGCGAGCCCGCCGACGAGCAGGAGCACAAGACATGCTCCACCGAGGGATACGGGATCCGATGGACTGACCTGAAAAAGCAAAGCAGAAAGCACGCGAGACGTCGCCAGCGCTCCTGCCAGACCTGCAATCACGCCCACGCCTATGACAATGCCGGCGCGGCCAAGCACCTCAGATCGCACGCGACCAACTGAAGCGCCAAGCGCGATCCGAATACCAATCTCGCGTGTCTGATCCCGCACCAGCGACGCCATCACGCCGTAGAGTCCGATCGCCGCGAGCAGGAGCGCCAGAAGGCCGAAACTCGTCATCAACATCGTGCCAAGTCGTGGCTCAGCCAGAGATGGCGCAAGCACGTCGTCCATCGAGCGGACATCATACAGTTGCGTCGTTGGAGCCACTTCCGCGAGCGCGGCACGGAGCATCGGCGCCAGAACCGCGGGGGATTCAGTCGCACGAATCGCGAAATAGCCTTGCCAGAATCCCTGCCCGACTGGGAGGTAGGCGATCGGTGACGATTCTCGAAGGACACGAATGTGCGCGTCCTTGGCGACGCCAACGACGGTCCGCCATCCGTTGCCGCCGACGATCGCCCCTGCCGCCACTGGCATCCGCAACTGCTTCCCGAGGGGATTCTCCTTCGCCCAATAGATGCGCGCGAACGATTCGTTGACGATCATGACCAGCGGCGCCGAGCCTTCGTCGGCGTCGGTGAAGCCTCGGCCGCGAATAATCGGAATCCCGAACGTGCGGAAATATCCAGGTCCGATGACGTCGCCGGAGGTCGTCGCGTTCGACTCCGCCTGATCATTGGACTGGCCGGGCTTCGTGAAGCGAACCTGCCATACGCCCGTGCCGACCATCGGCGGAACGACGAGTGGCGTCGATGCGACGATTCCCGGGATCGACGCCAACTGTCGCTGCATGCGTTGCGCGACTTCCGTGAGCATCTGCGGCGTCGTGTCGCGCACCCAGTCCGGCGTGAACGACACGGCCAACACGTGCTGGCGGTCGAAGCCCATGTCGTCGCCTTGCAAACGCCCGAGGCTACGCGCAAGCAGCGCCGCGCCCGCGAGCATCACGACCGCCAGCGCCACCTGCGACGCGACGAGCGTCTGTCGAACAAGCCGGCGGCCTCGCGTGTCGTGCCCTGTTCGAGCGCCCAGCCGGAGTGGTGAGCCGACGTCGCCCTGCGCGATCAAGAGCGTCGGCAGAACACCGAACAAGAGAACGGTGAGCGCGGTGATGCCGACCGCCGGAACGATCGGCGCGCTCGCGAGCCGAACCTCATCCAGTCGCGGGAGATTGTGCGGCGCGATGAGACCGAGATTGCGAATCAACGCCGTAGCTAAGAGGAGGCCAAGCGATCCACCCGCGACCGCGAGCAACGCCGATTCGACGAGGAGTTGCCAAGCGATGTCACCGAACTGTGCGCCGAGCGCTCGACGCACGGCGAACTCGCGCGTCCGACCCGAGGCACGGAAGAGCAGGAGGTTGCCGACGTTGAGGCACGCGATCAGGAGGAGCAGGGCAACCGCCGCAGTCAGGATGCCGAGGACAGGCCGGACGTCGCCGACGACGGTTTCGGTGAACGTCGCGGCGTGCGCGCCGGTGATCTTGTAGGTCGGATCGGCGCGCTCAGTGAACGCGACGTACTCGGCGCGCGCGCCGGCGAGCGTCGCTCCGGGCGCGAGACGTCCGACGACGAATACTGAGGTTGTCGCCTTCCATCCGCCGCGCATCGGTAACCAGAAGTCGACGCCGGCAGGATACGCCAGTCCAGGCGGTGCGACGCCGACGATCGTATACGTCCATTTCGTGGCAGGATCGACGACGTGTTTGCCGATGACGCTCGAATCGCCACTCAACTGCTTTCGCCACGCATCGTACGCGAGCACGATCTTGCGCTGCGTTACACCGCCATCTACCCCAAGCCGTGCGAACGTGGCTTCCTCATCTTCGCGGCGGAAGAAGCTTCCAAGCAGCGGCCGTGCGCCGAGGACGTCGAAGAAGTTCGCGGTCACCATGCCTTGCTTCATGGCGAACGTGCGATCGCCGATAGTGAACGGAGCCGTTGTGGCGCCCCAATGCGCCACGCCCGCGAACTCGCTGAGTGTGCGGGATGAGCGGCGGAACGGCGCCAACAGTTGCGGGTCTGGAGCGTAGTCCGATCCGGGTGTGCGGTACGTCCACATCACAACGATCCCGTCCTGATCGTGCACGGGCAGTTTCTTCACGAGCACGGTTCGAAAGACGGCGAACATCGCCGCCGATGCGCCGATGCCGGTCGCGAGGATGATCACTGCGGTCACGAAGAATCCGGGTGTGCGCCGGAAGCCACGCAGGGCGAGCCGGGCATCGGAACGCACATGGTCGAACCGCTGGCGCCATCCCGCACTTCTCGCTCGCGAAGCGTCGTGTTGCGTCATCCCACGCGACTCGTAATCCCGGATATGCATCTTCATCATGGAAGCGAAACGAGCGGCTCCGCCTGTCGCGGCAATCATCCGCAATCGGCTGTCAGCGTCCTACTGTCAGAATCCTATATGATTGTCGTGTAAGCAGGCAATCCGCATCATCGATGTAGCGCCGGCCACTCGTCCCGCTCGACTTTGCTATTCGGCTCACTCGGATGGGGCCCTCAGTACGCTACATGATGTGGATCCATCAATGGAGAGTTCGGAAACGCCAACTACTTGCGAGCCCACTCAATGTGGACCACGCTAGCTGACGTTTCCGTCACCGATGCCATCAGCGGAAGCGTTACGGCTAGCAGTTGTTCCGGCGGCTCGTGCGACTTCACGGTGACTGTGACCGATCTAACCACCAGTGGTAGTCGTTCGATGCTGTGGAGAACGACTGACACCGGTCGGCAACTCGTCGGTGGCGCCTTCGAAGGAATTGCAATGAATAACTGCGGCGACTATCCCCAGAGCCAGGTGGCTTACAGCAATCTTGCGGTGGCAGACCGCTCTGGTCCGGTTAGTCTGACATCGTCGTCGTGGGGAAAGATCCCTGGTACGGGCTACATGAGTGGCTGCGGCACAGACTTTGTCACCACGGGCACTACGATAACGTTCCGCAATGTTTCCTTGTCGGTCATCGCGGCGGGGCTGACCAGCGTCAATACGGGCGAGTCATGCACTTACTCTGCCATACCAAACGGCGGATACGCGCCTAACAGCTACACCTGGACCGTCGACGGTACGATCCTTAGCGGCCAGAATACGGGTGTGATCAATGCCTCGTTCAGCGACGGGATACATGCTGTTACGGTTCACGCAACGGATGGTAAAGGGTTTACGGCTTCTAATACCATCGATGTCGATTCGGAGTCCGAGGGACGACGAGGGTGCGAGCGGTGAACTGGACACTCGTTAGCCTTGCTCTTGCGATACTGCGCAACGGGCGCAAACGCTTCACTCATCGTTGCACGGTGTCGCACGCGTCAAGGCATTTGGAGATCGGAATGCGAATACGTTCGTTCGTAGGCGAACTGGTTGCGGTCGCGAGTGTGACCGGCGCGCTTGCCATCAGCGCCGCGTCTGCCGAGGCGCAACGGTTCTATGAATTGGCTGGAGGCTGGAACGCCGTGGCGCAGGCAGCGTCATCCGGTACGGATCGATTCGGATCAGGACCCTATCTCCGGGGTTCGGTCGGTCTGTCTGTAGCTCCAAGAACAAGGATTCGTTTTGATGGCGACGCGATGGTGTTCCGGCTTCAGACGGAGGCGCCTGTTCCGTGCCCATCGCAAGGGTGTCCCCACGCCTTCTACGACAACCATACGCGAGGAGTTGCGGCACTCACCGCGAACGGTTTGTTGTCACTTGACTCACGAGAGTTCTGGTACCTAATTGGCGGCCTCGGAGCATACGACATCGAGACCCAAGTGAATTCATTGCATGTGGGCGCGTCCGTTGGGGTGGGTTTGGGCATCCCGGTTGGCCTACACGATCGAGTAGTTATCGAGGCGACATGGCACGGGTTGGCGCCAAACAGCAACGGTCCCGGTTGGCTTGTTCCAATTAGCGTCGGGTTTCGGTTCTAAGTGCTCTTGCGCAAAACGAAAAGAGTTCTCAGCAGAGAACTCTTTTCGTATCTACACGGAGGAACGTCAGCTGACAGCCTCAGGGTTTTTGGTGTCGATCAAAGCTACGACAAAGCCGCTGTTGAGGTCGTGACCAGAGCAATTGAGCGCGCTGCTCCCGGCTCGGGACCGTCGCGGCCGGCTGGGACGTTAAGGACCGTTGCAGACAGTTGGGGATGGTTAAGTCGCGAATCTGCGTTTTAGGTGGTTCTCATGGGCCTCATGGGATTCACGAGTCGAGGGTTTCAAATCCCGCCGTCCCGATTTGTAAAACAAAGCACAGCACCTACTGCTGGCTGCAGCGCTTTTTACTTTCGCGGGGAAGTCCGCAAACGCCGCCAGTCGTTGGCATCAAAGTGAGCGCGACCGGGCTAGGTACGCACGCGAAACGAGGCGGCATCCACAACCATCGCGGAGCCGCCTCGTTCGTGTTCGTGCTTTTGAGTTGTCTCATTACGCTGCCACCGCCACCGGAGAGGTCACCGTCGTTGGCGCGGGCGCCGGACTCGTCACCAATGCTGGCGCAGGCGTCACCGTTGCCGGCGCTCCCGTCGACTGGACGGGCGCTGGAGCAGTGGTCGGCGTGCCCGACACAGGACCAGCCTTCTGCCGAACCATCTTCGCCGACGTCCACCCGGCGACGAGCGGCGGATTGTCCGCGGAGTGCGCCAGGATCAGCGCATCCAACACCTGGAGGATGATCCGACCGCGCTTCTCCTCCTCGAGCAGACCGACGGTGGCACCAGCCCGTCGGTCTTGATGCTGGCCGCGGCCCGCAATCGACGTGGCTACCGCGACTGCGGCGTTTCGGAGATCGTCGACGAAGGTCGGCGGAAGTCCGTTGTCCACGAACACCTGCGCGTGCACGCTCGCCGCATCAGCCATCGAGTAGGCCGCGGCTACGAGCCGCTGCGGAGGGATCGTGGTTGGCGGGAGCGTCAACGCGGCGAACTCCGGAACGCTCCGCAACTTGAGCTGCGCCAGCTTCGCGACCGGCCGCATGTAGCTACGGCGGAGCGCCAGGCGCAGGGAACGCTGCCGGGCCGTTTCGCCCCGGCTGCCGCGGTCCGCGCTGTCCTGCGCGACCGAGTAGTCCGAGAGCTGCTTCACTACGTCGTCCAACTGCTTGCGGGTCGACGTGTTGACCGCGCCCAGGGCATCGGCATTCGCGTCGAGAAAAGTCTGAGCGCGAACGAGGGCGTTGAGTACTGCAATCTGTCCATCTCGCATGGTACACCTCCAGAAAGGATTCGAATGCCAGAAAAGGGTAGAGGGCCGTGTGGACACTCGAACACGCCGGCCCTGTATGAAGAGAGCCGGCCAGAATTCTCGAAGTCTTGCAAAAAATCTTGTGATGGCCTTCAAAAAAGTTGCGATGGCCTTCAAAAAAGTTGCGGTGGCCTTCGAAAAGGTCGCGGTGGCTTTCGACAACGTCACCGCGGCGTTCGAAGCCCGCCGGCCCGGCTCTCCGCGCGTGCGACCCGCGCAACTTTCCATTGCAGCCCCATTTAGGTCGCTGCGAGTCGTCTCAGTCGGACACGGAGCCGCATCGTTCCAAAAGCCGACCGCTGCGAATTCCTAGACGACTCGTCTCGGAAACCGCGGCGCCGTCTCTCGCGGCGAGACGACCAGCGCAATAACTCGCGCGACTCGTCTCAATTTTCATCGCACCCCCAAACCGGGCGACGCGGACGCCGTTCCAAGAGCGACGAGTGGTCTCCGATTGTTCGCGCTGCTGAGAGAAATGAGACGACTCCTCTCCGGAGCGAGACGAGCGCTGAAGCAATCGACACTGCCGGCGAAAAAGGCGAGGGCAGTCGGCTCAAATGTCTCTCGATCGACACGGGACTTCGCCAAGATCGACGACAAATGAGACGACTGGGCGAGTTTTCGACGCCTGTGGTCTCGACGTTCAACGACGGCGCTTCGTGCGGAATCCGTTCCGCATTTCGCGAGACGAGTCGGATGTTCTCGCGAGGCGCTCGCCGAAAACTGAGCGACGTCATCTCACGCCGGAGACGACTCGTCTCGGCCACGAGTCGATCCGTCAAAAAAGAAGGCAAATCCTCCTTCGAATTGCACGGTCTCGCGTCGCGGTCCGTACGAGGCGTATCGCTCCGATGACGATACCGCTCAGCGTTGTACCAACTGTTCTCCCCAGTCGAAGGCGTCACTTTTCCTTGGGGGTCCGTCGGATTCACGCCCCGGGGTTTCAGTTTCACTCGCGAGGCAATGAGTTTCGGCTTTTGGCGTTTCTCCCTAGCGCAACCGCAATGCCGATGTTCTAATAGAGGACGCGACGCCGCGGCTGCGGCGGTCAGCTTTCCCACCGGGCGGGCGGCATTCCATCACCGGAGCACGCGCTTCCATGACCGCAATGCCTCCGCAGGCGGACACGGTTACATCGGGCGACCGCACGTCTGCGACCGAGCAAACCGAGTTGCTCTTTCAGTCGCTGCCGCCCCTCGAATCGCCGGGGTATTTAGCGCTTCTCAAAACGGCAACAGCGGGCGAGCTGCCGGCGTCGGTCCTCGCGCGAGCGTATCGGCGGCTCCAAGTCGGCAGCGTCGCCGACGCCACGCTCGACCGCCTCGTTTTTCAACGCAACCGTCATGGATATCTCAACGCGTTGTACAAAGCCGCGCGGCAGCGCCGTTTGCGCCTCGGAGCGTATGGTGTCGAGGATCTCGAGCAGAACGCCATCGGCGAGATCGTCCTGACGCTCGCCGGCCAGAGAGGCCAACGTGCCGAGCGTTACTGGGTTGGCTTCCTGCATGATTGCGTGTCGCAGGCGTATCGCGGTCTCGTGGGACGCCGCGAACAGCGACTCGAGGCTCGCGTCGACGGCACGCCGGAAGAATGGGAGTCCGAGATCGAGCCGGCGCGGTCGATCCCATGGCAAGGATGCGTCATGCCGGATCGTCTCGAGCGGCTCGAGGGATTCATCGCGCGGACGATCGCCAGGATTCCGAAGCCGAGGCTTCGCGAGGTGGCGGCGGATCTGTTCAGTCATTCGCCGACGCAGGTGTCGAGCAAGGACGTCAACGATCCCAATACGCTGGCGGGGCGCCTCGGCGTCAATCCATCGACGATCCATCGACTGCAAGATCAGGCGCGCGCGATTCTGCGGGCGGCGCTCGAGGCGCAGAACGAGTTCGAGGTCGATACGAGTTGTCTCAAGGCCGCGAAGAGAACGCCGGGTCACACATCGCGGAGCATCCAATGACGGAATCGGAGAAGGCCAAACAAGAGCAGATCCTTCGCTTCGCTCAGGAGGACAACGTGCTCTCGGAGTGCCAACTCGAGATCGAGCGTGCATGGAACGACGCGCGCGACGACTCGCCGGTGCACCGCCTTGCCGCGGCGCATCCCGACCTCGCGGACGAGCTGTACGACTTCTTCGTGTGCGTGGTCGAAGCAAACGATAACCTGGGCGACGAATACCCGGACTTTGCCGAGACCGAGCAGCGAGCGCGCGAGCTCATCGCCGGGAACGCCCAAGCGCCACCGACAAGTCAGGTGGCGCCGAAGAAAACGTTTCTTGCTCTCGTTCGCGACACGACCGGCGAGTACATCGACGACATCGCGGGATCGATGGACCTGCCGCCCGATTTTCTCGTCGACGCTTCGGAGCATGGCCGGATCCTGCCGCGCAGGGCGCGCGAGGAGCTCGTTCGACGCGCCTGCCGGACGCGGACCATCGACGAGGCCGAGGCGCTCGCGGCGTTCGACGTGCCGCCGAGCTTGCGGCGGGCCGCCTCGCGCAATCGAGTCTTCGAGCCCTCGAACGACACATATAAGGATGTCGTCGAGCGGTCCAGCTTGAGCGCCGAAGCAAAACGGTTCTGGCTCAGCTTCGCTGAACACTCTCCGAGGACGTCGTGATGCGGATCAAGCGTTCGAGCACGTGGTCGTGGGGCGCGGTCTCCGCCGATCTGACCGTAGGTCGCCGACGCCTCGCGCGCCGGCCGTTCGCGTCGGTCATCGCGATTGTTTCCATCGGTGTGTCGATTGCCGTCGTCGGCGCGATGTTTAGCGTTCTCGCGACGGTGGATCTCCGCGCGTTCCCATACGCGTTCGCCGACCGCCTCGTCACGATCTATACTAGCCACGACGCCTCGAGTCGCGATCCAGGATCGGAGGGCCCCGGATTGAGCTACGCGGCCTTCGTCGAATACCGGCGCCGCTCGCGATCGTTCGAGCGACTCGAGGCTTCAGCGACGGTGACCAAAATGGCGGGGGAAGCCGACGCCGCGGTTGAGATCATCCATGGGCATGCAGCGACGCTGGGGTTTCTTCCCATGCTCGGCGTTCAACCGGTGCTCGGACGCTGGTTTCTGGACCGTGACACGGTGAGCGGAGCCGCGCGCGTTGCCGTGCTCTCATATGACTACTGGAAGACTCGGTTCGGTGGGGATCCGGCCATCGTTGGGAAGCCGCTCATGCTTTTGGATCGCTTTCCGCCCGACGCGCCGCCCAAGCGCTATGAGATCATTGGTGTGCTCCCGCGCACGTTCGCGTGGGATGCAAGCAGCAGCTATTGGCTTCCGATGGGAGCCGGCGAACCGACATCGCTCACGACAGTCGATGTGTCGGGAAGACTTCGACCCGGCGTTCAGGTTCCGAACGCCAGCGCCGAAGTGGAGACGATCGCGGGCGACGTGCGAGATCTGATCGAACAAGTCCGGCCGCCTGGTGATCGTTCCCTTGGCGGCACGTTGACGGTCCGCGCGGCCCGGCTCGACGACTACCGACGCGATCGCAGCGGGGGCAAAGCCGCGCGTCTGGCTCTCTTCGGGATGACGGTATGCATCCTGGCCCTCGCCGTGGCAAATCTTCTGTTCTTGAACCTCCTCAGCGCGGAAGCGCGCCGAGGCGAGTTGGCTGTGCGTCGCGCGCTCGGCGCGGAGCGACGGTGGCTGATTCGTCAAATGGTCGTCGAGGCGGCACTGGTCGTCGCGCCCGGACTGCTCCTCGCCATTCCGCTTTCAACGCCATTGGTTTTGCTCGCCTCGGAGAAACTCGGCACCGCCGTGTTTGGCGTCGTTCCGACCGTCGATGCGGTAGCGATCGGGGTGATGGGGCTCATCGCGCTCGCCATCACCGTGATATTGGGAGTCGTACCGATTGCAGTCATCGCGCGTCGTGGCGTCGCCGACGGATTGCTCGGACGCGCCAACGCTGGTTCGCTCACCGGAGTTGTCCTGCCCCAACGCGCGATCGTCTTTGTCGAGACAGCGATCGCGATAGTTGTGATGACAGCGGCGGGGCTCATGGTGAAGGAGCTGTTTCGCCTAGAGTATCGGGAGTTGGGGTACACGCCATCCCGCGTCGTGCTCGTCAGCGCGCCGCCGAGCCGGCCTCGCCCGGCGCTCGAGGTGCGGGCGTTGGGTGCGACCGCGCGATCGCGCGTCGCGTCGGTGCCGGGGGTTTCACGCACGGCGATTCTCGCGACCGACTTCACCGTGCATCTGCGTGGTGACGGCATGCCGGAGCGCCTCCCGCCGACCATTCCTCGCGCCGTCTTCGGAATCACGAGCGACCTGTTCGGGATTCTTGGCGTGCCTGTCATCAAAGGACGATCATTCACGGACGCAGATGACGCGTCGCATCCCGACGTAACGATTCTCAGCGGCGAGGCTGCCCGTCGGCTGTTTGGCGACACCGATCCGGTCGGGCGCAAGCTGGCCCTCGCAGGGATGGGGCCGACTGAGGTGGACACATGGACGACGGTCGTTGGCGTCGTTGGTGACGCGCGCGTTCGTGACGACCCGACAAGCCCAAGGCAGGCGATCGTGTATCGACCCTTCGCGCAAGCCCACCCGTTCATCGTGCAGGTCGCGGCACGCGTGAACGCGAGGACGAATGCAATCGACCAGGCGCTGCGCGCGGCGGCTTCACCCATGGCAACCGGTGTGCGGGATAAATGGACGGTGACGTTTCTCGAAGACGACGCCGCCAAATACCTCGCCACACCTCGCTTCACGGCGATATCACTCACGATGCTGGCGGCGGTCGGACTTTTCCTCACGGTGATGAGTGTCTTCGGCGTGACCGCGACCAGCGTATCGCTCCGGACGCGCGAGATCGCGATCCGCGTGGCACTCGGGGCGAGCTCCGATCGTATCGTCTGGCCGATTGTGCGAGAGACGGTCATCCCAGTTGTGTTGGGCTTGTCGGTCGGCCTTGCGACGAGCGCCGAAATGAACCGCCTTATGAAATCACTACTGCACGGGAGCGGAGCCGTCGACGGGTGGGTCTACGTTCTCGCATCGATCCTAGTCGTCGGCGCCGCGTTGGTTGCATCGACGTTACCGGCGCGTCGAGCGTTGCGAATTGATCCCTCTGCCGCGCTCCGGTTCGACTAGCCGCGCGCGATCGAGCCTTCGAACCATTGACCGACACATACAGTATGCACGCGAGCTGAGATGCGAACCGTCGAATACGCGCGCGCGATGGGCCGCGCCGCCCGCGAGCGCGTCGGCGGACCACCGGCTGGCCTTCTCGAGCGACTGAGGGCGTATCTTCGCGCCGAGCATCGCGTGACTGTTCTTCCGATGAGCGCCGTGCAAATGAAGGGGAGCCGGGCGGCCATCAACGCCGAGACGATGGCGCTGCTCTACGACGCATCGCTCGCCGACGCCGAGGTGCTCATGCTCCTCGCGCACGAGCTCGGGCACCTCGTGCTTCACCGCCGACTGGGCGACGTAGAAACGGAGACCGATCTTCTGCTCGCCTCCGCGTACGGCGCGGCCGGTCCTCATGCGACGGCGCGGTACAGTTCACGTACATATGAAGAATCTCAAGCCACGGCGTTCGCGCTCGACTTCGTGGCGCCGAGCGACGCTGTCTGGGCGGGGTGGCATGCGGAATGTCATAGCACGGGACGACTAGCGGAGCAGTTTGGATGTAGCGCCGACATCATACGTGCGCAGCTCGCCCACGCGCTGCACGCAGTCGCACTTGGCGGCACAGTCCCGAGCGCGAGTCGAAAGGACGTGCCGTTCCCGGCGGCACAGTTGGCGGCAGCGCAGTTCACCGGCGCGCCGGCGATCGTCGACGCGGGACCCGGCACTGGAAAAACGGCGACGGTGATTCGGCGCATTCAGTGTCTTTTACAAGAACACGGCGCGCGGCCGAGCGAGATTCTCGCGCTGACGTTCAGCAACGAGGCGGCCCAGGAGCTGTCCGAGCGGATCGCGGCGCAATTTGGCGAGGACGTCGCGGACGAGATCAACGTGCGGACGTTCCACGGGTTCGGCGTAGAGTTCCTGCATCAGCACGGGCATCTCGTTGGACTGAGCGAGCGGTTCGAGCTGCTCGACGAGGAGCGTCAGATCGACGTGGTGAACGCACTGTTGGGGACGGTGCCGTGCGATGACCTCATCGACTTGCGCGTGCCGCGCGAGACCGCGGCGCGCGTCGTCGAGCACATCAACTTCTGCAAGCAGCGGCTATATGATGTGGATGTGCTGGGTGAGTCGCAGTTCGCGCAGCTCTTTCGGGCCTATGAGGCGGAGCGGTTGCGCGACGAGCGTCGCGCGCAACGTATAGACTTCGCCGACTTGATCGCGCTGCCCATTCGCATTCTCGAACAGCGTGCCGACGTTCGTGCGGCGTACGCGGCGCGGTTCCCGTGGGTGATCGTCGACGAGTTCCAGGACGTGACGCGCGCGACATCGCGGTTGCTGCGTGCGTTGTGCGGGCCAAGCAATCCGCCGTGGGTCGTTGGCGACGCCCGGCAGTCGATCTACCAATTCCTGGGCGCCGCGCCGGAGAACGTCACCGCGTTCGCCGAGGATTTCGAGAATGCGCGGGTGTTCGCGCTCGACGTCAACTATCGGTCGTGCGAGCCGGTCGTGTCCGCGGCGAACCAGCTCGCTGCGTTGTTAGAGAACTTAGAGAATGTAAATGATGCAGCAACTGAGTCCGTGCGGTGGAGGGCCGGAACGCCCATTGCACCGCTCGGTGACTGTCCCGTGACGGTTGCCGAAGCCGCGACGGACGCGGCAGAGGCGAACGGCGTCGCGACGCATGTGCGGGATTGGATCGAGCGCGATGGCGTTCAGGCCGGCGACATCGCCGTCCTGTGCCGCCGGCACGCCGACGTGCGACGTGTCATCCTCGAGTTGAGCCGGCGCGGAATCAAGGCGCAGGCGAGCGGTGTGCTCACGGCGGAGGGCGCGGCCGGCGATCTCGCGGCGATGGTGACGCTTGCCGATGCGCCGATAGCCTCGGCGCCGCGCGTAGTCTACGCGGTCGGCCGAGGACGACGAACGAGCGACGAGCTCAATGGGGTTGTTGCCGATCTGCTAAAGGATCTGCGAGGGGACAGAGGATGGGGAGGGGAAGCGGGAGAGCTCTCGCTCGAGATTGGAGAAGTTCATGAAATGCTCCATCGTGAGCGCGAGTGCGCTGACGGGTTTTCCGCGTTGGCGATGCTGTTGTTCGACCACGGCGCGTACTTGCGGCGAATTCTCGCGATGCCCGATTCGGCGGAGCGGTCGATGGCGCTCGTCGAGATCGTGAGCGCGCTGTCGCTGGCGACGGCATATCGCGCGACGCACATGAATACGCCGCCCGCCGTCGCGAGGATTGGATTCGCCGAGGCCCTGAGGACACGTCTGACGAAGACGCTGCCGATTCCGCTGAGCCCGAGACCGCGCACGGACGCGGTGCACGTGATGACCTGCCATGCATCGAAGGGGCTCGAGTTTCCGTGCGTGGTGGTGGTGGGGCAGACGGTGCCGGACATCGACCCGAAGTGGTCGTGGCTGCCGGAGGCGATTCGGCCGGACAAGTCGCGCGAGGAGGCGCAGGCGAACGCGCTTCTCTTCGTTGGTGTGACGCGGGCCAAGCGGTCGGTGCTCGTCTCTTTTCCAAAGCGCGCCACCGCGGGGACACGACGGACGGAGAAGGCCGTCGTCCCGTTGCTCACTCGGTGGCGTGAGTCGTTTGGGATTGCGACGACGGAATGGTCTGACGGCGACGCCCCCGAGACGCGGATTTCCGCCGGAAATATCTGGGACGTGCCACTCAAGCGGGACGTCAAGGCGAATGCCCTGGAGGACTCGATCTGTCCGCTGCTCACATACGTCGAGACGCACGCCGGCGTGCGTTTTCCGACGGCGGTGCGGGAGCTATATCCGGCATGGTTCGCCGCGGTGCGCAGCACGTTGCGAGCGGTGGTCGCGTTTGCGGCGTCGCATGGAGCGCCGGCGAGCGAGGAGGATGCGCGGCTGATGTTCGCATCGGAATGGCCGGCTGACAGAGTCGGCGATCACCCGCACGCCGCGCTCTACCGGGACGCGGGCGAGCGGATGGTCGTTGGTTTTGCGCGGGCGTTTGAGCCGATGACTCGTGACGGCGTGTTGGAGCTGGAGCCGGACGTCGTGTTGCCATTCGGCGATGGCCTCAATGTGCGGCTCGATCTGATCGCGCATTATCGTCGCCGGGATGGATCTCGGGTCGCGATTGCGTTTCGGCCGGAGCGCCTCGGGGGCGATGAGAGTTCGCTCAATTGGTCAGATCTTTCCGACAGCAAGCGGGCGGCATTGGCGTTCTTCGAGTATGTGCGGCCAGGTTCTGTGCCGTTTGTGTTTTCCGGCGCGGACGGGCGGATTTATGGGTATCGATGGAGCAAGAACAAGAAGTCATTGCCGACGCTGGGCGCCGGGTTTGAGGCGAGGAGAGTTGCGATGGCCGGTGGAGATTTCAGTGCGGACGTGACGAGGCGTCAGTGTGATCGGTGCCGGGTCAGGATTGGGTGTCCGCAGTGGGTTGGGCGGTGAACGGCTCGAAGGGCGGGGGCGGCTCGACGGGCGGGGACGGACTCGAAGGGCGGGGACGACTCCAAGTGCGGGGACGGCTCGAACTGCGGGGATGACTCGAACTGCGGAAACGGCTCTGACGGCGGGAACTGCTCTGACTGCGGGGAGGTCGGGCGACTGAGCCGCCTGCGCCGCGCCGCCGCAGTCAGAGCCGTTCCCGCCGTCAGAGCCGTTCCCGCCGTCAGAGCCGTTCCCGCCGTCAGAGCCGTTTCCGCCGTCAGAGCCGTTCCCGCCGTCAGAGCCGTTCCCGCCGTCAGAGCCGTTTCCGCCGTCAGAGCCGTCCCCGCCGTCAGAGCCGTTCCCGCGACGACTAGCGCTTCCGACAGCTCGTCCAGCTTACCAAGCCACTGCACGATTGGCGAAATTCAAAGTCTCTGCTCATGGCCCGTGCCCCGCGTCACCGTTGGGGCTCCAATCCCACAAGCGACTGGAATCTGATCTTTATGCGAATCGTGCGAGTCCTTTGTCTGGCGTCTCTTGGCGCCGCGGTGCTGTCGGCCAGTGTGGCCGGAGCACAGGACACCCGTGAAGTGGTGCTCCGCCTGCACCGGGCGGGTGACACTGTGTCTATCCGCGGCGCGACCGTCACGATCGATCACACCATCGAGGCTGGAAATACGGATTCCGTCGGCATCGTGCGGATCCCCGACCTGCTCGATGGCGGGCACATCATCGAGGTGGTCGCGCGAGGCTACCAGGCGTATTTCGACAACTTTAATACCGGCGCGAACGTCAAGCAGCCTATCCAGCTCGAGCTTCTCCCTGTTACGGCGTCGGACACGTCGAAGGCGAAGGGACAAAAGACGGATCTGATGTTCGCCGGGTTCGATGCTCGGCGAACCAAGGGGCAGGGCAAATTCTTCACCCGTGCGCAACTCGATGCTGCCTCCGGACGTCCGCTTGCGAATCTCCTCAAGACCGATGCGGGCGCGTTCATGGCGACGGGACCGCACGGAGAGTCCCAACTTGCAATGCGGGCACCGGCCAAGGCGTCCTCGCCCTGCTATTCCGCGGTGGTCCGCGACGGCATTCGCCTCTATCCGTTCACAGGCGCCAACCCGCCGGACCTCGACAAAATTTTCGCCGAGCAGCTCGCGGCGATCGAGCTCTACGTGAGGCCTGCGACTGTGCCGGCCGAGTTGCGTGACGCGGCGACCTGTGGTGCGCTTGTGCTTTGGACTCGCTAGCCGAAATTGCCTCCCGTCCGCTCAGCCACGCAGTCAGAGCACGTAGTTCGAGCACGTAGTTCGAGCACGTAGTTCGAGCACGTAGTTCGAGCACGTAGTTCGAGCACGTAGTTCGAGCACGTAGTTCGAGCACGTAGTTCGAGCACGTAGTTCGAGCACGTAGTTCGAGCACGTAG
>Ga0193753_10000765_pt1 | contig 30042 bp, 26 predicted proteins | sample H1c2metaG_FD_144925 | JGI IMG/M metagenome (GOLD analysis project Ga0193753, IMG submission 144925) | Soil microbial communities from a riparian zone of the East river system, Colorado, United States - H1c2 | ecosystem: Environmental > Terrestrial > Soil > Riparian zone | place: USA: East...
GCGCCGCCTGGTCTCGGGCCCGGTCCGAGTGGAACGCGTCTTCGCGTCGTCTCGGATGTCATCGTCACGAAAGGGAAATCCGAGGTCTTTCTGTGCGGCGAGACGGGTGCGCTTGCACGGCCGGCGCGCCTCGATCGCGCCCACTCGGAGGCGAACGCGAGCTTTCGCGCCCTTTCGCGTGGCGATCTCGTCACGATCGACCCGTTCAGTGAACGGCGCATCGAACGCGAAACCTCGGTAAAGAAGTGGTCATGATGCGTGGCCTCTACGCGATTTTGGACCTGGATACGTTGGAAGCGCGGCACATCACCCCGCTCGATTTCGCCGCAGAGATCCTTTCGGTGCGGCCGGCGGCGCTGCAGCTTCGCGCCAAGGATCGCCCGCCTCGGGAGACGCTCGCCCTCCTTCGCGCGCTGCGGCCCTTGTGCCGTCGCGCGGGCGTGCCGCTCGTGTGCAACGACCGCCCGGATCTCGCGGTACTGGCGGCGTGCGACATGGTCCATCTCGGCCAGAGCGACGCGCCCATCGGGCTCGTTCGAGGCCTTTCGCCCGGCCTGCGAATCGGCGTCTCGACGCACGATCTCGACCAGCTCGCGCGCGCGCTCGAGGCGCGCCCGGCCTATGTCGCGTACGGCCCCGTCTTTCCGACCCGCACCAAGCGCAATCCCGATCACGTGGTGGGACTCGAGGGGCTTCGTGCGGCGTCCGAGCTCGCGCGCCGGACCGCGACGCCTCTCGTTGCCATTGGCGGCATCACGCTCGAAACGGCGCGCGACGTCGCGTGCTGGGCCGATTGTGCGGCGGTGATCGCAGGGGTCTTCGAGCAAGGACGGACCCTTCGCGCCCAGTCCGCGGCGCTGCACACGCTGCTCGGCGGCGCCGAGGCGGAGTCGGTGCCGGCCGGTTCGGGATGAGCCTCCTCGGGGCGGCAATCCTCGTGGCGGGCGGTGCGTTCCTGGGCGGATGGCTCTCGCGCGCGATGGGAAGAACCTCGGCGCTGCCGCCCTCGCCGAGCGACGACGATCCGCCCGATTCCGACGGAGCGGAGGACCTCGCGCGCTCGGGGGGCGAGCGCGCCGCGCACAGAGTCGGACCCCGCGGCCGCGCCAAGGATCCGTTTGCGGCCTTCCCGTGCCGCTTGGGCGACGTCGTGCTGGCCAGCGATGGCGAAGAGGCGTGGCTCGAGAGCGCGCTCGTTTTCTACGAGGAAACGCCGGTGCTCGTCGTTTTCATGGCGCCCAACGCAGGCGCCGATCGCGCCATCCTGGCTCGGCCGAAACCGCGCGAAGACGTGCTATGGCTGACGTCGGCCCCCGAGCTGGGCGAACGGGCGAACTGGGGGCCGGGCGAGGAGCCGCCATCGTCGCTCCTGCATCGCGGTGAGCGCTACGAGCGCATGCGGCGGCTGCCACTCTCGGCCGACCGGCACGGTCCTTCCGCACCCGAGGTGGCCGATGTCGTGTTGCTTGCAGAATACAAGTCGATCACCGATCGCCGGCTTCTCGCGGTGTTCGGCGGCCCGTCGATCCTCGTCTGGGAAGGACGTGTGCTCGGACCGGGAACGTACGAAGTGCTCCCCGGCGGCCGCTAGCGCGCGCGCCGCCGATGAACTCGGCGCGACGCGGCGATCACGCACTCCTCATGCGCACGATCATCGATTCAACGGCGAGTTGTGGCGACGCGTTGGCATCGAGGTCGCGCGCGGCGCGAAGGGCGAGCTCGTAGCGCGCAGCGGCGACGTCCGCCTGGCGATCCAAGTTCGAGGCGGTTTTGCGAGCTCCCTCGGCGAGACGGACAGCGAGCGCGTAGAGCGCGATCTCGAGGGACGCCTTGTTCTTCTTGGCCTCCTCGGCGAGTTCCAAGCCCGCGCCAAGGTCCGGCGAGTCCATGGCCAAGAGCGCCTTTTGCACGAATTGCTCACGCTTCGCGTTCTCGTCGGGATCGGCGAGCGCCATGGCGTTGGCCATGCTGCCGCCCGCGAGAGACGCCATGGTGCGCGCCGCATCCGCATCGATCCCGCGCTCCACGAGGAGTTCGGCGATCACGGTGTCCGGGAGCGGCGCAAAGCGAACGCGCAACGTTCGGGAGCGAATCGTGGGCAGCAGCGTGTCTGGGCGCGCGCAAAGAAGGACGAAGTGCGTGCCTTTTCCCGGTTCCTCGAGGGTCTTTAGGAGCGCGTTTGCGGCCGACACACTCAGCTCGTCGGCGCGGCGCACGATGAAGACCTTGGCCCGCCCCTCGTGCGGCGGGTAGGCCGCGCGCGCCAACACCAACGTTCGCACCTGGTCAATCGACAGGTCCTGCGTCTCGGGCGTTCGGCGACCCATTTGAGCCGGCTCGTAGAGGCCTCGTTCGAGCACCACGATATCGGGGTGCAGCGGGCGCGCCTGCCCCTCGCGCGGCAGGGTGCGCTTGCACGCGGAACACTCGCCGCACGCTTCGGGCGCGCCGCGCTCGCAAACCAGCGCTTGCGCAAGGCCGAAGGCCGCGAGTTCCTTTCCGACGCCATCGGGCCCGTCGAAGAGATAGGCGTGGTGCACGCGCCCCGTGGAGAGCGCGCGCTCGAGCGTAGCCACCGCCGTGGGCTGCGCTTTCACACGCGGAAGAAGCGGAAGAAGCGGAACGGGCGACGCCATGATCGCGAAGGACACTAGCTCAGTTTGCCCGTTCGTGCGTTACGCGGGCACCAGCAGCGCGTCGACTAGGAGCTGTCCGAGCCATTTTTCGTAGCGCTCGGTTTCTTGCTTGGGCAGACGCGCCGTCGCTTGCGTCGCTCGGCCTCCGGCACGGCAGACGACCAACGCATCGCCGCGCGTGCGATTGCGTTGACCGCGTGGGTTCAGTGCGCCCTCGTGGGCGTCATCGTGGTCCTGATGGAGCTCAAGCCGTTCTGACCTGCGTTCGCGCGGTCCCAGACGAGTGCACGCGCCGCCGTTGACCCCTCAGCGCCCCTTGAAGGTCGCGGGGCGTTTTTCGAGAAATGCGAGCATGCCTTCCTTCTGGTCGTCCGTGCCGAAGAGCCAGGAGAAAGCCTGCGCCTCGAGCTCATTGGCGACCGGGAGCGGCACATCGGCGCCGCGCTGCATGACGCGCTTGCACTGCGCGATGGCTAGCGGGCCCTTGGACGCGATCTTCTCGGCCACGGAGCGCGCCTTGGGGAGAAGGTCCGCTTGCGGGACGACGGCGTTCACGAGCCCGATGCGCAGCGCCTCGTCTGCGGTGATGGTATCGCCCGTCATGCACAGTTCGCGCGCACGGGCGATGCCGACGCGGCGCGAGAGCCTTTGCGTGCCCCCGAACCCGGGGATCACGCCGAGACTGACCTCCGGCTGCGCGAAGCGCGCGCGATCGCTGGCATAGAGAAAGTCGCACGCGAGCGCGACCTCGCAGCCGCCGCCGAGCGCAAAGCCGTGCACGGCGCCGACGATGGGAAAGTGTGCGCTCTCCATGCGCTGCAGAACGGTATGGCCGAGATCCGAAAAGATCTTGGCCTCGGCGGTCGACATTTTGGACATCGCCGCGATGTCGGCGCCGGCGGCGAACGCCTTCTCACCCGCGCCCGTGAGGACCGCACAGAGCACGGTCGGATCGTGATCGAGATCGCTCCATGCGCCGTAGAGCGCCGCGAGAAGCTCCTGATTGAGGGCATTGAGCTTGTCCGGACGATTGAGCGTTACGATGGCAACCCCGCCCGCGCGCTCGACGAGGACGACCGAGCTCACGACTTGCTCTCCTTCTTGCTCGCCTTCGCCGCCTCGGGCGCGATGCTGTAGTCATGAAAGCCGCGCCCCGTCTTCCGGCCGAGCCAACCGGCGGCAACCAGGTTTCGCAACAGTGTTGGCGCGCGGTACTTGTCGTCGCCAAGATCGCGATGGAGCACTTCGGCGATGAAGAGCACCGTGTCGAGCCCGATGAGATCCGCCAGCTCGAGGGGGCCCATCGGGTGATTGAGTCCGAGCTTTGCGCCCGTGTCGATGTCGGCGGCCGTTCCGACCCCCTCTTGAAGGGTAAAGCACGCTTCGTTCAGCATCGGGATCAGCATCCGATTGACGAGAAAGCCGGGCGAATCCTTGCTGGTGACGACGGTCTTTCCCATCTTTTCGGCGAGCGCGAAGATGACGCTGTACGTCTCCTCCGAGGTCTGCACCGCGCGCACGATCTCGATGAGCTTCATCAGGGGCGGGGGATTCATGAAGTGCATCCCGATCACGCGGTCGGGGCGCGACGTCACGCCCGCGAGCTTCGTGAGCGAAATGGACGACGTGTTGCTCGCGAGGTAGGCGCCCTGAGCGATCGCTTCGTCGCAGCGGCGAAAGAGTGCCAGCTTGAGATCGACGTTCTCGGTGGCCGCTTCGATCACGAGATCGCACCCTTTGAAGTCTTCAGGTCCGGCGATCGGCGTGATGCGCCCCACGAGCGCGTTCTTGTCCTCGGCGGCGATCTTTCCCTTTTCCACTTGCTTGGTGAGGATCTTCTCGATCTTTCCCTTTCCCTTTTGGGCGAGGTCGAGCGAAAGATCGGCCAACTTGACGTCGAACCCCGCGCCGGCCGCCACCTGGGCGATGCCGCTTCCCATCTGCCCTGCGCCGAGGACACCGATGAGCCGAATCTCTGACATGGTCGTGCTCCTTTTTGCGAATATCGAGTGCTCCGATTCCATCCAGCCTACCCGCGGCATGTACCACTTTCGAAAGACGCTTGCGACGGCAGCCTTCACGACGTCCCTCCGGATCGCGGTGGTGGCGGCGTTCGCGTTGCTCTCGGCTTGCAGCAAGCCGTCCGCCGTCGAGCAAGCGCGAACGCTCACGCGCGAACACAGAGACGCGGACGCCGTGCACGTACTCTCGACGCGGCTCCAGGAGGATCCCAACGATCACGCCGCGCGCCGCCTCCTCGTTCGGGTGTACGCGTCGCAGGGTGATCTCGGGCGAGCGCGCGGCGAGGTCGACGAACTTCGGCGTCGGTTGCGAACGGACGACCCCACGCCGCTCATCGAGCTTGGCCACGCCTACGAGCTCGCGCATCGCTTCGAGGAGGCACTTTCGGCCTACGACGACGCGGCCAAGCTCGCGCCCGGCTCTCCTGCGGGGCCGCGGGAAGGGGGACTGCGCGCGGCGCGTTGGGGCGAGGTCGAAGAGGCGCGCCCGAGGCTCGAGGAGGCCATCTCACGCGGCGCGCGCGACTCGGAAACGTGGCACGCGTTGGGGCTCGTGTGCGTGCATCTTCACGATCTGACGGCCGCCGAGCGCGCGTACCGCCTCGGGCTCGCCGCCGATCCCACCGATGCGTCGAACGCGCTCGGCCTCGCAACCCTGGCCGTGATGCGCGGCGATCCGGCGGCGGCGCTTGCGGCCTACGACGCGGTCCTCGTCCGAAGCCCGCGCTACGCGGCCGCCGAACTCGGACGCGCGTGGGCGCTCGCGACCTTGGGGCGCAAACGCGAAGCGCGAACTGCGCTGGATCACGCTGCGGAACTCGGCGCCCCGGCGGTGCAGATCCAAAAGCTCCGCGCGCTGGCGGACGGAGAGTAGCGTCTACGCTCCGATTCGCGCCCGCAGCAGTTCGCGCACGCGCTGCACGTCGAACGGCTTTTCCAACATGCGCTGCTGCGCGATCGCTTCCGCGAAATCGGTGCTTCGTCGCGTGAAGCTTCCGCCGGTGACGAAGATCATGCGATCGGCGAGCTCGTGACGATGCTCTCTGAGGTTCTCGTAGACGTCCATCCCCGTGACGTCCGGCATCATCAGGTCGCACAAAATGAGGTCGAACCGATCGTCGCGCGCCAAGAGGTCGAGCGCCTCGCGGCCGCTGCGCGTCGAGACAACGTCGTGTTCGTCCGAGAGCGCGATGGCGAGGGAAGGGCCCAGCGCGGGCTCGTCGTCGACCACGAGAATGCGCCCGCGTCGGGAGCTCGCCGGCGGTTCGGTCTTTGGCCCGGCGCGATGGATCGGCGCGTAACGCTGCGGAATGGCGCATGTCACGGTCGTTCCCCGATCCGGTTCGCTGTCGACCGCGATTTCGCCGCCGAGTGCCGTCACGATCCCTTGGCATATCCACAGGCCGAGCCCCGTCCCTACGCCCACCGGCTTGGTCGTGAAGAAGGGGTCGAAAATGCGTCCGAGCGTATCGGGCGGGATCCCCGAGCCCGTGTCCGAGACCGCGATGACCACCCGTTCGTCCGCGTCCAGATACGTCCGCACGCGGATCTCGTGCTTGCTCGCGCGCCCTTCGGGGATCGCCTGAGCGGCGTTCACCAAGAGGTTCAGGAACACTTGCCCGAGTCTCGACTCGTTCGCCTCGACGGGAGGGACCTCCCCGTAGTCTTTGACGAGCTTTGCGCGGTGACGGATTTCGTTCCACGCCATGTTGATCGACGCATCGAGCACCCGCGCGACGTCGATCGGGCTCATCGTTTCTTCGTCGGCGCGCGAGAACGTCTTCAGATCGCGCACGATGGTGCGCACGTGCTCGGCCCCTTCGCGTGCGAGATCGACCATCGCGCCAATCTGCGCGAGCCGTTCCGACAGCTCGTAGGCGTTCTCGTCTGGAGCGTCGCCGTACATCTCGATGCGCTCTTCTTCGGCCGCGCGCAAGAGCACCGCGAGCTGCGGAATGCGCCGCGACGCCAGCACATCGAGGTTGGCCTTCACGTACGCGAGAGGATTGTTGATCTCGTGCGCGACGCCGGCCGCGAGCGTGCCCACGGACGCCATGCGGTCCGATTGCAGGAGGCGCGCTTGAAACAGCTTGCGCTCGCTGAGGTCGCGGGTCAGCCGCAAGCTCTCCGTGACGTCCTCGATGAACGCCACACCTCGATGCACCGCACCTTGCCCGTCGTGGATGGGCCACGTGTGGAGCGAGACGCTGATGGTCTCTTCGAGGCGGGTCATTCTGTACGGCCCTTCGTAGCTCCCGCCCTCACCGGTGAAGACCTTTTCCAGCGCAGGGATGAGGGAGCGATCCTCGGCGGTCGTCAGGTCGAAGCCGACGATGGGATCCGCGGCGCTCGAACGCCAAAGGCGGACGAGGTGCGGGTTGGCTTCCGTGACGCGAAGGTGCCGATCGTAGAAAAACGCGCCGATCGGTGCCTGCTCGAACAAGACGCGGTAGCGCTCTTCGACCTCACGAAGCGCCTCTCGAACGTCCCCACCTGTGTCTCTGCCCACGGGCATTGCGTCGCTCGAATTTGGCATCAAGGGGGGAGGTGGTCCAGTTGCACGTAATGGTGTAAGAAAATGGCTTGTGAGCAAAAGCGGCAGTGGCGGTGGAGCTTTCATTCCCACTCTGAAGACCGGACGCGCGCACCCACACCCTGAACCGCTGAGCGGAAGCACGTTTTCCGCCGTCGAGTTGATGCCCGGCGATCGCCACGTGGCGATGCTCGATCAGCGCCTGCTCCCGCGCCTCGAGCGCTACGACATCTTCCATCGCGCCGAGCAGGTGGCGGACGCCATCTCGACCATGAAGGTTCGCGGAGCCCCTGCCATCGGCATCGCGGCGGCCTATGGCATGGTGCTCGCCGCCGTCGCGTGCCCCCAGCCGCGCAAGCTCTTCCTCGAGGCCATGCAGGCTGCGGACGCCATGTTGCGCCGCACGCGCCCCACGGCCGTCAACCTGGCGTGGGCGCTCGATCGCATCGGCCTCACCGTCCATCGCATCGCGGGAGAATCGGCGCTGCAGCGCGTGCTCGTTCTCGGCGCCGAGGCGCGCGCGATCCACGCGGAAGACGTTGCCGCGTGCCGCACGATGGGGGCTCTTGGCGCGCAGAGCGTTCGAAACGGCGCCACCATTCTCACGCACTGCAATGCCGGGGCCCTCGCGACCGGCGGGTATGGCACCGCCCTCGGCGTCATTCGCGCCGCGCGGGACGCGGGAAAGAAAGTCCGCGTCCTTTCGGCGGAAACGCGCCCGCTTCTTCAGGGCGCGCGGCTCACCGCCTGGGAGCTCCACAAAGACGGCATCGACGTCGAGACCATCACCGATTCCATGGTGGCGTCCTTCATGGCGCGCGGGCTCATCGATCAGGTGATCGTTGGCGCCGACCGCGTGGCGCGAAACGGGGACGTTGCGAACAAGATCGGAACCTACGGCGTCGCATGTCTCGCGCAGGTTCACGGCATCCCGTTCGACGTGGCCGCTCCGTGGAGCACGGTCGATCTCGCGTGCCCGAGCGGCGCCGAGATCCCCATCGAGCAGCGCGGCGAGCGGGAGGTCTCCCACGTTGCGATCGGCGACGCGGAGGTGCAGATCCTTCCCGATGCCGTGCGCGCCCACAATCCGGCCTTCGATGTAACCCCGGCCCGACTCATACGTGCACTTTACACAGAGCGCGGCACCGCAGCCCCGCTGACCCCGGAGGGCCTTTCGCGACTCACTCCACCGTCGCGAGCAACTTGAGGAGCAGTGCGCGCATAGCCTGCCGCTCCTCGTCGGTGAGTCCTCCGAGGGCTTGGTCGACGGCCGCGAAGACGTGCGGCGTCTGGGTATCGACCCAGGCCTTCCCCTTGGCGGTCACCTCCACGAGCTGCCGGCGGCGGTCGCTCCGATCCACCTTGCGCCGCACGAACTTTTTGCCCTCGAGTTCCTCGACGAGACGTGAAAGCCCCGCCGGATGCTGCGCCGTTCCGTCCGCAATGTCGCGTTGCACGCTCGGCCCGTGGCGCACCAGAAAGCAGAGCACCGGCCACGTGAAGATCGACTCGCCGCGCGCCTCGAGCGTCCGCGCGGCTGTGCGCCAGAGATGCTTCTTGGTACGGCCCACCAGCCGATACAGCTCCTCGGCGAGAAGCACCGATACGGAGTCTTCCGGGTGCGCGGACGCCGAAGGCCGGGATGATTTTTGCGTCAGCGGGGAATCTTTGGCTTCGACCATGTGTGGAGCCCGGCTTCCTGCGAGGCGGCGGAGGCGATGAAACGCCCTTGAAACAACGACGGCGAGCGGTGTTGGCCGTCTGGGTTGTCAAGACGGCGTGTCGATTCTAACGAAGAAGTAAGCCCAAGGTGACGTCGAGGCGACGTAGAGTGGGCCACAAACGTAGGGTGGGCACAAATAATTGTTTTCGCAACCGTTGCGAAAACAACGACCCGACACTATCGATCCGGCGACCTTCAAAAAGGACGCTCGCGCGGTTGCCCTCCGCGGATCGGTACTCCCTACCATGTGGATAGTTCGCCTCGCGCTCCGGCGCCCCTACACGATCGCGGTCTTTTCGTTCGTGATCCTCCTGCTTGGCACCCTCTCCATCACCCGGATGCGGGCCGATATTTTCCCGACGATCGACATCCCGGTCGTGCTCGTCGTGTGGAACTACCCCGGCATGACGGCCGACGACATGGAGAAGCGCGTCACCTTCCTCAGCGAACGCGCCTATTCGACCACCGTCGACGGCATCTCGCGCATCGAGTCGCAGACCATCAGCGGAACGTCCGTCCTCAAGTTGTACTTCGAGCCAGGGGCGGACATCGGCGGCGCCATCGCGCAAGTCGGCTCCGTCTCCAGCACGGCAACCCGATCCATGCCGCCCGGCATGCAGCCGCCCGCCATCGTTCGCTACAACGCCTCCAACGTTCCGGTCGCGCAGCTCACCGTGTCGAGCCCGACGTTGAACGAGCAGCAGCTCTTCGACTACGGGGTCAACTTCATTCGGCTCCGTCTTTTCACGGTGCCCGGTCTTGCCACACCCGCACCGTACGGCGGCAAGCAGCGCCAGATCATGGTCGACGTCGATCCGGGCGCCACCACCTCGCACGGGCTCTCGGCGCAGGACGTGGTGAATGCGCTCCTTCAATCGAACCTCACGCAGCCCGCCGGTTCGGCCCGCATGGGGACCACGGAGTACGACGTCGCGCTGAACAACAGCCCCGACGTCATCGCCGACTTCAACAAGATGCCGATCAAGTCGGTCGGCGGGGCCATGGTCTTTCTCGGCGACGTCGCCAAGGTTCACGACGGCTTTGCCGTCCAAAACAACATCGTCCGAGTGAATGGCCAGCGTGCCACGTACTTGGCGGTCCTCAAGAAGGCCAGCGCGTCGACCCTCGCGGTCGTCGATGCGACCAAGGATCTCATCCCGACCATCAAGGCCGCCGCGCCCGAGGGGATGGAGATCAAGCTCGACTTCGATCAGTCGACCTTCGTGCGCGCCGCGATCTCCGGCGTCTTGCACGAGGCGGTGGTGTCTTCGGCGCTCGTGTCGCTCATGATCCTCTTCTTTCTCGGGAGCTGGCGCAGCGTCGTCATCGTGTCGACCTCGATTCCGCTCGCCATTTTCTCAGCGCTCATCGGTCTGTTCCTGACCGGGCAGACCTTGAACATCATGACGCTCGGCGGCCTGGCGCTCGCCATCGGCATGCTCGTCGACGATGCGACGGTCGAAGTGGAAAACATCCACCGTAACCGCCACCTCGGCAAACCCCTCACCGTGGCCATCCTCGACGGCGCCCAGCAGATCGCCACGCCGGCACTCGCCGCGACGCTTACGATCTGCATCGTCTTCTTCCCGGTCGTCATGCTGACGGGGCCGGCCAAGTTCCTCTTCGTTCCGCTCGCCTTGTCCGTCGTTTTCTCGATGATGGCGTCCTACCTCCTCTCGCGAACGCTCGTGCCGACCTTGGCGCGGATGTTCATGGACAAGGAGTCGCTCCACCCCGACGGTGACGGTCTTTGGGATCGCTTCAACCGGGCTCGCGATCGCGGTTTCGATCGTTTTCAGGCGGCCTACACACGCCTTCTAGCCGTCGTCCTCGAGCACCGGGCGTTCACCATGGGCATCGGCATCGTGATCGTCGCCGCGACGTTGCCGCTCGGGCGCCTGGTCGGCATGGACTTCTTCCCGCAGGTCGACGCGGGTCAAATGCGGCTTCACGTTCGGGCCCCTTCCGGCACACGCATCGAGGAGACCGAACAGATCTTGACGCGGGTCGAGCAAACCTTGCGCGACGTGATCCCGCCGAAGGATCTGGCGAACATCAACGACAACATCGGCCTGCCGATTTTCTACAACCTCGCCTTCGTGCAGACCGATAGCGTCGGCGGGCAGGACGCCGACGTGCTCGTCTCCCTTCGTCCGGGGCACGCTCCGACGGCGATGTACCAGAACAAGCTGCGCGCCGAGTTCGCGCAGCGGTTTCCGGGCATGCACCTCTACTTCCAGCCCGCGGACATCATCAGCCAAGTCCTGAACTTCGGCCTTTCGGCGCCGCTCGACATCGAGGTCGAAGGCCGCGACATGGACAAGTCGATGGAGGTCGCCAAGGTCCTCCAGGCGAAGATCCGCGCCATTCCCGGCGTCGTGGACGTTCGCATTCCGCAGCTTTTCGACCATCCGGGGCTGCAGGTCGACGTGGACCGCGAGCGTGCCGCGCAGATGGGGCTCCAGCAGCGCGACGTATCGGCCAATTTGCTCACGTCGCTCAGTTCGAGCTCACTCGTGTCGCCCTCGTTCTGGGTCAGCCCGCAAAACGGTGTCAATTACACGGTGGTCGTGCAAACGCCCATCGACCGGGTCAGCTCGGTCTCGGAGCTGCGCGGCATGCCGCTCACCACGGGCAACCACGACATCACAACGGCCGGGGGCACGCCCGGCGCTGCGGACGACTCGTCTGGCGTGTCGCCCTACTTGGGCTCCATCTCGCAGGTCCGTCCGGTGCAGACCAAGTCACTCGTCTCGCACGACACGGTGCAACGCATCGTCGAGGTGCAGGCCGGCGTGGAGGGCCGTGATCTCGGGAGCGTCGCCTCGGACATCAAACGCGTGATGGGGGAGATGAAGGATCTTCCGCCGAACACGAAGCTGAATTTGCGCGGGCAGAGCGAGAGCATGAATTCGTCCTTCTTCAGTCTCGGGACGGGTCTCATTCTCGCGGCGGTTCTCGTCTACGTCTTGATGGTCGTTCTGTATCAGTCGTGGCTCGACCCGTTCATCATCATGTTCGCGGTGCCGGGCGCGCTGTCTGGCGTCCTCTGGATGCTCGCCATCACGCACACGACGCTCAACGTCGAGTCGCTCATGGGCGCCATCATGGCCGTCGGTGTGGCGGTGTCGAACAGCATCTTGCTCGTCAACTTCGCCAACGAGGTGCGCGCCGAGCACGATATCGGGCCCCTCGAGGCCGCGCTCGAAGCAGGAAAAACGCGCCTGCGCCCGGTGTTGATGACGGCACTCGCCATGATCCTCGGTATGATTCCCATGGCCCTCGGCACCGGCGAAGGCGGCGAGCAGAACGCGCCGCTCGGCCGGGCCGTCATCGGCGGCCTCCTCGTGGCGACCGTCGTCACGCTCTTCATCGTGCCGCTCATCTATTCGCTCTTGCGCAAGAAAGCGCCGACCAAGCACAAGCTCGACGAGAAGTTTGACGCCGAAGCGAGTGCGACTTACGAGGCGCCGGCCCTTGCCGCCCACGCGCCGATTGTGGAAGGGAGCTCGTCGTAATGGAAGCCGAATCGAACAGCGGTTTGCCTCCGCAAAAGAAGCACGCTTCGTTTCACCTCACGGGGATCATCCTCGTGGTGATCGTCGTGATCGGTGTCGTCTTCGTCGCCGTCCGTCGGCGTTCGGTCGAAGCCGCCGAGCGCAACGCGCGCCAAGGCGAAATTGCTCAAGGCGTGCTGGTGCAGACCGCACCGGTCACCAAGACGGCCGCCGGTCGGTCGATCACCTTGGCGGGAGAGGTGTTCCCGATGCGCCGCGCCACGCTCTTCGCCAAGGTGAGCGGGTACGTGCGCGAAGTCCGCACGGACAAGGGGCAGATGGTGCACACGGGCGACGTGCTCGGTGTCTTGCAGTCGCCCGAGACCGAGCAAGACTTGCTCGTGACCAAGGCCGACTTTGCGAACAAGAAGCTGGTCGAGCAGCGCTACCAGTCGATGGCCAGGCAGGGGCTGGTGACGCAGCAGGCTCTCGACCAGGCCACCGCCGATCGAACGATCGCGCAGTCGCAGCAAACGCGCATCGAAGTGCTCCAAGGCTACCAAGTGATTCGCGCCCCCTTCGATGGCATCGTGACCGCACGCTACGCGGATCCGGGCTCGCTTTTGCAGGCGGCGACGGCCTCGCAGGCCGCGCTGCCGCTCGTGGAGATCGCGGACATGAACCGGGTGCGCGTGCGCGTGTTTCTCGCGCAGACCGAGGCGCTCTTCGTTCACGAGAACGACCCTGTCACCGTGTGGACCGATCAGTTCCCGGATCGAAAAATCACCGCCAACGTCACGCGCTTCTCGCGCGATCTCGACCCGAAGACCCGCACGATGCTCACGGAGATCGAAGTCGACAACAAGGACGCCGCGCTCTACCCGGGCATCTTCGTCCGCGTGAAGATGACCTTGGCAACCCCGCCGACCTTGACCATGGCGTCCGAGTCGCTCGTGTTTCGCAGCGGCAAGCCGTTCGCCTTCGTGGTGCGCGACAACAAAGCGGTCCTGGTTCCGGTCGATATTGGCGACACCGATGGCGTGAACGTCTTCCTGCGCGACGGCCTCAACGCGGGTGACGTCGTCATTCTGCATCCCGGTGACGACGTCCTCGAAGGGGCGAAGGTGCGCGCCGCCAGCAAAGAGAAGATGACGGCGCTGAACAAGCCGTAAAGGCCGTTTGACGCTCCGGCACGCGGATACTACCTTCGCTACGTGTCCGCTCCCCCCACGCCCACCTCGACGCCGCCGCGCTTCGCCCCCAAGCCCTCGTGGCTCAAGGTTCGCGCGCCCGGTGGCGAATCCTACGGCCGGCTCAAGGAGACGTTCCGCGAGCTCGACCTCCACACGGTCTGCGAAGAGGCCCGCTGCCCGAACGTCGGCGAATGTTGGTCGGAGGGAACGGCGACGGTCATGCTCCTCGGGGACGTATGCACCCGAGGATGCCGCTTTTGCGCGGTAACGACGGGCGATCCGCGCGGCGCGGTCGACGTGCGCGAGCCCGAGCACGTGGCCCGCGCGATCGCGCGACTGGGCCTGCAATACGTCGTCATGACCATGGTCGATCGGGACGATCTGCTCGACGGCGGCGCATCGCACGTGGCGCGTACGGTCACGCGTCTGCGCGAGCTCCGGCCCGACATCCTCATCGAGACGTTGCTCGGCGATTTCGGTGGCCACCTTTCCTACGTCGATACGACGGTCGACGCGAAGCCGCACGTTTGGGCGCACAACATCGAGGTCGTGCGAAGGCTCCAGCGACGCATTCGCGACGTTCGTTGCAGCTACGAGCAGTCGCTCGCCGTGCTCCGCCGCGTTAAGGAGCGCGATCCGGAGCGGATCACCAAGTCGAGCATCATGGTCGGCATCGGCGAGCAGGACGACGAGGTCGAGGAGACCTTGGCCGATCTTCGCGGCGCGGGGGTCGACTTGGTCACCATCGGGCAATACCTCCGCCCGACGCCCAAGCACGCCCCGGTCGAGCGCTATGTGCCCCCGGAGACGTTTCAGCGCTACGAGAAGAAGGCGAAGGAGCTCGGATTTGCCTTCGCGGCCAGCGCGCCGCTCGTGCGAAGCTCCTACAAGGCGGCTGAGGTCTTCGTCCAGAGCGTGCTTCGCCCTGGGGACCCGAACGCCGCGCAAGCCCTTCTCGCGGAGCGTCTCGCGGAAGCGCAGGCTGCCGCCGCCCGCATCGACGGCGGCGGCGGACCAGCAGGGGCGGTGCCTCGCTGATGCCCGCGTCGAGTCTGCTTCGGCGGGGCCCGAAGGTCCCAGAGGTGTGACGGTGGGACCCGCCGCTTCGCTTGGGGTAAGGATCGTCGCGATCGCTTCCTCGGCGGCAGCGCTTTGCGGTCAGGCCACATCCTGCGGGCACCAGAAAGAGGAGGTGGGAATCGCGGTGGGGCCACCGCTCACCATCGCGCCGGCGCCATCGGCCGCGCCGTTCCCCGAGCTGGACGCGGAGGCGCCGCAAGCTGCGCCCGTCACCGCGACGTTCATCGATTTAAACGCGGCGGGCGCGCCGCTCAAAGTTCGAACGTGCGAGCAAGTGGTGGTGAGCGTCGTGCAGGGCAAGGGCAACGCTCTTGGCGACGATCTTGGCGAGGGCGATTTTCTGGTGACCCAGGGCGAAGGCGCACTCACCGTCAAGGGCGAGGGCCTCGCGCTCGTGGCTGCCGTTCGCACCGATCCGTGCACCCCGCGCCATGCGAAAGAGGCGCCGCCGCTGCTCACGCACCGCACCCTGCGCAGCAACGCCGCCTCCGAGCTAACGTGGGGCGGTGGAAAAATGCATGCGCATCTCGACGTGGAAAACGACCTCACGGGCGCCTACGCGGGCCGAATTTCCGGAGCCGGCCCCATTCTGGAGCATGCCCACGAAGGCTCGTGGGAGTTTTTGTGCGCGGTCCAAGGCAGCGGAACCTACACCCTCGACGGCCAATCGAAGCGACTCGCGCCGCGCCAGGTGGTGGTCGTCTCCCCGAAGACCAAGCACTCCTTCACGCCCGACGACGGCTCCACCCTGTCCGGCATTCAATTTTATTGGCCGCGCGGCCCCGAACAGCGTTTCCGCGACCTCGACCGCAAAGAACGCGCTCCAAAGGGCGAAAATCCGCCGAATCACACCGCCCCTCACGGGGCCAACCACGCCAGAGATGCAGGACCGGCCGAAAAAGTTCGCGGTTCCCTACCGTAACGGTCAGATCGGACGCAAACTTCCCTCGTAGGAGCTTCCATGAACAAGACTTGGACGTGGACTAGAACGTTGGGCGGCGCGCTTACGGGCTTGTTGCTCGTGGCATCGCCGAGCGTGGCGCGTGCCGATTGGTTCGAAGTCAACAACGGCGCCGATCTCGATCCCGCGACCGACGACGTCGCTGGCGAAATCGCCGTAGACCTCAAGAACGACGCCACGGCGACCGACATCGCCGATCTCGGACGCCAATACGGTCTCTCGCTCCACGCCAACAGCGTCTTTTCCGACAAGGAAAAGCTCGAGATCGCGAAGGTATCGCCGGCCGAAGAAGCCGCGGTCATCGAGCGGCTTTCGCACGATCCGAGGGTCGAGCACGTCGAGCCAATGGGCATTTACCGCGCCTCGTTCGTCCCGAACGATCCGCTTTACGCGTCGAAACAGTGGCACCTTCAGCGGGTCGGCGCGGAGAAAGCGTGGGACTACGCGTGCGGCGAAGGCGTCAAGGTCGCCGTCATCGACACCGGCGTGGCGTGCTACGACAAGGGCCCCTTTTCGCGCGGCTCGGATCTCGAGGGAACGCGCTGCGGAGACGGTTACAACTTCGTCAACGACAGCCCCGAAGCCTACGACGACCAGGGGCACGGCACGCACGTCGCCGGCACCATTGCGCAGACCACGAACAACGGAAAGGGCGTCGCGGGCCTCGCGTATTGCGCGCGCCTCATGCCCGTCAAGGTTCTCAACCGTTACGGCTGGGGGACCCTGGCCGACGTCGCCGAAGGGATTCGCTACGCCGCCGACAACGGCGCGCAAGTCATCAACTTGAGCCTCGGTGGGCCGGGCTCCGTGTCCATCTTGAAGGACGCGATCGAACACGCCATCTCCAAGGGTGTCATCGTCGTAGCGGCGGCGGGAAATAGCGGGAAGGCCGTCGGCTATCCGGCTGCGTACCCGGGCGTCATCGCGGTGAGCGCGACCGACCAAGACGACAAGATCGCATGGTTTTCCTCGCGCGGGCCGCAAGTGGCCATCGGCGCTCCCGGCGTGGCCGTCACGCAGCAGACCATCTGCGAGGGGGGCCGAAACAAGTGCGAAATATTCGGCACGTTCAACGGCACCAGCATGGCCTCGCCTCACGTGGCAGGATCGGCGGCGATGCTCGTGGGCCTCGGCGTGACCGATCCGGATGCGGTGCGCGCGGCCCTCGCGCGCGGCGCCGCGCCCAAGGACGACCCGCAGCTTTACGGCGCGGGGGTGCTCGACACCGGCGCCTCGGTCGCCCACGTGTATTGGACCCACGTCGCGGCGCGCCTCGCGGCGCTCTTCGGTCTGTTCCTTCTGGTCCACCGGCGCATCAAGAAGCACGGTGGTGAGCCCTCCATGGGGCCAGGCGTCGTCTTTGGAGCCTTGCTCGCAGGCGTCGGTCTTCTCCCGTTCGCACCGCTTTTCGGGCTCGCGTCGCACGCGGGGCCGCTGCGCTGGGTGGTCGAGCTTGCGATGCGCCCGCTCGGCGAGTGGGATCTCGTGCTCGGCGCGAGCTTTCACCGGTGGCTTCCGCTGGCTTCGGCGCTGCCGGCCATGGCACTCACCGCGTTCTTTTTCGGTGCGAAACGCCTCAAGCCCACCATCGGCGGCGTGGCCGTGGGATCGGCCGCACTTCTGACCACGATCGCGATCTTCGCCGACGTATCGTTCCCGCTGGGAGGCTTCCTTCTGCGGGTGTGGACGGTGCTCAATGCGCTCCTGTGTATGTGGATCGCACGCATCACCCTCGATAAGAAGAGCGCGTAGAGGCCGTCCGCGGCATCTACTTCGTAGGGGATGGGTTTGATTCAGGCCCTGCCCTGTGAAAAGCTCTAACTCTACATGTCGCTCAAGATCGACCAGGATCACTCGCGTTTTCGCAACATCGTGCGCGGGCGGATTCGGCAAAATCTCCGGAAGTACATCTCGCAGGGTGAGCTGATCGGTCGAAAGGGGAAGGATCTCGTCTCGATCCCCATCCCGCAGATCGAGATCCCGCGCTTTCGCTACAGCGACCGTCAACAGGGGGGCGCCGGGCAGGGCGACGGCAACCCGGGCGATCCCGTTGGGGGCGAGCAAGGAGACGAGGGCGAAGGGGGACGCAAGGCCGGCGAAGGCGCGGGCGAGCACGTTCTCGAAGTGGACGTCACGCTCGACGAGCTCGCGGCCATCTTGGGCGAGGAGCTCGAGCTTCCGGATATCCGGGACAAGGGCAAATCGAAGATCATCAACGAGAAGGAGCGCTACACCGGCATTCGCCGCGTCGGCCCCGAATCGCTGCGCCATTTTCGCCGCACGTACCGCGAGGCGCTCAAGCGCCAAATCTCGATGGGAACCTACTCCCCCGAGCATCCGATCGTCGTCCCCATCCCCGACGACAAACGATTCCGGAGCTGGAAAACCGAGGCGGAGCCGGTTGCCAACGCGGTCATCATTTACATGATGGACGTCTCGGGCTCGATGGGCGACGAGCAAAAAGAGATCGTCCGCATCGAGAGCTTCTGGATCGATACGTGGCTCCAGCGCCAATACAAAGGGCTCGAGAGCCGCTACATCATTCACGACGCCGTCGCGCGCGAAGTCGACCGCGAGACGTTCTTTCACACCCGCGAGAGCGGCGGGACGATGATCTCGAGCGCCTACAAACTTTGCGCGCAGCTCATCGACGACCACTATCCCCCGGAGGAGTGGAACATCTACCCGTTCCATTTTTCCGACGGCGACAACTGGTCGATGGACGACACACTCCACTGCGTCGAGTTGCTCAAACAAAAGGTGCTGCCGCGCGTGAACATGTTCGCGTACGGCCAAGTGGAGAGCCCTTACGGTTCGGGCCAATTCATCAAGGACCTGCGGGACCATTTTTCCAAGGACGAGCGGGTCATCACCAGCGAGATTCGCGACAAGGATGCCATCGTCGGCAGCATCAAGGAATTTTTGGGCAAGGGAGCCTAAGAAAGGCGCACGAGAAAACTTCATGAGTGAATTTGCCCTACGGACGGCGCTTCCTCAGTATCTGCGCGTCGAACAAGAAAAGATTCAGAAGTTCGCAGCCGGGCAGGGGCTCGATTTCTTCCCCATCGTTTTCGAGATCCTCACGTACGACCAGATGAACGAGATCGCGGCGTACATGGGATTTCCGAATCGCTTCCCGCATTGGCGATTTGGAATGGAGTACGAGCGGCTGGCAAAGAGCTACGAATATGGCCTTTCGAAGATTTACGAAATGGTCATCAACAACAACCCTTCGTATGCCTATTTGCTCGAAGGTAATTCGCTCGTCGACCAAAAGCTGGTGATGGCGCACGTCTGCGGCCACGTCGATTTCTTCAAGAACAACTACGCATTCCGTTCGACGGATCTCGACACCGGAGGCAAGACCACGGATCCCGCGAGTCGCCCGAAAGGCTACGATCCGAACCGCCGCTGGATCGACAAGATGGCGAATCACGGGTCGCGCATCCGCCGGCACGTCGCGCGGCAAGGGATCAACAAGGTCGAGGAATTCATCGACCATTGTCTTTCGCTCGAAAATTTGGTCGACCCGCACGCTCCGTTCAAAGGGACGCGCGCGGTGCGCGATCCAGACGTCGAGGAAAAAGCAACGGAGGTCCCGCGGCTCCGAGCGAAAGACTACATGGAGTCGTTCATCAATCCGGAGGAATACCTCGAGCAGCAGCGGCAGAAAATCGAGGCCGAAAAAGAGAAAGAGAAGAAGTTCCCGGTACGGCCCGAGCGCGACATTTTGAAGTTCCTTTTGACCCACGCGCCGCTCGATCGCTGGGAGCACGACGTGCTCGAGGTGGTGCGCGAAGAGGCGTACTACTTCCAGCCGCAGATGCAGACGAAGATCATGAACGAGGGCTGGGCCTCGTATTGGCATTCCAAGCTGATGACCGAGAAGATTCTCGATGCTTCGGAAATCATCGATTATGCCGATCATGCCGCCGGCGTTTTGGCCACCAGCAAAGGGCAGCTCAATCCGTACAAGCTCGGGATCGAGCTGTTTCGCCACATCGAGGAGCGCTGGGATCGCGGTCAGTTCGGCAAGGAATGGGAAGAGTGCGACGATCTCGCCGCGAAGAAAAATTGGAACCTTCGCGGCGAGATCGGAAAAAAGAAGATCTTCGAGGTGCGTGCGCTCTACAACGACATCACCTTCATCGATGAATTCCTGACGCCCGACTTCGTACGGGATCACAAGATGTTTTCCTTCTCGTGGTCCAATCGCAACGAGCGCTACGAGATCGAGACGCGCGAGTTCAAGGCAGTGAAAGAGAAGCTTCTCTTTCAGCTCACCAACAGCGGCAACCCCTTCATTTACGTCGAGGATGCAAACTTCGAAAATCGCGGCGAGCTGCTGCTCCGTCACGACCACCAGGGGCTCGATCTGCGCGCCGACTGGGCGCGCGAAGTGCTGCGGAGCCTGGTGCGCATCTGGAAACGGCCCGTGAATTTGACGACGCAGGCCGAAGCCAAGCCCGTGATGATGCGCTACGACGGTCGCGAGCACACGACGCGTCATCTCCGGCGCGAATAGCCCGCGCCAGGACTGAGGGACCACCGCTTGTTCTTTCCGACCGAGGCTTGCTCTATAACTCTGCCCGTGGGCCCTCCCTACGTCCGCGATCCTGCGCATTGGCTGTACAAGTTCTCGCCCGAGCAGTGGATTGCTGCGGCCTTGCACGAGGTGCGATCGGCGGAGGCTGCCTTCAAGACGCACAACGCGCGCGCGGGGCTCGCGGGCGCCAAGCGCGCGGCGGGCATGGCGCTGAACGCGGCGCTCATCGTGGAGCCGAACCCGAGCTGGGGGCGCACGTATTTCGATCACCTGATGGCGCTCTCGCGCGATCAAGGCGTGCCCGACGCGGTGCGTGCCGCGTGCCGCGTGCTGCTGGAGACTCCGGCGCCAGGCGGGCTCGTGGTCATGCTGCGGACGTCGCGCTCCGATGAGGCCGCGCTCGAGGCCGCGCGGGACGTGATGGCGCACGCGTATGCGGTGGTCAAACGACATGCGGCAAAAGACTCGATCTAGGCAGACCGGCGCGGCAGCAGCTGCGATCACCGCGCCGCGATGGCTCGGCGTTCTCGGGGTCATCTGCGCGCTCGGCCTTGCGGCGTGTGGTGGCGAAGCGAAGCCTCCCGAGTCGCCGCCGGAGCCTCCGGGCGAGCGCGCGGCGGGGGGTCGCGAAGCGCACACGGTCGAAGCCATGACGGAGGCGGACGCAGGGCCGAGCGGCGCCGCCGGGGCGGGAGTCGCGACGGCGGAGCCCGCGCCCTCCTTTCCGCCCCCGCGTCCCACGACGTTGCCGCTCGCGAACGCCGGCAGCGAGGACGGCGTCGATCGGATGCTGCTTCTCGGCGATAGCGCATTCGAACGCGGCGACGTGGCCGCGGCCGCGAAGCAATACGAGGCGGCTCGCGCCGCAGCCCCGAAGCGCGCAGCGCCGCAAGTGGGCATGGCGCGCGTGCGCATCGCGCGAACGAATGTGCCGATGGATTTCGCGGCCGGAAAGGGCAGCAAGGAGATCGCGGCAGCCGCGAAGGAGCTTCGTCGCGCCGCGCAGACGGAACCGACGCTCGGCGCCGCGCAGGTGGAGCTCGGCCGCGCGTTCTTGATGATGGGTGACGCTCCGTCCGCGCTCGAGTCTCTCCGGCGGGGCGCCTCGCTTTTGCAGAACGAGGCGGAAGCGCACTCCGCGCTCGGGGTCGCGCTGCTGGCGACGGGGCACCAGAGTGAATCGCTGCCGGAGCTGGCGCGCGCCGCGGAGCTCGATCCGGGGAGCGCTCCGCGTCGGGGCAATTACGGTACGGTTCTCTTGATGGCGGGGCGCGTGAAAGAGGCGATTCAGCAGTACGAAGCCCAAATCAAGCTGGCCGACGGAGATCCGCGCGCCCATTCCGACCTTGGCTCGGCGCTGCTTTTCGAAGGCGATTTCACGCGCGGCGTTTCCGAACTGAAGAAGGCGATTGCGCTCGACCCGAAGCGGGCGACGTTCCACACGAATCTGGGTTACGCCTATCAGCAACAAGGGCAGGTGGCTGAGGCGATTGCCGAATATCGGCAGGCCATCCAATTGGACGATAAGCTTGCAAGCGCGTGGATCAACTTGGCGACGGCGCTCGCGCGCGATCCGAAAACGCGCGGCGAGGCGCGCTCCGCGCTCGAGAAGGCTCGCGCCATCGACTCGACCGATCCACGCGTCAAAGCGAACCTCGAAGAGCTCGACGCGCTAGAGAAGAAGGAACAAAAAGGGCAGGGGAAGCGCTAGCGCGAACCGCTCTGCTCGGGCAAGCTGGCTCGGGCGCATCGCCCATCCTCGGTGCCTTGACGTGTGGCTCACGCCACTCCTAACGTGTATTTTCTGAAACGACAGGAGGGGGGGCGTCCAATGGCACTTGGAAAGGTGAAGTGGTTTAACGACGAGAAGGGGTGGGGCTTCATCAAGCAGGATGATGGAGCGAACGTGTTCGTCCACCACTCGCAGATTGCGCAGATTGTGCAGGGCGAAGGAGATGGGCGCCGCCGTCTGCGCGAAGACGAGGTCGTGCAGTTCGACGTCCGAGAAGGCCCGAAAGGGCTTCAGGCGCTCAACGTCGTCAAGCCACCGGGCTTCGTCGAGCCGCCGTCGTAGGCCGCGATCACGACCACGTGGCGTGCGGGATATCGGAGACGTGAAACGTATCCGTTTCGGGCTCGAGGACATGGGCCTCGACGGTCGTTAGTTCCCCTACGTCGTTGAATTCGTAGACGTTGAAGCTCGCCATTTTCTCCGGCGCTTCGTGATGAAGGGATGCGCTCGTGGCGCCGACGACTTGGAGATTTCCCGCGCGCGTCGCGAGAGGGCGCTGCTGCCTTCGATGAAGGTGTCCGTGCAAGATGAGTCCGTGCGCGAAGCCCTGGACGTGGGCGGTCAATTCGTCGGCGTCTTCGAGGCCCTCGAGGAGCGTTTTGAGGCGCGACGGCGGGTTTTGCACGGGGTGATGCAGAAGAACCACCGGCGTGCGCGTTTTGACTTCCGGGTGCGCGAGGATGCGCGCGAACGCATCGAGCTGCGCGGCGCCCAGCCGGCCGGCGGCGACGAAGGGGAGGCGCGGTACGGCGCTCGAGAGGCCGATGATGGCGAGCGGCCCGCGCAGACGCACGAAGGGGAAACGTCCAAGGCCGATGTCGACGGCAAGCTCGGGCAAGTCGCTCTCCACGAACGGACCGAAGTAGCGCATGAAGCGCCGCGTGCGCAGCGCGCCGCGCGTGTACAGATCGTGATTACCTGGGACCACGCTCACGTTCGAGGGGTCGAGACCGAGCGCATCTCGTAGCAGCGCGCGCGCCGCTTCGAACTCCGGCTCGAGGGCGAGATTCGTGATGTCGCCGGTGATGGCCACGTGGTCGATGGAGTGGCGCGCGATCTCGTGCGCGATGGCGCGGACGTACTTGGGGCGATGAACGTGTCCGCGTTTGAGTCGGAGGTTGGCGTAGCCCGAGAGCCGCTTGTTGATAAAGCGATGCGGCAAAATCCCGTTCAGCGAGAGAATGTGAAGATCCGAGAAGTGAGCGATGCGCATTACCGAGGATCCTTAGCGCAGCGAAAGCCGATGTGCGGCCCGCGCCCGAGAAAGCTGTAGGTGCGGTAGGTGGCGCGCATCCAGGCAGCCCCATGTTGGTACGAGCCGCCGCGAACCACATGATACGTGCCGTTTTTCGAGCCCTTCGGATTCGTTTGCGGCATCGGTGAATAGCCGAACCCGTTCTCGTCGTCCTCGAACAGATCCTCCACCCACTCGGATGCGTTGCCCGCCATGTTGAGCACGCCCTCCGGGGTCTGGCCATCCACGAGTGCCTCGACCGGGGCGAGTCCCGCGTAGCCGTCGGTGGCATCGGTCTCGTCGGGGGCGAATGCGCCGTGGTTGCAGACGTGCGAGTTGTAAAAGGAGCCCCACGGAAATGGTCGCCCCATCGTACCGCGCGCGGCGAATTCCCATTCGGCCTCGGTCGGCAATCGTGCGTCGGCCCATCCGCAATAGGTGACGGCGTCCTCCCAGCGTACGAAGGTCACGGGAAGCTCGGGGCGGTCGAAGCGTGGGTCGCCTGCAGGAAAGCCCGCGGGCGCGCAGACGCCGGCCGAGACGCAGCGCTGGTAGGCGCCGACGGAGACTTCGGTCCGGTCGATTTCGAACGCGGAGAGGGTCACCTGATGCGCCGGTAGCTCGGCGCGAAACGTTCGCTGGAGCTGGATGCTGTCGCACTCCGCGCGCCAGATTTCTTTGCGACACATCTGGAGCGCGCGCGTGAGGTCGAACCAGAGCGATCCCATGACGAACACGCCGCCGGGGAGGCGGATGCGCTCGGGCGCCGGCGTTCGAAGCGCTTGCACGCCGGTCGCGGGTGCGGAACGGGCGCGTGTATCGAGCCCGCTCCACCACATTTCGGGACGCGCCGACGCGTCGTGCCGGAGCGGCCCTCGCCCGCCTACGAGCATCGAAAACATGGCGGGCGTGAGAGCCGCGATGGCGATGCCGAGCTTCAGCACCATTACCCCGTGACGATGCGCATCGGGTGCTCGATCAAGCTTCGCAGCTCGGCCAGGAACGCGGCGCCCACCGCGCCATCAACGACGCGATGATCGCACGAGAGCGTCATCATCAGCTTCTTACCGGCGACGATGTTCCCATCGCGGACGATGGGCTCGTCGCGCACCTGGCCGACGGCCAGGATCGCCCCCTCGGGGGGATTGATCACGGCGGCAAAGCCGTCGATGCCGAACATGCCCAGGTTGGAGATGGAAAATGTGCCGTCCTGCATTTCCTCCGCGCGCAGTTTCTTGGCGCGCGCCCGGCCGGCCAGGTCCCTTATTTCGCCGCTGATGGCGACAACGCTCTTCCGGTCGGCATTGCGCACGATGGGTGTGACGAGACCTTCCGGAACGGCTACGGCAACGGAGATATCGATTCGCTGGTGAACCAGGATCGCTTCGGGCGTGAATTGCGCATTGCACTCCGGCACGCGCGCAAGCGCAACGGCGCACGCCTTGACGAGAAGATCGTTCACGCTGACGCGCGGCGGCTTCGGTTCGCTCTTATCGCGTGATTTGCCGTTGGCCCCCGCCGACTCGAGCTCGCCGTTGATCTGCTCGCGGAACTGAACCAACTTTTCGACGTCGACATCGATCGTCAGATAAAAGTGCGGGACATTTTTTTTGGACTCGGTGAGCCGCCGCGCGATGGTCTTGCGCATCATCGACAGCGGCCGAATTTCCGGCTCGGCAAGCCCCACCGTCGCCGGCACACCCACGCCGCGCCGAACGAGCGCCGCAGCTCCCTCGGCTCCGGCTCCCTCGGTGCCCCGCTGGGCTCCGGCTCCCTCGGTGCTCCGCTGGGCTCCGGCTCCCTCCTCCTTCGGGGGAGGGTTGGGGAGAGGGGGGGCACCGTTGCCGATGGCGTCCAGATCCCTCGCGACCACCCTTCCACCGGGGCCGGAGCCTTGCGCACCCTGCAGATCGATTCCCCGCTCCCGTGCCGCGCGTCGCACGTAAGGGGATGCGAAGACGCGTCCCTCGGCCGTCCGCGGACCGTTCGCTTCGCGCGGCGCGCCTTCCTGGGCGGTTCGATCGAGGAGGGAACCTCGCGCTCGTGGTTCGGCTGGCCGGTTGGCGTTCCCTCTCCCCAGCCCTCCCCCGGAGGGGGAGGGGGCAGACGTCTCGGCCGCCCGATCCACGGGGGCAGACGTTTCGGCGGCTTGCGCTGCAGGGGCAGACGTTTCGGCTGCCTGTGCCGCGGGGGCTGACGTCTCGGCGGCTTGCGCTGCGGGGGCTGCCGGCGCCGCGGGGGCTGCGGTGCCGGTTTGGGCGACGAGGGCGGAGATGTCTTCGCCGGCTTTTCCCAGGATGGCGACGGGTTGACCGAGTTTGACCTCGGCGCCGTCTGCGACGAGGAGCTTCAGGAGGACGCCCTTGTCGAAGGCCCGGAACTCCATCGTCGCCTTGTCGGTCTCCACTTCGGCGAGCAGGTCGTCGACGTTGACCTCGTCGCCCTCTTTCTTGTGCCACGCCGTGAGGACACCTTCTTCCATGGTCGGCGACAGCTTCGGCATATCGAGAATTTTGGCCATGGTTTCCTCTATGCCTGCCCGCGATAGAGCACGCGCTTCACCGCCGCGACGACGCGATCCGGCTGGGGAATGCAGAGTTGTTCGAGCTTGGCGTTGTACGGCATGGGCACGTCGAGCGTGGCCACGCGCAAAATGGGGGCGTCGAGCGCATCGAACGCGAGACGTTGAATGCGATCGGCGACTTCGGCGCCGACCCCGCCGTAAGGCCACCCTTCGTGCACCATGACGCACCGGTGGGTCTTCTCGACCGAGTTGATCAACGTGTCTTCGTCGAGCGGGCGGAGCGAGCGCAAGTCGATCACCTCCACCGAGACCCCTTCTTTTTCGAGCTGCGCGGCGGCGTCCATCGCCACGTGCGTCATGCGTGAATACGCAACGACGGTCACGTCGCGTCCTTGGCGCACCACGTTGGCGCGACCGAGCGGCACCGCGTCCTGGTCGTCGGCGACCTCGCCCTTGACCGAATAGAGCGTCTCCGACTCCATCACGAGAACCGGATTGTCGTCACGGATCGCGGCCTTCATCAGCCCCTTCGCATCCGACGGATACGCGGGCGCGACCACTTTGAGTCCCGGGATGGTCGCGTAAAAATGCTCCATGGCGTGGCTATGTTGGCTGCCAACCTGTTTCGCACTCGCGTTGGGACCACGAAAGACGATAGGGCAATTGAATTGCCCGCCGGACATCTGCCGCAACTTGGCCGCGTTGTTTAGGATTTGGTCGAATGCGACGGCGGAGAAATTCCACGTCATGAATTCGATGATCGGCCGAAGCCCCACCATGGCGGCGCCGATGCCGATACCGGTGAAGCCGCCTTCTGCAATCGGTGTGTCGATGACACGCTTCTCGCCGAACTTATCGAGCATCCCCTCGGACACTTTGTACGCGCCTTGGTAGTGCCCCACTTCTTCGCCCATGAGAAAGACGCGATCGTCGCGCTCCATCTCCTCGACCATTGCCTCACGAAGCGCTTCACGAAATCGAATATTCCGGGCCATGCTCTTCTCGTCGAATTGGTAGTCTAGTTCGGCTGCGAAGGCCCCCTCGTTCGAGGGGACGAAACAGCGGCGGGTTCAGCTCGCGAAGGGTCCGTCGTAGGTGGTCTGCTCGAGGATCTCCGGGTCCGGCTCGGGGCTTTCGTCCGCGAATTTGACGGCCGCGGCGACCTCCTCCTCCACCTCTTGCTCGAGCGCCGCGAGCCTCGATTCGGCGTAGCCTTCGCCCACGAGCTTGGCGCGCGCGCGGAGCACCGGGTCCTTCTTTTTTCGGTCCTCGAGCTCGGCGGCGGTCCGGTACTTTGCCGGATCGCTCATCGAGTGCCCGCGGAAGCGGTAGGTGCGGATCTCGACCAACGTCGGCAGCGACGTCTCGCGCGCACGGTCGACCGCCTGGCGAATGCGCTGCTCCACCTCGAGCACGTCGTCCGCGAAAAAGCGGTCGCTCGCCATTCCGTAGCCGATGGCCTTGCTGGTCACGTCCTCCACGCTCATCGTGCGCGACATCGGCGTGCCCATCGAATACTCGTTGTTCTCGCAGATGAACACGATGGGGAGCTTCCAGAGCGCTGCCAGCGAGACCCCTTCGTGAAAGCCCGCGATCGACACCGCGCCCTCGCCGAAGAAGCACAGGGTGACCCGCTTGTCGTCTCGATATTTCGATGCGAACGCCACCCCCGCGGCGAGTGGAATATGGCCGCCCACGATGCCGTAGCCGCCGAGCATGTGGATGCGCGCGTCGAACATGTGCATCGAGCCGCCGAGCCCTCCGGAGCATCCGGTTTTCTTCCCCCAAAGCTCCGCCATCAAGGCATTGGGGCTCATCCCCTTGGCGAGCGCGATCCCGTGATCGCGGTAGGTCGTGATGACGTAGTCGTCGGGTTGGAGCGCGGCCATTGCCCCGACGCCCACCGCCTCTTGCCCGATGTAGAGATGGAGAAAGCCGCCGATCTTGCCCTGAGCGTAGGCGCGCGCAGCTTCTTCCTCGACCCGGCGAATGAGAAACATCTGCCGATACATCGAGACGAGATGGTCGGCAGAGACGTTGGCGGCGCCCGCCCCCGGGCCATTGGCCTGGGACTCGGCGAGGCTTGGATCGCGGGGCGCGGTGTGAGAGTTCGTTTCGATGGCCATATCGGAGGGGATGTTAGGGCCGGCTAAAACTGCCGACCGATGGTGAGTAGTCCGCCCCCCTGTTTCGTGGGGCTAAAACCGACATAAAAGGGCTGCTTTTCCGGAGACGGAACGCTCCATAGGGACGCTGTATCGCTCGCGTGCCTGGAAGCCTGGGACGAGTCGCGCTGAAGGTACTTTTTCGGCGAAAGTAGTCCCACGAGCAAGAGTGGCAAGCCGGGACCGAGGAACAGAAGACCCCATACCACGTCGAACGCGGTTTTATCCTCCCGAGACGTGTGACTGCTCGCCTCGAACCCGACGATGCCGAAGAGCCCGATGCCGGTGAGGACTGCGCCGGGGATCAGCAAGCCGAGGCGTACCTTCTTCTCCACGTGGTACCCGGCTGGGATCGGTTGGTTCGAATCGTAGGGGAGCGTTTCGGGAGCCACCGTGGGCTGCAGCGGCGGCGCGGGTGCTTGCGGCTGCGCGGCCTTCGCGTCGAGCGGGACCGGCTGCCCATTTCGCTCGATGCGCGCGATCCCTTCCCAGCGGATCGTCGCGGTTTGGCCCTGCGGGAGGCGAATGATCGCGCTCTCACCGACCCGCAGCTCGAGCAACGTCCCGCGGATCTGTTGGCCGTCTTTCAGGTACACGATATCGGCGCCCGATGCCGGGCCGGACCAAACGACACCGCCGCTGGGTGCGCCGCTTGGCGCGCCCGCCGGACCGCTCGGAGCCTGCGCGTGCGCCGTCGCGGTGAGAAAGAGCATGTGCAGCGCCAGAAATCCGGAGCACCAAGGTCGCGTTGCCCGTCCGACATTCATCTCGTTTCTCCCCGTAAGCACGCCCACGTTAAGTCAATCGTCCTGCGGGAAACTCGGTCTTCGCTTCTGCGCGAACGACAGGGCCCCTTCGATCATGTCGCGACTGCGGATCGCATACTGCCCTAGCTCGGCCTCGATGCGCAGCCCCTCTTCGAGCGGGCGCCCCCATCCCATGACCGCCGCCTGCTTGTCGGTCCGCATGGCGCCTTGCGGCAGTTCGCAGAGTTGCCGCGCGAGCTCGATGGCCCGGGCGCGTGACGCGCCGCGTGATACGACCTCGTTCGCCAGACCGATGCGCAGCGCCTCGTCGGCCTTGATGAAGCGGCCCGTCAAAATGAGCTCCATGGCGCGTCCCATTCCGACGATGCGCGGAAGGCGCTGCGTTCCTCCATCCACCAACGGCACATTGAACCGGCGGCACGCGACCCCCATTTCGGCGTGCTCCTCTACGATTCGGATATCCCCGAGGCACGCCAACTCGAGCCCTCCGGCGAGCGCGTGTCCGTTGATGGCGCACAGGATCGGCTTGTAGATGTCCGTCTGGCGCGTGTAACCCAAGAACCCTTCGCCGTGCGCAATGAACTGGCGCACCTTCGACGGCGAGGCGCCAAGCCCGGGGCCGAGGCTTGCCGGATTGGTCAGATCGGCCCCCGCGCAAAAGGCCTGGTCGCCCGCGCCCGTGAGGATGGCGACCCAGAGACCCTCGTCGTCGCGAAAGTGTTTCCACGCCGCCGACAAGAGCGCCGCGGTCTCACCGTCGACGCAATTGCGCTTCTCGAGGCGCGCGATCGTGATCACGAAGATCCGGTCGATCACCTCGGTGACCACCTTGCTCGTTTCCTGCGTCATGGGTCGACTCCTCTCTTTCCCGCCTCTTGCGCCTCTGGTGCTGTTTGCGCCTTTTGTGCCGTTTGTGCCTCGCGCGCTTCGCGCGCTGGGGACGCTGCGATCGAGGCAAGCCGCCGCGCGCCCGGTGAGACGCCATTCGGATTCCAGCACGCGACCCGGTGTCCGCTCCCTGTCTCGATCTCGTCGAGCGGAGGCGCCTCCTTGTCGCACGTGCCACGCAGCGCGCGCGGGCAGCGCGGATGAAACGAGCACCCCGACGGCGGAGCGATCGGCGACGGAACGTCCCCCTCGAGCACCAGGCGCAAACGCTTTTTCGTGGGGTCGGGGTCGGGCACCGCGGCGAGCAGCGCGTTGGTGTATGGGTGGAGCGCGTTTTCGTAGACCTGATCGGCGGGGCCCTGCTCGACGATCTTTCCGAGGTACATCACCGACACGCGGTGGCTCACGTGCTCGACGACGCGCAGGTCGTGCGAGATGAACAGATAGGAGAGCCCGAGCTCCTCTTGAAGCTCTGTCAGCAG
>Ga0193753_10000766_pt1 | contig 29998 bp, 25 predicted proteins | sample H1c2metaG_FD_144925 | JGI IMG/M metagenome (GOLD analysis project Ga0193753, IMG submission 144925) | Soil microbial communities from a riparian zone of the East river system, Colorado, United States - H1c2 | ecosystem: Environmental > Terrestrial > Soil > Riparian zone | place: USA: East...
CCCGCCGCCCCCGATCGGCGCCGCCTCGCCCTGGTGGTGACGCCGCTCCTGGCCGCCCTGGCGCTCGCCGCCGTGGTGGCGGGAGGCGATCGACCTCTGGCTCGCCGCGGCGCCCACGAGTCCGGCCGCACCCGCGCGGCGGTGGCGCTGCGCGACCACGTCATCCCGTTCCAGAAGTGGGGGACCAAGCTCTTCACCCTCCCGCACCTGGAAGAGGCCTACGAGCGCGTCTTCTACCTGACCCAGGACGGCCCCGGCGACAAGCGGGCCGAGCTGGTCGCCGCGCTCGAGCACGCGCTGGCCGAGTACGACGACGTCGACCTGTTCCTGCTCGCCCACGGCAACCGCTTCGTCGAGTGGGTCGAGGCGATCGATCCCGCCCTGCGCAGGAAGCTCCGGCTCATCTACAACACCGGCTGCGGCGGGGCCTGGCAGGCCGAGGAGTGGCTGGCCACCGGCGCCGACGTCTATGTCGGCCACTGGGCCACCCAGAGCATGTCGCCGCTGTTCTACCTGTTCTTCCTGCGCCGCTGGGTGCGCGGCTGGCCGCTGGTCGAGGCGGTCGAGATGTCCAACCGGGCCGCGTCGCAGCGGCTGGGCTGGTTCGGGATGGCGGGCGGCCTGTACGACGCCAGCGCGACCATCTTCGGGCGCACCGACGTGTGGCTGGGAGGCGGCGCGCCATGAGCGAGCCGCGCGGCCCGCTCGCCCGCCTGGCCGGCTGGCTGTGGGCCGAAAATCTGGCCCTGGCGCTGGCGGCGATCGCGGCCGGCGCCGGCGAGCTGCTCCTGGTCCGCGCGCTCTACCTGGCCGGATTCGGCGGCCAGCGCCGCATCGCCGAGTCCACCGATCTGCCGCTGGCTCACGCGGTCCTGTGGCTGGCCGGGCTGGCCTGCGCCGGGCTGGCCGGCGCCGCCGCCTACCGGCTGGTGCGCCGGGGTCGCTGGTGGGTCGCGGCGATCCTGGTCCCGCTGATCTGCTTTCCGCTGCTGGTGCTCGGGCTGGGCAGCCTTTACGGCTCGCTCATCGCCGGCGCGGTTCTCTGAGGGGCCTCCTGGCCCGCGGTCGGGGGCCCGAGTGGCGCGTCAGCCGGCTCTGGTACATCTATAGATCCATGGCGCCCGCCTGGCTCTCCCACCTCATGGACCGGCTTCGCGCGGCGCGCGCCGACGCCGCCTCCGAGGAGGAGCGGCGGATCCTGGGCGTGCTCCTCCGGCGCGGCTCGTTCGGCGACGAGGCCAGCTTCCTCGCCGCGCTGACCGGGGAGCTGGCCGCGGTCGAGTCCGCCGCCGAGTCAATCGACGAGCGGACCGTCGAGCTCATCGCCGCCCAGCTGCGCGGCCACCACGGCGAGGAGCTGGACCGGATCGGCCCGCACGTGCGCGAGCACCTCGACCTGTGGTCGCTCCTGGTCCGGCGCAGCGGCAGCCAGCTCGCGCGCGCCTGCCGGGCGGACCTGCGGCTCCTGGCCGGCGACCGCGATGGCGCGCTGGACGATTTCCTCGAGGCGGTGGAGGGAGATCCCAGCCTGGTCGCCTTCCAGAGCGAGCTCGACGAGCTGGCCCGCGAGCGCGGCGGCGAGGCCTGGCTGCGCTACCGGCTGGCGTCTCTGCGCGCAGCGCTGGCCGGCCTCGGCTCCCAGGACGGCGACGGCGAGGGCGATGCCGACGACGATCACGTTCGCGAGCTCTACTGCGAGCTGCTCGAGGAGTTCCGGGCCGAGCCGGGTGCCCAGCGCCGCATCCGCGAGGTCGGCGCGCTCATCGATCAGGCGGTCGATCGCGGCGATCTCCCGCGCGCGATCGTGCGCCGCGCCCCGCGCGGCTGAGCCAGCCGCCGCGGTCGCGCTTCGCCTTCGCTCAGTCGAGCTCGATGGCGTCGAGGAGGTCGCTCAGCGCGACCGGCTTCACGAAGTGCCGGGCGAAGCCGACCTCGTGGCTGCGCGCGCGGTCGCGCTCCTGGCCGTAGCCGGTCAGCGCCAGCAGGCGGAGCTCGGGGCCGATCCGGTCGCGCAGGGCGATGGCCAGCTCGTAGCCGTCCATCACCGGCAGGCCGATGTCGAGGATGGCGATCTCGGGGCGGAACTGGCCGACCCGCTCCAGCGCCTGGGGCCCGTCGTGGGCGACCCGCACCTCGTGACCCTGCTCGCGCAACACCTCGGCCAGGAGGTCGGCCGCGTCCTGGTTGTCGTCGACCACCAGGATCGCCGACTGGCGATCGCGCCGGCGCGCCCCGGTCGGGGTGGCCGCGCGGTGGCGCGGCGGCTCGGCCACCGCGGCGGGCAAGAGCGGCAGCCGCACCTCGAAGTCGCTGCCGCGGCCCGGTCCGCCGCTGCGGACCGACGCCTCGCCGCCGTGCATGCGGACCAGGGTGCGGACCAGGGTCAGGCCGATGCCGAGCCCGCCCTCGGGGCGGTCGGCCGCGCGGTCGGCCTGGACGAAGAGATCGAACACGCGGCCGAGCAGGTCCGGCGTCATCCCGACCCCGCTGTCGACCACGTCGAGCACCACCTCGGCGCCGATCCGCTGCGCGGTCACCTGCACCCGTCCGCCGGCCGCGGTGTAGCGAGCGGCGTTGTCGAGCAGGTTGGCGACCACCTGGGTCAGGCGGGCCTCGTCGCCGAGCACGCGCAGCGCGCCGCGCGGGACGTCGATCGACAGGTGATGGCGGCGCTGCTCGAGGAGCGGGCTGATGAGCTCGATCGCCTGGCCGATCACGTCGGCCAGGTCGAGCGGCCGGCGGTCGAGGTGGACCTGGCCGCTGGTGATGCGCGAGACGTCGAGGAGATCGTCGACCAGCCGGATCAGGTGATCGACCTGGCGCCGGATGACCGTCTCCTCGCGGCCGGGCGCGCCGCCGCGCAGCGACATCACCTCGAGCGCGGTCTTGATCGGCGCGAGCGGGTTGCGCAGCTCGTGGCCGAGCATGGCGAGGAACTCGTCCTTGGCTCGGCTGGCCCGCTCGGCCCGCTGCTTCTCCGACTGGACCTGCTCGAGCAGCCGCTCCAGCTCGCGCTTCGAGCGCACTCGCTCGCTGACGTCGGCCATGGTGCCGATGAAGCGAATCGGGCGACCGCCGCCGTCGACGTAGCTGCGCCCGCGGCTCAGGATCCAGCGCTCGCCGTCGGGCAGGTCGACCCGGTACTCGACCTCGAGCTCGGCGCCGGCGCGGAACGCCTCGCCGGCGGTGCGCGCCACCCGCTCGCGGTCGTCCGGGTGCACGCGCAGGAGATAGGCCTGGTAGCTCATCGGCGCGCCGGGCTCGAACCCCATCAGCTCGTAGCAGCGCTCGGAGCAGACCAGCTCGCCGGTGCTCGGCGTGAAGTCCCAGATGCCGTGTCGAGCGGCGTCGAGCGCGACGCGCAGGCGATCCTCGCTGGCCTGCAGGGCGGCCTGGGCGCGGTGGCGCTCGGTGATGTCGGTCATGAGGCCGCGCATCTTCACCACCTTGCCGACCGGATCGCGCACCAGGTAGATGCGGTCGCGCACCCACACGATCGATCCGTCGGCGCGCAGCATCCGGTACTCGAGCTCGTGGTCGCGCCCGGCCCCGGTCTCCTCGGTGCACACGCTCACACACCGCTCGCGATCGTCGGGGTGGAGGTGGGCGAGCCAGAAGCTCGCCTTGTCGGTGAGCCACTCCGACATCGGATAGCCGAACATCCGCTCCGCCCCCGAGCTGACGAACAGGAAGCGCAGCGTCTCGCGCTCTGCCTCCCACACGACCTCCTCGCGCAAGCTCTCCAGGAGATCACCCGGGGAGCTCGCCGCAACCGGCGACATGAAGTCGGAGGGACTACCTGCAGACACGGGGATTTCGCGGCTTCGCGCGGACTTTGCGCGATCCGCTCTGACGTTAAGCACGAACGCAGACACCGCCGCAAGCCGGCGCGAAGGTCGCTATTGCCTACAGAAAAGAAAGTACTATAGGATACCAAGTGGGGATGGAGGGAAAACAATTGGTGATGCTCCCCGAGGAGCGCGCTCCCAGTATGATCGTCAAGATGGGGTCTTCGGGCGCGGGCAGCCTCGTTCCACTGGGCGCTCGATCGTTCGGCAACTACGAGTTGCTCGCGCGACTCGCGACTGGCGGCATGGCAGAGATCTTCCTCGCGCGCGCGAGAGAGCCTCTGCCGTCCGGATCGGTCCTCGTCATCAAGCGCGTGCTGCCTCACCTGGCCGAGGACGCGCGCTTCGTGGCGATGTTCCGCGACGAGGCGCGCCTCGCCGCGCGCATCGAGCATCCCAACGTCTGCCGCGTGATCGATCTCGGCAGCGTCGGTGACACGTACTTCATCGCGCTCGAGTACCTGCACGGCCTGCCGCTGTCGCGCGTGCTGGTGAGAGCGGCGCGCCAGGCCCAGCCGCTCGACTTCCGCCTGGTCGCCGGGCTGATGGTGCAGGGCTGCGCCGGCCTTCACGACGCGCACGAGCTGCGCGGCGCCGACGGTGAGCGGCTCGACGTGGTCCACCGCGACATCTCGCCGCCCAACATCTTCGTCACCGTCGACGGCGTGGTGAAGCTGCTCGACTTCGGCGTGGCCAAGGCGCACGGCGCGAGCGAGAAGACCCGCACCGGCACGGTCAAGGGCAAGAACGCGTACATGTCCCCCGAGCAGGTGCGCGGTCAGCCGATGGATCGGCGCAGCGACATCTTCTCGCTCGGCATCGTCTTGTGGGAGGCGCTGACCGCGCAGCGACTGTTCATGCGCGAGGTCGACTTCGAGACCTTCCGCGCGATCACCCAGGGCGAGGTCCCCGATGTCCGCAGCGTGCGGCCGGAGACGCCGGGCGAGCTGGCCGATGTGGTGGCCCGCGCGCTCGCGCTCGACCCGGCTGATCGCTACGCAACCGCCCTCGAGCTGGGCGACGCGGTGGCGGCAGCGGTGGTCGGGATCGGCTCGCCGGCCGGCGAGCGGGAGATCTCCTCCTTCTTGCGGACGCGGTTCGCCAAGGAGCTGCGCGCCAGGGAGCAGCTGCTCGCTGCCACCGGGGCGAGCTCCGGCGCGGCGGCTCGATCGATCGATGTCCACGAGGACGGCGGCGAGGCCGCCGCGGCGGAGGCGGAGCGCATCGCGGACGGCGCGAGCGGCGCGGGCACTCACCGGGTGCGGGGGCTGCCGAGCTCGCCGCCGGGCAGCGCGAAGGCGGCGGCCGAGCCGGGCGCGATTCGCTGGTCGCCGTCGCGCAAGAGCCACCCGATGCCGCGGATCACGACCGGCTCGATCCCGCGGATGGATGGCGGCGCGGCCGGGCGCGTGAGCGTCGTGCCGGGCCCGTCGTCATCGACCTCGGGCAGCTCGCCTGTGTCGGCGGCGCCCGCCGCCGGGCAGCGGCGCGGCGCGGGATCGCCGGCAGGCCAGAACGCCGGGGCGGGGTCGTCGCCGACGCCGGGCGCCGGACCGATGCTGCGCTCGGTCACCGGGCCGATGTCGCTCGCGCACGGGCCGGCCTCGGCCACGCCGTGGGGCTCGGAGTACGACCTGGGCACGCCGTCGGACGGGGGCCTGTCCCTGGCCCCGCCGTGGACGCCGGAGACCGGCTCGAGCACGGTTTCTTCGTCGAGCTCATCGGGCTCGTCGGGCTCGTCGGCCTCGTCGGGATCGCAGGGCTCGTCGGCCTCGTCCGGCGCGCCCGCGTCGTCCAGCCCGGGCGGCCCGAGCGCCGCGGGTCCGATCCTCGAGCTCGATCGTCCGCCGCCGCGCGCGCGCACCGGCGTGCACGCCGCCATCGCCGCGCCGATGACCACCATGCGGATGCGCCCGATGGCGCCCCCTCCGCGCCTCACCACGCGCGCGCGCACCGGGGCGATCGAGAAGCCGCGCTCCGGCGGGGAGGCGGCCGCGATCGTCTTCATCGCCGGGTTGCTCGGTCTGCTCGTCGTCCTCTGGTGGCTGATCTGACCTGAACGGGCCGAAGCGAGTACTCTCCCCCCCGCTGTGAGCGAGGCGAAAGCGAAGGCGTCGAGAGCGCGCACGGGCGGACCGCCCGGCGCACCGGTCCACCTCACGGAGGCGCCGCGATGAGCCTCCTGGTCCTCGAGGACATCGCGCTCAGGTTCGGCGCGCGCGCGATCGTGGACGGCCTGTCCCTGCGGGTGGCCGAGCACGACCGGATCGGCCTCATCGGCCCCAACGGCTCGGGCAAGACCACCTTGCTCCGCATCATGGCCGGCGACCAGGGGATCGACCGCGGCCGCATCGAGCAGCGCCGCGGCCTGCGGATCGGCTACCTGGCCCAGGACATCACCGTCGAGGGCGGCGTCTCGCTGCGCGACTTCGTGCTGTCGAGCGTGCCGGGCCGGGCCGGGCTCGACGCCGACCACGACGCGGCCGAGGCGGAGCTGGCCGCCGCGGCGGCGCGCGGCGCGCCCGAGGAGGAGATGCTCGACCTGGCCGAGCGCCTGGCCGAGCTGACCGAGCTGGCCAGCCACTTCGAGCGCTTCTTCTCCGAGCACGAGGCGCTGCGCATCCTGGCCGGGCTCGGCTTCCCCACCGACGAGGTCGACCGCGACATCGGCGAGCTGTCGGGCGGGTGGAAGATGCGCGCGGTCCTGGCCGCGCTCCTGTTCCAGCAGCCGGACCTGCTCCTGCTCGACGAGCCGACCAACCACCTCGACATGCCGTCGGTGGCCTGGTTCAGCGAGTTCCTGCGCCGCTACAAGCGCGCCTTCCTGCTCATCTCGCACGATCGCGAGTTTCTCGACGAGCAGATCGCGCGCGTGGTGAGCTTCGAGCCGGAGGGCGTGCGCCAGTACAGCGGCAACTACGCCCAGTACTCGCGCCAGCGGGTCGAGGAGGCGCGCGTGCTAGAGAACGCCGCCGCCAACGTCGAGCGCGAGCGCGAGCGCATGCAGAAGTTCGTCGACCGCTTCCGCGCCCAGGCCAACAAGGCGCGCGCGGTGCAGAGCCGGGTCAAGGCGCTCGAGAAGATGGCCGACGTGCAGCTCCACACCCGCCGGCGGACCATGCGGTTCACCTTCCCGCCGTGCGACCGCGCGGCCGGCGAGGTGATCCGGGTCGAGGGCGTGGCCAAGGCGTACGGCGACCACGTCGTGTTCCCGGGGGTGGATCTGTCGGTCCGGCGCGGCGAGAAGATCGCGATCATCGGGCCCAACGGGGCCGGCAAGACCACGCTGCTCAAGATCATGGCCGGCGAGCTGGCGGTCGACCGCGGCCGGGTCGTCATCGGCGGCGGCGTGACGCTCGGCTACTACGCCCAGCACCACGCCGACACCCTGCACCGCGACTCGGTCGTGCTCGACGAGGTGGCCCGCGCCAACCCGGACGCGCTGCCGGCCAGGGTGCGCGCGGTGCTGGGCGCGTTCCTGTTCTCCGGCGACGACGTCGAGAAGAAGGTGTCGGTGCTGTCGGGCGGCGAGCGCGCGCGAGTGGCGCTGGCCCGGCTGCTCATCCGGCCGGGCAACGTGCTCCTCATGGACGAGCCGACCAACCACCTCGACCTGGAGTCGAGTGAAGAGCTGGCCGAATCGATGACCAGCTACGACGGGACCATGGTTTTCGTCAGCCACAACCGCGCGCTCATCCGCCGGCTGGCCACGCGCATCTGGAACGTGGCCGACGGCGGCGTCGAGACCTACGCCGGCACCCTCGACGAGTACATGGACTCGTGCCGCCGGCGGCTCGACGAGGTGGCCGACGGCGACGGCGCCGGCGAGGCGGGGACGCGCGGGTCGGACGGCGCCGGGCGCGCCGCCGGCGCGGCGGCGAGCGCGGACGGCGACGGCGCGATCGCGCGCAAGTCTCGCGCTGACGAGCGCGCTCGCAAGCGCCGCGAGGCGGACGAGCGGCGCCGGCGCTCCGCCAAGCTCGGGCCGATCTCCAGCCGGATCGAGGCGTTGGAGGAGCGGATCGGCGAGCTGGAGCGCGCCCAGGCCGGGCGCGGCGCCGAGCTCAGCGATCCGGCGGTCTACGCCGACGAGAAGCGCCGGCGCCAGCTGCTCAACGACTATCAGGGCGCGGCCGCCAAGCTCGAGGAGCTCTCCGCGCGGTGGGAGGCGTCGCACGAGGAGCTGGCCGCGCTCGAGGTCGAGCTCGCCGCCGAGGCTCCGGTCGACGAAGGCTGACCCGGTCGTCCTTATCTTGCTGCAGGACTGGCGTGCGAAAACACGCATGCCGCGGGGGGCGAACGCCTATACTGGAGAGGTGAAACGGCCGCCGCGTCTGGTGGCTTCGATCGGCGGGGAGGGGTTCACGCTGGTCGAGGTCGTGGTCGTCATCGCGATGATCGGCGTCCTCTCGTCCGTGGCGCTGGTGTTCATCAAGCCGCGCTCGGTGGCGGCGACCGCGCGCGGATACGCCGACGAGGTCGCCGCGCTGTGCGACGCCGCGCGCCAGCGCGCCGTGGCCAGCCGCACCATCCAGCGCATCGAGGTGGAGGCGACCCGGGTCATCCACTACCGGGGATCGCTGCCCGGCATCAAGGATCCGCCCGCATGGGAGCTGATCGGCACGCTCGACGTGCCATCCGGGGTGATCATCCGCGCGATGTCGGATCGCACGCACGTGCTGACCGGCGACAGCGTGCCGTCGGCAGGCACCGGCATCCCCGGCGCGGTCCAGTTCTCGCCGGACGGCAGCGCCGCCGCGGCGACGATCTTCGTCGAGGACTCGGAGTCGAGGAACCGCGCGCGCGTGGCGATCTACCGCGCGACCGGTTCGGTCTACGCGTACTACGAATGGTGAGGTAGCAGGTAATGAAGAACGGCCTGGGAGTTGCGGTGGGGTCGGGGTTGGTGCTGGTCGGGTTGGCGGTCGCGCCGGCCACGGCTCGTGCTCAGCTCCGTGAGGTGTCGCGCTCGTCGCCGATCGTCGCCACCGTCGGCGGAGTCGAGGCGCAGTATCAGGGCAGCTACGAGGTGGTGACGCCGGTGCCGCCAGTGCCCACCTTCACCGTAGCGGGCGATGCCGCCACGTTCGAGTTCCCGTACACGCGCGGCCACCTTCGCGCCGTCGCGACCGCGGACATCACCAGCACCACGACCAGATTTCAGGATCTGGTCGCCATCTTCGACGCCGATGGGGCCGGCCAGATCCCGACGCCGAACGTGGCCGGCTGCGCGACCACGTTCTCGGCGACCTGTCGGACGGTGTTCACCACGGTCGACGCCCCCGACGCCGACGGGCTGGCCAGGCGCCCGGACCGCGTGTTCTTCAACACCGCCAATCTGGGCGCGCTGAAGCCGCTCCTCGCCCCGACCCTGGCCGACGCGGACGTGGCCGTCCTCATGGACCGCGTGCTGGCCGGCGTGCCGACCGGGACCGGCACCTACGTGCCCCGGCTGGGCGGCATCGACCGGTCGACCATGGCGATCGTCGAGCCGAGCCCGTTCATCCCTCAGATCGCGGGCGTCGACCGCCCCACCATGATCTACGTCGGCGCGCTCGACGGCATGGTGCACGCCATCTGCGCCAACGTGCTGGGGCCGTGCCTGGCCGCAGGGCAGGAGCTGTGGGCGTTCATCCCGCGCACCCAGCTCGGCGCGCTTCCCCTCAACAAGCAGCGCATCGACGGGTCGATCAAGGTCGCCGACGCGTTCGACGACTTCGACCTGGTCGACCCCGCGGTGGTCCGCCAGTACCACACCGTCCTCACCGTGCAGACCGGGTCGGGCGATCCGGCGCTGCCCGGGCGAGAGCCGTCGATCCTGGCCATCGATGTGTCGAACCCGGCGGATCCGATCGTCCTCTGGGAGCGGAGCACCCCGGCCAGCCCGGACACGGTCGATCAGGGCGTCGGCATCGGCCTGGCCATGGGGCCGGCCCGCGTGGGCACCCAGATCCGCAACCTCACCTTTGCGCAGACCAACAACGGCGGCTCCTCGGCCGCGTCCGGCTACTACCTGGGGGCGATCGACACGTCCACCGGCGAGCTGGTCTGGGCCTACCGCCACACCTATCCGGCCCCGCGCAACCCGGCCAACCTGCCGGTTCCGGACAGCGGCATCCCGGGCGGGCCGGCGATCTTCGACGTCGCCCAGGACGGACTGGTCAGCAACGTCGCGGTGTCGAGCCTGTACGGGGACCTGTGGATGTTCGAGTCGGATGGAGGCACGCCGTTCGCCGACGATCCGATCTTCCGCTTCAGCGCCGACTTCCAGCCGGTCGGCGCCGCGCCGACGGTCTACTTCGATCAGTCGACCGCGCGCTTCAACGCGGTCGTGGTGTCGGGCAGCTACGTCGACCCGGTGGCGGCGACCTGGGTGCAGTCGGCCGTCGCCCACTTCGCGGTCGGCGTGGTCATCGATCCGGCCATCACCAACGTGCCGATGGACGAGGTCACCTCCGGCGACTACGGCGGCGACCGCGCCTTTGTCATCACGCTGGCCACCGGCTCGACGGTGACGGCGCAGGCGGTGGTGGCCGGAAACGAGCTCTTCATCGTCGCCGACAAGACCGACGTGAACCTGGCGACCTACGGCGAGGTGCCGGACACCGGCTCGATCCAGCGCTACGCGCTGTCCGACGGGGCGGCGAAGGGCAGCCTGGTCACCATCTCGGGTGGCGCGTCGTCGGTCGACGCGACCGCGACCGGGGTGGTGCACGTCGGCGACGGGGCCGGCGCGATGAAGGTGGACGTCGGGACCACCGGCGGTGGCGGCGCGTTCGACGCGCTCGGCAAGGCGGTGGAGCGAGGCGACACAGACAACAACGCGAGGCTCCTGTGGCTGAACGGCTGAGCGAGCCCGGCCGTCCTGCCCGCGGCGAGGAGGGCGGCTTCACCGTCGTCGAGGTGTTGATCGCGCTGCTCGTCCTCCTCATCGGCATGGCCGGCATCCTCAGCATGCAGCTCACCTCGGCCGAGGCGACCTCGTTCTCGCGTCACGCGACCGAGGCGTCGGTGCTGGGCGAGGACAAGATGGAGGTGCTGCGCACCGCGCCGGCGGTGCTGCTGGTCAGCGCCAACGACAAGGTGGATGCGCTGGGCGTCCCGGACGTCGATGGCTTCTTCACCCGCGTCTGGGACATCGTGCCGGGGACTCCGACGTCCATCACCGTCACCGTGTCGTGGCAGGAGCAGGGCACGGACCCGTACCAGATCGTGCTCCACACCCTGAGGACGCGATGAGCGCGGCGCGCCCGACGGCGGACCAGCGCGGCATGACCCTGGTCGAGCTCATGGTCGCGGTGGTCATCCTCGGCATCGTGGTCGCCGCCGCGTTCAGCGTCGCGTTCTCGATCATGAACAGCTACCGCGAGCATCGCCGCGCGGTCAACGTCGAGCGCTCGGCGCGCGGCGCGATGGCCGTGCTGACCGAGGCGGTGCGCAACGCCAGCCCGGGCGTGCCGAACGGGCAGATCATCGACCTGGTCGGCTGCGAGGACACCTGGCACGGCATCCAGGTGGAGAACTCCAGCACCGGACCGGACGCGCTCGACATCGTCTATGCCACCGGCGACGTGATGACCTCGCTGACCACCACCTTCGACCAGGCCTCGACCGAGCTCCGGGTGCTGGACGGCTCGCTCTTCGTGCCGGGCAACCAGGTCCTGGTGACCGACTTCACCAAGGGACACCTCCTGACCGTGCTGACCGTCGCGCAGGCCGGGCCGGAGTGGATCATCGGCCTGAGCGGTACCCCGGCGTCGCTGTGCGCCGGCGTGGTCGGGTTCACCTACGATGCGCGCGCCACGGTGCTGCGCGCGCAGAAGGCGCGCTTCTCGATCAGCGACGTGGGCGGGGTCCCCGCCCTGTACATGGATCCGGACGGCCCATCTCCGGGCGGGCCGCTCGAGCCGGAGGCGGTGGCCGAGGGCGTCGAGGACCTCCAGATCGCCATCGGCGTCGATCGAGACGGTGACGGACGGATCGGCGACGACGTGGCCGCCGGCGGCGACGACGACGACTGGGTCTACAACCACGCCAGCGACATCAACCTGCCCCTCCTGGCGCTGACGCCGTACCGCGCGATCCGCCTGACCGTGATCGCTCGCTCGCTCGACGACACCACTCAGGTGGCGACCTCGCTGCGGGCGGCGGCCGAGGACCACGCGGCGGCGGTCGCACCCGACGCGTTCCGCCGGCGAAACCTGTCCACCACCGTCGAGATCCGCAACCTCGAGGGGTCTCCATGACCGGCAAGACTCATCCGATCCAGCCCGATCCCGGCGAGCGCGGCGCTGCCATGCTCCTCATCGCCACGCTGCTCATCGCGCTCCTGGCCGGTGGCGGGGTGGCGCTCTACCTGCAGCTGCAGAGCACCAAGAGCGCGGGGATGGTGAAGGCGGCCCGCACCTCGCTCTACTGCGCCGAGGCCGGGCTGGCCGCGTCGCGCGGGATCATCGCCCTCAACTACCTCACCTGGCCGACCGCGCTCGACGCCAGCACGTCCAACGACCCGCCCTGGTATCCGCTGGTCGGTGACATCGACGGCGACGGCGTCGACGACTACGAGGTCAGGATCCGGGACAACGACGACGAGGTGCCGCCGGCGCCGAATGACCCGGAGCGCGACAACGACCGCCAGGTGTTCGCGGTGGCCCACTGCATCAAGAACACCGAGGTCTCGCGCGAGGTGGTCGAGCTCCTGCTGGTCGCCAGCAGCGGGCACGTGTATCGCAACCAGTCCGGCGGCGGCGCCTTCAGCTCGGGCAACCAGAACCCCCAATAGGGAGGTCGATCGCGGCCATCGGTGCCGCACCCCTGTCCACCCACCGGCGCGAGCGCCAGCGCGCGCCGAGCCCGCTTGCCCCTTCCTGACCGGCGCGCCGAAGTGCCATGATCGGCGTCCATGTCACGCGTCGCGCGCGGGGCTAAGGGCCCTAAGGGCCGCTTCCCCGTGGCCGTCGCCCTCCTGGCCCTCCTCGGCGCGTGCGACGCCAGCATCGGCAACGGTGAGGGCGCGGGCGCGGTCCCGCCCGACGCCAGCGCCGCCACCATCGCGGACGCGAGCCTCCTCGAGCCGCCCGACGCCGCGGTCATCCTGCCCGACGCGGCGCCGCCCGACGCGCGCCCCGCCTGCGTCGAGGGCGACGACCGCATCGAGGACCCCGACACCGGCAGCTGCTACCTCCTCTTCGCCGACCCGCGCGGGTGGGGCGAGGCCGAGGCCGCCTGCGCCGCGCTCGGTGGTCACCTGGCGGCGGTGACCACCCTGGCCGAGAACGAGCTGGTCTCGCGGGTCGTGCCGGACAGCGGGCCGCTCCGGGACGTCTGGATCGGGGCCAGCGACCAGGCCTCCGAGGGGCGGTTCGACTGGGTCAGCGGCGATCCGTTCGACTTCGACCACTGGCGCGACGGCGAGCCGAACGACGGTGGCCAGAACGGCGAGGACTGCGCAGTCCTCGAGGGTGACGAGAACCTGCCCGGCGAGGGCGTCCAGTGGGACGATCGCGACTGCATCGACCTGCACTCGTATCTGTGCGAGCGCCTCTAGCCCGACCTGTTATCCTGCCGGAATGGGGAGGCGGGAGACGGCGGGGGCCGGCGTCATCCTCGACGGCAAATACGAGCTCGTCGAGCTGGCAGGGGAGGGCGGGATGGCGACGGTGTGGCGCGGCGTGCTGCACGGCGCGGCCGGCTTCATGCGGCCGATCGCGATCAAGCGGCTGAAGCCGGAGTTCCGCGCCATCAAGAACTACATCGACATGTTCGTCGAGGAGGCGCGGGTCGGCTCCGAGCTCAACCACCCCAACATCATCCAGGTGATCGACTTCTGCGTCGATCCGGACGGCCTCTACTACCTGGTCATGGAGTGGGTCGACGGGCTCGACCTCGGCCGCCTGGCCCGCCTCGCCGCCGATACCTCACGTCCCCTCGAGTGGCCCCTGGCCGCGGCGATCGGCGTCGGGGTCCTGCGCGGGCTGTCCGCGGCGCACGAGCGGTGCCGGGCCGACGGCGCGCCGGCGCCGGTGGTCCACCGCGACGTGTCACCGCACAACATCCTGATCGGCCTGAACGGGTCGGTGAAGCTGACCGACTTCGGCCTGGCCCGCGCGCGCGACCGGGTGATGAGCTTCACCGCGCCGGGGTCGGTGAAGGGCAAGCTCCACTACTTCGCGCCCGAGGTGACGACCGGGATGCCGGCCACGCCGCGCTCCGACGTCTTCTCCCTGGCCACGGTCCTGTGGGAGGTGTTTGCTGGCCGGCGCGCCTTCTCCGGCGAGACCGAGGTCGACGTGCTGGTGCAGATCCGCCGCGGCGAGGTCGAGCCGCTGGCCAACGTCCGGCCCGACCTGCCCGCCCGCCTGACCGCGGCGGTGCAGCGAGGCATGGCCACCGCGGTCGACGCGCGCTTCATCTCGGCGCGGCACATGGCGGTGGAGCTGGGCGAGTGCCTGCGCGACGCCGGCGAGTACGTCGACCAGCCGGGCCCGCTGGGCCGCAGGGTCGCCGAGGTGGCCGAGCAGGCGCGCGCGCTCGGCCACGCGCTCAGCGGAGCCGAGCTCGATCAGCCGACCTGGACCTTCGCGGCATCGCCGCCGGGCGACGAGTAGGCTCGAGCCAGCGGCCTGCTACCGGCGCCGGTGATAGCCGCCGCCCGGACGTCCGCGCCGGATCGGCGGCCGACCCTGGCCGCGGTGATCGCGGACGTCGCCGCCCCGTCCGCGATAGGTGCGGTGGTCGCGATACGGGACGCGATAGCCGCGCCCGCGGCCGCCTCCCACCCACCGGCCGCTCCGGTAGTCGTAGTGGTGATAGCCAGCCCGGTGCGGACGCCAGCGGCCGCCGATCCACACGTAGCCATTGCGCGAGCGCGCCCACAGGCCGGGCCGGTACGCCCACCGCCCACCCCAGTAGTCCCAGTAGCCCTGGACATAGACGTAGCCGGGCCGGGCGGTGACCCAGTAGCCCGGGTACCACTGCCAGCCAGCCCCACCCCACACCCAGTGCCCGTCGATCCAGCTGTAGCCGTCGCGATAGCCGTCGTAGTAGGCGACCGGCCCGGGTGGGCCCGCGTCGACCCCGACCCCGACGCTGGCGGTGGTGGCGTAGCAGCCGGACAGACCGAAAACGGCCCCGCCCAGGACCCCCGCCACCATCAACGCGAGGATGGTTCTTCTCATGGATCGAGCATTACCTCCGCCGGGTGCGCGCGCAAGAGCCGTGCTCCCCCGCCCCCCGGGCTCGTCTGTCAGGACGAGGAGTTGTGCATTTCGAGATCGGGCAATCATCGATCGCCTGTCAGGTCTGTTCCGCGTCGCCGCGGAGCGTTAATAAGAGGGAAGTGCCTCACTACGCGATCGGCGACGTCCAGGGATGCATGGAGAGCCTGCGCGCGCTCCTCGCCCGCATCGATCACGACCCGGCCCGCGATCGGCTGTGGCTGACCGGCGATCTGGTCAACCGCGGCCCGCGCTCGCTCGAGGTCCTGCGCTGGGCGCGCGAGCAGGGCGACTCGGTCGTCACCGTGCTCGGCAACCATGACCTGCACCTCCTGGCTCGCGCCGCCGGCGTCGCCCCGCGCCGCCCGCGCGACACGCTCGACGCGGTGCTGGCGGCGCCGGATCGCGACGACCTCATCGACTGGCTGCGCCGGCGACCGCTCCTGTTCCGCGAGGGCCGGCTGGTCCTGGTCCACGGCGGGCTGCTGCCGGCCTGGTCGGTCGACGACGCCGAGGAGCTGGCCCGCGATCTCGAGGCGGAGCTGGCCGGCTCGCGCTGGGTCGCGCTCCTCGCCGAGTGGCGGGGCGCGCCGGCGGCGTGGCGCAAGGACCTGGCTCCGGCCGCGCGCCGCGCCCTCGCGCTGACCGCGCTGGCCACCCTGCGCGCGGTGAACGGCGAGGGGGCGATGCGGCGCGACTTCAACGGCTCGCCCGAGGAGATGCCGCCCGGCTGCGTCGCCTGGTTCGATCACCCGGCGCGCCGATCGCGCGACGCGCGCATCGTCTTCGGCCACTGGGCCGCGCTCGGCCTGCTCCTGCGCGACGACGTCGCCGCGCTCGACACCGGCTGCGTGTGGGGCCGTCAGCTGACCGCGCTGCGGGTCGACGACGGCGCGGTGTTCCAGCAGCCGGCGCTGGAGTAGCCGCCGCGGCTCACAGCTCGACGCGGTGCTCGATCCAGCCCACCCGGCAGGAGCCGACCCGGAGCTCGAGCGCGCCGCGCCCGCGCAGCGCGTAGCTCACCACCGCGCGGCTCTGGTTGCCGCGGCTGCGCCCGCCGTGCAGCTCCGCCGAGGGGCCGAACAGCCCGCGCCCCCAGCCCTCGAGGTGCCCGATCGTCCGCCGCGCGCTCGATGGATCGACCAGCTCGGCGCCGCCGACCGCGCGCGCGTCGACGGTGAGCGGCTCGTTGTGCTCGAGGCCGCGCGCCGACGCCAGGATGTAGGTCGACAGATAGCCGGTGTTGTCGACCGCGACGGCCACCCGGGTGACGTCGCCGCGCACCTCGCGCGCGACCGCCGCCACCGAGATCGCCGGGGCCATCGCCGCCACCCGGAGGAACGCCGCGCTCTGCGCCGCGCACACCTCGCCGAGCCGGTCCTCGGGCGGGTTCCACAGCCCGAAGCGCGGGTCCATCCCGCCCACCTCGACCTCGCCCAGCTGCGGGTGATGGCATGCGCGCCACGGCCGGAAGCCACGCCCGCGGTTGTGGTCGCGGTCCCAGCGGCCGAGCCGCTCGAGGTCCTCGCGCGTCATGGTGGTGTAGAGATCGACGAACCGCTTCGGCCGCACCATCCCGAGCTGGTGGAACAGGTCCCACAGCTCGACCACGTAGGCGATCGCGCCGCGCTGGTGGAAGGCGAACTCGCTGAGGTCGCCGTAGAGCGGGCGGTCCGGCTCGTAGATGAACTCCTCGAACCCGCTGACCATCGGGTAGCCGGTCAGCTCCTCGCTCCACGCGCCGATCTCGCGGAAGATGGCCAGGTCCTCCTGGTTCATGCGCGTGTCCGGCTGCTCGCCGAGCGGGCGGATGAACACGCCGCCGAAGGTGTGGCAGTCGAGCCAGGCGAAGATCTCCGGGTGGGCGTGGGCCAGCTCGATGATCGCACGCGACTCCGGCTCGCTGCCCGGGAACGCGCCGGCGCCGCTCTGCTCCGGCTCGTGCCGCCACGAGAACGGGAAGTTGCGGTTGAGGTCGGTCTGGTTGTCCGAATGGGAGGTCGGCTCCGGCACGTGGAAGCCGTCGAAGTTCTCGATCGTCCCCTCGGGATAGACCCGGTAGTAGGGCGGCGGATCCTCGAGCCGGCGCGGCAGGAGCAGCCCGGGCGTCGAGGCCGACGCCACGAACTCGCCGGCCGGATCCGCCACCCGCATGAGCAGCGCCAGCCCGTCGCCGTCGATGTCCGACGAGATCCAGCGGGCGTGCTGGCGATTGGCGCGCCGGTCGCGCGGCGCCGAGCGCACGTGGCGCCCGGTGGTGAGGACGCACTCCGCGCCGTCCGGCGAGATGCGCGGCACGACGTGGAACAGCACCTGGCGCACGCGATCGCACACGTGGGGCGGCAGCCCGTGCAGCTCGCCGCCGGACAGGTGGAGCCGGAGCGCGTCCTCGGCCATCGCCAGCGCCGCGCTCGAGCCGGCCAGCTCGGAGGCGTGCATGTTGCCGTCGATCCACACCGCCGGGCGCGCGCGGTCCGGCTCCGGCCCGACGGTGAGGTGCCAGATCGGCCGGCCCTCGAGCGACTGGCCGATCGAGCGCAGGCGCACCAGGTCCGGGAACGCGTCGGCCCATCCCTCCACCTGCGCGGTCAGCGCCGCGTGGTCGAGATAGCCGCGCCGGAAGCCGCGATCGAGGTCGTCGAGCCGGTCGAGGTGGGAGGAGGTCACCCCTCGAGCATAGGAGAACCCGCGCCCGCGCGAGATGGTGGTTGCTTGGCCCCGGAGCGGAATTCAAACTCGAGGGACACCTGGAGGTTCCCACCCATGGTCCGTCGCAGCGTTCCGAACGTCCGCGTGGTGAGTGGCGTCGATCTCGAGCGGCCCCTTGGCGCCCGGCTGCGCGGCGCCGGCCGCGCGCTGCGCCCGGCCGGCCAGGTCGCCGCCCAGGTCCTGGTCGGCTTCTGGCCGCTGTGGGCGGTCAGCGCGTTCGCGTTCGGGCTCTGCTGGGTGTTCGCGCTGAGCGCATCGCCGTGACCGCGTAGTGGGTGGTGGTGATCGCGGCCGCGACCAGCGCGCCGGCCGCCATCGCCGCGGTGGCCACCTCGCGCCAGCCGAGCAGCAGCAGCACGACGACGATGGTGATGTTGGCGTCGCGCCGGACGATGAAGCTCAGGCCGTAGAACAGCGTGCCGAGCCGGCTGCGCTCGGGCGCGGTCACCGGATCGCGCTCCGGGTGGGCGAAGAACCACGGGAACTGGGCGGTGTCGATCGGGAGGCCCATGCGGTGGAGATCGACGTAGAGCCGCGCCACCGCGAGCGCGCCGATCGCCGCGCCGCCGCAGCCGACCCACAGCCACAGGCCGCCGCCGCCGCGCCAGAGGCCGACCCCGAGGCCGGCCAGGAGCGAGTAGGTCGACAGCTCGTCGGTCATCGCGTCGAGCCACTCGCCCAGCTTCGAGCTCTGCAGGCGGACGCGGGCCAGCTCGCCGTCCACGTGATCGAGCGCGCCGCCCAGCCAGTAGATCACGCCGGCCGCGGCCACCGCGGTCGCGCCGCCGCTCGCGGCCAGGAGCGCCGCGACCAGCGCGCAGCCGAGCGCGCCGAAGGTGACGTGGTTGGGCGCGACGCGGGTCGGCAGCAGCGCGCGGGTCACCACGCGCGCGAGCGGGCGGATGACGTGATAGGAGATGACCCCGTCGAGATCGACGCTCTTGCGGATCTGCGCGAACAGGGCGCGCTCGGCGGCGACCGCGTCGGCGGGGCTGCGCACGCGCACCAGCGGCTCGGGCCGATGGTCGGCCAGGGCCGCGCCCGGCTCCGGCAGGTCGCCGGTTCGATAGACCGCGCGCGCGTCGAGGGCGAGCGCGGGCGCGCCCGGCGCCGCCGGGCCGACGCCGACCGCGATCTCCACCGCCAGTGACGCGCTGACCGGGTAGCGGGCGATGGCGCGCTCGACCTGGGCGGCGCCGTCCCGATCGCCGACCACCACGCGCGCCGCGCGCCAGCCTCGCCGGGCCAGCTGGCGCAGGCCGCGCACCACCAGCGGGATGCCGCCGACCACGGCGGTCGCGGCCAGCTCGCCGGGATTCGCGCGCGCGTCCAGCTCGGCTCTCGGCTCCGTCACGACCGGACGTTATACCGCGCCGCTCGCGCCGGACGGGCAGGGCGCGGCAGCGGATGCCGGGCGTCCGGCTTGCGCGGCCCGCGCCAGTTGGGGAATGGTAGGGCATGTCTCGCGCCCGGCTCGCCCAGTGCCGCGCGTTCCTCCTCGACATGGACGGGACGCTGTACCTGGACGAGCGCCTCCTGCCCGGCGCGCGCGAGCTGGTCGCGCTGCTCGACCAGCGCGGTCTGCCGTACCTGTTCGTCACCAACAACTCGTCGCGGCGCGGCGAGGACTACCGCCAGCGCCTGGAGCGGCTCGACATCCACGTCCCGGTCGACCGCATCCTGACCAGCGGCGACGCGACCATCGACTACCTCCTCCACCACACGCCCCACCGCTCGGCCTACGTGGTCGGCACCCCGGGGCTCGAGCACGACTTCCGCGCGGCCGGCTTCTCGCTCGATCCGATCGATCCGGACTGCGTGGTGGTCGGCTACGACACCACCGTCACCTACGAGAAGCTGGAGATCGCGTGCCGGCACCTCTTCTCCGGCAAGCCGTACGTCGCGACCCACCCGGACAGGACCTGCATCACCCAGCGCGGCCTCATCCCGGACATCGCGGCGATCATCGCCGCGTGCGAGGCGGTGACCGGCCGCGCGCCCGACCGCATCCTCGGCAAGCCGTATCCCGAGATGGTCGAGGTGGCGCTGCGCCGGCTCGGCACGTCGGCCGCGACCACGGCGATCGTCGGCGACCAGCTCGACACCGACATGACCATGGCCGAGCTGTCCGGCCTGGTCGCGGTGCTGGTCATGTCGGGCGAGACCACCCAGGCCAAGCTGGACGAGTGGCCGGTCGATCGCCGCCCGGCGATCATCGCGTCGCACATCGGCGAGGTCCTCGACTGGCTGACCTGACCGCCGGATGACGGCTCGACCCGCTCAGGGCGCGGTCGGGTCGTCGAACACGGCGGCGATCGCGGCCAGGGTGGCCTCTTCCTGCTGGCCGATCTTGCCCAGCCCGAGGAAGCCGCCGGCCGACTCGGCCACCTTGCGGGCCATGCCGGCGATCTGCTGGCGAAGCTGGACCCGCTGCGAGGGGACCAGCGTCGCGGCCAGCGCCCGCGTGTACGACGCCCACGCGTCGAACAGCTGAGGTGACGGGCGGCGGGCCAGCCAGCCGGCCAGCAGCGAGTGGGCCGGGCCCTTCTCGTCGACGCCGCGCTCGTGGGCCGCCTTGAGCACCGCCGTCCGCTCCCGGTCCTGCACCTCGCCGTCCGCCCACGCGACCGACACCAGCGGCACCATCGACAGCGCCGCCATGGTGGAGCCGGACACGCCGAGCGCGACCAGCTGGTCGAGCACCGCGTCGTCGGCGATCCCGCACGAGGTGCGCAGCTCCTCGCGGGTCGCCTTGCGATCGAGCTCGGTCCGCAGGGCGGCAAGCTGCTGCTCCTGCAGCTTGTGGAAGAACTCCTCCTCGAGGGCCTCCCTCCGGTCCTTGAGAAAATCTCGGCTGCTCACGTCTCCATCCTCCTCGCTGAATCGCGCAGCACCATATACCGCGACTTCTCGGCCGCGGCGCGTCGAGCCTCCAGCATGCGGGGACCGGCCTCGAGGCGCCCGTCGCCCCGGAGGGGGAATGGCAGGCGCGGCGCGCGGGTTCAGCAGCCATCGACTCCGTCGGCTTCACTCTGGCGCGAGAGGCATTGCGGAGCGGGATGCCGCGGTGCATACAAGAACGGAGCGTCGGCTCCGAAAACGGCGCCAGGTCGGGCAACGCCTTCTCCCCGCACCGCATCCAACCAGCTGGAATGAGGCTCGAACCCTGACCCAACTTGACAGCCTGCTGGGCGTTCGCCATGTTAGACGAATCTAACCCAGACGTAAGAGTCGGTCTTTAACGCTGTTTCCCCGCCCGCCGGAGGTACCCGGTCATGTCCCGCGTCCGCGAGCCCAGTGAGCAGAGGTTCCGGTCCTACATCTCGAATGTCGATCGGCTGCCGATCCTGACCCGCGAGAGCGAGCTCGAGCTCGCCCGCCGCTACCGGGACAAGGCAGATCAGGAAGCGGCCAACCAGCTGATCGAGGCGCACCTGCGCTCGGTCGTGAAGATGGCCCGAAAGTACGCCGGCTACGGCATCCCGGTGTCAGAGCTGGTCGCCGAGGGAAACCTCGGTCTCATCGAGGCGGCCCGTCGGTTCGAGCCGGAGCGCAACCTCCGCTTCTTCACCTACGCCCGCTACTGGATACGCGCCTACATCCTGGCCTACGTGCTCCGCCAGTGGAGCATCGTCGACATGGGGACCAGCGCGCTCCAGTCGAAGATCTTCTTCCGGCTGCAGGCGGAGAAGGCGCGGCTCGACGCCGAGCTCGGCGACGACGACCGGGTCGACAGCACCCTGGCCGACCGGTTCCGCACCTCCGAAGATCACGTGCGCGCCTCGCTGTTCCGCCTGCGCGGGCGCGACACCTCGCTCGACGCGCCGCTCATCACCGACGGGCGCACCACCTTCCTCGACGTCCTGCCCGACGAGGCCGAGAGTCAGGAGCAGCGCGCGTCGCAGGCGGAGATGTCGCACCTGGTCCGCGCGGCGGTCGCCAACCTGTGGCCGCGGCTCGACGCGCGCGAGCAGCAGATCGTGCACGAGCGGCTCCTGCCCGACGACGCCGACTCGGCCGCGAGCCTGGCCGAGCTGGGCCGCAGCATGGGCGTGACTCGCGAGCGCGTCCGCCAGATCGAGGTCGGCCTCAAGGCGAAGCTGCGCTGCGAGTTCCGCACGCTGTCCGGCGAGCAGTCGGCGGATCGGCCGTGCGGCGAGATGTGCCCCTGCGCGGCGTGAATCGCCGCGCGCGGGGTCGGATCGCGGACTGTCAGTTCACCCGGATCCAGCGCCACTTCCCCGGGCGCCGGATCTTTTCCTTGAGCGTGGAGAAGCCGATGTCGAGGCGACCGGCTGCCTCGACGCGATCGCCGTCCGACACCGCGATGATGTACTGGACGTAGCGGCGCTCGAACGCGCGACGTGCGTCGCGCAGCGGCCACGGCTTCTTCGCGTTGGCCAGCTCCTCAGCCAGTGCGGTCAGATCATCGACGAGCTTCTTGGCTTCCTGGCGCTTCGCCGCCATACGCGTCCCCCTGTCGGGCTTTGTCCCCAAGCCCGCGACCCGAGCGTCGACCTTATCACCACTCGATCGCCGCGCGTCATTCCTTGCCGCGAGGCGGGGCGCTACGGCTCAGCTCGACACCCTCGCGCCACCCCACCTCGGCGGCCAGTCTTCCGGCCATGCGAATGGTCTCGTTCGGATCGGCCGCCCACTCGGCGTCGGAGGAGGGCGGGGCGCCCGCGGTGGTGCCGCTCTCCTGCTGTCGCTGCTGGGCGGTGCGCGCCGTGGCGATGAGCAGCTCGGCGGTGGTCCGGCGATCACCCAGCACCTGCATCTCCTCGATTGCGCTGGCCCGGTAGCGCATCGCCGCGGCTCGATCTCCAGCCTGGTCGGAAAAATCGGCCAGCAGCGCAAAGAGCCTCCCGCGCGCGTGTGGCCATCCTCCCTGGCGGGCGAAGCTGAGCGCCTGGCCGGCTGTCTGTCTGGCCTCGGCCCAGCGCCCGGCTGTCGCGTAGCGCTCGGCGAGCGCGAGGCCGACCCGCCACAGTCGCTCCGGCCCGGTGGCTCGGGCGAGCCCCTCACCGAGGGTGAGGACGTCGATCGCCTGGACCAGCTCCGTGGTCGCCTCGGCCGGGCGGCCGGCTCGCTCGAGCGCCTGCGCCAGATCGAGATAGATCTGGCACAGCGTGTCGCGATCGCCGGCGCGCAGCGCGGCGCCGGCCGCGGTCTCGAGCGCGGCGACCGCCGCGGCCGCGTCGCCGACGGCGAGGGCCAGCATCCCGCGGGTGCGCTCGGCCAGGGCCCGCTGCCGATCGGTGCGGGTCTGCCCCTCCGCCTCGTCGAGCGCGCCGCCGGCCGCGCGCCAGTCGCCGGCCAGGCGCATCACCTCTGCCAGGTGCAGGAGCGCGTCGACCAGCTCGGCGGGGGCGCCCGGCACGCCGCGGCTCTCCAGCTCGCGCGCCATCGCCGCGCCCCGCGCGTACCAGCGGGCGGCGCCGCGATCGTCGAACCGGCGCACCGCGTCGGCGCCGGCGGTCATGTAGTGGCGGTAGGCGCGCTTGATCTCGCCCGACTGCTCCGCGTGATGGGCCAGCACCCCCGGCGTGGCCAGGGTGGAGAGCGAATCGAGCGCGCGCCGGTGCAGGCGGCGGCGCACGTCGGCTGGCGTGCACGCCCACACCACGCTGGCGACCAGGTCCGACGGGATCGTGAGCGTCGCCGGCTCGACCACGAGCAGGCCGGTCTGCCAGCCGCGATCGGAAAGCGTGACCAGCTCCTCCGGCGAGAGCGACGCCTCCACCACCCAGCGCTGCGCGACCGAGCCGTGCACCGACACCGCCTGCAGCACCCGGCGCGCGGCCACGTCGAGCCGGTTGATCCGCACCGAGACCAGGTCGACCAGGAGGGCGGGGACGCCGGCCGGGCTGTCGCCGCGGGCGATCCAGCCGGCCAGCTGCTCGAGGGCGGCGGGCGAGCCGGAGGTCAGCGAGGTGACGGTGGCCGGGTCGGGCACCGGGTGCTCTCCACCGACCAGCGCCGTGATGAGCTCTCGCGCGGGCCCGGAATCGAGCCCGGACAGCTGGATGACGCGGGTGGCGAAGTCGGGCACCTCGCGCGCGGTGACCAGCACCCGCACCGACGGCGCGTCGGCGGTGGCCTCGATGAGGCCGCGCACCGCGTCACGGCTCGGCTGATCGTAGTCGTCCCAGTCGACGAAGCAGTAGAGGACGCGGGTGAAGCGGCGCTGGGCGGCGACCAGGACCCGCACCACCGACGCGTGCGCCTCGCGCCGGCGCACCGCCAGCTCGAGGCCCTCGGCCGGGTTGCTGAGCCCGAACACCTCGGCCAGGCCGGGCACGTCGCGGTCGGGCAGGCCGGCCCGCGCCACCGCGCGGCGGAGCAGGTTGAGATCGAAGGGCGGCTCCAGCCCGAGCACGCCCTCGAGCAGGTGGAGCATCGGGTACCAGGAGCTGCGCAGGCCGCTCGGGTCGGCGGCGGCGACGAAGCTGCGCAGCGAGACCTGGCCCAGCCGGCGGCCGAGCTCGAGCGCGAGGCGTGCCTTGCCGACGCCGGTCGGGCCGACCACGGCGAGCGCGCCGCCGCCGCCCGGCTGCGCGCGGACGAAGGCGAGCGCCGCGTCCAGCTCGGCCGAGCGGCCCATGAACGGCGACGGGGTCAGCCGGGCGGGCGCGGTCAGCTCGCAGGTGAGGCGATCCGAGCGGCGCGGCGGCGGGCCGGACTGGCGGGCCAGCAGCTCCTGCTTGCCGGTCCCGTTGGCCATGACCCCGCGCGCCTGGAGCGGCGGCGGCGACAGCGCCGGCATGGAGATGGTCGGCCCGTGCGACGGCGCGCTGATGGTGGGGTTGGGCGACATGCCGACCAGGGTGCGCGGCGAGACCTGCATCGAGCCGACCGGGAACGCGGCGGCCGGGCGGTAGCGCTCGCCGAGCGAGGCGAGCAGGCGCGTGCGCATCTCGCCGGCGGTGGCCGGGCGGCGCTCGGGTACCTTGTCGAGCGCGTCGAGGATGAGCTGGCCGAGGGCGGCCGGGCAGTGCGGCACGATCTGGTGCGGCGCGGCCGGCACCGCGTTGAGGTGGCCGTCGAGGATGACCGGCACCGAGGCGCCGGCGAACGGCGTGCGCCCGACCACCATCTCGTAGAGGAGGATGCCGACGGCATACAGATCGGTGGCCGGCTGGATGAGGTCGCCGCGGATCTGCTCCGGGGCCATGTACTCGGCGGTGCCGACCAGGTGCGACTCGCGGGTGGCCTGGTCGAACAGGCGGGCCAGGCCGAAGTCGATCACCTTGGCGAAGTCGTCTCCCTCGCGCAGCCGGTCGACCAGCACGTTGTCGGCGGTGAGGTCGCAGTGCACGACGCCGCACGCGTGCGCCTCGGCCAGCGCGGACAGCACCTGCGCGCCGATGGTGACGATGCGGTCCATCGGCACCCCGCTCTCCTCGATGAGCGACGACAGCGTGCGGCCGCGCAGGTGCTCCATCACCAGGAACGGGATGCCGGTCGCGGTGATGCCGAAGTCGTAGATGGCGACGGCGTGTGGGTGGTTGATCCGGCTGGCCGCCATCGCCTCGGCCCGGAACCACTCGAACCGGGTGGCGATGAGGTCGCGCCGGAGCAGCTTGACCGCGACGGATCGCCCGAGGCCGATCTGCTCGGCCTTGTAAACCACTCCCATGCCCCCGCTGCCGAGGAGCGACACGAGGCGGTACTTGTCGGCCAGTGTGGTGCCGGCCAACTCCAGCAGCAGTTCCGAAGATCCGCTCATTCTCGGCTGCGCGACCAACCCCTTCGTTCCCCCGGGTCCAGCACGTAACTATGGTTACACGTCTGACGCTGGAACGGGGGCCTTCCGGCCCTCTGGAGCGCACGAGTGTAGCGCGGTGCCCGACCACCGCCTACGTTGCGGCGATGTCAGTCTCGCGCCGAGGCGACGCCGATGGCGACCAGCGGGAGTCGTCCGGGTCGGACGAGCCGGACGTGGTCGAGGTGGCGATCACCGACGAGCTCGATCTGCACACCTTCCTCCCGCGCGACGTGTCGTCGCTGGTGCCGGAGTACCTGGACGAGTGTGCTCGCCGGGGATTTCGCGAGGTCCGCATCGTCCACGGCAAGGGCCGCGGTGTGCTCCGCCGTGCGGTGTACGCGGCCCTCGACCGACATCCGCGAGTCGCGTCGTATCGCCAGGCCGAAGAATGGGCCGGTGGCTGGGGCGCGACGGTCGTGACGCTGACGCCGTCGTCGTGATTCTGACACCCCTCAGGGGCGAAGCGAACCCGACGCGGCGCGATCGGCGATCAGCCGGGCCAGTCCGGGCCGGCCGGCGCGAACACCACCACCCGGTCGCGCAGGGACGGCGGCAGCCGGCGCGCGAGGATCTCGCGTACCTCGCCCGGCCGGTAGAGCTGACTGAAGTGCATCAGCACGACCGCCTCGTTGCGGAACCGGTCGGCGCGCTCGATGAGCTCGTCGAGGTGGATGTGGCAGCCGGCCCGCGCGTCGGCGATCGGCTTCTTGCCATCGAGGAACGTGCACTCCAGGACCAGCACCCGGCTCTCCAGGATGGACGGCTCGCGGTCGAGCACCACCGCGAGCGTGTCGGTCGCGTAGGCGAGCTCGAGCCGGTCGACCGACTCCGAGACCACCTCGCCGCGCCGGCGGCGCTCGGCGATCGCGCGGCCGTCGAGCCCGCGCAGGTCGGCGCGGAGCTTGGCCACCCGCCGCACGATGAGGTATCCGAGCGAGGGCACCGGGTGATACGTGCGAAAGGCACGCACCACCAGATCGCCGCGCAGCGCGACCTCCTCACCCGGCTGCATCGGCACCATGTCGACCGCCAGCTCGTGGCGCTGGAGGCGGCTGGTGGCGGCGAGCACCTCGGCGATCGCCGGCGCCAGCTCGGCGGGCAGGTACAGGCGCAGGAGGCGCGGGTAGCCGAACAGCGCGCGCATGCCGAGCAGCGACGAAAGCCCGCCGACGTGATCGACGTGGCCGTGGCTGAGGAAGAGGTAGCGGGCGGTGGCGGCGGTGCGGAGCGGCCAGCCGACGTCGAACAGAGAGTCGAGCTCCGGCACGTGCAGCGAGGTGTAGATGCCCCCCAGGGACACACCGCGCAACGTGAAGCCTTGCGTGTGCAGCTGAGTCAGCACCGAGAGCAGCCTACTCGATGATCCGCGGGTCTGGTGGTGGCTCGTCGAATGGCCACCCTCGGCCCAGGCGGCGCCGCGCGCGGACTTTGCCCGGATCGGCGCGAGAGGCGGCGTGCTACGTTAGCCCGCGATGTTCTGGATCGTCTCCCTCTCGGCCGCGACGGCGCTGCTGCTCCTGACGCTCGCGTCGTCCACGCTTCGCCGCGTGTGGCTGTTCGCGATCTACCTGACCAAGTATCTCTGGCTGGGGCTGGCCCAGGTCCTCGGCCTGCGCCGGCTGGCCGCGCGCGTGACCGGGCGGGCCTACCTCCCGCTGACCCGACCGGCCGCGGTGCGCCTCCTGTGCGAGGACATGGGGCCGACCTTCATCAAGTTCGGCCAGATCGTGGCGTCGTCGGCCGGCATGTTCCCGGCCCGCTACACGGTCGAGTTCCAGATGGTGCTCGACCGCGTGCGCCCGTTCCCGTTCGACCAGGTGAACCAGATCGTGCGCGACGAGCTGGGCGAGCGCGCCGTCGAGCTGGGCGAGATCGATCCCCACCAGCTGGCCGCCGCGTCGATCGCGCAGGTGCACACCGCGACCCTGGCCGACGGGACTGACGTGGTGCTGAAGGTCCAGCGACCCGGCATCCAGCGCCTCATCGAGGCCGACGTGCGCCTGATGACCGCGCTGGCCCGGATCCTCTCGCGCCTGTTCCCGCGCCGCACCGAGTTCATCAACCCGGTCGGCTTCGTCCAGGACTTCGCCGCCACCCTCCGCGAGGAGCTCGACTTCCGCATGGAGGCCGAGAACCTGGACCGCTTCAACGAGATCATGCGCGAGCTGGCCTACAAGGACGTGCGCGCGCCGGTGCCGAACTGGGCGCTCACCACCGAGCGGGTGCTGGTCATGGAGCGGTTCATGGGCACCCGGGTGGACGACGAGGCGGCGATCCGCGGGCGCGGGCTCGACGGCGAGGAGAAGCTGGTCCACGGGCTGCGGGCCTGGTTCCAGTGCGTGGTGCTGTACGGCTTCTTCCACGGCGACGTGCACGCCGGCAACCTCATGCTGCTCGAGTCTGGCGACCTCGGCTTCCTCGACTTCGGCATCGTCGGCCGCTTCGACGACAGACAGCGCCGCCTGGTCACCGAGTACGTGGTCGCGTTCGGCACCGGCGACTACAAGAAGCTGGCCGAGGTGATCGTCGAGATGGGCGGGGTGGCCAGCTCCGAGGTCGACATGGACGGGTTCGTGGTCGGGCTGAAGGACGCCTACGGCCCGCTCCTCACCATCGCGTTCGGCGAGCTCAACTACGCCGACATGCTGCCGCGCATCAACAAGGTGGCGCGCGATCACCGCATGGTGATGCCGCGCGAGTTCATCCTCATCCTCAAGCAGATGCTGTACTTCGATCGCTACGCCAAGATCCTCGCCCCCAAGCTGAACGTGTTCTCCGACCCGCGCCTGCTCATGGGCCTCCTGCAGGACGTGCAGAAGGTGCGGGCCGAGACGGCGGCGAGCGCAGCCGCCCAGGCGTGACCGCGCCCGGGCCGGCGCTCGCGATCGGGGCGCACCTGTCGCTATGATGGCGCCATGCGCGCCTCGCCCGGCCGGTCCCCCGCCGCCCTCCTCGCGTCCGCCCTGCTCGCCGCCGGAGGTGGCTGCCAGCAGGGCAGCGAGGCGCGCGGGCGGGATGGCGACCACGAGCCGGGCCGGGGCGATGGCCGGGGGGATGGCATGAACACGACCGCCGAGGCCGGCCAGTGGCCCGCCACCGACGACGCGGTGCTCGAGCAGATCGCGTCGACCTACAACTTCACTCTCGGCGAGCCGGCCGGCGTGTGGGTGGCGCCCGACGGCGGCGCGGTCCTGTTTCGCCGGTCGCCGGCTCGATCGTTCGAGTCGGATCTTTACTCGTTCGACACCGCGAGCGGGCAGACCACGGTGCTCCTGACCGCGCAGAAGCTGCTCGGCGGCAAGGCCGAGGACCTGTCGATCGAGGAGAAGGCGCGGCGTGAGCGCATGCGCCTGGCCACCCGCGGCATCACCTCGTTCACCGCGTCCGACGACGGCGCGCGCCTGCTGGTGCCGCTGTCCGGCCGCCTGTTCCTGGTCGAGCGGGCGACCGCGGCCAGCCGCGAGCTCACCATCCCGGGCACCGCGTCCGACCCGCAGCTCTCGCCCGACGGGCAGCGGGTGGCGGTCGTCATCGACGGCGATCTCCACGTCGTCGACGCCGCGAGCGGCGCGGTGCGCCGCCTCACCCACCGCGCGTCGCCCGCGGTCGAGCACGGCCTGGCCGAGTTCGTCGCCCAGGAGGAGATGAACCGCTTCCACGGGACCTGGTGGTCGCCCGACAGCCGCTTCCTCGCCTATCAGAAGACCGACGCCAGCGCGGTCGACGTCCTCCACGTCGCCGACGCTACCCACCCGGAGCAGGAGCCGACCGCGTTCCGCTACCCGCGGGCGGGCCAGCCCAACGCCGACGTCACCCTCGGCGTGGTGCCGGCGACCGGCGGCAAGACGGTCTGGGTGAGCTGGGACCGGGCGGCGTACCCGTACCTGGCCACCGTGGTGTGGCCGAAGAACGGCCCGCTCACCGCGGTGGTGCAGAACCGCGCGCAGACCGAGGAGAAGGTGCTGGCGGTCGACGCGAAGACCGGCCGCACCCGCGACCTCCTGGTCGAGCGCGACCAGGCGTGGCTCAACCTCGACCAGACCGTGCCGCGCTGGCTGCCGGACGGCAGCGGATTTCTATGGAGCAGCGAGCGCAGCGGGGCGTGGGAGCTGGAGCTGCGCGGCGCCGACGGCGCGCCGGTGCGCACGCTGGTGCCGGGCGCGCTCGGCTACCGCGAGCTGGCCGGGGTGTCCGCCGACGGCGGCGCGGTCTGGGTGGTGGCGAGCGACGACCCACGCCAGTCGCAGGTCTACCGGGTGCCGACCGCCGGCGGCGAGCCGACCCGGCTCACCTCGACCGACGGCCTGCACGAGCTGGTCACTTCCGACAAGAGCGACGTGCACGTGCTGGTCCTGCGCGACGCGGCCGGCGGCCGGCGCCAGGTGGTGCGCCGCGCCGACGGCGAGGAGATCGGCGCGCTCGAGTCGGTGGCCGAGAAGCCGGCCCACCTGCCG
>Ga0193753_10000767_pt1 | contig 29998 bp, 24 predicted proteins | sample H1c2metaG_FD_144925 | JGI IMG/M metagenome (GOLD analysis project Ga0193753, IMG submission 144925) | Soil microbial communities from a riparian zone of the East river system, Colorado, United States - H1c2 | ecosystem: Environmental > Terrestrial > Soil > Riparian zone | place: USA: East...
ATGGCCTGAGCGTAATGTCTTTAAGACATCATACTCAGTCACTCGAGTTTCGGTGGTCGAAAGGGTGAACTCCGGGCAATCTGTCCTCTTTTTCCGCTGGGGGGCCGATGCGTGCCCGGGTGGCTCGTGCCATAGCAACGATTGTCGATGTCCTCGTTCGAGTTTGCCCAATCTGAGTCGATAAAAATGACAGCGGACCCGCTCGATATCGTGGGGCGAACCATTGCCGAAAAATACCGCATCGAAGAGCTCGCGGGCGAGGGGGGCTTTGCCCTCGTGTATCGCGCGGTGCATACGATTTGGAATCAGCCCGTTGCGGTCAAATTTTTCACCGCGCTGTCGAATGTGAAGACAGAACAGCGCGCGCAATTCATGGACTCGTTCGTTCAAGAAGGTGCGGTGCTCACGGAGCTGAGTTCGCATTCGGCGAACATCGTACAAGCGCGCGACGTGGGCACGTACACATCGCCGGATGGGCGGTGGACGCCGTATATGGTGCTCGAGTGGCTCGAGGGCGTGCCTCTCAGCGGAATGCTCTCCCGCGAGCGGGCGGCGGGGCGAGCGCAATGGACCGTCGAGGAGATGATGGGCATGCTCGCGCCGGTCGCGAGCGCGCTCGATGTGGCCCACGTTCGCGGGATTGCGCATCGGGATATCAAACCGGGTAACCTTTTCGTCCTCGGCGACTTGGCGCGCAGCGGCCCACTGACGATCAAGATTCTGGACTTCGGGCTCGCCAAGTTGATGGCGGACCAATCGCATCTCGAGGCGGCGCTCGCCCAAACGGGGACGAATATCAAATCATTTACGCCTGCGTATGGCGCGCCCGAGCAATTCAATCGGTCCTACGGCGCGACGGGGCCGTGGACGGACGTGTTCGCGTTCGCCCTCGTCGCGATTCGGATGCTATGTGGGCGGCGCCCTCTTCAAGGCGACGACGCTGTGCAGCTCGCGTACTCGGCTTGCCACCACGAACGCCGGCCGACGCCGCGCGCGCTCGGAGTCGACGTGTCGGACGACGTGGAGCGCGTGTTCGCGAAGGCTCTCGCCTTGCAGACCACGGAACGCTACGCGCGCGCTGGCGAATTCTGGGGCGCTCTGCACGCCGCCGTCTACGGCGATCGCGGAACGGACGTTCGAGCTGCTGCGCGCGCCGCGCCCTCCCCGGGCTCGGCGCTCCCTCCGGGCAGCAACGTGAACCCCGCCGCGGCGGGCGCGAATGCACCGCCTCGGCGCGCGAAGCTCGGCTCCGTTCTGGGCGCGGTGGGGGCCATCGGATTCGTTGCGGCCATTGCCGCGGGAGCGCTCTTCGCGCGCGAACGCGGACGGCGAGGCGAGACTCCGCCGCCATCGACCCGCGCGCTCGCACCGGTGGTGGCCCCGCAGGATCCCAACCTAAAGCCGGCGCCGGTTTGCCCGGAAAAGACCGCGGAGATCCCCGCCGGAGAGTTCTTCATGGGCTCGGACGGCAAAGATGCTCAGCCAAACGCGAAACCGCCGCATCACGTGAAACTCGATTCGTTTTGCATCGATCTCTACGAGGTTACCGCTGCGGACTACAAATCATGTTCCGATGTTGGCAAATGCCGGCGCGCCCCGGCCGAAGTCGATTGGCCCAATATGCGGTCATCGGAACACACGCTTTATTCGACACTCTGCACGAGTCTGGATCCCGAAAAGCGCGATCATCCCATCAACTGCGTCACCTGGCAGATGGCAAATACGTATTGCGCTGCGATGGGCGGGCGCCTTCCCACCGAAGCGGAATGGGAATATGCGGCACGCGGCCCCGATGGTCGCACGTACCCGTGGGGCGACGAAGCTCCATCGCCGCTGCATCTGAACGCGTGCGGCACGGAGTGCGCGGCGTGGGGCCGAGCGCACCGGACCTCGCTCGACATGCTCTATGCGGCGAGTGACGGATATCCCGCGACCGCGCCCGTAGGAAAATTTCCCGCGGGGCGCTCGCGTTTCGGTCTCTTCGACGTTGCGGGCAACGTCTGGGAGTGGGTCGCCGATTGGTATGGCCCCTACGATGCAAACGAAGCGGACAATCCGGTTGGCCCGGCGTCCGGCGACAAGCGCGTCATCCGAGGGGGCGCATGGAACGGCAGCTTCGCCGCATGGCTCCTCCCGTCGTTTCGCTACGCGCAAGATCCGAACGCGCAGAGCCATGGCGTTGGCTTTCGCTGCGCGAAATCGGCAAAGCCCTGAGCCATGCATCTGGGCGCCGGCGACGACCGGTTCCCGCCCGCGCTCATGATTTTTTGAGCAGCTTTTCGAACGGGTTGTTCGAAAAGGTCTTCTCCGGCGGCCTTTGCGCGGTCTGACCGCGCGGCGCGCCCTGGTTTCGCCCGTGGCCCGCCCCGTGGCCCGCCCCGTGATGGGCTGGCCGACCGCGGTCGGGCCCGCGTGACGGCGCGTTCGCGCCCTGCGGCCGATTTCCATGTGCGCCGGCTGCGTTGGGCGACCCCTCTTTTCGCGCGGTGAGCGAGATGCGCTGGCGCACGAGGTCGATTTCGAGAACGCGGACTCGGATCTTGTCGCCGACCTTCACCACCTCGCTGGGATCTTTCACGAAGCGATCGGTCAACTTGGAGACGTGGACGAGGCCGTCCTGGTGGACGCCAATGTCGACGAACGCCCCGAACGCGGTGACGTTGGTGACGACCCCTTCGAGCTCCATGTCGGGCTTCAGATCGTTCATGGTGCGAACGTCGTCTCGGAACTTGGGCGGCTCGAAGGTCGCACGCGGATCGCGCCCCGGCTTCTTTAGCTCGCTCAAGATGTCCTGCAACGTGAAGCTCCCAACGTCTCCTTCTTGGTAGCGCTTCGGATCGATCTTCCCGACCAACTCGGAGCGGCCGATGAGCGTGCCCACCGGGACCCCGAGATCGGACGCCATCCGTTCGACCAACGGGTAGCGTTCGGGGTGCACGGCGCTCGCGTCGAGTGGATTTTCACCGCCGTGGATGCGCAGAAATCCAGCCGCTTGTTCGAAGGTGCGCGGTCCTACGCCCGGGACTTCGAGCAGCGCGCGCCGATGCCTGAAGGCGCCGCGCGCGTGGCGGAATTCCACGATCTTTTTTGCCAGCGAGCCGCCGATACCGGCCACGCGCGCGAGCAGCGGCGCGCTGGCGGTGTTCAGCTCGACCCCCACGCGGTTCACGCAGCTCTCGACGACCTCGTCGAGCTTTCGCGCGAGCAACGTCTGCAAAACGTCGTGTTGGTACTGCCCGACGCCGATGCTCTTCGGATCGATTTTGACCAGCTCCGCCAGCGGATCCTGGAGCCTCCGCGCGATGCTGATGGCCCCGCGCACCGTCAAGTCGAGGTCGGGGAACTCTTCGCGCGCGACGTCGCTTGCGGAGTACACGCTTGCGCCGGCCTCGCTCACGGAGACGCACGGCACTTCCTTTAGCCCCTCGGCCACCAGGAGCTCGCGCGCGAAGAGCTCGGTCTCGCGCCCGTGTGTCCCATTGCCCACCGCAATGGCGCTCGGTTGATGCTTCGACACGAGCTCGCGAAGGACCTTCTTGCCGCGTTCCGTCGCCTCGGCGCCTTGAACCAGATAGATGGTCTCGTGTGCCAGCACTTTCCCGGTGGAATCGACCACGGCGCACTTGCAACCGGTGCGCTGCCCCGGATCGATGGCGAGCACGGTTCGCGGACCGAACGGCGCCGCCAGCAAGAGCTCGCGGAGGTTCTGCGCGAACACGTCGACCGCGGCCCGGTCGGAGCGAAGTTTGAGGTCGACCCGCACGTCGACTTGCGTGCTCGGAACGATGAGGCGCTTGTAAGCGTCGTGCGCGGCTTGCGTCAGCTCCCCGGCAAAGGGTGACCCGGCGACGATGCCGACCGTGCGCTCGATCTTGCCGAGCACCGCCTCGGGCGCGAGATCGATCGACGCGCGCAAGACCCCTTCGTTCTCGCCGCGGCGGATTGCGAGAAAACGATGCGATGGGATGCTCGCCACCGGTTCTTCGAAGCTTGCATATGCATCGAATTTGGTGGTCTTATCGGCAAAGTCTTTGGTCTTGTTCACGACGATGCCCGCGTGCTGTGCAAAGGCGTCGCGCACCAGCTTGCGCACCTCGGCGTGCTCGGCGACCCGCTCGGCGCAGATGTCGCGTGCGCCCGCAAGCGCGGCCCCGACGTCGGGTACCTCTTTTTGCGCGTCGACGAACTTCGCGGCATTCACGAGCGGGTGACCGTCGTTCGGCTGCGACCAGATGACGTTGGCGAGTGGCTCGAGCCCGCGCTCTTTGGCAATGATGGCGCGGGTGCGGCGCTTCGGCTTGTAAGGGAGGTAGAGATCCTCGAGCTCCGCCTTGGTGGCCGCGGCATCGATTTTTCGTTTGAGCTCGGGGGTCAGTTTTCCTTGCGAGGCAATCTCGGTCAGGATGGTGGTCCGGCGCTCATGAAGTTCGAGAAGATAGGTGCGGCGTTCTTCGATGGCGCGGATCTGCACCTCGTCGAGCCCGCCCGTCGCTTCCTTGCGGTAGCGGGCGATGAAAGGAACGGTTGCGCCTTCGGCGAGCAACTTGACGACGGCGCGCACGGCGTTCGCGGCGAGCTTCAGCTCCTCAGCGATCGACGGAACGGGATCGAAAGCATTCTCGACGGTGGCCGGCGGCAAGGCGGCGGTCGGCGACGGATCCGGACCAGGTGCTTCGGGGGCGCTCATGGGTGGCTCTTAGTACTCAAAGCGCGCGTTCGTCGTCCACTGCTTCATGCGCCTCTCGGAATTGCGCGCGGCATGAGCGACGCTCGGACCGCGCGCGGCATCGATCTCCGCTGGAGCTGGGTTGCAGTGCGCGCACGGCGCCGAGCGTGGCGCCCGGGTGGAAAGGGGGCTGTCGGATGACACCATTGGAAGGAAATTTGGCGGAAGGAAGCCGCGGCGCCATGTTTCTCGAGCACGACGTTCGCCTCACACCCGAGCAGCTTGCTGTCTCGGTCGACGGCGTGCTGAACGATCCGACGCTCGGTCTCTTCCTCGTGGCCCGCGTAGGCGCACCGGCGCTTTCGCCGGCCCCGGCCGCGTCGCGCGCCCCGTACCCGGGAGCCCCCGTCCCGCCGGCGCCAAGTTCGTCTCCCGATGACGTGGTCGTGGGCCTGGCCTTCCTGTCCTTCATGTGGACCCTCGAACACGGCGGCATCTCGGCGTGGCTCGACGTCCTTTACGTGGTGCCGAACAGCCGAAGTCGAGGGATCGGCCGCGCGCTTCTCACGGCCGCATTGGAGGCCTCGCGTCAGCGCGGCTGCGTCGCCGTCGACCTGGAAATCGAAGCCTCGCACGCGCGCGCCGCCAATCTGTATTTGCGACTCGGCTTTCGCCCGCACGCCCGCACACGCTGGGTCAAACCCTTGCGGCCCGCCGGATCGTACTAGCTAGGGGCGGCGCGGGTCTAAAGAGGTCCGCCGCGGGCCCAGTCGGGTAGGTCTTCCGGCGTATCCCAATCGTCCCATGCGGCGCGTTCTTCGGGCGTGAGTGGCCACTCGACCACGTTGCATGCCGCGAAGAGCGCTTGAAAGGAGCGCGTGCCGCCGCGGAGCTGCCTGGTCAGCACCGCTCCGACGCGCTCGGCGTCGTAGCGGGCGAGGAAGGGCTCGAACGGTCCGTTCGCCGTGCGGCGCGCGGCGACGATCTGGGCGGAAAAGGGCGCGGACCGGAGGCGATCCAAAACGGGCCCCGTGACGAAGGGCATGTCGCATGCGACCGCGATCGCGAAGCGATGGCGCCCGAGCGCATGGGCGAGCAATGCCGCGAGACCGCCGAGCGGACCGATACCCGTCGGTGAATCGGCGAGGGCGGTCACACCTGGCGCAGCATTCGCGTAGGGCCCTGCCTCGCCGATCAACACGGCGTCCAAACCGGCTTCGCCCGCGAGGGTGAGCAAGTGGCGCACGATCGACTCACCCGAGTTCGATGCGGGAAGGAGCCCTTTGGGAAATCCGCCCATGCGGCGCGCGCGGCCGCCGACGAAGATCCCGAGCAGGGGCGCCTCCTCGCTCACGTTGGATCCGGCGCTGCCTTCCGCGCGATGTCGGGCGGGTCGATGAGGCCGAGCTCCTGGAGGACCCAGGCGAACTTTCGCGGATCGCGCTTGGGCTCGGCCATCTTGACGAGCGCGTAGCGCGATTCTTCGTCGAGGCTCGTCCATCGCGATGGTTCGAGCCCGCATCCGAGCGCATCGAGTCGCGCTTGAACGGGGGCCGGCGGCCGGGGCGAATTCCATCGCGTTCGTTCCGATGCGTCGTTCGGCAACGGCGAAAGCGGAACGCCAGCGCGCGCGGCAAACCCTTCGAAAATCTCGCGATAGACGGCGAGTTCTCCCGCGTCGTCGACCGGCAGATGGCAGAGCGCCAGGCGCTCCTCACGCGCGAGCGTCTGCCAGCCCGAAAGCGAGATCTTGAGCCCCACGAGGTCGAGCTTGCGGCGCACCGTGAGCGGGACGCAGTCGAGTGTCTCGTGGACGTTGCCTTCGAAGACGAAGCGTTTGTACGTCATTGAATTATGTGTATCATATAAAGATGGCGCGCTGGAAGGCAGACCGGAAAGAAGCAACCCGTCGGCGCATTCTCGAGGCCGCGGCCCATCTGTTTCGCGAACGCGGTTACGCGAGCACATCTGTCTCGGATGTGATGGAGCATTTGGGGCTCACCGTGGGCGGCTTCTATGCGCACTTCGAATCGAAGGAAGCGCTGCTCTCCGAGGTGGTCGCCGAGAGCATGGTCCGCACGCGCGACGTGCTCCTTCTCGGGCTCGAGCAGGTGGAGGGCATCGCGTTCGTTCGCGAGGTCACCCAAAGGTACTTGAGTCGTTTCCATCGCGACCACCCCGAGCACGGGTGCGTTCTTCCGACGCTCGCCGCCGAGGTGGGGCGTCATGGTTCGGGGCCCCGAGAGGCGGTCGAGCAATACCTTCGCGAGATGACCGACCTGCTGGCCAAAAAAGCGTCGCCTCGCTTCGATGCCTTCTCCGCCGAGGAGGCGGCGCTGGCGCTCACGGCATTGTCCGTAGGAGGGATCCTGCTCGCACGCGCCGTTAAAGACGAGGCGCTCTCCGACACGATTCTCGAGACATGCCGACGTTTTGCGGTCGCAGAGCCGGCTCGCCGCTAGCGCGCCGGCGTCTGGGCTTCCCATCCGAGGTGCACCGATGAAAACGGAAAAAACAGCCTGCATTCTTTGCTCCCGAAACTGCGGCCTCGAGGTCGAGGTCGATGACGGCCATCTCACGCGCATTCGAGGGGACGCCGCGCATCCGCTCTCCGAGGGGTACATCTGTCAAAAGGCCGCCCGGCTCGATCACTACCAAAACCATGACGACCGTCTGAGCCACCCACTACGCCGAAAGAGTGATGGCACGTTCGAGCGCGTTACGTGGGACGAAGCGCTCGGCGACATCGCGCGCCGCCTGCTGGACGTGCGCGCCCATCACGGCGGACGCGCCTTTGCATTCTACGGCGGAGGGGGCCAAGGAAATCACCTCGGCGGCAGCTACGGGCTGCAGATGCTCAAGGCGATGCGAAGTCGCTTTTATTACAATGCGCTCGGGCAGGAAAAGACGGGCGACTTCTGGGTCAACGGCCGGCTCTTCGGCCATCAAACGTGTCACGTTACGGAAGACGTCGATCACGCCGACTTCGTGCTCTTCATCGGCACGAACCCATGGCAAGCCCACGGCATTCGCAACGCACGCGACGCGATCAAGCGCCTCGGCGACGACGCGTCGCGGACGATGGTCGTCATCGATCCTCGGCGAACGGAAACGGCCGATAGAGCCGACATTCACCTGGCGCTTCGTCCTGGCACCGACGCGTTTCTGATCGCCGCCATGCTCGCCATCCTCGTGCGCGATGGGCTCGTCGACCGCGCGTTTCTCGAGCAGCACACCACCGGGTATGCGGAGCTCGAACGGGTCCTGCGCGAGATTCCAATCGACGACTTCATAGAGCGCGCCGATGTGCCCGTGGCCGACGTGATGGCCACGGTGCGCGGCCTCTCGAGCGCGCGCGCGGCGTGCGTACGCGTCGATCTGGGTATTCAACAAAGCCTGCACAGTACACTGAACTCGTACCTGGAAAAGCTGCTGTTCCTACTCACGGGAAACTTCGGAAAGCGCGGGGCCAACAACCTTCACACGCAATTGATTCCGCTCATTGGGCACTCGAGCGAAGACTCACGCGCCAACTGGCGAACGAGCCGTCACGGGATGCACGGGATCGGAAAGATTTATCCGCCCAACATTCTCCCGGACGAGATCGACCAGACGAAGGACGATCGCATTCGGGCTCTCTTCGTGGACAGCAGCAATCCCGCGCTGACCGGCGCGGACACCGCCGCGTACGAGCGGGCGTTCGCGAAGCTGGAGCTACTCGTCGTCGTGGACGTGGCGATGACCGAGACGGCGCGCCTCGCCCATTACGTGCTGCCGGCCGCCTCGCAGCTCGAAAAGTGGGAGATGACGGGGTTCAATTTGGAGTTTCCGGACCAAGTCTTTCACTTGCGCCACCCGCTTTTCAGCGCGCACGGAGAGAGTCTGCCGGAGGCCGAAATCTATACGCGGCTGCTCGAGTGCATGGGGGAGCTACCGAGGCGCTTTCCGCGGCTCGAGCGCATCGCACGCTTGGATCGCAAGGCGCCGGCGTTCGGTCTTCTGTTCGGAGCGCTCGGTCTGGCCGTCGCTGGCCACCGCAAACTGTGGCCTCGGACGACGTGGATGCCGGCATCATCGTATGCCCCGTCGATCCTGTATCGCACGCTCGGTCCGTTGCTTCCGCGGGGTGCGGCCGCGGCAGCCCCGCTGCTTCCCCTCGCGCACATCTACGCGCTCAAGCATCGCAAGGCGGTGGAGCGGGCGGGCCACCACGGGGCCGGGCTGGCGCTCGGCGAGTCGCTCTTTCAGGCGATTCTTTCGGGACGATCCGGCACGGTGATCAGTCGCCACCGGACCGAGGACGCGCTCTCGTTCATCCGTCATGCGGACAGGCGCATTCATCTCGCGGTGCCGGAGATGCTCGATGCGCTTTCGGCGCTGCGCGCGGAGGCGGAGACAATCCGAGACGAATATCCCTTCGTGCTCATTGCCGGCGAGCGCCGCGCCTACAATGCGAACACGATCTACCGGGTGCCCGCGTGGCGCCGTCAGGATCCGGACGGCGCACTGCGCATGCACCCCGAGGACGCCAAAGGGCTCGGCCTCACCAACGGGGCGCGCGCGCGGTGCCGATCGGCGCACGGCGAAATCGAAGTGACGGTTGCGCACTACGACGCCATTCGGCCCGGCGTGGTGACGTTGCCGCACGGCTATGGGATGCGCTATCAGGGGGGGCCTGCGGCCGGGCCCGAGCTGAATCGGCTGACGTCGTCTGCCCATTGCGATCCGGTCGCGCGCACTCCGTTCCACAAGTTCGTCCCCGTGAGCATCACGAAATTGTAGTCTGCGCCTCATGGCAAAGTTGGGCTTGCGCGTCCTGTGTGTCTCCCTCGGTTTGATCGGCGGGCTCGGCTGCGGCAAACGAGGCGGCAGCGGAGGTGACTTCGAAGGCGAGATCACCATGCGCATCGAGCGACAAGGTGGCCCTCCTTCCGAGATGATCTTTGCGACGGCAGGCGGGCGCGTCCGCGTCGATTTGACGTCGCCCGATGGCAAGCATTCGCGCGCCCTCATAGGCCCCGATGGCAAAGCCATTCTCGTCATGGACAAGGAGCGGGCGTGGCAGGAAATGGATTTGAGTAAGGCGGGGGCCGCCGTCTCGGGGGCGGATCCCAATGGCAACCCGGCCGTAAACCGGACGGGCAAGCACGAAACCGTTGCCGGGCGCGATTGCGAAATTTGGGACATCAAGCATGCGGACGGCAAACGCACCGAGTCGTGCATCACCGAGGGGCTCGCCGCCTTCGACTTTGGCGCGCTGCTGCCGGGAGCCGCACTGCTCCGACCCGCCGGGGCCGTGGCGACCACCGAGGAGGCTCGCCAGAAGAAGCTGTTCCCGCTGCGATCGATCGAGTTCGATGAGTCCGGGAAAGAGCTGTCGCGCGTGATTGTCATCCGGATCGCGGACATGAAGCTCGAACCTGCGAAGTTCGATGTTCCGGCGAAATACAAGAAGATCGAACGCCCTTGATACGAACTTGCGCGGCGCTGATGTTGGCGGCTTCCGCGTGCGGAACCACGTGCCAGAAATCAGACGCTGGGCGCACGGCCACGTGCGGTCCGGACGCGACCGGTGACGCAGACGGCGGCGCGCAACGGGCACCCGTCGAGATCTACGCGGTCATCGATCTTCCGCGAACCGCCCGAACGCGCGAGCTGTCGGGTACCGCGTTCGACGAGTCCGCGCGAACGCTCTACGCGCTCGAAGACAAGAGGCCCTGGATCGTCTCGCTCCTCGCGAGTCCCGACTACCGAACGTGGACGGTCGGGACGCGGTTGACGCTTTCCTATCCGCTCGTCCTCACGCACGGGACGCATACGGGCTACTTCGAGGATGCGTGGGACGGCGAGGGGCTGGTTCGCACGGCGGCGGACGGCAGCTTTTACGTGATTGCCAATGAGCGAGCGCCGGCGGTAGCCCAGTTCGATTCGCGCGGCGTCTTCATCGAGAAAGTGAATGTTCCCGACCACTATTCCAATCAGGCGCCCAACAAGGGCTTGGAGAGCTTGACGGTTTCGCCCGATTCGCGCTTCCTGTTCACCGCCAACGAGGGCGCGCTTTTGTCCGACGGTCCGCTCGCAACGAAGTCGCGCGGGACTCTTATTCGCATTTTTCGCCGCGAGCTCGCGACGCTTCGGGACGACGAATTTGCCTATCGCACCGAGCCACTCGGAAGTGGGAAAGGGGGCGATATGGGCGTTTCGGAGGTCGCGGCGCTCTCGGACGACGATCTCTTGGTGCTCGAGCGCGGGTTTCAGCCGGGATATGGGAGCACGGTGCGCATTTTTCGTGTCCGGCTCGAGGGCGCGAAAAATGTCTTGGACGTAGCGTCGCTCGACGACTCCGTGCCGACGCTCGAAAAGGAGCTCGTCGTGGATGTGGCGTCGCTTCACTGCCCGGGTGCGAAGCGCGTCGAGCAGCAGTCCAATCCGGTCCTCGAAAACTACGAAGCGATGACCCTCGGCCCCTCGCTCCCCGACGGCCGCCGCCTCTTGTTTCTGACCTCCGACGACAACGGCCGCACGGACCAAGTGGCCCGCATCCTCGTCCTCGCTTTCGAGAAACTGCCGTGAGCTCTTAGCCCCAATCGGGGCGGAACGCGCGGACGGGCGAATCGCGGGGCTCGGAAAATGCGCGTCGGCGCACCACGCCTTCGCGTGCGTTGAGTGCGTCGATCATCCAGCCGCGGCCCTCGTAGATGGCGACGTGGCCGGGCCACCAGAGGAGGTCGCCGGCCTGCACATCGTCGATGGGGATTTCGCGAAGCGATTTTGCCATGTCGTGCGTGGTTCGCGGGATCCGAACGCCGGCGCGGCTCCAGGCCATTTGCGCGAGCCCTGAACAATCGAAACAGCGTGGTCCCTCGCCACCCCAGCAATACGGCTTTCCGATTTGCTCCGCGGCATACGAGAGCACTTCCGATGCGCGTTCGCCTTGGAGCGACGCATTCGGTTCGTCGTCCTCGGTCGCGGCCCAACCTCGGGTCGGCGCGGCGTTCGTGATGTCGCGCGGCAGCCTTCGTTGACCCGAGCGAGCGCAGCCGGAGAGAATCAAGACGGCACCGAGGATCACGAACAGCATCCGCATCCGCGTTATCGTGGCCCGTAGCACGCGCCCGGGACGAATTTTCTACAATGGACGACGCCCTCATGAACAATGCCGATGTGGCCCTCGTTTCCGTGATCTCCCTCGGCGGCACGATCACCATGGTGAAGCCGGGCTCGGGCCAAGGCGTCGTGCCCACGCTCGATGCGCAGGCGCTTCTCGCGACGGTGCCGGAGCTCGCGACGGTTGGCGCACGCATCGCGGCCCATAGTTTTCGCTCGCTGCCGGGCGCGGGCGTGGGGTTTGGCGACCTCACGGAATTGGTCGCGCTCATCGAGTCGGAGATCTCGCGGGGGGCGCACGGAATCGTCGTCATCCAGGGGACCGATACCATCGAGGAAACGTCGTTCTTCCTCGACGTCGCCGTGAGGTCCGAGGTGCCCATCGTGGTGACGGGTGCCATGCGCAATCCGACGATGGCCGGCGCCGATGGACCGGCGAATCTTCTCGCCGCGGTTTGCACGGCCGCCAGTGAAGATGCGCGCGGGCTCGGTTCGGTCGTGGTCCTGTTCGACGAGATCCACGCCGCGCGCTTCGTTCGCAAGACGCACAGCACCAGCACGGGGGCCTTCAGCTCGCCCAACGCGGGCCCCATCGGCCGCGTCGTCGAAGGTCGCGCGTCAATCTTGGTGCGCCCGAAACGCGGCCCGTTCGTCGCGCCCACGGCGAAGACTCCGCACGTGCGCGTCGCCGTCGTCCATGTTTCACTCGGCGATGACGGCGAGCAGGTTCGCCGGCTTGGCGATCATTTCGACGGCATCGTCGTGGCCGGCTTCGGCGCCGGACACGTGCCGGCAGCCATGGTGCAGGCGCTCACCGAACAGGCGGCCCGCATCCCCGTCGTGCTCACGTCCCGGTGCACCGGAGGGCCGGTGCTTCATCACACCTACGGATTCCCGGGCTCCGAGCAGGATCTCTTGAACCGGGGCCTCATCGGCGCCGAATACCTCGACCCGTTCAAGGCGCGCATCCTACTCCAGCTCCTCCTCGGCGCAGGCAAGAGTCAGCGCGAGATTCTCTCCGTGTTCTCCGCCAGCTAGGATAGAAGACGCGGGATGCGCTCCAGCCGCATCGTCGACCGGAACATCTGGGTGATCAACGGCGCGGTCCTTCTCTTGGGAATCGCCTACGGTGCTTCGCTCGCCGTACTCGCCATCCACTTGAACGCGCATGGCATCCCCAAGGTGGCCATGGGCGCCTTGTCGGCATCGTTCGCGCTGGGCATCGCGGGGCTTTCGATCCCCGCCGGTTGGCTCATCGCGCGCTTTGGCTCGAAGAAGACGATGACCGCGGCGCTGCTTGGATATGCCGTGTGCGTGCTCGCGTTTCCATTCCTGACGACGGTCGCGGGCCTCAGCTTGGTCCGCTTTTTCGACGGTGCATTCTCCGTTGGCATCTGGGTGGCCGTCGAGACCGCGCTTCTCTCGCGCGCGGACCGAAACAACAGCGGCTACGTCATGAGCCTCTATTCGATCGCCGTGGCGCTCGGATACGTCGTCGGCCCGTTGGTCTCGCGGCTGGTCGTCGCCAGCCTGGGAACGTCCGCGGCATTCATCGCCGCCGCCGTCCTCGCATGTGCGGCGGCCGTTTTGATCTCCGTCATGTTGGAGGGCGATCGCAAGAGCGGCGCCGTGGCCACCGATTCAGCCGCGCACCCGGCAGAATTCGCCTCTGACGACGAATTGGCCGACGGCGCGAAAGGCGCTGCCCGCGTGAGCGCCCGACTCGTCCTTTGGCGCATCAAGACCTCGTGCCTTGCGACGTTTTCGTACGGCTATTTCCAGGCGTCCGTCGTGCTTTTCTTGCCGCTCTACCTCGTCGAGAGCAAGGGGATCGAAGAGAAGCAGACCATCTTGATTACGGCTTTCTTTGCCATGGGCGCGCTGCTCGCCGTTACCTGGATGGGGCGGCTCGGCGACCGATACGGCCACCTTCTTCTCATGCGCGTGCTGAGCGCCGTCGGCGGGACGTTGGTCGGAAGCTTTCTCTTGCTCTCCTCCTTTCCGGCCATGTGCGTGACGGTCTTCGTCGCGGGGGCCACCTTGGCATCGATCTCCCCACTCGGCCTCGCGCTCCAAGGCATCGTTACGCCGGCATCCGATCTCGGGCGCGCCAACGCGTTTTACAATGCGGCTTACGCGCTCGGGATGCTCATCGGACCCCCGCTCTCCAGCGTGCTCTTTACGCGGATCGGCGGCGGGGCCATGTTGATTCATCTTGCGGCGATGTGGGCCTTCTTCGTGGTCTTCACGCTCGTCTTCGCATCCGACGATCCGCAGATGCGTAGTGGTATTATCCGCCCGCGGGGCGAAATGGCGAATTGAGTAGCTGAAGGACGGGGATCGTACCGTCGGTCGTTAGGTAGCCGGAAAGCCCGATGAATACGATCTGGCGAAAGAACGGCACCAAATCCGCGCCCGTCGTCTGAATGGTCGAGAGGCGGACGTCGTAGCCTGCGCTCACGCCAAGCGCCTGCGTGAGTGGGTAGCGACCCTCGATGGAAGCCCCAATCGCGTTGATGGTGGTCGATGCCGTACCGGACGCTTGCAGGCTCGCGTGCGTGGCCAACGTTTGCACGGTCATCATCAGATTCCGAAACTTGCCGTGCGAGTAGGGCGTGCCGACGAGCGAGCCCTGCGCGGTGAACGTCGGTCCCGATCCGAGGCGCGGGGTCACGCTGCCGTAAGAGAACCCCGTCTGGCCGATGAACGCCCAGCGTTCGTTCGTAAAGTGAATTTCCTCCGACACATTGGGCAAGATGACGACGTTGTTGTTGTCACTGAAGTTCGGGGGCGACGAGAAGCTCACGCCAACGCGCGTCATGCTGAGCCAATCGGGCGTGAAGAGGTGCGTCAACCCGACGTCGGGGATCACCTGGTGAATGCGCTGCGGCCCGCTGGCACGCGGCGGTGTCGAAAGGAAGTCGAGTGAATAGGGAGCGTACGTATAGCGGTACGTGAGCGAGACATCGCCCACGTCGCGCGGCGTGAGATCGTGAAGTACGCTCGTGGTCCCGAAAGGCTGAATCCCGTCGATCCCGCGGCGGTCGAGCTGCTGCCCACCCGCCAAGATGAAGGGGGGGGCCGACACGGTGCTCGTCACCAACACTCCACCAGCCTCACGCAAGCGCCATCGCGGCGAGAGTTCGTGCACGAGCCCGAAGCTCGCCTGGCTCAAGGTGAACGTCGTCTGGGTCGTGCTCGGGTCGATGGTGAAAAAGAGTGTTCCGTCTCCCACGCGCGCGGAGGTGAGTGCGGTGATCGTGCTCGAGAGCGAAAGCGTAAGCGTGGTGAAGGGGCCGAGCGTGATGGCGCTCGAATACGAACCCGACACCGTTCCGTCGGGATCGCTCGTGCGAAAACCGTCGAGCGATTGGTAGTACTGCCCGCGCACGCGAAGACGAAGCCCGTGAACGTCGGTGTCGGGCTCGGTGATCCGAAATGTGAAGGTGGCATCCAACCCCGTGAAGGTCGCGGGGTGCCGATCGATCGAGCCGCTCGAATCGGTCGTCTGAATGACGTTGTCGTTAATGCCTTGCACGATCGCCGCGGTCGCCGCGACGTCGCTCACGTTGTCGGCGGCGTAGATCGGGAGGGCGAACATGTGTGCGAAGGGGCCGTGCGCGCCGATGCGGGCAGAAGCGCGCGCCGGTGCAGGCGGAAGAAGAAGGTTCGACTATGCGATCGATGCTAGAGCCTGCTCTTTGGTCGCGGCCGATCGCGCGTCACGATAAAGCGATTCGTAGCGATCCGTCATTTTCTCGAGCGAAAAATGCTGATGCGCGTAAGCGTGCGCTCGTTCGCCCATCCGCCTCCGCCGTTCCGGGTCATCGCGCAGCGCGGCCATAGCGCGCGCGAGGCCATCCACATCGTCGTACGGCGCTACGATGCCGACCGCGCCCGATACGATGCTCGGGATCCCGCCGACCGCTGTCGCGACGATGGGCAGCGCTGTGGCCATGGCCTCCGGGATCACGAGCGGCAGCCCTTCCGTTCGAGATGTTAAGCTGAACACGTCGAAGGCCGTGAGAAGATCGGCGACGTCGTGGCGTGCGCCCGTAAGGATGCAAAATGCACGTTTTTCCTCGGGCAGAGAGGCGATGGCGCGCTCGATGTCCTCTTGCGACGGACCGTACCCGACGAGCAGCAAGTAGGCTGGCGGTTGTGCCGGTTTGCGACCCAAGGCGTCGGCCATCGCCCGCACCATCCGCGGGTAGTCTTTCTCGGGCGCGAGGCGTCCGACGGACCCGACGACGTACGCATCGCCCGGAATGCCGAGCTCATGCCGGATCCGTGCGCGCGTTTGCGGGTTCGGCCCAAAGTTCGAAAGCGGTATTCCATTCGGAACGACTCGGAGCAGAGCCGGCGGTACACGCTCCTTGAGGCGCGCTGCGTCCGCCGTGCCTTCCGAGACCGCGACGAACGCCGTCGTGAGCCGCGCGACCACGCGGGCCGCGTAAATCGAGCGACGCCCGTAGATGTTGGCGCCATGTTTGGTGTGCACGATGCTCCGGACCCGCAGGAGACGCGCCGCGGGGACGGCGTAAAACATCGGCGAAGGGTTATGCGTGTGGATCGCGTCGGGCGAGAAATCGGCGATGGCTTTCGCCATCCTGGCGATGACCAGAGCATCGAAACCTGGTTGCCGGGGCACATCGAGCAGGGGGATCCCCGCAAACTCGGGTCGCAACACGCCGCCCAAGGTCAGCGAGGCGACTCCCACCTCGTGCCCGCGCGCCAGGAGAGCCCGTGCAAGATGCAAGATAAGTCGCTCCTGGCCGCCCATGTCCAACGATTGAACGACGTGAAGGATGCGCATGTCAGACGTATCGATGCTCCAGGTTGTCGTGCTCTCGCGCCCGCGTACGGGTTAATGTGATCAACACGGGGGAAACGATGCGCGTTCTCGCGATCACGAAGATTTTTCCAAATAGTCTCGAGCTGCTGAGTTCACCGTTCAACCGGCAGCAGTTCGTCGAGCTCGCGAAGCTTTGCGATCTGACGGTGCTCGAGGCCATTCCGCACGTGCCGCTCGCACGCCGCACGGGTATTCCGGAACGGGCGGCCAGGTTGGCTGCGCTCCCGAAGCGCGAGCGCGTTGCCGGAATCGAGACGCACTACATGCGGCAGCTCTACGTGCCGCGATTTGGGACCCCAGTGGCGCTTCCGCTCTATCTGGCGTCGCTCGCGCCCTTCCGGAAATTGGCGCGCGCGAGCGATGTCGTGTTGGGGACGTGGGCGTACCCCGATGGGTGCGCCGCCACGATTTTCGCGCACGCCCTCGGCAAGCCCTGCGTCGTCAAAGTGCACGGCTCGGATGTGAACATCGTGGCCAAGATGCCTTCGGCGCGGGGCTACATGCGCCGAATCCTTCCGCGTGCCGAGGCCATGGTCTCCGTCGCGCGGCCGCTGTCTCGGCTGCTGGAAGGCATGGGGGTGCACGCCAGCGCGATTCACCTCGTTCGCAATGGGGTGGACACGGCGCTCTTTCATCCGCGCGATCGCGACGCGTGCCGCGACGAGCTGGGCATTGCGCGCGAAGGTGCCCTGATCGTCTTTTGCGGACGGCTCGAGCCGCAAAAGGGGCTCGTCGAGCTCCTCTCCGCCTTCGACGCCGTGCGCGCCAAGCGCCCCGACGTGCGGCTGGCGCTGCTCGGCGATGGCATTTCGCGCGACCGCGTTCGCGAGCATGCGGCGCGCGCCGGCGGCGCGTTGATCGCTCCGGGTCCGCGCCCTTTGCGCGAAGTGGCGACGTGGGTCGGCGCGTGCGACGTGTTTACCTTGCCCAGTCACAACGAAGGGACGCCCAACGTGGTTCTCGAGGCGCTGGCCAGTGGTCGCCCGGTGGTGGGGTCCGACGTTGGGGGCATCCCCGACTGCCTCGCCGACCCACGCTCCGGGATCGTCGTCGCGGCGCGGGACGCGGACGCGGTGGCGACCGCGCTGCTCTCGGCGCTGGAGCGCACGTGGGACGCGGAGGCCATCGTCCGCTCGGGCCCGGGGAACTGGGAAGAGAGCGCGCGCGCTCTTTTCGACGTCCTCGCCCGGGTCGCCTCCGCGCCGCGGTAGGAAGCGTTCCGTCCCCGCCCCGCGGACCATACCAATCTATGACATCCGATCGGTTGCATTTATCTGTTGCGCGACCGGCGCCGCCCGAGTTATACAGCGCGCACTTCAACGCCCCAATAGCTTTGCTTGATTCGAATCGGCCCGCGCCAACCGCTATGCGGAAGGCCCGCGGGCCTTTTCTTTTTTTGTGCGCTGGGTCCGGTGGGGGAGGGGGAGCACGTTTCTCGCGCACCCATGGAACGACCGCGGCCACCGCAGGACGAAAACGTCCGCACGATGGCCGCAATGGAATCGATTCGAGGTGACGCGTCGTTGGGCGACTATGCGTCTTTTTGATCGCGCACGCGGGCAGCCTTGCCCTGCAGGTCGCGCAAGTAAAAGAGGCGGGCGCGGCGGACGATGCCCCTCGAGACCACTTCGACCTTGTCGATGCGGGGCGAGTGGCTCAGAAAGACGCGCTCCACGCCCACGCTGAAGCTGACCTTGCGGACCGTGAACGTGCTGCGTGCGCCGGCGCGGTGGCGCTTGAGGACGACGCCTTGGAAGACCTGAATGCGGTCCTTGTCGCCCTCGACGATCCGGTAGTGCACACGGACCGTGTCACCCACGCGGAAATCGGGGAGCCCGGTGCGAAGCTGGCTCGACTCGAGTTCGGCGATTTTTGGGTGCGTATTCATGACTTAGCCTTCTTTCGGAGCTCTGGAGAACGGGGCGGGGTCTCGGCGGTCGGTACTCTCGATGCCGGTCCCCGGAAGTAGGGTGCGGCCTTAAAGCATTTGGAAATGACTCTGTCAACGCGGCGGGGCGGCTGATAGAGCATGGAAGCCATGACCGGATCGCACCAGGAAGCCGCTAAGTCCCGCCGGGATGCACCGCTCGCCGTGGGCGACGAGGCCCCCGATTTCGAGGCAAAGGACACGAAAGGGCAATCTTTCCGCCTTTCCGACTACCGCGGGCAGAAAAATGTCGTGCTCTACTTCTATCCGGGGGACTTTACCCCGGTCTGCACGCGGGAAGCCTGCGGCTTTCGGGACCTCTACGAGGACCTTCGCGGGCATGACACCGAAGTCATCGGCGTCTCGTCCGACACCGAGGCGAGCCATCGCGATTTCAGCGCACGCCACCATCTTCCGTTTCCATTGGTCAGCGATCCGGAAAAGCGCATCGTGCGCCTTTACGGAGCCGATGGATCCATCTTCGGGCTCCTCGAGCGGACCAAACGAATCACGTTCGTCCTCGACAAGGAGGGCCGAATCGCCCGCATCTTTTCCGGTGAGCTCCGGGCGGGGGTCCACCTGACCGGCGTAAAAGAGGCGCTCGCCGCGCTGCGCTGACCGCGTCGAACGAATTCTTCAAATAAATCTGCCCCCTCGTGCGTAAGAGCTAAGTCTGCTCTCACGTCCGTAAGAGCTGTGGGGGCAAGGGCGTTGTGCCCGCGATCGGCGTTACCCGGAAGTCATGCGAGGCAATAACCCCTACAAGAAGCCCGACCGCTTCACCAAGTCGGCGAAAGCCCAAGGGTTTCCGGCGCGGAGTGTTTACAAGCTCGAAGAGATCGACCGACGCGTGCGGCTGCTTCGCCCGGGCATGCGGGTGCTCGATCTCGGAGCCGCACCCGGGAGTTGGGCGCTCTACGCGGCGCAAAAAATTGGTGCCAGCGGCAAGCTTCTCGCCATGGACCTAAAGCCGATTGAGATCGCGCTCCCGCCGCAGGGATCGTTCGTCCTCGGCGACGCTCTCGCGCTCGAAAACGACGCGCTGGCGCTCCACGCGCCGTACGACGTCGTTCTCAGCGATATGGCGCCCAACACGACAGGCAACCGCCTGGGCGACCAGACTCGGAGCTTCGAGCTTTTCATGCGCGCGGTCGCCGTTGCAGCTAGTCTTTCGAAGGTGGGAGGAGCTTTCGTAGGAAAGATCTTCATGGGGGAGGACTTACCCATCGCCCGTGCAGCGTTGAAAAAGCATTTTGCGGGCGAGCGCCTCATTCGCCCCGAGGGGACTCGGAGCGTCAGCTACGAGCTCTTCGTCATCGGAACCGGCCGGCGCGCGAGCGAAGGGACGCAATAAGCCGTGATCCCCTCGCCCCTATCTGCGGTTGTCGGAGAGCGCTTCGAGATCGAGCGCGAAGTCGGGCGCGGTGGGGTCGGGATCGTGTATCGCGCCTTCGATCGCGTCTCGCGCTCGTGGGTCGCGCTCAAGGTGATTGCGATTCCGGGGGTCGACGCGGGCGAGGAGGCTCGCTTTTACCGCGAGGGGCGGGTGCTCGCGGGGTTGGTTCACCCGGCCATCGTGCGGCTCGTGGCGTTTGGTCAGCTCGACGAAGGGCAGCCTTACGTGGCGATGGAGTGGCTCGACGGAGAGGACATCGCGCAGAGGCAAAAGCGAAGTCCGCTCAGCGTCGGGCAGTGCCTCGAGGTTGGGGCCCAGATTGCCGACGCGCTCTCGGCCGCGCACGCCGCGGGCATCGTGCACCGCGACGTCAAACCGTCGAACGTGATCCTCGTTGGGAGCAAGGCGGCCAGCGCAGGGCCGCTATGTGCCAAGCTCGTTGACTTCGGTGTGGCCTCCGCGGAGGACGCGAAGCTGACGCGCACCGGAGCGATCGTCGGAACGCCGGCGTACATGGCACCCGAGCAAGCGCGCGGCGACGGCGAAGTCAGCGCGGCGGCCGATCTCTACGGCCTTGGCGCCACCTTGTTCGAGATGATTGCCAATCGCCCGCCGCACGTCGGGCCGACGCCCGTTGCGATCTTGGCGCGCTTGGTCACCACGCAGGCGCCGCGCTTGTCCGAGGTCGTATCGCAGGTGCCCGTCGCGCTCGATGAAGTGATGTGGCAGCTTCTGCAAACCTCGCCGTCGGACAGGCCCCAGAACGCCGACATCGTCGCGAAGGAGCTGCGCAAGCTCGCCTCCGAGTTGGTGCTCGACGCGGGTCGCGTCGTCCGCGTGGGGGTACCGGACGACGCCCTCGTCACCACGCCGAGCGGGCCGCCGGCGAGCGGGATCTTGACGCCGTCTTTCGGTGGCTCACGTCTCGTGACCTCCATTTTGGCGACGCACATCCCCAAAGGAGCGCCGCGAGCCCGCCTTCTTTCGCACTTGCGCGCGCGCGGTGCCGACGCCACGGAGCTTGGAGGTGATGCGGTGGTCGCGCACCTCGGCGTTCGCAAGGCGCTCGGCGACGAGGCCGCGCGCGCGCTCGATCTGGCGATGCGCCTTGCGCGTACGAACGCGGCCGTGGGCGTGGCGACGGGGCGCACGCGCATCGATCGCACCCGGCCGATGGGGGAAGTGGTCGACCGCGCCGCGGCGCTCGCCCGCGATGCGACGCGCGGGCAAGTTCTCGCCGATACGACGACCACGGAGCTCGCCCGCGGGCGTTTCGAATTTTTGGTGCGTGGAGATGGTTCGGCGCTGGTGGGCGAACCGGTTCCTGGCAAATACGAGGGCGTCGGGGGTGCGCCCTTCGTGGGCCGCGAGGCCGAGCTCGGCCAAATCATCGCCGCATTCGAGCGATGCATCGAGGATGCAACGCCCGTGGTGACGACCATGACCGGTGCGCCCGGCATCGGCAAGACGCGGCTTCGGCAAGAGGCGCTCTTGCGCGTTTCGTCGCACGTCTCCGGGCCGCGCGTCGTGCTCGTTCGGAGCGAGACGTTCTCCAATACGTACGCGTTGGGTATCGCGGCGGGCATTGCGCGCGGCCTCGCGGGCGTGTCCAACAGGGTGGACGAATACGAAGCGATCCTGTCCATCAAGAATTTCGTTCAAGAAGGAGATGGTCGCGAGCTCCTGGCGCTGCTCATGGCCAATCAACCGCTGCCCGCATTGGCCGATGGGCGCGCCGCGCGCGATGCGCTGTGGATGGCCGTGACCGAACTCGGGACGTCGGTCGCGCGCCAAAAGCCGCTGGTCATCGGCATCGAGGACATGCAGTGGTGCGATGGAGAAAGTCTCGCACTGCTCGATCATTTGCTCGGGCGGGCCATGGGGCTCCCGCTCTGGGTCTTTGCCACGACGCGACCGGGCCTGTGGCGCGAGAACACGGACCTTTTCGTGGGGCGCGAGCACGTTCGGGTCGAGCTTCGTCCTCTGTCGAAGAAGAGCGTGCGAACCATCGCCAAAGCGCTGCTCGGCGCATCGGTGACCGATCCGGAAAAAGTCATCGATACGATCGCCATGCAGGCGAGCGGGTCACCGCTGTTTACCGAGGAGCTGGCGCGATTGGCCGCCAAAGGGCAGGACGCCACCTCAGCTCCGACCATCGAGGCTGCGATGCAAGTCCACCTCGATGCGCTCGACGATGCCATGCGCGAGGCCGCCGTGAAGTTGTCGGTCTTCGGCTTCACGGGATGGGAGGCGGGGCTTGCGGAGCTGCGCGTGCCGTCTGCCTCGGATGCGTTGCGTGCGCTCGCCGCCTCCGACATCGTGCGCGAGCAGGCCGTGAGTCGCTTTCGAGGCACCCGCGAGTGGGCGTTCAAACACGCGCTCATGCGCGAGGTGGCGTACGCGTCACTCGGTGACGAGCCGCTAAAGGAGCTGCACGCGTGCGTCGCGCTTTGGCTGGCGAAGATGGGTGAAGACGACGCCGTCGTGGCGCGTCACTTCGAGCTCGCGGGCCGGAGCGTGGATGCGGCGGCGTACCTCGAGAAGGCGGCCAACCGGGCGCTCGCGGCGAACGCGCTGGCCGACGCCGTGTCGATGGCGGAGAAATCGCTCGCCTTCGCCGAGGAAAAACCGGTCGCGTTCGCACGCGCGCAAATCCTCGACGAAGCGTGGAGCCGCCTCGATGCACGCGCCGCCGAGCGCGAGACCGCCGTTCGCGCGATGGAAGAGAGCGTGTGCGACGCGGCGAGCGAAGTGCGCGCCCGCGGAGCACGCCTGCGCTACGAGGACGCGTGCGGCGGGGATCAGGAAACGAGTGCCCGCCTCGAACAGGTCGGGCGCGAGGCGCGCGCCGCCGGCTTGTCGGACGAAGAGGCCAGTTCGGCGGCCGTGCTGGCCGCGCGCTACGCCTACGCCGGCGAGCACGATCGCGCGGCGGACGTTGCCGACCGACTCTTGGCCATCGCACAGGAACACGAGATCCCCGCGGCCGCGGTCGACGCGTGGCAGACATTTGCGGTCGTCTATCAGGCGCGCGGCGAGGTTGGCGCGGCGCTCGATGCGCGCCGCGCCGCCGCGCAGGCCGCGAGCGCCGCCGGGCTCCTCACGCGCGAGGCGACGCTCACCATCAACATGGGCTTCGCCCTCACGACCATCGGCGCGAAAGACGAAGCGCGCGCGCAGATCGAAGCCGGCATCTCCGTAGCGCAAGCGATTGGGTCGCCGGGCACCGTGCGCCACGGGCAGATGAACCTTCTGTGCTGGACGGCCACCTTCGGTGCGGATCCCGCTCTGAATCGGTTGCTCGAGGAGCCGCGATCGATCGCCGAAGGAGCCTTGCGCTACGCTCGGCGTCCTTTACTACCGCGGGCTCGAATTTCTTCGGCTCGACGACGCCGCGAATGCCGACGGGCGCCCGCGCGTCCAGACGGAACACGCCGAGCACGCGCGCACGTTGCTCCGCATCGCCGCGCAAGGCTATCAGGCGACCAAGATGCTCGACATCGTGCCTGTCGCGCTCGGCTTTCTCTCCGATTGCGAGCGCCGTTGCGGTGCGCACGAGCGGTCCTATGAGCTCGCGCGGAGCGCATGTTCGCTCATCGACGAAGGATCGCCGAGCTTGCTCAACGAGACCCCTATTTTTCTCGCGCTGCATCGCATCGCGGCCGACCTCGGCCACGAGGCGGAAGCGCGCGAGGCGATCGCACGCGGCGTACCGCGGCTCTTGACACGCATGCGCGGCCTCGTAAAAACGCCTTACGTTCGCGACTACTTGCGCAACCTCCCCACCAACGTAGGGTTGCTCAAAGCCGCCGAAGGCTACGGTCTCGTGCCGGACGAGATCCGCTCCGTCCTCGAGCCGTAGCCCACACCCGCCAACGGAAGGTGTCCGCTGAAACATTCGATCAAGAGCGCGCGCGAGCCGGATTTCGTCCAGGTCATCGGAGCGCGCGAACACAATCTCAAAATCGATGAAATCGCCGTCCCCAAAAGGAAACTGGTGGTCTTCACCGGTCCGAGCGGGTCTGGCAAATCGAGTCTCGCGTTCGATACGCTTTATGCCGAGGGCCAGCGTCGCTACATCGAGACCTTGAGCGCGTACGCGCGGCAATTTTTGGGGCAGCTCGAACGCCCCAAGGTCGATCATCTGCGCGGGCTTTCGCCCACCATCGCCATCGAGCAAAAGAGCGCATCGTCCAATCCGCGCTCGACGGTGGGGACGATCACCGAAGTGTACGACTACCTCCGCGTGCTCTACGCCAAGCTCGGCGAGCAACACTGCCCCAAGTGCGGAAAGAAGGTCGCGGCACAGGGCGCCCAAGCGATCACACGCGAAATCGTCAAGCTCCCCGATGGGACGAGCGTGACCTTGTTCGCACCGCTCGTCACGCATCGCAAAGGGGAGTTTCGCGAACTGTTCGACGACTTGCGTGCGCGCGGCTTCGTCCGCGTTCGGATCGACGGAAAGATCGTGCGCCTCGAGGACGTCACGTCGCTCGATAAAAAGAAGAAACACTCGGTCGACGTGGTGATCGACCGCATCGTGCTGAAAGCGGAGGACCGCGGCCGCGTCGCCGAAGGGATCGAGCTCGGTCTGCGCGAAGGCAAAGGGGAGCTCCGCGTCGATACCGGGAAGGAAGAGGTTCTCTTCAGCGAAGCACGTTCGTGCTGCGGCATCGCATTTCCCGAGCTGTCGCCGCAGAGTTTCTCCTTCAACTCACCGCTCGGCATGTGCCCCGCGTGCAACGGCCTAGGCATCCGCGACGAGGTCGATCCGGATCTCATCATTCCCGATCCCAACTTGTCGATCCGAAAGGGGGCCATCGCTCCGTGGGCGTCGGCGATGGCACGGGGCGAGGGGTGGACCGCGCGCATCATCGATGGAGTCGCGAAGGCGTTTTCCGTCGATCTCGATATGCCCTGGAAGAAAATCCCCAAAGCGAAACAGAAGCTCGTTCTTCACGGCGGAGGGGGCGATCGCATCGCGATTCGCTGGGGAAAGGAAGGCTCGCAGAGCCACGGAACGTGGGCGATGAAATACGAGGGAGTCGTCCCGAACCTCGAACGCAAGTTCCGCGAGACCGCTTCCGACGCCGCGCGCGATCTCTACAGGCGCTACCTGCGCGAGTGCGCGTGCGATGCGTGCGGCGCGAAACGACTGCGACCGGAGAGCCTCGCCGTGCTCGTGGCTGGAAAAAGCGTCACGGACGTCACGTCGATGACGATTTCGGAGATCGCGTCGCATTTCGAGTCGATGGTTCTCCCTTCGTCCGACAAGCAGATCAGCGAGGGGGCGCTTTTGGAGATCCAGAGCCGCCTGCGCTTCTTGCTCGACGTCGGCCTCGACTACATCACCCTGGACCGCAAAGGCCCCACCTTGAGCGGCGGCGAGGCGCAGCGCATTCGCCTGGCGAGTCAGCTCGGGAGCGAGCTTTCCGGCGTCATGTACGTACTCGACGAGCCGAGCATCGGCCTTCACGCGCGCGACAACGCGCATCTCGTGGCGACGCTCCAACGTTTGCGCGATCTCGGCAACAGCGTCATCGTCGTCGAACACGACGCCGAGACGATCTTGGCCTCCGATCACGTGGTCGACTTCGGCCCAGGCGCGGGACATCTCGGCGGCAACATCACCTTCAGCGGGACGCCCGAGGAACTGATCGCGAGCAGCAGCCTCACGGGGGAATACCTCTCCGGCAAAAAGAGCATCGAGATACCGAACGAGCGGCGCTCTCCGCGCGCATGGCTCGAAGTGAAGCGCGCCCGCGCTCACAATCTGCGCGGTATCGACGTCAAGATCCCCGTGGGCATCCTCACGGCGGTCACCGGCGTTAGCGGCGCCGGCAAGAGCTCGCTCGTCAACGGCATCCTCCTGCCCGCGCTCGCGCACGCGCTGCACGACAGCGCCGACCCCATCGGTGCGCACGATCGGATCGACGGGCTCGACGCGTTCGACAAAGTGATCGCCATCGATCAAAAGCCGATCGGCCGCACCCCGCGGTCCAATCCGGGGACGTACACGAAGGCGTTCGATTTGATTCGCGAGATTTTCGCCGAGCTGCCAGACGCGCGTACCCGCGGCTATGGCGCCGGGCGATTCAGCTTCAACGTCAAGGGCGGGCGCTGCGAAGCGTGCGGCGGCGACGGCACCGTCAAAGTGGAGATGCACTTCTTGGCCGATGTCTACGTCCCTTGCTCGGCGTGCGAGACCAAGCGGTACAACCCCGAAACGCTCCAAGTTCGCTTCAAGGGCAAATCGATCCACGACGTCCTCGAATCGAGCATCGAAGAATGCCGTGAGCTCTTTCACGCCTTCCCCGCGTTGACGCGCATCATGGACAAGTTGGTCGAAGTGGGGCTCGGGTACATGAAGGTCGGCCAACCGGCGACGACGTTGAGCGGGGGCGAGGCGCAGCGCGTGAAGCTCAGTCGCGAGCTCGGCAAAGTGCAAACCGGACGCACGCTCTACGTTCTGGACGAACCGACCACGGGTCTGCACTTCGACGACATCAAGAAGCTCCTCGTCGTCCTGCAGCGGCTCGTCGACGCCGGCAATACCGTCGTCGTGATCGAGCACAATTTGGACGTGATCAAGTGCGCCGATTGGATCATCGATCTCGGTCCCGAAGGCGGCGCGCGCGGCGGAACGGTCGTAGCCCAGGGAACACCCGAAGCCGTGGCCCGCATCTCCGCATCGTTCACGGGGCAATACCTCGCGCCGCTTCTGGAAACGCGCCGAGCGAAGCGTGCACCGTCGCCGGCGCGCGCGGAAAACCACGTCAAACGTCGGGCGCGATCCCAAAATGGCGCGCCCGCGACGGAGTAACACGGCACCCGGCTGGCACCGCGGTTCGCAAGTGCAGTTCCCGTCTCGAAATGACGTTTCTCAAAACCCGCTCCCGCTCCCGAATGGCGACGGCCGAGATTCTCGGGAGTGGGTAGCGCGACCTTTGCCGCGCCCTTCGAGCCCGACGAGCCGATCGCGGCCGCCTCGATGAACGCCGTTTACCTCGACGTTGGTCGAAATCGGGATTACCTATCTGAATAGATATGAAAAAACGAATTCGCCAGATATCCGGTTGCATCGGATTGCTCGCCGTGGCGATGGCCGGATTCGGTTGCGCTTCATCATCTAGTGCTGGTGCTAACGGCGCGAGTGAAACGCCGGATCCACCACCCCAGGGGTTGAACGTGTGGGTCGCCGGCGGCCGCGCCGTCACGGCGAAGCTGGAAAACGACGATCTCGTCGGGCCCATGGTCAGTCTGCATCGCACGCCGCCGTCGGCTACCGAACCCGACGAAGAAACGGGATTGATTCAAGGGAGCGTTTTCGATCGCCCGGTGAACATCACCGTACGCGACGGGACCGCGCGTGGCATTTATGGCCAAAGGCCCGTCTCTCTCGACGTCGTCGATGCGCCGCCCGGCGTCACGCGCGTGCGCGGGCTCATTGGGGGCGAGCTATCGGACTTCGAAATCGGCCCCAATCATTGGACCGGCCACGTAGGCCACTGCGGCTACGATCTGTCGGGCGCCGATCAGCGTTTCGACGGCGTGCGCAATTGCGGCCACGGTACCAACCGCGTGCGAATCGAGATGGCAGGGCCGCTCACGCAATGGAGCCCCCTCGAAAAGGCGACGCTCCTGGGTCTCGTTTTGCGCTGAAGCCTTCGCGCTCGTTGCTCTACGCCCTCTACGCCCGCTCTACGCCCCCAGAGACGGCGGAAAGCGCGATTGGATCTCGCGTGTCCAGCGTGCGTCGCCGCCGAAGACGTCGCCGACCAGCATCGATGTGATGGACCGCTTCAGAAAGGGGTGCTGCCTGTCGGCGAACAGGTATGTCGTGAGCGTCCCCTCGTAAAAAGCTTGGACGCTACCGAGAAAGAGCTCGGCGCCGCGGCGGACGTTCTTTTCCCATGTCGCAAAACGCGCGGGGCCGACGTCTCCGGCGGCGAGTGACTCGTCAATGACCGCGGCGCCGTGGAACCCGCCGTAGATGGCCAAGTGGGCGCCGGTCGAGAAAAGCGGATCGATGAACCCTCCCGCGTCACCCACGGTAAGCCAGCCGTGGCCGGCGAGGTTTTGTACGCGGAAGCTGAAGTCGGCCGTCGCGCCGGCGGGGAAAAGCTGTTCGGCGCCCTCGAGCATGCGGGTTGCGACGTCCGAGTCTCCGATGGCGCGGCGGTACAAATCGTCCACCGTTTGCCCCGGCGCGCGGGTCTTCATCCACGTGCTCGAGACGACGGCGCCGACGCTGGTGCGCCCATCCTTGAACGGGATGAACCAAAACCAGCCCGCCGGAAACACGACGATTTGGATATCGCCCTCGCGCGCGCCCGTGTCGCGGTGGGCGCCGCGAAAGTGAGAGAAGAGGGCCGTCTTATCAAGTTGCGGCACCCTCACGGTGGTGCGCGTCGCGTGGGCGTGAAGGGCGTCGCGACCGGTGGCGTCGACCACGAAATGGGCCGCGAGCGAATGCAGGGTCCCATCGGGGGCCTTGGCTTCGACGCCCACCGCGCGGCCGCTCTCGAAGACGATGCGCACGACCGTCCAGCCCTCGCGGACTTCGGCCCCGAGCGATTCGGCGCGACGGAGGAGGACGTCGTCGAACTCGTCGCGCGGAACCTCGAAGGCGAACGTGGCGCTTTTGTCGAAGGCCTCCGCAAAGTCGTAGCGCACCGATTTGCCGGTGCCGCTCTCGTGGAAGTTCGCTCCGCGCTTGACGAGAAAGCGCCGGTGCATCTCGTCCATCACGCCGATCGCTTCGAGGACGGGCATCGATTGTGGGAGGAGCGATTCTCCCAAGTGAAACCGTGGAAAGTGCGCCTTTTCGAGGACGAGCACGCGGCGCCCTCGCTGGGCGAGCCTTGCGGCGCAGATGGAGCCTCCTGGGCCCCCTCCCGCGATGATGACGTCGAAGATCATGTATCGGTGGGCAGCGCGGACGCTGCCGGTTCTCTCGTCTCTTCCCGTGAGCCCGTTATTCTGCCGTCTTCGGTGGCGGGCCGAGCTGGATGCGCTCGCCGATGTAGGCGCCGACCAACGTGAACAGCACCCCGATGGACGCCATGATCACGTAGAGAAAGGTCGGGATCATGCGCACCGTCTGGTTTTGCACCAGCACGAACGTGGTCGGGATTGCGACGATGAAGCTCGCGATCACCGGCTCGATGAAGGTGCGACCCGGTGAGATCATCCCCACGAGCAACCCGCCGAGAAACCACACCGGGATGCAGATGATCATCCCGTTGCCGCCCTCGAAATCGAGGGAGTTGACGACGAGGGGGAGGCCGAAAACGAGCGCGGCCGTAAGTACGACCTGCACAGTGAGGGCGATGAACATCCAGCGAATGCTCAGGCCCTCCTGCTGGTAGCGCCGCTCGAGTTCCTCTTCGCGCGAGCGCCCGCTTCGGCCCAAGCTCTCCATCTTTGCGCCACATGAGGCGCATCGCACGGCGCTGGGGGGATTTTCCGTAAAGCCGCAATTCGGGCAAGCAACGGCCTTGGCCATGCCAAAAAGCCTACCCTGCCTGCGGCTTTGCCGTTGAGAAAATTTACGGAACGTTCGCGCTTGAGAGATGTCAACCTGGATGTGCACCCGATGAGGCAGATCCAGCCGTCGCACCTATCGCGAATGCCGCGAACGCCGCGAATGCCGGGCCTCGAGCGGGCTTCGGCTGGCGAACCGCTCGATCCGGAGCTTTTGGAGCTCCCGGATCCGCCGCGCCGGGAGCGTACCTGGACGTTGGCGCTCTTGATCATCACGGCGCTCGCCTCGGTTGCCATGGTGCTCTCGTTGGCGCGGGACGCGGCGTACGCATTTGCCCCGAACGAGCCTTTCGACGCGGGCGAATTGCTCACCATCCACCCTACCGATGTCGGTCAGAATCGCCTGACGATGGCGCACGGCATGCTCGGGGCGAGCGGAGCGATCCGCTACGAGCGCCCCTTCGAGGCGGACTCGTACCGGTTGGCGCCGGTCGCGGGGCGCTCGGATCTCTGGGTCGAGATTCGCGTCCCTTCGGGGCAAGAGGGGGCTCGGTTCATCCC